>Ga0075125_10000010_pt1 | contig 61391 bp, 55 predicted proteins | sample AntAceMetag02UKN_FD_69810 | JGI IMG/M metagenome (GOLD analysis project Ga0075125, IMG submission 69810) | Saline lake microbial communities from Ace Lake, Antarctica - Antarctic Ace Lake Metagenome 02UKN | ecosystem: Environmental > Aquatic > Non-marine Saline and Alkaline > Saline | place... | reverse complement strand
CTTATTTCAGCACACTCTGAATCAGTTATTTTCATATCTCCACTAACCGTATTAACGAAAATATCTTTTTTTACTTTTAATTTCTTAATATTAAAATCTCCACTAATTGTAGATATTTTTAAACTTTCACAATTTACTGTTTCAATTGAAACGTCTCCGTTAATAACTTTTAATTTAAACTCTTTAGTATTTAAGTTTTCTAGTTTTAAATCACCATTAGTTGTCTCAAATTCAATTTTTGAAGAAAAAATTTCTTTCAACTTAGCATCTCCATTAACGAGTTTAATTTTTAAGTCTTCAATTTTTTTGTTTTTAGGCAAATGAATAATAAACTTTATTTGTCTAGTGATATTAAAATAGTTGTTTAACAAGCGTTTTGGTGATTTTAAATAGAATTCATTACTTTTAAATCCTATATCATATTTACTAATATCTATTCTACCTACGTATTCAACTGTAATTTTGTCTTCTTCAGTTGGTTGAATCCTTAAGTCTTCATTTACTAAAGAGATACTAACACCATAGTTTTCGTTAACACCTTCAAATACTATTTGTTTGTTTTTTCTTTTCTTGTTTTCTTTGTCTTCATTTTTTGTATCATCCGCTTGTTCTGAAAAATCTGACAATTCTTCAGCTACATCTTTGGGGTCACCAAATTTTGCATTTAATTCGTCTTCAGATAAACCTTCTTTTTTAGCAGTTTCAATCATCTCTTCATGATCTGCTAGTATTTCTTCAATTTCTTCTTCGCTAAGATTATTCTTTCTCAACTCTTCCTCTAAATCTTTCAAGTATTTCTTCATTCTTTTTTCCTCCCTTGTTTAATATAACATATACTCCGCCTATGAATTGATCCCATTCATCCCTTAATTGCAAGTAGTATTCAAACCCTTTTTTTGAGATATGATAATACTTTCTAGGCGCTCCTGAATTCGATTCCCTTAGATATGTTGTAAAATAACCTTCCTTGGTTAATCTACGCAATATTGGATAGATTGTATTTTCATTAACATTTAAATGTTCGGATAAAGCATTAATTATACTATATCCATACATATCTTCAGGAATAAGCTCTTTTAATACGCATAATTCAACTATACCTCTTTTAAATTGTGAATTCATATTCCCCTCCTATTAACTGATTATAACACAGTACTGTGTGTAACACAATACTTCATTAAAAAAAACACGACTTGCGTGTTATTTTAATTTTTTTATTGATTCAATATATTTTGAGAATAATGGATGTGGTTTATCTGGCCGTGAAAGAAATTCTGGATGAAATTGTACAGCAACAAAAAATGGGTGCTTTTTAATTTCAATTATTTCACAAAGATTCTGTTCTGGATTAATACCAGAAAAAATCATGCCATTTTCTTCAAATATTTTTTTAAATTTATTGTTAAATTCATATCTATGACGATGTCTTTCTTGGATTCGATCTTTATTATACGCTTCTCTTGCAATCGTTCCCACTTGTAGATCACAATTATATAATCCAAGCCTCAAAGTACCACCCATATCCATACCATGAGATTGATCTTTTAAGAAATCAATTACATTATAGATAGTATCCGATTCAAATTCTGTTGAATTTGCATATGGTAGCCCACATACATTTCTAGCATATTCGATAACTGATAATTGCATTCCTAGACATAATCCTAGGAATGGTATTTTGTTTTCTCTAGCATATTTAATGGCTACAATTTTCCCTTCAATACCGCGTGGACCAAACCCGCCTGGAACTAAAATTCCATCGCTATCAGCAAATATATTTTCTGCAGTATCCTCAGTTACAGTACTTGAACTAATCCAATTTATATTTACAGCTACGTTATTTTTATAACCAGCATGTTTTAGTGCTTCACTTACTGATAAATATGCATCATGGAGATTTATATATTTTCCTACTAATGCAATATTTACTGTACCTTTTAGTGTTTTTATTCTTTTAATTAGATTTTCAAATACTTTTATATCACTTTCTTTATTCGGTAATTCTAGATGATTACATACTAAATTATCTAATCCTTCCTTTTTAAGATTTAGCATAACTTGATACAAGATTTCTACATCCATACATTCAATTACAGCTTCTTTTTTAACATCACAGAATAAAGCTATTTTTTCTCTAATCGAGTTATTGATACGGTGATGCGTCCTTAAAATTACAACATCCGGTATAATTCCTAATGATCTTAATTCTTTAACACTATGTTGAGTAGGTTTTGTTTTTAACTCCCCAGTAGTTTCTAGGTATGGAACCAACGTGTTGTGTATATACATAGTATTTTTATATCCTAAATCTCTACGCATTTGTCTTATAGATTCTAAAAATGGCAGTGATTCTATATCCCCTACTGTGCCTCCGATTTCTGTAATTAGTACATCACAATCTGTTTCAGCCGCTAAATTCATTAATCGAGATTTTATTTCGTTAGTAATATGAGGAATAACCTGAACCGTAGCTCCAAGATAATCCCCTTTTCTTTCCTTGTTAATTACTGATTGATATATTTTCCCAGCAGTTACGGATGAGTTTCTTGACAAATTTTCGTCAATAAATCTTTCGTAATGACCTAAGTCTAAATCTGTTTCTCCACCATCGTCGGTAACAAAAACTTCTCCATGTTGATATGGAGACATTGTTCCTGGGTCTACATTAATATATGGATCAAACTTAACCATAAAAACCTTAAAACCCTTATTTTTTAATAATCTTCCTAATGATGCTGCGGCTATTCCTTTTCCCAAAGAAGAAACAACTCCGCCTGTCACGAAAACAAATTTTGTATTTTTCATATCATGTCCTCCAATAAAAAAAAATATAGGGTTCTCCGAATTGGAGAACCCTATTTTTGTGAGCTCTTTAAGATTATATCAAATATTTTATGAATTTGCAACGTAGGAAATATTAATCTTCATACATTTCTTCGTAATCATCCATATACTCATTATATTCTTCATCATCAAATTCCGCAGACTCTTCTTCATCTTCTGGAACTTTTTCTTTTACTACTTCTTCGACTTTTAAATCTTCTTCATCTTCAACGTAGTCTTCATCATTTTCTTCGAATTCATCATAGCTAGTATCTTCTTCGTCTTTAATATCTTCTTCTGTGACATCAGCTTCATAAACACTATCTTCTTCTTTTTCATGAACACCATCGCCGAGAGAATACTCATTACCGTGTTTTTCATCTTCAAATGTATTTAATTCTTCTTCATAGTCAGGATACTCATCATAGTATGCTCCGTCTTTATCCCATAAATCGATTGTGCGTCTTCCTTTAATATCCCATTCGTCGTCACCGACGTAGATAAATTTTGCGGAAGAAATGAAGTCAGTGTAAACCTGAGAAATCATTCCTGCTTTCTCTTCTTCATTAATTTGTTTTTCTACACAAATCGCATCAAATAATTCGACGAAAGTCATTGCTTTTTTTTGTTCTAAAAGCATTTGATAAGCGAGTTCCATAATAGACATGTTTTTTCTATCTGTCATTTATACCATCCATTCTGTTTATTACCAAAATATTGGGGCCATATTTAGTCTAGTTTAATGCTTTACATATTATATATTAAAGTTAATAATAATACAAGTAAGTTTTTCTAAAATTTTTTGAAGAAAACTTTAGAAATATTGATCATCATGTGAAAATTCATCAGAAAGTACATTTATAGCCATGTTATTACAATGATCTCCGATTCTCTCTATATTCGATAATATATCAGCATAGAACCCAGATTCAGTTTCTATACAAGTTTTATCGTTAATTCTCTTGATATGATTTTTTCGATATTTTTTTGTTAATTTGTCTATTTTATCTTCTCTATTGTTAACTTCTAAAGCTAATTCTTTATTCATTGTAGTATAAGCTTTAAGTGATTCATCAATTGATTGTCTAATCAATATATATAACGTATCTAATTCTTCATGAGCTTTTTCATGGAATACCATTTTTTTCTCATGTCTAATTTCAAAGAATTCGCATAAATTATCTAAATGATCTCCAATTCTTTCGATATCAGTAATAGTGTCTATATCTTTGGCTACTTGTTGAATTTGATTATCAGTTAAATCTTTTCCACCAATGGCTACTAAATAATTATGAATCTTATCATCCATTGTATCTAGTAATTCTTCACATTGTAAAGCCATTTCTAATTCTTTTTCATCTTTATGAAAGCCATAGTTATATGTGAACTCTAACATTCCTCTAGCAACGTTACCCATATTTGTAATAGCATCATTAACATTAAGTAATGCTAAGTCAGGTGAACCTTTTAGTAAGTTGTTATCTAAGATAATGTCATCAACTTCAATTTCACCTTTACTAGGAATGATTTTATTTGCCAACCAAACCATTTGTTTAATAAAGAAATATAATACAAATACGTTGACCAGATTAAAACAAACGTGAGCTAACGAAATTGTTAGTTTGTTTGTCAAATAATTAGGAATATTTAGAACATCATCTGCTAACCAAGTAATAAGATTTGTATATGGTGTTAATAACAAGAAGAACACTATGGTTCCTATCGCATTAAACATTACATGAATCAGAGCGGTTCTTTTAGCTGCTCCTTGTCCACCAATAGAAGCAAAAATTGATGTTATTGTTGTACCAATATTATCACCAAGCACAATAGCTATAGCTCCAATTATTGGAACACCACCATTAGCATATAATTGTTGTAAAATACCAATTGTAGCTGAAGATGATTGAATAACAGCTGTTGTACCAGCTCCTGCTAATACACCAAGTATAGGATGATTCGCAACACCTTCAAGTAAATTAACAAATACATCTAATTCGGCTAATTGTTTTAGTGCGCCTCCCATGGTCTCTAGACCAAAGAATAACATACCGAATCCTAATATAGCAGAACCATAATTTTTGATTTTTTTCTTGTGAACAAAGAAAATTAAAACTGCTCCTACAAACATCATAGGCATAGCATAATCGCCAATATTTGTAGCAATTAATACTGAAGTAATTGTAGTCCCAATGTTGGCACCAAATATAACACCAACTGCTTGAGGTAACGTCATTAATCCAGCTCTTACAAGACCAACTACTAAAGCACTAGTTGCTGATGAAGATTGAATAATGGCGGTAATAAATATCCCAACAAATATACCTTTAAGAGGTGTGTTTGTAGATTTTTCTAAAAATAATTTTAATCTTGAACCGGCTATTTTTTTTAGAGAGTCACTCATTAAATTAATACCGAATAGGAAAATTCCTAATCCACCAACAATATTAAATATAGTTTCCTTCCATTCAATCGCTAAAGTCAAATTCAACATGATTGCTCCTCATTAAAATAATATTTACTTAAACCGATATTATTATATCAAATGAGGAAAAAATTACAAGCGCGAACTAAGCAAGATTTTCCTTGTAGTTTTTCACTAACTCGTCAGCATCTTTTAACAACAATTCTACTCTATCCCAATCGCCTAAGTTAGCACCACATGCTAGTTTATGTCCGCCGCCATCATATTTGTTAGCTAGTTTATCAATAGCTGGAGCTCTTGAACGAAGTCTTCCTCTAACAATATTGTTTTCATATTCTGCGAACAACATCCACACTGGACAATCACTTAATGTAGATAATTGATTAACTAATGAACTTCCTTCTTCTAAAGTAACACCAAATTTTTCAATTGTTTCTGGTCTCATTTTTATATAAGCTACGCCATTAGGAGTTTTTTCAAAATTTTGTAAAACATAGCCTTGCAATTTCATTAAATTTTCTGATTTTATATCTAATTTATTTAATATACTAGTAAAATCTAAACCAAAATCAATTAAGAAAGCAACACATTTAAAAGTATCGCCAGTAACTGATCTATATTTGAATCTACCAGTATCCGTTACAATTCCTGTATACAAAGCTATAGCAGCTGTCATATTGAATTTCAATTCATTTTGATATTCTAGGTAGAACTCTAAAATGATTTGAGATGCAGCAGGTGTTGATGTATCAACATATTGAAAGTTTCCGTAATCTTGAACTGGTATATGATGATCAATTTTGATTACATAATCTGACAAATGAAATCTTTGATCGGCAACTCTATCAGCACTAGCTGTATCTACAACTATTGATAAAGCTCCTTTAAATTTGTCATCAGATATGTCATCCACATCTCCTATGAATTTAACATAGTCTGCTGTTTGACCAACGACATATACTTCTTTTTCTGGATATGATCCTTTGATTATTTCTTTTAAACCAAATGCCGCTCCATAACAATCACCGTCTGGTCTTATATGTTTATGAATTATTATTGTATTGTATTCCTTAATTTTATTTAATATGTGTAGTTTATCCATTTCTTTCCTCCAAAATTTTATCTAAGTCTTTAATTACTAAATCTGTTTCTTCCCAATTCTTTAACGTGCATCCACAGGCTCTTAAATGCCCGCCACCGCCGTATTTTTTTGCGACATCTAATACTGGTATGCTTCTTGATCTGAGTTCACACATAATATTTGATGTGTCTCTGTCAATTGTGAAGTTAACCCATATCTCAACCTCGTCCATACCTGCCATTTGATTAACTAATCCCCTACTCGCATAGTATGTCGTTAAATCATGTTTATCTAAAAAAGCTATATTGTTTTTCCTATAAGCTACATTGTTTTTTGAATATTTAACTAAATTGAAAAACTCGTTTTTAATTTGTTTTGACTTTCTTGATTCAGTATACATGTTGTTATGTACTGAAGCTATATCAACGCCTCTTTCTACTAATAACGAAGCTATTCTTAATGTTCTAGCAGATGTACTTGGATACATAAATCTTCCTGTATCACCAATAATCCCCATATATAATGCTCTAGCTGATTCTTTATTAATGTTTATATCCCATTCTAATAAAAGTTCAGCTATTATTTCAGCACATGAAGATGAATCCTTAACTTGATAAGCTAAGTCAAACGGAATATCCGGATCATTTCTATGATGATCTATAAAAACTAATTTACTATAATTCTTATATATTTCTTCTTCTATCAAACCACTAGCTACTGTATCCAAGATAAATAATAAGGATTCTTTATATACCTCTTCAGAAACCTTATCTAATTCTTGAAAATCATTTAGTGGATTTGTATCGCCAACAGCGTATATTTTTTTATTTGGGTATTTCTCTTTTAAAGCATAATATAATCCAAATTGTGAGCCGTAAGCATCTAAATCAGGTTTCTTATGCCTAGCTATAATTATTGAATCATATTTCTCTATATATTTTAAAATTTGTTTTTTCAAATATCTCAACCTCCTTGAAACAAAATAGTATATCACGATTGATGTCTAAATACTATGCATTTGATTTAATATAACTCTATTATATAGTATACCTTAGTTTAAGCCTTTTAAACACAGGTTTTTTATGGTATAATTACTCTACTAATTTTTAGAAAAATACGGGGGTACAAATATGCAAATCAAACTAAGAAAAGTAGCTATATTTTTATTATTAATTTTAATGTCATTAGCTGTGGTTGGATGTGGTAATTCAACATCAACAACTGCTGAGACAACAACACAAACAAACGCTTTAGTAACTAGTTCAAATACTTTGAATGATAGTTATCCAAGAATTGAAGTAACCGACAACCAAAAGGTTGAATACAACTTAAATTCTTCATTCGATAGTACTAAAATCACTGTAGCATTAGTTAAGGCTAGTGGTCCATCTATTCAATTAAGCAGTTCTGTATATACAATAACCGGTTTTGACTCAAGTACAGCTGGAGAAAAAACGATTACAGTTAGTTATTTAGATTACACTACTACATTTACAGTAACAATCGTTGATCCTGGTGATATAGTAAATATTACATTAAGTTACTATTTAAGCGCTCAAAGCTTATCTGGTTCAGCATTATTTGATGAATTACATACTATTATTAATACAGGTTTCCAAGGCGTTACATATGGACAAGCTAGATATATTTTAGATGAATCTGACGCTGATCCTAGTAATCCGGATAATTTGATTCTTGTATATTTAGGAACTTCTATTAACAATGATTGGGATGAAGGAGATACTTGGAATAGAGAACATGTGTGGCCTCAATCGCTTTTACCAGATAGTGCTTCAAACGAAACTGTTAATACAGCTTCAGATTTACAAAACCTTAAACCAGCTGATCCGGGAGAAAACTCATCAAGAAGCAATAGATATTATGCGAACGAGTCAGTTACTGGATTAAGTTATTGTCCAAGAGACGAAGTTAAAGGCGATGTAGCTAGAATACTGTTGTACATGATTACAATGTATGAAGAATTATCTCTAGTAGATACAAGCCCTAGTTCACTGCAAATGGGATTGTTCAGTGTTTTATTAGAATGGCATGAATTAGATCCAGTTGATGATTTCGAAAGAAACAGAAATGAAGTAATCTATTCTTACCAACATAATAGAAATCCTTATATTGATTATCCAGAATTTGTGGAATTAATTTGGGGAGAATAAACAAATAAAAAGGAAGTCTCGCGACTTCCTATTTTTTTTAGTCTTGTGTATGACTTCCTAAGTCCTCGACGCTATTTTGTGCATAAGCATCCCATTCTAACGTTGGATCATACTCATCGTTAGGATTTGTATCTCCTCCTGTAACGGATGACTTTCTAACCAATGTTACCTCAGCTCCCCAATAATCAGTTCCATTTCCAACTTGTCCAATACTATCGACTATTTCACCATTATGTTTTAATACAATAGCGTCGTTCCCATTAAAGTTAATTACACTAGTGTCTATTATATCTCCAACATACAAAATCGTCTTCGATCTGTTATTGTAAATCACTATAACTTCTCCCGAGGCTAACATTCCACTTAAAATTAATGTTTCATTAGCTTCTGTATTATCGTTTGAATACAATTCTAAAGTATATTCACTTAAGTCTACTGTTGCATCAGTTCCATTATAAATTTCTATATATTTATTATAACTTGAGCCTTCAATATATTGAGATATAAAGATATCTGTACCAGAAACTGTTTCAACGACTGCTTTCATAGTAATATTAATAGTTTTATTCACTGTTTCTTCATTATAAGTTATTGTTAATGATAAAGTACCTGAAGTATCTTCTGCAGGCCTAATTACTGTAAAAACTCCACCTGAATAAGATAAATATGAAGCTATTGAGGTTGAAACAGTAACATTAGAGTAATCTCCATAAATTAATGTAGGTAGAGTAAAGCTTGAAGTTACATCATAACTAGTTTCTAATTGAGCTTCTGATATATCTAATTTATCAGCATCTGTCATATTAGCAGTACTTATATCAGCTGCTTCTCCTAAAAAGTATGCATACCAATCTGCTGTTTTATATCCAAACAATACAAGGTCAATAGTTATTGTTTGTCCTTCTAAAGCTGTTACAGCTGCCATATTAGATTTGTAATAAATACGAATAGCATTTGACATATCTAAAGTGCTTGTTCCCGCCGGTATTAAGTAAGTTGAATAATCTGCTCCTAAAGCTGAATCATAATATACAGTTCCCGTTACCGTGTACATTGTTAATTCCATTGGGTTAGTATCATCATACCCGGTATGATTCGCTATCATTTGTGAAATCGTAGCCGGTGTTGGTGTTAATGTACTAACAGCACCAGTTGATGCTACAACATCTACTGTATTAGCCTCTATTGTCTTAATTTCTGGGATACTATAGTAGAATTCCACGCCGCCTTTGATATCATAAACTCCACCGAGCGTAATGGTTTCTAAAAATGTAGAATTATATACATACATTATATCAATACCATCAGTAAAGAAAAATCCAGTAGGACCCCAAAAAGGATCATCACTGAAACCAATTACCGTCATGTTTTTCCACGTAATATATGTTCCTATATCTAAAGCCATTCCTGCAGCAATAGTAGTAACTATAGAAGCATCGTCAACTGCTGGAACTCTAACTGTGAATACTTTATCAAAAGTAGCATCACCATAGTAGAACGTACCCGTTAAAGTAACTGTAGCTGTTCCATCAATTTGATTTGGTTGATTTACTGTTACTGCATATTGCAAATAACCTTCTGTAGTTGCTGTAACAGTTGGCGATACACTTATTACATCGGTGTTATTACTTACCCATGTAACTGTTAGTCCGTCTACTTCAGCTGGTAAATTGAAACTTGTAGTTAAGTTATCTGTATTTGAGATAATAACTTTATTAGCTGCCGCCTGTAAAATTTCAGTATCAGATAATGTATTTGTAATTATTGTTTCTAATCCTTCACTTGTTATATCTTGTGAAGTTGTTTGTTCAGTTTGATTAGTTATTTCAGTAGTGCTTTCGCCACAAGAAATAACAGCAAATCCTAACAACACTATTAATCCTAATAACCATGTTTTTTTAATATTCATTTTGTATATTCTCCTTATTAGTTAATTAGTAATATTATACCATATTTGATTACTTTTTTGTTTATATTCTAATATTGATAAATTGTAAAGAAAAGGCATAGCTTAAAGCTACGCCTTTTACAATTTTTATCAAATTGTTTTGTAAAAAATAAATTAAATAACAGGGTTCATTACCCAAGTTAAATTATCAATTACTAATTGACCATTAGTAGTTTTAATCATAATAGTAAATGACCCAGTAATATCTAAACCGCTTATTGTATAAGTAATTGCGACTTTATCTGTTACTATTGTTGATGTTCCTACAAGGACTCCATTAATCCAAATTTCAACAGCAGCACCTGTGGAAAATGCATTTTTAAAATCCACACTTATTGATGAGATTCCACCTGTAATTGTAGCACTTAAATTTGCATCTGCATCTCCAGATACTCTATTTAAACAGAAAGCATCACCAGTAATGTTTTGATCTCCTCTAGCGCCGTTATAAGTCCACAAAACGCCTGCAGCTCCAGTAAATGTACCATCCAAATATGAACTACTTGTTTCAGGGAAAGTATCAAATGTTTCTACGGTAGTTCCTGGAGCAAGAGCTTGTGAAACTGTAACGGTTATTGTCACTGTTTGTGTAGCCTCTCCATTTGTAACAGTTATTGTAATAGTGTCAACTGCGTCAGCGTCAACAGGTCGTGTTACTAGTAATGTTCCAAGAGTAGTTGTTTCATCAATAGACCCATCTAATAATGTTCCTACAGCTGTAACTGAATATGTAGAACCAAAACTTGGAGTAGGTAATACGTAATCATCAGTTAATGTAAGTGTAGTAGGTAATTGACTAGCATCTACGTCAGCCATTTGTTGTTCTGATAAAACTATAATTAAGTTTTCGATTCTTAAATCAGCACTGTCAACTTTTGTAAATGTAAACGTAGCTTCAGGAATTAAACCGTCAACTCCATATATATCTTCCAACCAATCATATGCTCCATCACCATTCCATAATTCTAATAATATTGAAGTTTCTACTTCTAAAGTAGTAGAACTTGCCTCAAGATATACATAATAACCGATTGCATCAACTAATAATCCGTCTACTGTAATAACTTGCCCTGAATTTTCATAAGTCAATGCTATTACTTCCTCTAAAGTCATAACAGTTTTAATAACAACGTTATCAACAGAAATTGCAGCTTTTAATACATCAGGATTCCAATCAAATTGTCTTATTCCAGAATATTCTTCTAATACTCCGCGGAATAAAACTTCTTCACCAACAGTTAAAGCATCAAAAGTATTACCTGATAAAATTACGCCTACACCATTAGCATCTTGTAAATATACTACATTACTTCCAAATCCAGTAACAACACCTTGAACATAGATTGTTACATCATTTGCTACATCCCAAACACTTTCAGTTTGTGTGTATAATGTTGAGAAATCTGTAATAATTGTGATTGGAGAAACTACTACTGTGAAAACTTTAGTATCAGTAATAGTTGTTGTGTCATCTTTTGTATAAGTTAATGTAGCAGTTAATACTACAGAACTAGCCAAGCCATATGTAACCATATCGCCAGTTGTGTTTAATGTAGCATTTCCACTAGTTACTGCCCATGTTACTACAGAATCGTTATCCATTAAAATATCAAGATCAACACTGTCGTATTCCATAGCTGTTAATACTACTTCTAAATCATCTGTATCAGCAGCTAATTTATCATCTTCACTCATAAAGTATACTGTAAGTGTTAAGTTAATTCTTACTCTTGCATTTCCAAAGACTATAGTGACAGGTATGTTGTAATCAACATCTTCAGTTGATGAAGGAATTACTAATTCACCTGTTGTTGGATTAAATGTTGCACCAGCATCTTCAAGTTCAGTAAAATCATAAGTAAATACTGTACCATATTCGCCAGTTAAAGGAACTTCAATAGTAGAACCTTCTTCGATTCCAAATGCAACTTCTCCTTCAAATGCTTCTTCTAAGTCAAGTAATAAAACATCATATTCTGAAGTTAAAGTAATTTGTGAAGCATATCCAAGCATTAATTGAGGACCATTGTACCATCCTAAATTAGCACCCTCAATATTTAAAACATCATTAGCTGAATAAGTTAGTAATTGAGCAACTAATTCAGCAAATTCTGGAGCATCAGAATCAATTCTCACTGCAATTGTTACTGAATCATCAGAAACACTTACTAAAGTGAAATTAAATCCATATGTTATCGGACCAGTTAAAACAGTTTCTAATTTAAATCCATCAAAACTTACTAATTGTCCCATATAATCAAATAATGCTTCATCAGTAAATTCAACATCATTAATATCGGCAGGAGTAAGAGTTACAGGAGTTGTGTCTAAAACTTCATATGAAGTAAACCATCCTACAAGATAACAACCATCCCAATTGCCTATTTTTCCAGTAATAATCAATTCACTACCAAGTGGAATATCTGCGAAAGCATCTCTCATTTCACCACTTGGGACATATAATCTAACACCTGCAGTATCATCTTGAATCCAATAAACAGATTCTCTACTGCCAATTGTTAAAATACCTTGAATTTTGATCATATCGTCAACAACAAATTTAGTAGCATCATAAACGTCACCAATTTCAGATACATCAAGATCTCCAACTTTAACTACAAATTCTTCAGTTTCATCAACAACTGTACCAAAATTAGCGGTAACTGTAATTGTAACACTAAATTGCATTTCATCAGTAGTTGTAACTACACCAGCATTAGTAACATGAGTTACATCGCTAGAAACATAAGTTAATGTAACTCCGAATAATGTTGCAGGTAAATCAAGTTCAGTGTCTTTTGTAACTGTACTAGGGATATAAAGTACGGTTAATGCTGCTTCAACAGTTTCAGCATCAGTTAGACCGTTTAATGTAACGGCTGTGTCTTCACCCAAGAATACAAACATTTCAATTGCATCCATATTATAATATACAGCATCAAAAGTAACGTTTGTTCCCATTAAATCTTTTAACAAATAATAAGAGTCACCATCTGTTTTATAATAGAACATTACAAGTGGATCGCCATCAGCGTCTTCTAAGTATAAGTTATCATATCCGTCTACTTCAACAGGACCATATCTTAATGTACCAGTAACTGTATAAGAATAACCAGGCATTAAAATTGTAGTTGCAGGAACATATACAGCAGCTGTTTGAGTAACTGTATTTCCTGTAGTAAGTGCTGAAGATGTTACAACGTATGATAATTGAGTTGCGCCATGATATGCTGCCCATTCACCTTTAACAGCAACTTCGTCTCCAACATTTACATCTGGAGTTGAATAACTATATATAAATAATTTACCAGTAGTATCTTCTACAAAGTATCCGTTTTTAGTAGTGTAATATACATTACCTTTAACAGCAAAATCGCCTTCAGTAGCGGCTAAAACTTCTGCAATTGTAGATAATGTAATAGCTGTTACTGCAACACTAAATACTTTTGTATCAGAAGCAACACCGTTTGTAATAGTAGCTGTTAATGTAACAGTTTGAGCTGCACCTGTAAAATCAAATACAACTTCGTCTTCATCAACGATAAATGCTTCGCCCGTTGTAACTGCCCAAGCGATAGTAGAACCAGCATCACCTTCAGTTGGCAAATTCATTGCATCTAATTCAGCAGCAGTTGTTTTATCAACAACTAAATCAGCTTTATCAGAAGCAACTAAATCAGCTTCACTTAGATTAAGGATTGTAACAGAGAATGTTCTAGTTAATACTACGTCAGTTCCGTCAACATCAACAGTTACAGTAGCAACTACTGTAGCGACTGTATCGGCTGTAACTTCTCCGAATGTTGCAGTTTCATCAACAAACGTAACGTTAGTTTCACTTGTACCAACTGCCCATGCTACTGTACCGGCTGTACCGATAGTAGTAGGTAAATCAGCAGAAGTGTTTTTAACGAATTCAGCATCAATTTCTAATGCATTAGCATAAAATGCAGCTATTTCAGCATCTGTAGCAGATACTGTTACGTCAGCAAGTACTCCGTCGAATACAACATAAATTGCGTCACCATGATCTGTATAATATACAACATCAAGAGTAATAATTTTGTCTAAGAAGTTATCATTTAATACTGCTAATGAATCAGCATTTCCATAATGATAGATTTGTGCAATTTTTTCGCCGTCAACATCTAATAAGAACATATTTGTATATGTACCACTAGTTAATTCAGCTAATTTAGCAGTTACAGTAAATACAGTACCATGTAATGCTTTATCATCTGAGTCAGCTTCAGCAATGTAAGCTCCATTTCCCAATACCATTGGAACAAGAGTAATTGCGTTATCATGACTATTAATAGTATAAGTAGCGATATCACTTAATTGATAAAGAGTATAATATGTTGCTAAAGCTCCTTTTAAAGTAATACTATCACCTATAGCTACAGTAATTGAAGAATCATAAACACCTAAATTTCCAGAAGCGTCATAAATAAAGAATCCACCACTGAAAGTTGCATAAACGATACCTGTGATTTCAGTTACATCGCCAACGTTTAATGACGCATATAAATCAGCTATATCATCTACAACTTTAAGGTTTTGAGCCATAACACGAACTGATTTTGTAAATGTGTCTGTATCAGTTCCTAAAGTCATTGTTCCAGTGATTATAACAGAAGTGTTTACTCCGCCATCAGGAATTGAAGGGTTTGTAACAGCTGCTGTATAAAAACCGTCAACATTAGTAGTTGCTGATATCACAACAACATCAGTATCTGATGATGTATAAGTGATTGTCACTCCTTGAACTGATCCAGGAAGTAAGAAATCACCAGTGATTTGGTCAGAACTATCAATAATAATCATGTTCGGAACAGCTGCAAGTAGATCTACCGTAGTAGTTTCCGCTTCAGTTGTTGTCTCTCCTTGCGTTGTTTGTTGTTCTGTAGTAGTTGCAGTGGTTGTATCTTTTGTACATGCAACGAATGCTACAGCAAATCCGAAGATTACTGCAAACAACATAAATCTTTTAAAGAATAATTTCATGAATTTCCTCCTATTTTCTATATTTTTAATATATATTAATATCCTCACTAGTAATTAACATCAGTTGAAAGTTTTGAGGTAACCAAGTGTAAGTATCGGGATCGTTATTATAATCATAATCATAATATGACAATGGTCCTGTAATATCAATAATAGATCCTACAGTAATCTCTAATGCCTCTGCACTTAAACCTGTTGTATCATCAATTCTTATTTCCAATGCATTTCCTAATGAGTCTCTCACATAAATACTCTCAGATGAACTTGTAGTTGAGTAACTAATACTCGTTACTTCTAAGCCAGTCATCGTTATTAGTGTTCCAATTAATTCAAAAGCCAAATCATCGTATTCGATTTCTAATGGAACAATTTCAAAATCATAAGCATCATTAACCGTTAGATTTGTCTTATAAAAACTGGACAATTGTGGTCCTCCATTATGAAATGTAGGTACCAATGCGCCGATAGTAACATTCGCTCCAACTTGTAATTGAGCTGATGTTGTATATCCCGCATACATGTAAACCCCATATCCCGTTTCGTCTTGAATATAAACACTAAGTCCGATTTTTCTAGTAATTTCTCCGCTTATTACAACTTTTAATCCAACATAATCAGCAAAATTTTCTGATAAATATTGAATTGACATTTGTGCACCCTCTTTTGAATAATCATAGCTAGGATCAATTTCTCCCCAAACTCTTCTTTTCGTAACTGAAGCGTTAATGTCAGCCATTAATAAAACTTCTGAATATACAGAACCTATGGCAACCTTACTCTTTGAATAAGCAAATTCAACCAATTCTAAATTAAGTAAAATAAATGTACTTTCTCCCTCAGGTATGTACCAAACCCATGCTAAATATCTGCCATTACCATCTTGTCTATCTCCTTCTGATTGCAATACTACTGCTTCAGCATTTGATAGTTGTTCTTTGGTATAATTGGCAGCTATTTTGCCCCAAGGTTCATATAAAGCTGTTGATTCTGGAGTATCTATTCCTAAATATCTCACAGAAAATGTTGCAGAACCACTTCTAAAATATGTAGTGTCTCCATCAACAAATTTTTCAACAGTTACTTCACCAATTCCATCAGTTATAAATTCTTTTCCAGTGTAATCGCTTACTTCTAATTGAAGTGTAGCGTCGTATCCTGATAAATCATTGTAGTACTGAATAGTTAAATTGAGTGGGGTCGTATAAACTCTAATTTCGGTACCACTTGGAAGGACATCTCCCGCAACTAAATCAGATCCATATTTTACGAATTTATCATACTCATCATCTGATTCATAGATTTGAGAAACATCTATATAAAGTTTAACACCAAAACCTAAGTTTTCCAATGTTGAAGTAATTTCTTCTGTTGAAGAACCTGTTAAATCCGGTAAAGCAACAGAATTACTTGTTGTCGTTTCTAAAGTTGTATCTTGACCTCCGCATCCTACGAATGCGAAAGCCAAGAATAAAACTGTAATAAATATAGTTATTTTTTTAATCATTTAGCCAATCCTTATTATATTATTATATTATTACCAAGTCAATTGATTAATCATTGTGTCTAAAGCGTCTTGTGTGTCGTATGCAATACCAGTTAATTCTGAACCGATATATACATTTTCTAAACAGTATCCTGCTTCAACTCTAGCCGTAGCTGAGCCTGCACTATTTGTTCCCGCTGCGAAAGCAGGATCATATTGATAATAATCGTTTTGGTTGTTTGCAACATTTGCTACCATTGATGAATAGAGATAATCCCATCTTTCATCAGTTAAAGCCCAATCAATTTCCCCATCTGCTGTCCAGAAATCTTGTGCGATTTGTAAGAAATCAGAATATGTAATTGAGAATGTAGGTGTTAATTTTAATGGAACTTCCGAACTATATGCAGATGTTCTTGCTGGTAAATAACCAGTATCCATAGCCCATCTTGCTGTATTATCAGTATCAATTAAGTATTTGATGAATAACCATGCAAATAATCTTTCATTATTAGAAGCACTTGATAAGATACCAATGTTTGGCCCTTGTTGTACTGCTGATAATGACCCAGTGTAAGTTTCATCTGTACCATCAACATTAACTGTAAATTCGTCGCCTTCTGTAGCTACAAATTGAGGAACTTGTACAAAGTCTACGTCAAATTGACCGAATTGTAAGTTATCTTGAACATCTTCCGATGTTGGAACATTATATTTAACACCAGCTGTTGAACCAACTGACATACAAACATCACCATATTTGAAATTTGTTGAACCATAACTTTGGTCCCAAACGATTGGTAATGCTAAAGTATTATCTAAAAATAAATCTTGAGTATAATTCAACATTGATTTTGTTATATCGTTATCAACAAGAATTTCTCCACCTACATTTGTGTAAGGAGCATTCCATTGACGACTCATGTTTATAAACAAGTTAGCAGAAGAATCATAGTTTACTAAAAACTCACATTGGTTTGTAGTTGTATTTGTTCCAGTAGGATCTACTAATACAGCATTTAATGCGATTACTTGATCATAAGTCAATGGTATAGAATGAGATAAATATCCATTATCTGAAATGTCAATTCCCAAAGCTCTAATTTCAGTAACATGTTCTTTTAATACAGTAACATTTACTGCCATTGTTTCAGTTGATTTTGAGAAAGGCATTGAATAATAATATCCACCTTCATATTGATTGTTTTCATCTAAGTATGATTCAACAAAATCATCCAAATCTGTACCAATTGATACAGTTTCTCCAAAAATTGAAGACGCTGAGTTTGTAATTTCATATTCAGTTGTATTGTTAATATAGTCATCCAATGAAACGGCTGATCCAGCTTCAACATATCCTGCGAAATGGTCAGGATATCCTAATGCCATTGTTGGAACTTGCCCAATAGGAATACCAATATTAATTTTCTCTCTTAGAGTATTATAATCTGATTGAGAAGTATGTGTAATTGTAACATTTGGATACATATCTTCAAATTCGCCAATTAAAGTTTCTAATAAAGCTGTTTTTGTTGAACCATAAATATGCCAAAATGTAATTTCGATTTCCTCATCTGGAAGTTCTGCGGCTAATTGTAATGTAGTTTGTTCTGCTTGAGTAGTAGATGCGGTTGTACCAACATTTACACAGCCTAAAATTCCAAAAGCCATAAAAAAACTAATAATTAAAACAAGTACTTTTTTCATTTGTAATTTCCTCCTATTAATAATTATATATTTATCCTTTAATACCGCCACGTGAAACGCCACGCATAATTTGTTTTCTAAATACAAAGAATACAAGAATTAACGGTAATGTAACCAATGAAGCTGCGGCCATTTGTTGACCATAATCTGTTCTACCTGTAGTATCTGTAAATGCACCTCTTAATCCATTACTTACTAGTCTGAATCCATCTTGTGTAGTAACCATTGCTGGCCAAATATAAGCACTCCATGCGCCCATAGAATTCAAGATAATAATAGTAACGATTGTAGGCATTGCTATAGGTATCATAATTTTCATTAAGTATTTAAAATCTGATGTTCCATCTACTTTTGCAGCAAAATATAATTCATCGGGTATTTTTTTGAAAGTTTGTCTCAAATAGAATATGAAGAACACAGATGTCATAAATGGTATGGTCATAGCAAGAACTGCTTGGCCATATGTTTGGCTCATAATATCATACCAACCTAAATCATAAATAGTTAAGAAATTGGTAAGAATAAATATTTCACCAGGAACCATCATTGTAGCTAACAATAAAGCAAATATTGTATTTTTACCTTTGAAAGTAAGTCTAGCAAAAGCAAAAGCCGCTAAAATTGTTGTGATGATAGTACCGACAGTTGTAATTAATGATACTAAAACTGTATTCCCTAGATAAGTGAAGAATGGGAATAAAGGCTCTCCTGTTCGTGGTCCACTTTCTACAATAGCAAATAAATCTGTATAGTTTACTAATTTCCAATCGCTAATTTTTAATAATAATATTGGAGGTATACTCTCAATTTGTTGGACGCTCTTTAAAGATGTTAAAATCATCCAATAGAATGGTATCAAAATTGCTATAGCAACTAATGATAGGAAAGAATAAGTAAGAATATTAGATATTAGCTTTTTTCTTTTATAAGCTTTTTCATTTTCAACGAATATATCTGACATAATCTCACCCCCTAATAATGCACGCGTTTTCTACTAATAACACCTTGTATTAGAGAGAAAACAACTGTGATAAAGAACAAGATAATAGCTCCTGCTGCTGCATATGACATATGACTGATCTCATAATACTTTGATCTATATTCATATACAAACGCAACAATGGTAATCATTGAATTAGGTTGTGCACCTAATCTTGTTCCAAATAAACCAATTACTGTACGGTATGCTTTTAATGCACCAATCATTGATGTAATAGAAATATACAAGATAAATGGTGATAACAATGGCACAGTAATTCTTTTAAATATCGTCCATTTTGAAGCTGAATCAATTTTAGCAGCATCATAGTATTGTTTATCGATATTTTGTAAACCACTAGTGAATACAAGAATCTTAAATGCTAATCCACCCCAAATGGTGTAAATTAACAAGGCGGACATTTGATGCCACCAACTAGATGTACTACCAATCCATTCAACAGGATTGATTCCAATCCAACCTAACATAACATTGAAAAAACCAAAGTCTTCATGAAACATGAAGGCAAATGCCATACCAATAGCGATAGCATTTGTTACATATGGTAAGAAAAATACTGTTTGGTATAAAGATCTTAATTTTGGAATTGAATTTAATGCAACAGAAATAATTAAAGAGATAAAAATTGAAATTGGCACTGATACAAAAGCAATTACAAAAGTATTTTTAATTGCTTGCCAAAATAATTCATTCTTTATTACTACTGCAAAATTCATTAATGTATAGCCTGATGCTGCACCAGCACCATTATTGGCTAATGGCTGATAATTCTCTAAAATAGAAATATAAAAAGCATTTACTAAAGGATAGAAAATAAAGATTGCCATTAGAATTAATAACGGAGCAAGATATAACCAGGCTGACCAGTTATTTCTTTTTTCCATAATCTATTGTAACCTTTCTCCCTCTTCGTTGAAAAGGTACATTTTTTCGGGTTTAATTGTAAAATGTACTAAATCACCTGATTTTATTCTTAATAGTGAGTCAACTATAACTTTAAAAGATTTCTTTTCTAAGATATTTTCTTCTTCACCGGGTAAATCAATAATAAGAGTTGTATCTCTACCAATTGTTTCTACTAAGTTAACTTCAAATTGAAATTCACTCTTTTTTTCCTTGTCTACGATAAATCCTTCTGGTCTAATTCCCGCAATTACTTCACCATTTGGTAATTTTGTTTTACCAACTAACATGTTGTTAATGTATAATTTTTTAGTTTTAACAATAGCGTCAAAGACATTAATTTGAGGCATACCTAAGAATTGAGCCACAAATAGGTTTTTTGGATCATCATATACGTCTTGTGGTTCACCCATTTGTTGGATGAGTCCATCTTTCATTACTACGATTTCATCAGAAATTGACATTGCTTCTTCTTGGTCATGAGTTACAAAAACTGTAGTAATTTTTGTTTCCCTTTGAATTCTCTTGATTTCTTCTCTAGTTTGTAATCTTAGTCTAGCATCAAGATTTGACAATGGTTCATCTAGCAAAAGAACTCTTGGTGTTTTTACTAATGCTCTAGCAATAGCAACACGTTGTTGTTGTCCGCCTGATAATTCTTTAGGTTTTCTATCAAGCATAGTTTCTAAACCAACAAGTTTAGCCATAGCATAAGTTCTCTCTTTAGCCTCTTCTTTCTCAACTTTTAAGTTTTGAAGAGGAAATAAAATGTTTTCTCTAACAGTCATATGAGGATATAAAGCATAATTTTGGAATACTAATCCAATTCCTCTTTTTTCTGGTGGAGTATTAGATACTTCATCTTCATCAAAAAAGATAGTACCTTTAGTCTGTTTTAATAATCCCGCTAATAAATAAAGTGTTGTTGATTTCCCACACCCTGAAGGGCCAAGTAAACCAATTAACTTTCCATTGGGGATAGTTAGATTGACTGTATCAACCGCTCTAACTTCGCTTTTGTCTTTTGCAACAAAAATTTTTGTTAAATCTTCTAATCTAATTTCCATAAACACTACTCCTGTATTCTATATTGTATTTTTTTAATATGATTTCTTATAAATCAATAAATAGTTTTCGAAAAAAAAAGGTTTCCAAATATATGGTTACCTTATAAAATTGTTCTAAATAAGTCCCCCAAACAAACCGGTTACTTGGTCTATAATGCTTTGAACATTAATTATTCCTTTCATATTTAGAACATATACTAGTCCGCCTAAAACAGCTATTACTAAAAAAGCCTTAATGAATTTTTTTAAGAATGTAAAAAACCCAACAAGTATAAAAATTATTACTATTGCGTAGATAACTAATTGCATCCATGAAGCTTGTGAACCAATCCAACTGAATCCTGAATTTGCATATCCTAAGATATCATCAATAATCGCAAGATTATAAGTTACTATTGTAGTTAATGCGTTATATAACATAATTGCCCTCCCGTTCAAATGTAATACTTACTTTATTATATCATAATAGTATAACAGGTTTAAGTACTAATTTCAATTTTCTTCTAAAATCTATTTTAATTTCAAATTGATTTATTTTATATTTTTTTTCGATTTTCAATTGCTTTTGAAAGCGTTAACTCATCAGCGTATTCTAAATTTAAACCAACGGGTACGCCATATCCAATTCTGCTCACTAAAATATCTACATCCTTAAGGACCCTGCTTATGTACAAAGCTGTAGTCTCTCCTTCTTGCGTTGAAGAAGTGGCTATTATGACTTCTTTTACTTTATTGTCTGTGATTCTAGGCCATAAAGTAGATAAATTTATGTCTTCTGGTCCTTTGCCGTCCATAGGAGATATAACCCCATTTAACACGTGGTAAAAGCCTTTGTATTCACCTGACTTTTCAATTGAAAATACATCTTTTGAAGATTCAACAATCATTAACATCGATTCGTCTCTTTGTGTATCCTCACAGACTTGGCATAATTCTTGATCTGTAATTAATCCACAATTTGGACAATTATGAATTAACTTTTTAATATTCAATAATATATTCCCAAAATTCTCAGTGTTCTCTACTGAGAAGTTATTCACAATATACATTGCATATCTTTCTGCTGTTTTTCTTCCAATCCCGGGGAACTTCATGAATTCAGTAATCAAATCTTCTAAAGCATTCGGTAAAATCATTTAAAACAACCCCGGAATATTCATACCTTGCGTGATTGAGCCTAATGTTTCTTCTAACTCTTTATCGATTTTGTAAAATGCATCATTTAGTGCAGCTACTATTAAGTCTTGAATCATTTCAATATCTTCTAGGTCAATTTCATCTTTTTTTATTTCAATTGATTCTACTTTTTTTGTTCCTTTTACAGCAACCTTAACTACATTCCCTCCAGCTTGACCGTAAAAAGTGGATTCATTAATTTCGGCTTGCACTTTTTTAATGTCTTCTTGCATTTGTCTAATTTGTTTTAACATTTGTGGATTTATCATTATATTTAATCTCCCTAGTCTTTAATTTTTACTATATCACCGAAAAGATCAAGAGCATCCTTAACGATTTTAGGTTGTATATTATCTTCAACAATTATTTTATCTTGTGAAACATTTTTTAATCCTTCACATTTAATTTTTGATAATTTAATTTGACGTTTACCTTGTCTCCACAGTGAAGTGAATTCCTTCGCAATATCTTCAAAAATATTATCTGGTAAAGCTATGAATTCTATATCTCTTTTATAACTATTTTTCAAAACACTTTTTACTATTTCAACATTCCCAGGAGCCATCAACTTATTACAAATAGATGCGCTTGGGAAAGTAATTATAATTTTTTCAATTGAACTCGCTGTAACTTTTCCAGCTTCTAAAATTTGAGCGAAATGTTTTTCTTCTTCGGTGTTAGAAGACCGTCTCAATCTTTCCCACGAACTGATAAGCATATTCTTATCGTCTCTATTTCCGTTGTTCAAAACTGACTCTACAAACTCGATAGAATATGTTTGATTCAAATCATCACAAAGAGTTTTTTCGATTTCTTTTGTTTCGTTAACTACGGGTTCTGGTTCAATATTTTTAGTTTCTTGAACCTTCACAGTTTCAACGTTTTCAGCCATATTTTCTTCAACTTGAATGTCTTCAAATATATCAGATTCTTCATTTTCAACAACTTTATTAGGTTCTTTTAATTGAATTTTGTCTTTCTCAAATTCACTATATGAACGGATTATTTCCGGTTCTTTATTTTCTAAATCTACTATTCTTTTCTCTAAATCATCAATGATCGAAATAAACTTAGCTTCACTTCCTATTTCCTCATCAGTAATCTTAATAAATGCTAACTCTAAATATATCTTAGGATTGTTGCTCCATTTAATTTCGTTAAAAACCTTATTTAATATATCTAGCATATAAAAAGTTTTACGGTTGCTGATATTTTTAGATATTTTAATAAAACTCTCATTTTTATATAGCAAATTATTATCATCTAATCGCCTTAAATTCTTAACCATTAGTACATCTCTAAAGAACTCAATTAGGTTAAAAGCTATCTTTCTCACTTCTTTTCCTTCAGTAATCAGCGAACTTAATAACTCTATCGCTTTTGTGGAATTGCCCTGTATCAAGGTATCTGCTAACTCTATTTGCATAGATACTGATACCGCTCCTGAGATTTGATTAACATCATCCTCTGTTATATGCTCAGGACTATATGCTCTTACTTGGTCTAGCAAGCTAATTGCATCCCTTAAACCACCCTCCGCAAATATTGAAATTTGGTGAATAGCTTCCTCTTCTATATCAATGTTTTCAATCTTTATAATTTCTTTCAGTTTTCCTATGATATCTTTCGTGGTGATAGATTTAAAGTCAAACCTCTGACATCTTGAATGAATTGTCAACGGAACCTTCTGAGGTTCGGTAGTACATAGGATAAATATTACATGTGCTGGTGGTTCTTCTAACGTTTTAAGTAACGCGTTAAACGCTCCAGTACTTAACATGTGAACTTCATCAATTATGTAAACCTTATACTTAACATAACCTGGCAAATATTTAACTTTGTCTCTTATCTCTCTTATCTCGTCTACACCATTATTACTAGCTGCATCTATTTCTATAACATCGGTAATAACACCGCTTTCTATTCCTTTGCAGTTTTCACATTCATTACATGGATTATCTGTAGGTGATTTAACACAGTTAACTGCTTTAGCGAAAATTTTTGCTATTGATGTTTTACCAGTCCCTCTTGGTCCACTAAACAAATATGCATGAGCAACCTTATCATTAAGCAATGCGTTTTTCAATGTCGTTGTTATGTGTTTTTGTCCAGCAACTTCATTAAAGTCTTTCGGTCTATATATCCTATACAATGCTTTATAACTCATTATTTTGCCTCCTGCAATTTTAAATTTATTTCTGCTATTTCTCTTTCACAGTCAATTTTAATGAAGTCTCCTTCTTTGACTATATCAAAGATTTTTTCACAAATCATTCCTGGTATATTTATTGTTCTCGCAATGACCCCTGAATGTTGATGATAAAAACCTTTCGCTGATATGAATCCAACTATATTTGTGTTATTTATTCTATATATTACACTCGGTTTTAAATCCTTTAATACCAAAATTGTTGGTTCATCAAAATCGATTATTCTTTCCTGTATTATACTTTTTAATGCAACTTTTACTCGATCAGTTGCATCTATAATATCCACAATTCTTCCTAGCATATATTCATTATCTATTTTCTCAAATTCACTTAAAATATCATTAACAGATCTTTTGTAAGCAACTTTGGCTGTAATATTTTGTTTAATATAGTTCTTAGTTTTATCGATTAATACCGGATCATTAACAATGTATTTATGTGTTTCAAAAATTTCAGATATTCGATTGTTAAAACTAGATTTACTTTCCAGTATTTCTCTATCGATACTATCTGATACTTTTTGAATAGATTTCTTGAATAATTCTAATTGGTCATGCTTATCGAAGTCATCTTCAAGTTGAATTTCATTCTTACCTAAGAATCCAATTTTTCCATAAGCTATCCCACTACTAATTGCTTTACCAGTAAATCTCATTTATTATAAACTCCTACAGTAATATTATACCTCAAATCGACTGTTTTTCCTATTCCGTTTCAGGTAATTTTTTGTTTTCATTAAGATAATTTACTACGTGTTTCATAGCTCTTTTTTCAATAGAGTTTTTTTTGTATTTATTTTCTAGCTTTTCTATTGTTAGCACTTCATTTTCACCATTTTTATAAATTTGATAAGCTTTTTTCAAATCTTCTTGAAATTTTTGATTAATTTGTAATCTCCTAAATTCTTCAACTATAAACTCTTTCGAGTTTCTCATTTCATCGCTGATTTCATCTAGAAATTTTGCTTCGTAATCAACTTTCTTTTTTTTGTTAGAAAATTTCAATATTAATGTGTCACTCCCCCAATAAAATACCGCAAATAATGGTGGCATAAACCACAGTGTATAGATGTCACTTACTACTGCATTTTTAACAAAAATCATGTATAAAGAATATGCCGCTATAATGAGTGTTGAAAAAAGAAATATTATCAAATAGAATTTTAATGGTTTTTTCTTTCTGTTCATAATTTATCACCTAGAAGTATTATACAATATTTTTAGCAAAATATGATAGAATATTAATGGTGATAGTTATGTTATTTGATACTATAGTCGCAAAAACTACCGCAAATGGTACTAGTGCGATTAATGTAATAAGAATTTCTGGAGAAGAATCTTTTTCAATTGTTAATAAAGTTTTTAAAGGCCCTAACCTTGAAAAAGCAGTTTCTCACACAATTAAATATGGATATATCCATGATAACGAAAAAATAATTGACGAAGTTATGGTTTTTCTTTATCGTGCACCTAGAACTTTTACCGCTGAAGATGTAATTGAAATTTCAACTCATGGGGGCAATTTTATTGCAAACGAAGTAATAAAGTTGCTTATAAAAAATGGTGCTAGATTAGCTGAAAATGGCGAATTTACAAAAAGAGCTTATTTAAACGGCAGGCTAGACTTAACAGAGGCTGAAAGCATCATGGATATAGTTAATGCCAAAACTTTTAACCAGTTAAATCTCGCTAATAAACAGCTAAGAGGAGACGTTCGAGATTTAGTTGATAAATTACAAGAGAAAGTTCTTAATATAATAGCTAATATTGAAGTGAATATTGATTATCCTGAATATGATGATGTTGAAGTTTTAACTTCAGAAATTATCATGCCTCGAATAGATGATTTACTAAAAAATATAAAAGCCATTTTAAAGGAAGCTGAAACTGGCTTAGTCATCAGAGATGGAATTAAAACTATTATTGTAGGTAGACCAAACGTTGGAAAATCTAGTCTATTAAACTCTTTATTAAAAGAAGATAAAGCAATTGTAACTGACATATCAGGAACCACCAGAGACTTAATAGAAGCGGAATTAAATCTGGATGGTATTATATTAAAATTAATTGATTCAGCAGGTATTAGAGAAACTAATGATATCATAGAAAAAATTGGGATTGATAGAACTATAAAAGCTATCGAAAAAGCTAGTTTAGTTTTATTAGTTTTAGATCAATCAAATCATTTAACTGATTTAGATGATACCCTTCTAAAACTAACCGAAAGTAAAACAAGAATTTTAATAGGTAATAAAATAGATTTGGGAAATAAAATAGATTTAGAGCACGAAAACATAATAAACATTTCAGCAAAGAATAATATCGGATTAGACGTTCTTTCTAAAGAAGTTATGAATTTGTTTATAGATGAGAAAATTATCAATGATGATTATGGAGTTTTATCTAACACAAGACATATTGGAAAGCTAGAAGAGACTAAATTAGCTCTAGAAGACGCCTATAAAGCTTGTGAGGAGTCTTTACCGGTTGATATGGTAGAAATAGACTTAAGAAAAGCCTGGACTTCTCTAGGAGAAATTACAGGCCAAAGTACATCTGAAGATTTAATAACATCACTGTTTTCAAAGTTTTGTTTAGGCAAATAATGTTTCATGTGAAACCTTAAATATAATAGCGCTAAATTAATAGCGCTATTTTTTTTAATATTCATCTAAAAAACACACTCGCTTGGTATTATCGTAATAACCAAGTACGGCGTCTAAATTAATGTTTTCTGCCGATCTAAAAATGTTAATATCGATATTTTTGTAAGTGTTTCTTAATTGTTGAATTAGTACTTTCATTTCTTTTCTTTTTGAATCTTCATTTCGATCCTGAAACTCACAACCTTTAGAAACAAATTCTATATCATGATACTTCATAAATCTTTCAACTTCTTGTTCTTTGATTAAGTACATGGGTCTAATTAGTTCTAACCCTTCAAAGTTTTTAGATCTTGCTTTAGGCAACATAGTTTTAAATGTTCCAGTGTAGAACATATTCATCAACGTTGTTTCGATAACATCATCGAAATGATGTCCTAAAGCTAATTTATTACAGCCTAAATCTTTAGCATGATCATACAAAAATCCCCTTCTCATTCTTGCACATAAGAAACAAGGAGATTTAGCATCCATTTTGTTGGCTATTTCATAGACTTGTGATTCAATTATTTCTGATTCAACACCTATTAAATTTAAATTTTTTATGTGGTTTTCTAAAAATTCTTTAGTAAATCCAGAATTCATAGTCAAATATACTATTCCTATATTATTATTAAAATGCACCTTATATTCTTCAAACAAAGCTGCTAAAAGGAGAGAATCTTTACCACCGCTTAATGCTACACATATTTTATCGCCTTTATCTATCAATTTGTATTCGTCAATGGCTTTAAGAAATTTAGCTAATAAAGGGCTTTTAAAACTTTTATTTAAAGATCTCGATATAGTAATTGAGTACTTATCTTTCATCATATTATCACCTAGATACTATTATACACATTAATGGTATTTTGTAAAATAACTTAAAATAACTTAAAATAATAATTGGTATTTATTGATAATCCGATAATGATGTGTTATAATGTGTTATATCTTGAAACTGTATTATAATGGAGGTTGAATTATGAGTAAATTTATTTGGGCATCAAAAAAACCATTAGATGAATTAGCGACCTTATATGAAGCGAATATCACTTTAAATAAATCTGCTACAACATATTTTGAAAATGCCTATATCGTGCTTTTAGGGTTAGATAGAGAAAACAAGATGATCGCTATCAAGCCAGTCACAAAAGAGGAAATTAGTTTAGGCTATATTCCTCAAGAGCAACAACACAACATTACAGTTAAGTCTAGCTACTCTAGAATCTGTAATAAACTATTTCTTAAAGAAGTATCTCAATTGATTAATTTAGAGTATGTTGAACGTCATCAAGCTTATAAATTTAAAGCAAGCTGGGATAAAGAAGAAAATGCATTAATAATTGATTTAAATAAAAGAGAGGTGTAATGTTATGTTTCTAGAAATTGGAACTACAATGTTATTTGTATGGTTTGGAATCATAATTCTAGCTGCAGTTATTGAAGCTGCAACTATGGATTTATCAAGCATTTGGTTCTCGGTAGGGGCTTTATTTGCTTTAATTGTAGCGATATTTACAGACTTAGTAATTGTACAATTTATAGTATTTATCGTTGCTTCAGTGATTTTGTTATTATCTTTACGTCCAATATTCAAAGAACATATGCGCAAAAACGAAATTAAAACTAATGCTGATGCTTTAGTTGGTAAAGTTGCAGTATGTTTGAAAGAAATTAAAAATGGAGAACGTGGAGAAGTAAAAATTGAAGGTAAAATTTGGACTGCTATATCAAATGAAGATATAGAAGTTAGTGAACAAGTTACAGTCTTAGCTATTAAGGGTGTTAAGTTAGTTGTTAGGAAAAACTAATGTTTGCATCATTATTTAGGCGTATCGCTTCTTCATTTATAGATTTATGTTTAATTTTAATAATAGTTTATGCTTTGTTTTTTATAGGTGGTAGATCTATATTACAAAACAGAATCGATAATTTTGATATTATCTATGCTGATTATAATGATATAGTAGCTGCTTATAATGCAGATTTAGAAGCTGTACAAACTGAATATGACGTAGCTATAGAACTCGCTGATGGAAATGAAGAATTAGAAGCAACTGCATTAGAAAATTACAATTTAAGTAGAACCATCATTAACGAGCAAAATACAATTGATATTAACCCGTATAACAGACCTTTAACTCAGTATTTTTCAGAGATTATATATTTCTTTGTTATTGGCTTTATAGTATTGATTACCGTAATGTCATTAGCTATGGTTGGTAAAACACCAGGTAGAAGAATATTAAAAGTTAAGATTATGACTGAAGATGGCAATGGAGAATTTATTAAGCCAAGTATTATACAAGTATTTCTACATGATATATTCTTAAAATACTTCTTTATTGTATTTGTATTTGCATTTAATATGTATTATGGAATCATGTTTATGCTTGTTGCATTACTAGTAGACGTAATACTAATTACGTTTACTAAGAAAAGATTAACAATTAGAGATTATTTTACAAGGCTAAAGGTATTGAAAAATACTTATGGATATTAAAAAAACAAAATTATAATAGGAGGTTTTATTATGTTTGCACCAATTTTCTTAGCAGATAATGGAATGACTGCGATTATCATTATTATTGCTGTTATCGTAATTGCACTGATTTATTTAGGTACTAGAATTAAAATTGTTCCTCAAGCACAAGAGTACATCATTGAAAGATGGGGACAATATTACAAAACTTGGACTGCTGGTATGCATTTCTTAGTTCCGTTCTTCGATAGAATTAGAAGAACTTATAACGCAAGAGGAAGAATAACTGAATCAATTACACTTAAAGAACAAGTACTTGATTTCCCACCTCAAGCTGTTATTACAAAAGATAATGTTACTATGCAAATTGATACAGTAGTTTTCTTACAAATTACTGATGCTAAACAATATACTTATGGCGCTGAAAACCCAGGATTCTTAATCGAACAGTTAACAGCTACTACACTTCGTAATATCATCGGTGAATTAGAGTTAGACCAAACTTTAACATCAAGAGATCTTATTAACGAAAGAATGCGTATAATTTTAGATGAAGCAACTGACCCATGGGGAATTAAGATTAACCGTGTTGAACTTAAAAACATTATTCCACCAAGAGAAATCCGTGAAGCAATGGAAAAACAAATGCGTGCAGAACGTGAACGTAGAGAATCAATCATTATTGCCGAAGGTAACAAAGCTGCTAACATCACAGAAGCTGAAGGTCATAAAGAAGCTGCAATTAGAGCCGCTGAAGGTAAAAAAGAAGCTGCAATTAGAGAAGCTGAAGGTCGCTCAGAAGCGATTCTAATAGTGCAATCAGCTACCGCTAAAGGTATTGAACTAATTAAAGCTGCTAAAGCTGATAAAGCTGTATTAACTCTTGAAGCTTATAAAGCAATGGCTGAAGTGGCTAAAGGTCAAGCTACTAAGATTATTATTCCTAGCGAATTACAAGGTATTGTAGGTTTAGCTACAGGATTAGTTGAATCATTAAAAGATCCAGCTACTAAAAAATAATAATAATAATATGCAATAAAAAAACCGAGTTCTAAACTCGGTTTTTATTTTGGCTTATTTTGTTATAATGAATTCTTCTAATATTACTATCTCTTCAGGAAAAATACTGAATGCTGATTCTTTAACCACAGCATAGGATACAACACTAATTTCATCTTCAGTAATTGTAATAATTGGAATTACTGGATATTCTCCTTTAAAAGCATAATTCACTTCTACATATGAGGATTTGTCTCCGCCGTAAAATTTTGTTGCGGCTGTATTAGGAGTAAAGTATGTTATACCAACAGAACTTGAATAATTATTGAAATTCCTCTGAGGAAAAGATGTTTCTATCAATGAAATTGTTCCCAAAGTATAATCATTTGATTCCGAGAATGGAATTAAATTTCCCTCATAATATATCGCTCTAGAATATTGGTGATCATGGCCGGCCATAACTAAATCTACGCCACATTCTTCTAAAACAGGAACTAATAAATTCCTAACTTGATATGTATCATAAGATAAACTATATGGTCCTCTATGTAGCATTACTATAGTCCATTCAGCATCAGAATTACTAATATCGTTTCTAATCCAATCATGTAATATTTCTATATTATCAATGTCGTTATAAGCACATACCGTTGTTGCATCACAATATACTTCAGTGTCAATTACTACAATATGAGCCGCTCCATAATCAAAACTATAGGTTTTCCCTATGTCAAAATCGCCCTCTCTTACATCTCCAAATACAGCGTTAAACGAATCGTAAGTGGGACCATTGTCAGGAAGATTCAAATAGCCATCAAATTCTAAATCATTAACTAATGGATTTGTAACATCTATCATTTCATGATTTCCCATGGCTACAGATAGCGGAACACTAGTACAAAACATTGATGAATACTTAAAAAATAAGTTCCATTGCGATCTAATATCGTTATCATTTATGATATCTCCTGGTAACATCGCTAAATCAATTTGAGCATCTGAATATTCCAAAACAGATAATATTGAATACGCATATGCCATATAGCCAATTTCAGCATTTTCTTGAGGGTCTGCTAAATACATTAGAGTGTGAGATTCTGTCTCAGAACTCATAGTTTTAAATTGATAATAGTCACTTGCTTCACTACCATCTTCATTTACAACTCGGTACTCATATATTGTATCGGGTTCTAAATCATATATAGTAACATCATATAAATATACATTATCTTTATTAAAGGTTAATTCTTTAAAGTTTGCTCTTGTTCTGACATACGAATTTGTTCCACTTATAGCGTATTCTAAGTACCCATTAGTTTGAGTGGGCAATTCAAAGTTTACACCAATAGAAGTTGTTAAATCAGTCGTAACAAATAAAGCTACATTATAAGGGTTACTCATCTCATTAACATACGCTGTCATTGAGTCAGTTGTTGTTGTTTCACTCGTTGCTTCTGTTGTTGTAATTTCTTCGTTACATGCAATCAATCCCACAACAAGGAATAGGCATAAAACTAATAACATTTTTTTCATATATATCATCCTTTAAAATTCACAGTTTCTTGGTGTTCTTGGAAATGGTATAACATCTCTAATATTATCTATCCCAGTTACATACATAACCATTCGTTCTAACCCAAGTCCAAATCCAGCATGTTTACATCCACCGTATTTTCTTAGATCTTTATACCACCATAAGTCTTTATCATCTATACCAAATTCTTTGATTCTTTCTTCTAAAACATCTAGTCTTTCTTCTCTTTGAGACCCGCCTAATAATTCTCCCGCTTTTGGAACTAGCAAGTCCATTGCGGCTACAGTTTTTTTATCATCATTTAATCTCATATAGAAAGCTTTAATATCTTTTGGCCAATCAATCACAAATACTGGCCCATCAAAATGTTTTGTTAAATGTTTTTCGTGCTCTGTAGCTAAATCTTCTCCGTGTTTTGGTTTATTTTCAAACTTTTCATCTGAATTCAACAATATATCAATAGCTTCTTTATGTGTAACTACTTTAAAAGTACTTTTTAGTACTTTTTGTAATTTTTGTTTTAAACCTTTTTCAACAAATCGATCAAAGAAATTGATTTCTGAAGGACATCTTTTAAAAACGTCTTCTATAATGTATTTTATCATATTTTCAGCTAATTTCATATCATCATGCAAGTCAGCAAATGCAATTTCAGGTTCTATCATCCAAAATTCCGATGCATGTAACTTGGTATTTGAATTTTCCGCTCTAAATGTAGGCCCAAATGTATATACATTTTTAAATGCTAATGCATAAGCTTCCGCTTGTAGTTGACCGCTAACGCTTAGATTTGCTTTTTTTGTAAAAAAGTCTTTAGAATAATCTATTTCCTTTGTGTTCTCAATATCCAATGTAGTAACTTGGAACATTTCTCCCGCACCTTCAGCATCAGAAGTTGTAATCAATGGTGTATGCACATAAATATAGTCTTGTTCTTGAAAGAACTTGTGTATTGCATGCGATACTACTGATCTAACTCTGAAAACCGCATTAAATAAGTTTGTACGCACTCTTAAGTGTGCATTATCCCTTAAAAATTCTCTTGTATGTCTTTTAGGTTGTATTGGATAGTCTTCCTGACTATCACCAATCAAACTTACTGAAGTAGCTTTTATTTCAAATGGTTGTTTAGAATTTGGCGTTAAAACTAATATTCCGGTGATTTCGATTGATGAACCTACTCTAATTTTTTGAACATCTTTAAAATTTTCTAGAGTATTACTCTCATATACTATCTGTAATGTTTCAAAACAAGTTCCATCATTTAAATCAATAAATCCAAAAGCTTTTTGAGCTCTGTTGTTTCTTACCCAACCAGCTAAATATATTTGTTTTTGATCTAGTTCTTTTGAATCTAGAAATATTTTTTTTACTGTTTTAGTTTTCATGCAAATTCTCCTTTCAATATTCCTTTTCTTTCTGTTTCAGGATAGTGTTCTATAGCATACCTTAATGTCGTTCTAGGCATTTTATCATAATTCTTTTTTATGTATTTTGTTAATAAATCTCTGTTTTTATCCCCAACATTTCGTAACATCCATCCATTTGCTTTATGAATTAAATCGTGTTTATCTTCTAATAGATTATCAACAATATCTAGTGTTAGTTTTAATTCATTTTGTCTAATCATATAATTTGTAGCAACTATGCTTATTCTTTTTATCCATAGATTTTTTGATTTTGAAAATTCGTATAATTGAGAATAATCGTTAGTCTTATATAAATGCTTTCCTAATATATCGTAAGCGGAAACATCAACCAAGTCCCAATTGTTTACATATGCTAAATTATTTAAATAGTATTCTATAATTTCCTTTTCTTGTGTTTCATCTGCTTTTTTTATTTTGTCATTCAAAATAATTAAAGCTAATAAACGATATTCATGAATATTTGAGTGCATTAGTGTATCTAAAGCTACTAAATTTATAGTTTTAGCGTGTTTTTTTGAGTATGTTCTTAAATTAGGAGACGTTATTCCTACGTAATAATCTTGAACTCCTTCTTCATACTGCTTATGATACCTAGAAGATTGAATAGGTGTTTTATATTTTTGTAATTTTTTTAGTTCTTCAAACATTCTATACCTCCTAAAAAATAAAAAAATCGTCCTTATAAAAAGGACGAATAATTTCCGCGGTACCACCTTAATTCTAGCATTTCGCTAGCTCTTAATATCATTAACGCAGATAAACGTACAGTTTTACTATTTTCTTCTGTCTCTCCCGGTGTTATTCAGATAATGTTTATTTAAGGCTCGCACTATCCCTTAATCGCTAGAATAAAGTGATTATCTTACTTTTCCGCTCTTTGATTTATTATATTATATCATATAGTATAGTTTTGTAAAGCTTATACAAGGTTATCTAAATAATGTAGAAACTCCTTGGTCATCAATTATATTGATAATTCCTTGTCCCAATAAGCTTGCAATAGATAATTGGGTGATTTTAGGTGATTTTTTATTTTCGGCTATTTCCACTGTGTTTGTACAGATTAATTCCTCAATTGGAGAGTCATTAATTTTTTTAGTGGCTTCTCCAGATAATAACGGATGAGTACAACACACAAATATCTTTTTAGCTCCTGCTTTCTTTAAAGCAATAGAAGCAGCAGTAATAGATCCAGCAGTATCAACCATGTCATCAACAATTATACAGTTTTTACCATCTACTTCACCGATAATATTCATTACTTCAGCAACATTTGGTTTTGGGCGCATTTTATCAATAATAGCTATTTTAGAATTTAATATATTTGCATAGCTTCTAGCTCTTGTTGCCCCACCATGGTCTGGAGAAACAACACAAATATCTTCAATTTCTTTCTTTTGAATATATTTTGCTATCAATGGTAACGCTCTAAAATTATCAATCGGTATATCGAAGAATCCTTGTATTTGAGCCGCATGCAAGTCCATAGCAATAACTCTTGCAGCTCCAGCAGTTTGTAATAAATCAGCTACTAACTTAGCTGAAATAGGTTGTCTTGCTTTAGCTTTTCTGTCTTGTCGAGAATATCCGTAATATGGGATAACAACATTTACTTCCCTAGCAGATGCTCTTTTTAAAGCATCAATCATTATTAAAAGTTCCATTATTTTTTCATTCACTGGTGAATTTGTTGATTGAATAACAAATACTTTATGCCCTCTAACAGTTTCGGGAATATCAACATTTATCTCTCCGTCAGCAAATCGCTGTACTTCACATTTGCTAACAGGAATACCTATATAATCGGCAATATCTTCTGTTAATTGTATACTTGAACTTAGAGCAAAAATTTTAACCTTTGAGCCATGAAAAACTGCCATTTTAATACCTTATATAATAAATAATCTATTTATTATACCCTTTCTTCAATTTCTAAGTTTTCTACATAATTATTATACACTAAAAATAGCAAATTAAAAGCACTAACTTGTGTTAGTGCGTTTTGTGTTTCTATTCTACTTTACTAATTTCATCTACTTTACTAATTTCATCTACTTTTTTAATTTCATCTACTTTATGGATTTCCTTTACTTTACGAATTTCAGGGAGTTCATTAAATGTTTCGAGCACAGTTTGTTCTATCATAGCTCTAGTTTCACTATTAATAGGGTGCGCTACATCTTTATATTCCCCATTTGGCATTTTTCTACTTGGCATGGCAACAAAAAGTCCATTTTTCCCTTCAATAATTCGCAGTTCATGAACAACGAAGCAATTATCTATTGTAATGGCAGCTATCCCCACTAAACGATTATCTCCATCAATTCTTTTTGCACGTACTTCTGTAATTTTCACACTACCACCTCTTTAGGTGATTATAGCACGGATAAATTTAATTTTTCAATGGGTTATAAGAAAATCGTATTAAAATTTACAAAAAACAGTATATATTAGTAAAATATTGCTCTTTATTGCTATTAATGAAGTCTTTTATGGCAGAATCTTCACCCTTAAATAGTTTAATAAATGTCGATCCAGACCCTGTCATAGTTAATCCTTCTTCGCCTAATTTATCTTTGATATGATTATATGTTTCCTCAACTTTTTTATTATTGCTTATAGCTACTCTCTGTAAAGCATTATGGATATTATCGACAAATTCATCAACATTGCTTTTTTGAATTGTTTTTCTTATGGTTTTCATGCTTACATTTTCAAAACCAAAACGATCACCCAATGTAAAAATATCTTGAGTTGATATATATTCTCTTGGATTAACTAGTAAAACTTTATATGATGAAAAATCCATATCAAATTTTGTTATTTTTTCTCCGATTCCTTCTACAATTGCCGGATAATTAACCAAACAATACGGTATATCGGCTCCAAATTTTATTCCAAGTTTTTGCATTTGATCTAACGATAAGTTAAGATTAAATAATTTATCTATCCCTCTAATTATTGCTGCTGCGTCTACAGAATTGCCAGCTAAACCCGCTCCAAATGGAATTACTTTTTCTATTGTTACAGTTACGCCTTTATCTGGTGCATATTCTTTTATCATATATCTAGCTGATTCTATTACTAAATTATTTTGATTTGATAGAAATAAATCATTTGATTTGACTATAACTAATCCTGGTGAATCTAACTCTTCAATTTTAACTGTATCAAAAAGGTCGATTTTTGCATTAATCATTTCCAAATCATGATATCCATCTTTTCGAGCTCCTACAACATTAATAAATAGGTTAATTTTAGCATAAGCTTTTTCTATAACCATCAAATCACACCTTTCCTAACACTACTATTTTAGCACATTTATAGGTTTTTTACACTTAAATAACTTCGATGCTTAAAATATTAAAGGCATTTATTTTCTCTCTTGTTGATAACGTGATGATTTTAGTATTATAGTTTAATTTTTTTACATAGCCAAAGGTTATTTTAGAATAGCCTGCTTCAAAATAGGTTATTGCTATCTCTTTTTCCTCAAATATTGCTTCTTCAAGAGATAAATTCATATTATAAAAATCATCTTCGCTCAATATAGGTTTTTCAGTCTTATTTAAACGATGTTTCATTTCCCTTAACATTGGATTAAAACCACTCAGCGCATCAAAAGCTACCCATTTAACAATTCCTCTATCATGATAAGTATTAAGCATTATGTCCACCTATCATATCATTTCTAGCTTTAACAGTAGAAGCTTTCAATTCGCTAGAAGCTCTATTTACGCTATTTTTTCCATATTTATCTTTAATTTCATCCATTGCAGAAAACACAGCTCTTTCTCTTAAGACTTCACTTATATCTTCAAATAAACTAATTTGATATCCTTTTTTATCTACTAAATTGGTAACAGCCACTCTAACAACTCTTATTGGAGAGTTATCATAGAATTTATCCATCAGAGTTAAGCAGGCTCTATAAACATGTGATTCATTTTGAGCAGGCTGTGAAAGTTTGACTTGTCTTGCGAACCCGCCACCAACTTCTTTGCTATATGCAAATCCAAAATGAACAGTTTTTGCCAGTTTTTTCCCTAATCTTAACCTTCTACATACGTCGTCTACCATTTCTCGAATTATTTGATATATTTCAGGTTTATAATAATCGTGGAATAATGTTTGACCTATACCATAAGATTTACTAATAGGTTTAATATTCATTTTTTCTTGTACCATACTCATATCAATTCCATGGGTATGATAATATAATTCTTCTCCAATTACTCCAAATTTTTTCTTTAGTTTCTTTACGTCATATTTGGCTAAATCTCCAATTTTATATATACCTAAACTATTTAAATTACGTTCCATGTTTCTGCCTATACCCCACATTTTTGATAATGGAGTAACTGTCCAAAATCTCTCTGGTAAATCATCATAAGTCCATTTAGCTATAAACTCAGGAGAGTGTTTTGATTCAATATCCAAAGCTAATTTCGCCATTAACATGTTAGGTCCAATACCACATGTGCCATAAATTTTTGTTTCATCATATATTGTTTTTAAAATTTTTTTCGCTAACATATATTCTGTTATTTTATAATATTTCAGATATTCTGTTGCATCAATAAATACTTCATCAACTGAATAAACATAGACATCCTCTTCCGAAACAAACTTAAGATATATCTCAACTATTCTAGTAGAATACTCCAGATATCTTTCCATCTTAGGTTTTCTATATATAATATCAATATTCTTAGGTAATTCATATATTCTACAGCGATTTGGAACACCAAACGTTTTTAAATATGGAGAAACGGCTAAAACTATGGATCCTCCGCCTCTCTCTTTATCAGCAACTACTAAAGGGGTTTTGAAAGGATCTAAACCTGATATAGCACATTCGACAGATGCATAAAAACTTTTCAGGTCAACACATAAAATATTCCTATATAATTTGTATTCTTCCATTTTAAACCTCCTTTAAAATATTATACCCTTTTAAAGAAAAAAAACTATAATTATTTTAGAAATTTTGTATAAAAAAATATCATTATATTTGTTCAAAAAATCACCAATTAAAATGAACGAGAATTTTCATAAACATTTATTTACATAATAGATTTTTACCAGTAATAACACTATAAAATACTATATGACTACATAGTAGGTGTTTTCCAATTTCTGCATTTTATACAGTATTTAAAGAAAACAGATTTGTTTTTCTAAATTTTATTTCCCTACTTATTTCGTTAAAACGCGTTTTTTTGTGAAAAAATAATTTTTGTTATAATACTATATCTTTAACGAAATAAAATGTAATAAACATGTCAAAATTGAATACAATATGATTAATAATGCACCATTTTAGCCTGGTTCCTCTTGTTGACTTGTTTTTTGTTTTAATAATTTTAAATGAGTTTTAAAACCCATTATTGTTTCGCTTTTTGTTTTTCTAATATAGATGTTTAACATTCTCGCTAATAAATATAGATTTTTATTAAATACATTTACTTTGATAAACACTTCAATTCTTAAGTATTGATTAGCATTTTCAATTAAGTTTTACTATCTAAAAACATTTGGTCTTGTTTCCCTATTATAAGAATTACTATCCATATACATTTCAACAAGTATTTTCTTTTCAAATAATTTTTGTAGTAATTTTGTCACTTCATCAATTAGATTGAATAAATTTATATTATGCCTAGTAAAACTAAATCTACATATACTGATTTTGATAAAATCAGTATATCCCTTTTGGAGTTATTTACTTTTTAGTTTCTCAATACATTCTTCTTGTTAAAACTTGGATTGTCTCTTCGTTATCTACACGATCTAATTTAAGCGTATAATTAGATCCGATTCTAGAATGGAAGTTAGTAGGATACTTATTTGCAAGATACCTTATTAATAAATCATTTTTCAGTATTTCAATATTCTTGTCAGCTGTAATTTCTATAATAGTATATTTTCATTATAATAATTAACATAGTATATATATAATTTATGTAAGATAACTTGCATTGTTCTATACAATTCACAATTATATTTATATTTATATTTAAGATATATAGTATTTTCGAGTATCAATATACAAAAACCACTAGTATCTAGTGGTTTTTGTTTTATATATAAATTTAAAAGTTATTTATCATATTTTGAAAATGGATCATCTTCACGGTCTTGTTCAACTGTTTGATCTTTCTTTTTTGCTTTTCTAATAGCTTGATCTTTTGGATCAATAACTATTGCCATAATTATATATGCTAACAACCCTGTTCCGGCACATAGAAGTAGTATTAACCAAATCACTCTGATTAATTTTACATCTAAATCAAAATAATCTGAAAGCCCTGCGCATACTCCTGATATTTTTCCGTTTTCTACATCTCTATATAATACTTTTCTTGTTGTCATAAAAATCACTTTCCCTTCTAATATTTATTTAGAACAAATTTTTACTTCTTTTTCTTGAATATTTTTTTCACATTAGTAATTAATCTAATAAAGGAATCTTTTCTCCCAAACATTACTATGGATGCAATGCTTACTGTAACTACTGGAATGGAATAAGTCATAATGTATACTGGTAATTTTATCCCAGCTGTAACATTTACTTTAACAACTTCTTTTGCTCCATTGCTTAGAGTTACAGATACGTAAGTTGTTCCGTATTTTAATCCTTCAACTATACCGAATGGATCTACTGAAATCACACTAGAATCTCCTGCTTCAAACTTTAACACAGTAGATTGCCCTAGAGAAATATATTGCATTATATCAAAAGAATTACCTTCTCTTATATATATCGGTTCAATAGTTTGTTCGAGAGTCTCAACTGAAGTATTTAACATGCCAATTGCTGCATCTATTTCAGTTTGATTAGCATTTAGATTTGTAAGCATATATTCAGCATACAATTTTGCTGAACTAAATATAGAATACGATGAAACCGAATAATCTGCTTCGCGATATAAATACATAGAATCATATACTGATTGTAATTCTGTGTAATCTGCTAATTCGACCAGTAAACTATTTATAAGTGATATATCAAACAAGACTTCAGCCGCTTTATCAAAATCAAGTTCATCTCCAATAATAATTTGATACAATCTATCAATCTCATTATAATAGTTATTTTGTGAAACAGTTGTATATTCTGATAAATCTTTATCAAGAAGTTCAGAATATACATTCAATAATCCTGAATTATCCACTAATAATATTAATAAGTTAAGAGCGTTTTGAATAGATACTTCTAAACCGTCCACCGAAGCTTGTGTAGCGTTGTCATCAACTACTACTGAGTTTACACTCAAATATGAACCAAAGGCTTCGCACGCTGTTTTAAAAGCGGTATGTGAAGATGCTGTATATAGTTTGCTTTCCTCGTAATAAGCCTTTATTAGTAAATTATTTAAAATTTCTAAATTTGAACGGTCTGCTTGCAACACTAATATATTTGTTGCATAATCTATATCTATATTTAATGCTTGAATAGCTATCTCTCCTGCCATAGGATTATTTATAATACCTGCTATTCTATCCATCTCAATATTGTATATTGCTTGAGAGGCGCTTGTATAAGGTGTTAAATCGATTGAATTCGCTTGAGAAAAGTTGGTTAGAGTCAAATTATATGTGTCGTCTAAGATTAAAGCTTGCAGGGCATTATTTATGTTGCTAGTTAAGTTATCTACATCATCCTGTAAAGCTGATGTATCGTCGATTACAGTTTGAATTCCAACTAAACCGCCTAACCCGTCAATGTTATCTGTAAATGCTTGATATGAATCATCTTCATAAAAAGGATCGCCTGCTGGAGAGTTGTTCTGTGTGTTAATTGCGGTTTGAACATTATTATATGCTAGTTGCAATTCAGTTACAATTGGATCAGCATAAACGCTATAACAAAAAACACTGCTTGATAAAGCAAAAATTAAAGCTATTAAAATTATAAGTTTCTTTAATTTCCCCATGTTACTCCTTATTGACTAAATACTTTATTATATATAAAATTAATATTTTTCTTATAGTAATTAATATCAAATAATGATTTTAATTCTTTCTCTGTATATATAGTTTGTAAATTTTTGTCATTTAAAACTAATTCTTTAAAATTCTTTTGATTTTCAAAAGCATTACTAGCTAAAGGTTGAATTAAATCATATGATTCTTCTCTCGAAAACCCTTTATCAATTAAAGAAGTTAGTATTCTTTGCGAAAATATTATTCCCTTTGTTTTATAAATGTTATTTAACATGTTTTCCGGATAAATTTGTAGGTTGTCTATAATCTTAAAATACCTATTATACATATAATCTAATAACATAGTCGCATCTGGAACAATAACTCTTTCTACCGATGAATGAGAGATATCTCTTTCATGCCATAGCGCTATATCTTCAAAAGCAGGAATTAAATATCCTCTTAAGATTCTAGCTATACCACACATGTTTTCGCTTACTATAGGATTTTTTTTATGAGGCATAGCTGAAGATCCTTTTTGGTTCTTCGAAAAGGGTTCTCTCACTTCATTAACTTCTGTTCTTTGTAAATGCCTTACTTCAAGTGCAATTTTTTCAATAGTAGAAGCTAATAAAACAATAGAGCTCATATAATTAGCTTGTCTGTCTCTTTGTAGTGTTTGAGTTGATATAGTTGCTTTATTTATTCCTAGTTTACGACAAACATACTCTTCAACTTCAGGATTGACAAAAGCATAATTGCCAACTGCACCACTAATTTTGCCTATTTCGACTTGAGCAGCAGCAGTTAAAAATCTTCCATAGTTTCTTTTTAATTCATCATAATACAAACAAAATTTTAAACCAAACACAGTTATATCAGCGTGAATTCCATGAGTTCTTCCTATGCAAAAAATATCTTTGTACTGATATGCCTTCTCTTTAAGAAGTTCTAGAAAAACTTCAATATCTTTTTTTATTATTGCATTTGCTTTTTTATATAAATATCCATATGCTGTATCAACAACGTCAGTAGAAGTCAAACCATAGTGAATAAATCTTTTTTCTTCTCCTAAAGTTAAAGATACAGATCTTGTAAAAGCAATAACATCATGTTTCAGTTCTTTCTCTAGTTCATATACTTTATTAATATCATATCCCGCGTTCTTTTGAAGCAAGTTCAAATCTTTATCCGGAACAACTCCTAATTCATTTAGAGCTTCCGCGTTTAACAATTCAATTTTTAAGTAAGTATCAAATTTAGATTTTTCTGACCAGACTTCTCTCATCTCTTCGCGTGAATATCTATTAATCATAATTAATTCCTTTCGATTTTTTTAAAACAAGTTAATGTATTGTCTAACAGACAAGCAATCGTCATAGGACCAACGCCTCCTGGTACAGGTGTAATATATCCAGCAATATCTTTTACGTCATCAAACGCTACATCACCAGTTAATTTACCATCGACTCTATTAATACCAACATCAATTACAACAGCTCCAGGTTTAACATAAGATGCGTCTACCATATTAGCTCTGCCTATAGCTACAATTAAAATATCTGCTTGTTTTGTTAATTCTCTTATATTCTTAGTTCTAGAATGACATACTGTTACAGTAGCATTTCTTTTTAACATTAAAGCCGCCATAGGTTTCCCTACTATTTGGCTTCTTCCAATTATTACACAGTGTTTTCCTGTAGGATCAATATTGTATTCTTCTAATATTTTAGTGATGCCCAAAGGAGTACAAGGCACTAAAGCTGATTGTCCTTTGTTTAATCTAGCTACATTTTCATTACAAAAACCATCAACATCTTTTAATGGGGTTATTAAATTAATAACTTTATCTTCATTAATATGTTTTGGAATTGGCAATTGCAACAATATTCCATGTACAGATTCATCTTTATTTAGATTTTCAATAATGTCGATAAGTTCAGCCTCTTTAATAGATGCATTTTTTCTAATCAACGTTGATTTCATACCAGCTCTTATACACGCTCTTTCTTTTGAACGAACATATGATTCACTAGCGGGATTTTCACCAACCAAAATAACCACTAAGTGAGGTTGTTTATTAAACTCACTTATTAAATCTGTGGTTTCTACTTTTATATTTCTTCTTAATTTTAAAGCTAATGCTTTTCCGTCTAATATTGTACTCATTTTATCTATTCCTTTTCATACAAATATTGATCTACTATTTCACCATAATATACTGTATGGTATGAATCGTTATTTGTTTTCGGATTATAATATCTTCCTTTAATATTTTCTGGGATTTGAGATTTGTTTAATTTTTGTTTATAAACTACTTTACATTCATAATGTAATTTCGCTTCAGCAATTATTGGTGTATTTATTTTTCTCCCTTTTATTGGAGTTAAATTACAAAATTCAAATTTATTGAAATTTCTTAATGATTTTGTCCCACAAATTTTAATCGCTTCTTTAAGATTATCATCTAAAGGAACACTTACTGTGAATTCGTTACTTGATTCAATTAAATCAAATGTGGCTCTTGACTCTCTTACAAGTACTATAAAAATAGGTTTACCCCATTCTATAGTAATTCCACCCCAACCAATAATCATCGTATTGATTGTATCGCCCTTCTTTGTTGTCAAAAAGTTCCCTGGATGCATTTTCTCTAACACTCTGTTGCTATAATCAAAAACACTAATTTCCTTATACATAATCTCCCATCTCCTTCTGTTAATTATATCACATTATGTAAAAACATTGAAGTCATTATGTGTATATATATAGCTATTTATATATTATATGCATTAACAAAAAAAAGTATTTTGTGTTACAATATATTAAACATTGAGAGGTATAATATGAGAATAGGAATTATAGGTTTAGGGTTAATAGGCGGAACAATTGCAAAATCATTAAAAAGCAAACATCATATATCAGCTTATGACATTTCTAAGGAGACTTTAGACTATGCTAAAGCTAATGATGTAGTTCATGATGCATATGATAATTTAAAAGATTTCATTGCCAACAATGATATTTTTTATCTTTGTTTGTACCCTAAAAGTATCGTAAATTTTATATTTGATAATAAATCCTTATTCCCTAAACATAGCATAATTATAGAAGTTTCTGGTATTAAAAAATATCTTGTTGATGAAATCGAAAATTTCGAGCTTGAAAACATAGACATCATATTCACTCACCCCGTAGCTGGTAGTGAGAAAGTAGGCGTAACTAACTCTAAAGCCGAAATCTTCAATAATGCCAATTACGTAATAACTCCCGTTAAGTCTAACAAATTAGAAAATATAGAATTAGCTAAAAATTTAGCAAAAGAAATGAATTTTACAAGCATTGCAACTGTGTCTCCCAAGGAACATGACGACATAATTGCATACACATCTCAATTGACTCATGTCCTGAGTTTATCGCTAGTTAACTCGATTTCCACAACATTAGATACAAAGAGATTTATAGGTGACTCATATAGAGACCTAACAAGGATTTCTAAAATCAACGAGAAGCTTTGGCCTGACTTGTTTATAACTAACAAAGATGCGTTGGTTGAGAAGATCACTTCCTTTGAATCCGAACTACGAAAATTCAAAGATGCAATAATAATGAACGATGTTGATAAATTAGAGGAATTAATGATAAAGTCTACTAATTTAAGAAAAAACATGGATAAAGGTGATTTTGATGCAAGTTGAGGTCTACCCTTCAAAGGTGTCGGGATACATAATACCCCCTCCATCGAAGTCCTACCTACATCGAGCAATCATATGCGCAGCACTTTCAAAGGGTACTAGCACAATTAATAACATTATATATAGTGACGACATCAACGCGTCGCTATCAGCCTTCGAAAATATTGGTGTTAAGATCAAAAAACTAGAAAACACCCTCGTCATTACATCATTGGGTTTGTCCCATTTACAACAAGATAAGGTAGTAGAATGTAATGAATCAGGTTCAACAATCAGGTTTTTGATACCTATTTTGTCTAATTCATACAAAACCTATTTTAAGGGAAAATCCGGTTTAATGAATAGGCCATTTACCATATATGAAGACATATTTAAATTACAAAAACTAGTATTTGAGCAAGATAACGAAAAAATTGTAACTCAAGGTCTTCTTTCACCAGGTGAATATGTGGTTAGAGGTGATGTCAGTTCACAGTTTATTTCCGGTCTATTATTCGTTTTACCTACTCTAAGTGCGAATTCATCAATAAAAGTGAGTGGAACCTTCGAATCTTCTAAGTATGTTGATATCACCGTAGACATCCTTAAGAAGTTTGGTGTAAATGTCGATTTCTCAGTAGACACATTTTTTATACCCGGAAATCAAAAATACGTTCCAACTACCATAAATACTGAAATAGACTACTCTCAAGCGGCTTTTTATGCTGTATTAGGTATAATAAACAATAATATACATATTTCTAATTTAAACCACAAATCACTTCAACCAGACAGAAAAATAGTCGAAATCATACAAAATATGGGTGGAATTGTAAAAACCTCAAATAATAACACAACTTTTTGTAAATCTAACACAACAGGAATTGAAATTGATGTAAGTCAGTGTCCAGACATTGCTCCAATATTAGGATTGCTTGCTGCTTGTTCTAATGGTGAAACAAATATAGTAAATGCAAAAAGATTAACCATAAAAGAATCAAACAGATTACTGTCTACTTACGAAACTTTGAAGAGTCTTGGTGTTGAAGTATACATAGGTGAAGATTCTCTTAAAATAATTGGTACAGAAATAATACAAGGAAATACTTGTAAATCATATAATGATCATCGAATAGCAATGACTCTTGGCATTGCAGGTACTATATGTAATTCTAAGGTTGTTATAAATAATGCTGAAGCTGTTAAAAAATCCTATCCGAATTTCTTTCAAGATTTACAATCTCTTGGTGCTGTTATAAAATATAAGTAGAGGTGTAAAATGAAAACCATTAGTATTTCATCAAAACAAAAGAACTACGATATTATAATTAAAGATAATCTCTTAGAAAAAATGGGAGATTATTTAGATGTAAATAAGTTTTATATAATAATAGCGGATGATCAAATTCCATCTCAGTATATTAATTTAGTTAAAAAAACATGTATAAATAACTTATTCATATCCTTCCCATCTGGTGAAAAATCAAAATCATTCGAACAATACGAACGAATCATATCTATTTTACAAGAAAACAATGTTTCTAGAGATTCTTGTATTTTAGCCTTAGGCGGTGGGGTCACCGGAGACCTTTCAGGATTTATTGCTTCAACATATTTAAGAGGAATTGATTTGATTCAGATTCCAACAACGTTGTTAGCCCAAATAGATTCATCTGTTGGCGGAAAGGTAGCTATAAACACTAACAAAGCAAAAAATTCCGTAGGTAGTTTCTACGCACCTTCTTTAGTTTTGATAGATCCAACAACGTTAAATACTTTATCTGAAAGAAATTTTAATAATGGAATGGCCGAAATGATAAAATATGGTATGATACATTCTAAAAAGTTATTTTACGAAATGCTTAATAATGATGTAAAAAAAGATTTGGAATATTATATTTATCAGTCATTAATAATTAAAAAGCATTATGTTGAAAGTGATGAGTTTGACAAAGGGTTAAGACAAATTTTAAACTACGGCCATACATACGGCCATGCTTATGAAGCATATTACAAATTTGAAAAATACTTTCATGGAGAAGGTATTGCATTAGGAATGTTAGATGTCTGTGAAAATACAGATATTAAAGAAGAATTGTTAAAAATACTAACAAAATTCTCTTTACCTACTGTAGATTCAGTCGAAAAAACTGCTTTATTACCTTTTATTAAAAAAGATAAAAAACAAACAAAAGATTATTTGAACCTTATTGTAGTAGAAAAAATAGGAAACGCCACAATAAAAAAAGTTGTATTATAAAGGAGAATCATTATGAATACTATTGGAAATAATATTAAAATAACCTTCTTCGGAGAGTCACACGGGCCATATATTGGTTTAGTAATTGATAACCTTCCAGCTGGTTTAAAAATTGATGAGAACTTAATTAAATTAAATCTTACAAAAAGAAGACCTAAAAAAAATATTAGTACTCCTAGAATCGAATCTGATAGTTACCAAATTATCTCTGGATTTTATAACGGATATACTACAGGCGGAGCTTTTACTGTGATCATTGAAAATTCAAACACAAAAAGCAAAGATTATAAAAATCTAAACAATACGCCTAGACCTTCACATTCTGATTACCCAGCAAGTATAAAATATAAAGGATACAACGATTATCGTGGTGGTGGCTTTTTCTCTGGAAGATTAACTGCTCTATGGATGGTGATTGGAGCTATTTCTGAACAAATTCTTAAAAAACATAATGTATACATAGGTTCTCATATATACTCACTTAAAAACATTGAAGATGAACACTTTAATCCTAATCTTGATGAAAAAGAACAGTTAATAGCGTTAAATAAAACTGACTTTCCTGTAATAAGCATTGATAAAGAAAAAGAAATGCGTAAATTAATCAAAACCACAAAAGAAAACTCCGACGCTGTTGGTGGAATAGTCGAAACAAAAGCTATTAATCTCCCAATTGGATTAGGAGAACCTTATTTCTTATCTGTCGAAAGTTACTTATCTAATTTGTTATTTGCAGTTCCAGGTGTTAAAGGTGTTGAATTTGGAGAAGGTTTCCAAATAACTAAACACTATGCTTCTGAAGTAAATGATGAATATATTATTAAAAATGACAAAATCTCAACAAAAAACAATAATAATGGTGGAATTCTCGGTGGTTTAACAACTGGAAGACCGCTTATTGTAAAATGCGCTATAAAGCCTACCTCTTCCATTGCCAAAACTCAACACACAATAAATCTTGAAAAATGCATAGAAACAGAATTAAACGTAGTGGGAAGACACGATCCACAAATCATATCTAGAGCAGTGCATGTTATAAATTCTGTTATATATTTCGCGATGCTAGATTTGTTGATATTCAATTTTAAAAAGGATTCAATAATTTAATATGTTTGGGTTAGTTGGTAAAAAACTCAAACATAGCTTTTCAGAAGAAATACATAATTTATTTGGCAATGAAAACTATAATTTGTATGAAACTGATAACATTGAAGAATTTATTAAAAAAAACATAATTAATGGTATTAATGTAACAATTCCCTTCAAAACCGAAATAATACCCTATCTTGATGATTTAGATGCATTAGCTAAAGAAACGTTATCCGTTAATACAATTGTTAATAAATCAGGTAAATTAATAGGTTATAACACGGATTATTATGGACTTAAAGAAATGCTTGGTTATAATAGGATAACAATTAAAAATAGAAACATTCTAATCTTAGGTAATGGTTCTGTTTCTAAAACAGTTTTAAAACTTATGAATGATTTAGGTGCTAAGAATATAATTAGACTTTCTCGTCAAATCAGAAGTAATCACGACGATTTATTCTCTAATTATGAAAGCTATGTTACTTACGATATAGTAATTAATACGACCCCGGTTGGAATGTATCCAAATAATGATGATGAATTGCTTATTAACTTAAAAAAATTCAAAAACATTGAATGTTTAATTGATTTGATATATAATCCTATAAGAACTAAATTAGTTTTACAAGCTGAAAAATTGAATATTAAGGCTATCAATGGTTTATATATGTTGGTTATGCAAGCAAAAAAAGCTAATGAAATATTCTTTAACAAAGAAATACCATTAAACATAGCTAATAAAATTTATAGAAAAGTATATAGTCACCATCTAAATTATGTTTTTATTGGATTACCTCTAAGTGGAAAAACAAAGTATGCAAAAATTATAGGTGATATTTCTAGTAAAACTACCAAAGATACAGATAATTTAATTGAAAATAAATATGATTCATCAATTCCTGATATATTTGAGGCTTATGGAGAAAAAACATTTAGAGAATATGAACATTCTGTGGTTGAAGATATCTATAAACATAATTGTTTAGCTATTTCTACCGGTGGTGGATTAATTGAAACTGCCGCTAATATGGAATTATTAAGACAAAATGGTATTATAATATACCTTAATAGAGATCCAAATATTATTTCTAAGAAAAAAATATATGGTAGACCACTACTTAAACAATCTAGTGATATACTAGAGTTAGCAAAAAGAAGAGGTCCTATGTATATGAAATACGCTGACTTTGTTATTGATATCAAAAAAGATACCAACTCGCATGTAAATGAAATAAAGGAGAGAGTCGATGAATATATTAGTCGTTAATGGCCCTAATCTTAATTTTTTGGGCAAAAGAGAGCCAAATATATATGGTAAACAATCTTATCATGACTTAGTAAACTTTCTCTTAGCTTATGGTGAAATGCATAAAATGAAAATTGAAGTCTATCAATCAAATTCAGAAGGTGAAATTATTGATATAATTCAAGACAATTATCATCGTTTTGAAGCTTTGGTTATAAATCCAGCAGCTTATACACATTACTCATATGCTATATATGATTGCATTAAGTCAATATCAATTCCTACAGTTGAAGTACATTTATCAAATATAGAAAAAAGAGAAGATTTTCGTAAAATATCGGTTACCGCAGCAGCGTGTGTAGCTCAATTTTTCGGAAAAGGGTTCAACTCATATATAGAAGCATTTAATTATTTGCAGAAAGAAGAATAAAAAATGATTATTAAACTAAAAAATACAGCTACAGAAGAACAAATAACTAAACTTAAGAACAAATTTTTAAATCAAGGTTTTGAATTACATGAAAGTCTTGGTAAATCTACACACCTTTTAGGTGTTATTGGTGATACTACCGTTATTGATGTTAATAGCTTATATGCTTATGAGTTCATCGATACAGTTCTAAGAGTACAAGAACCTTTTAAGAAAGTTAACAGAAAATTCAAACCAGATGACACGATTGTAAATGTGTCTGGTATTGATATTGGCGGTAAAAATATTGTAATTATGGCTGGCCCTTGTGCTGTAGAAAACGAAAAGCAAATCGATGAAATAGCTCCTATAGTAAAAGCTGCTGGAGCAAAAATTTTGAGAGGTGGTGCTTTTAAGCCGAGAACTAGTCCATATTCTTTTCAAGGATTAGGTGTTAAGGGCTTAGAAATTCTACAAAACGCTAATAAAAAACACAACATTCCAGTTGTAAGCGAAATTATGAGTGTTGATGAGCTTCCTAATTTTGTTGAAAAAGTTGATTTAATTCAAGTTGGAGCTCGTAATATGCAAAACTTCACTTTATTAAAAGAATTAGGAAAAGTAAATAAACCAATTCTTTTAAAAAGAGGTTTAGCAAATACTATTGAAGAATGGTTAATGTCAGCTGAATATATTTTAGCTGGAGGTAATTCTAATGTTATTCTTTGTGAAAGAGGAATTAGAACTTTTGAAACAGCTACTAGAAACACATTGGATATCTCATCAATCCCTGTTATTAAAAAATTAACTCATTTACCTATTATTATTGATCCAAGTCATGCATCAGGTAGATGGGAATATGTTGAATCACTATCTAAAGCTGCAATAGCAGCTGGAGCTGATGGACTTATTATTGAAGTGCATCAAACTCCTGAATTAGCCTTAAGCGATGGTCAACAATCATTGAAACCTGCTAAATTTAGAACTTTAGTTAAGAAATGCAGAAAAATAGCTGAAGCTGTTGATCGTACTTTAGAATAAAGTTTTAGAAAGGACGGAAAAATGAAAGATTTTGTCAAATTTATTGATAACCTTCCATTTATTGTAAAGCTTATTTTTGCTCTTCCGGGTATCGATGGTATTATTTACGGTATTTACAGAATTGCAAAAGGAAGAGTTTTACTAGGTGTCATATGGATATTTGTTGGGTTTGCAATTTTTTGGATTATAGACCTTTACAGTGTTATAAGACACGGAAAACTACAATACTTTGTATAATTTGCTTAAATAAAAAAACCACTTCTATTTTGAAGTGATTTTTTTTATTATATATGTTTTTTGATTCTTTTTACTAATTCTGTTACATCTTTTAATTTTAAAGATGATAGCGCTACTCTAATTAACCCTTGCATTTGAATTACATATACATGGTCTTTTTTTAAGTCATTAAAAATGTTTTTATTTTTGGTAGGAACGCTAATAAAGAAACCACCACAGTATGGATAAGTCACTACATCGTTTTTTTCAGCTTCTTCCATAAAGCGTGTCGCTCTATCTTTTAATAATTTCCTTCCTTCTATTAATTCTTCTTCAAATAATTTTTTATTTTCTGGATTAGTAAAGATTTTTTCAATGATACTCATACCTGGCTGTGAAACGCTTGAAAATCTTCCTCTTACTGAATAATCTCCTACTCTTGTGAAATTATCAATAACTTCTTGAGATTTTGATAAACCAATTTGAGCTCCTACTCTAAAACCGTATAAAGAGAACGTTTTAGAACCTGAGAATACAACAACCACTAATATTTCTTCATTTAAATCTAAATAATTTTTAAATATATCTCTTGAAAGTTCTGTTGGAACCATTTGATAGTCAATATAAGCTATATCATGAATTAATATTACAGGTACTCCTGTAGCATCTATTTCATTAAGTGTTTTAATCACTTCAACCCAAGATTCATTAGTCATACATAATCCAGAAGGATTATTACAAGGATCGTTTAATAATAAAGTTAATCTTCCTTGTTTTTTAGCTAATGCGCGTGCTTCTTTTTTAAAATCTTCAATATTGAATTTGAAGTTTTCATCAAACATCAAAAATGTTTTTAAATCTACATTTGCTTCTAAAGCAAAATTCTTGTATGGTGACCAATATATATTTGGTAATAATACTTCTTGGTTAAAGTCATTAAAATTATAAAAAGTATTGCTGACTGCACCAGAACCCCCAGTAGTAGGAATAACACTATATTTAAACTCATCTCTTAATTCATTAGCGTATTTGCCAAATACCCAATTAAAAACTCCCTCACTGAACTTTTCAGTTCCTCTTACTGGAGCGTAATAATAAGTTTCAAGATCGCTTAGATGGTACAAAGAATCCTCTACTGTTTTAAATTTGAAGACTCTCCCATCTTCATGATGAAGCATACCGACTGTAGCATCAATTATGTCATCATATTTTTTCTTCATTGCTTTTGCTTCTTGAGAAATTTGAAGAATGTTAGATTCAAGTTTCTTGTGTTGAGCATGTTTCCCAACAATTGATTTTTTCATTGTATACACCTTTTCTTTCTAAAATATATTTTTTAAAGTTACTGTCTGTAGTCTGTCAGGTCCAACAGAAAAAATAGTAACATTAACTCCTAAATACTTTTCAATAGCGTTTAAATAATTTTTACAATTTACTGGTAATTCTTCAATTGATTTAACTTGTGTAATATCTTCGGTCCACCCAGGAAATATTTCAAATACTGGTACACATTTCTTATATTCACTATAATCCGCAGGAATATAGTCAATTGTTTTACCATTCAACATATATCCTGTACATATTTTAATATATTTAACGTTTGTTAATACATCTAATAACATAATACATATTCCAGTTAATCCATTTATTCTTTTTACATGTCTTAAAACAACTAAATCTAGCCAACCAATTCTTCTTGGTCTTTTAGTTGTAGTTCCATATTCGTGACCAACTTCTCTGATTTTTTTAGCTATTTCATCTTCAAATTCAGTAGTAAAAACACCTTCCCCAACTCTAGTTGTATAAGCTTTAGTCACACCGATAACTTCATCAATAGTATTGGGTGCAATACCGGTATTTATCGATATTGAAGCAGCTGTAGGTGAAGAAGAAGTTACATAAGGGTATGTTCCGTGATCTAAACATAACATAGATCCTTGAGCTCCCTCAAATAAAACGTTCTTTTCTTCTTTAATCAACTTATCCAATAATACTGAAGTATCACAAATATAACTTTTAAGTTTTTTACCTATTTTGATAAATTCTTTATATAGTTCATTCGCATCAAAAGTATGCATTTTTTGAGATTTTAATAATATATTTGCGGGTTGTAATGCTATATTTATCTTACTTTTTAATGTTTTTTCATTCAATAAATCTATTACTCTAATACCTATTCTATTTACTTTATCAGCATAAGCAGGTCCAATTCCTCGTTTAGTTGTTCCTACTTTATTATCCCCTTTTAAATTTTCATATACTTCATCTAATTCAATATGATAAGGCATAACAACATGAGCTCTATTTGAAATAAAGAGCTTAAAGTCCGTTATGCCTTTGTTTTTTAACATATCTAATTCTTTTAATAAAGCTTTAGGATTTATTACCATCCCGTTAGCCATAATATTTATAATATTTGGGTTAAAAATACCTGATGGTATTAAGTGTAATGCATATTTATTGTTATTGAAAAGAATAGTGTGACCAGCGTTATTTCCGCCTTGACTTCTAACAACCACATCGGCTTTTTTTGCTAAATAATCGGTAATTTTACCTTTACCTTCATCTCCCCATTGGGTTCCTATAACTACTACTCTTTTACCCATACAATACACTCCTTTAAAAACATATTCATTATAACATAAGACATATAGAATCAGATTTATATTTTTTAGTTTTTATAACTTAATTGATGTTTTTAAAACTATGTCTCTTGCTATCCAAATACCATTTGCGTTTGCTTGAGCTAAACCTCTAGTAATTCCTGCTCCATCTCCACCAAAATAAAGTCCTTTTATTTTAGATTCAAATTTTTTATTTACTTCCGGTCTCGCTGAATAAAACTTTGCTTCAACTCCATACAATAATGTATGTTCAGATGCTACTCCTGGTGAAATATGATCTAAAGCTTCAATCATTTCTATAATTGATCTCATTGTTTTGTACGGTAAAACTAAACCTAAATCTCCCGGCACAGCTTCTTTTAACGTTGGCGTTACAAACCCTTCGTTAATTCGCTTCACAGTTGATCTACGGCCTTTTTGTAAATCACCGTATCTTTGTACTATAATTGATCCATTACTTAGCATGTTAGCTAATTTAGATACACCATGAGCGAATTCATTTGGTTGATTAAACGGTTCAGTAAATCTATGTGAAACTAATAAAGCAAAATTAGTGTTTTTAGAACCTTTCTTTGAATCTTTATAAGCATGTCCGTTAGCTAACATTGTTCCGCTATGATTTTCGATAACAACGTGTCCTTTTGGATTAGAACAAAAAGTTCTAACAGTAGATCCGACTTGAGTTCTATATATAAATTTACCTTCGTATAAGTTTTCGTTGATTTCTTCCATTATTTCATTATTTGTTTCAACTCTTACACCAATATCCACAAAATTAGATTTCATTCCTAAATTATGCTCAATTGCTAAATTGCTTAACCAAGTAGATCCATCTCTGCCTGGAGTTATTACAACGTAATCGGAATATACTCTTTTGTTTTCTTCTAAAATTATTCCTTTAACGCTGTTATTTTCTATAATAATGTTTTTAACTTCTGTTTTATAATACATATCTATTTTTTTACCAAGATATTCGTATATATTTTTTAATATTTTTAAATTTACTTCGGTGCCGAGATGTCTTATTTTTCCTCTTAATAATTTCAATCCTACAGCTAAACCTCTTTTTTCAATATCTTTTACTTCAGGTGTTGTTGGATCTGTAATTTCTGTAGGTGCTCCAAATTTTAAATTAATAGAATCCGCATAATTAATCAAATCTAAAATAGTATCATCATCAAGATACTCATTCATCCAGCCGCCGTATTCACTTGTAATGTTAAATTTTCCGTCTGAATAAGCTCCTGCTCCACCAAATCCGTTTGTTATAGAACAATAAGGTAGACACCCTACTCTTCCGTCTTTTTGAACTGGACATTTTTTTATTTTTTTATCTAAAATAGGACAATTTCTATGATAAATATCATTTCCTTTATCCAAAAGTAGTATTTTTAAACTTTTATTTTTCTCTGCTAATTCATAAGCACACATAAGTCCTGCTGGACCAGCACCAACTATAATCACATCATATTTTTCGTTCATTATGTTACTCCTTTTAAGACATAAAAATTTTAACATTTTATACAATTAAAAGCAATTTAAAACCAAAAAAAAAGATGGAGAAAAATCTCCATCAATATTATTCAGTTCTAACTGGTAAAATTAATTGAATTAATCCAAGATCATCATTACCTTGAATTATAAAAGGTCTAATTTCTCCGGTAAATTTAACAAAAACTTCATCTGAATGAAATGTCTTTAAAGCATCTAAGAAATATTTGGAGCTGAATGCAATTTTGATTGGTGTCCCAATTGCTTTTTCAACAGGATACACTTCTTCAATTACTTTACCTATTTCAGGCGAATTAGAAGTTATTTCGACTATATTATCTGGTTTTAGATATAATTTAACAATACTATTTAAATTATCTTTTAATGATAACAGAGATGCTCTTTCAATAGCTGTAGATAAATCGTTTGTTTTAAATTTAATGATAATTGGAAAATCTAAAGGAATTAATCTACTAGTTTCTGGAAAGTTTCCTTCTAATAGTCTAGATTGAAATAAAATATTACCATATTCAAATAAAATAGTTTTATGATTTAAATGAATTAATATTTCTTCTAAGTTTAATTCTAAAACTTTGAATAATTCATCTAAACTTTTTCCAGGAATAACAACATTCATATTGTCTAAATTACTAGGTATATCAATCATTTTTTGACTCAATCTAAAAGAATCAGTTGCTATAGCAGTTAATTTGTTATTTTCAACTTTGATGTTAACTCCCGTCAAAATTGGTCTGTTTTCAATATTAGATGTAGCAAATGTTGTTTGTTTAATAACAGATTTCATAATTTTTGATTCAATCCTTATTGGTTGATCATTCGCTACAAAAACTATATCTGGATAATCATCAACATTTTGAAGATTTAAAGATAAATCAGTATTATGTGAATGAATTCTTAATACATTGTTATCTATAACAGATATCTCTACAATTCCTTTATCTAATTTTCTAATAAAATCAACAAAAACTTTTCCAGGTATTAAAGCTTCTCCAGGTAGTTCTACCTTCAAACTATCATCTCTAATTGAAATTTTAATAGATATATCAGAGTTACTAGTTACTAAAACTATTTCATTTTGAGATACTTCTAATTTAATACCTTGCAAATAAGGTGCAGGAGTTTTAGTTGATAATGCTTTTTGTGAAACTAATAAGTTGGTAAGTAAAACATCAGTGTTAATAGAAAAATTCATAAAAAACCTCCTATGTTTTTATTTATATTAATTATATATTCTTTTATTATTATTATTATTAGGGCGTGTGGATATGTGGATAAATACTACTATAATATGCTTGTATTATACCATATTTAGAGAAAAAAGTATATACAAAACAGTGTTAATAACTACAAAAATTGGTTATTTTTTTCCACATTTTATCAACAACTTATCAACATCATTTTTCTTATCTTTATCTGTTTGAACATCATTTGAAATTTGTTCAATACTATAAATAACAGTTGAGTGATCTCTATTGTTAAAAATCTGTCCGATTTTCTTATATGTTAAGTCATAAATATCTTTTAATATATACATTGCAATTTGTCTAGGAAAAACAAATTTTTTCTTTCTGTTCTTAGATAATATTTCTGTGGTAGTTATATTATAGTAATTACTTACTATGTCTAATATATTTGAATAATTAGTTCTATCTGATTTATGATTAGAAACATTTTTTGAATTTACGAGACTTTTTAAAGCCTCTTCGGTGTTAGGAACTGTAAATTTATAATCAAAAGCTGTACAATAAAATAACACTCTTTTTAAAGCACCTTCTAATTCTCTTACATTATTATCAAAAACACTTGCTATATATTCTAGAATGTCATCTGAAATCAAGTCTGGATCTTGTGTTTCAGCTTGTAATTTCTTTTTTAGAATCAAAATTCTATGTTCTAAATTAGGTCTGTTAATATCAACTGTTAATCCCCATTCAAATCTACTAGTTAATCTAGACATAATGTCGTATAATTCAGAAGCTTTTCTGTCTGATGTTATAACAATTTGTTTATTGTTTTCTTTAAGTTTTTCAAATATTTTAAAAAACTCAAGTTGTGTTTGATTTTTTCCTGATAAAAATTGAATATCATCAACTAAAAGAACATCAATTTTGTCATATTTCTTTGAAAAATTATCGTAAGACTTTTTTTGAGCAGCTCTACCATAATCTTCAATGAATTGATCCGTTTTTACATAAAGGACTTTTTTATTAACTTCATTTTCTAAAATATAATTACCGACACATTGCATTAAATGGGTTTTACCTAAACCAACATCTCCAAAAATATATAAAGGATTTGCAAAAACCCCAGGTTGATCTGCTACTTTCATAGCTGATGTATAAGCTAATCTATTACTAGATCCAACTACAAAATTTTCAAATGTGTAAGAATTATTTAATCCAGTTTTATACTTATCTTCTAAGTCTTTTTCAGGGATATTTATTGCATATGTTTCAGATTTTGCTAGTTCTTCAGCAGCTTGGTCTTTTGTAATAATCTTAAACATATGTTTGTCTTTAGTATATTCGTTTAGGAGTACATTTAATCTATTCAAATAGAAGGATTCTATCTTGTTTTTTACAAAAGAATTGGGTGCGATAAGATATACATAATTATTAACAACTTTGAAAATATTTGAAATATTGGCAAAGTGTTCGTTATATATATCGTTGTCTAAACTAATTTGTAATCGAGATTTAATTTTACCCCAAATTATTCCAAACTCTTCCATAATTACCCCCGCGTAAGAATAATATAACATATAATATTAATTGTTGATAAATAAGTTTTCCACAAAAAATGTGGATAACTTTTAAAAAAAAGCTTTAATTAACATAGTGAATGTGGATAACTTAATTAGATATATAGCCGAGAAACTATGTTTTCCACGTATTAACAATCTAACCTTTTCAACACAAATGTTAATAAAAAATATCTCTTGAAATAGAAAAAAATATTTGTTGACATAAAATACAAAATTAAGTATAATTATATAGCATGGTTTATGAAATAAAATGAGGGGGTGTTGATAATGAGTAGAACGTATCAACCTAGTAGAGCTAAAAGAATTAAAACTCATGGCTTCAGAGCTAGAATGGCAACAGCTAATGGACGTAAAGTATTAGCAAGAAGAAGAGCAAGAGGAAGAAAGTCATTAACAGTATCTGACCGTTAATAATTAAATAAAAACAACACCAATAAAATATATTTGTACCTGAAATCACCCGAATAATATATTGTGGTGATTTTTTTGTTTTCACAGGGAGGGATATCTTGAAAAAGGAATATCGAATTAAGAAAAGTAGTGAAATCCAAAAGTTAATTAAAAAAAGAAAAACTGTTGGCAATAGTTACTTTGTAATGTATTACTTTAAAAACCATGAGATAGATAATTTCAGATATGCTTTAAGTGTCCCAAAGAAATATGGAAACGCAGTTCAGAGAAATTTAATGAAAAGACGATTGCGCGAGATAATTAAGGTTAATAATTTTGATAATGATTTCGATTTTTTTATTGTTGTAAAACCAAAAACAAAGGAATTGAATTTTGATCAGATTAAAAACCTAATAGAAAAACTATTCGCTAAAGCGAAAATACTAGGAGAGTAAAAAGTATGAAATTAAGAAATAAGATTTTCATGGCTGTCTTAATGTTTATTTTATTATTTGGTGTTACTTCTTGCGGTAGTAAGACTGGTGAAATATCATTTAAAAATTATGAGAACGTTATTACAGTCGACCTAGCATCTGAAGGAACAGATCCATCAAGTTATAATGATGTAATTATTTTGTTAGGAATTCCTACAAATAATGCAAATTATGATTCAGTAACAGGTGATGGATACTTAGAATGGGAAAACGAAGACGAAGCATCCATCAAACTTACATTAGAAGATGAAGATGTAGTAGCTAAAGAAAAAACTGGTTTATATGAGAATATCTATGCAACTCCAATTGGCGCTAAAAGCGGCGCATGGAATTGGGTGATTTTACAATTAGGTAAATTCACATTCATGGCATCAAACCTATTTGGTTTATTAGGTAATACTCATTTATATTGGTTAGGACTGTTAGTTATGACATTAGCAGTTAGAACATTAGGTTGGCCAATTTATGCAAAAACTAATGATATGACATTAAAAATGCAGATAGCACAACCTGAATTAAACAAAGTTCAAGAGAAATATCGAAATAAAAAAGATCAAGCATCTCAGCAAAGGATGCAGATGGAAACCATGGAAATCTACAAAAAGTACAAAATTAATGTATTTGGATGTATGCTTCCATTATTGCAAATGCCAATTTTCATTGCGATGTATCAAGTTGTACAAAGGTTCCCATTAACAGAATTATCTATATTTACAAGTAATGCATCAATCAATATGAATGTTAACTTTTTTTGGACAACATTAGGAAATACTGATTGGTTACCTAATTTACCGATGGCGATATTAGTTGCGGTATTGATGTTCTTAAGTCAATGGTTAACACAACATAGAACTAAGGTATCTCAAAAACATAACAACACATACAAGAGTCCAAAACAACAACAAAGTCAAAACACTATGAAATATATGATGTATTTTATGGTAGTTTTCATGGGTTACATTTCGTTACGTAATGCAGGGATCGCATTCTATTGGATTATTGGTACATCATATCAATTGCTACAAAGTTATTTAAGTTTTAGAAATATGAAAAAAAGACAAGAAAATATTAAAAGACAATTTTAGAGGGAGAGTTATTTAATGAAAAGTATTAGATTTGAAACAAAAACATTAAATGATTCAGCTATTCAATACGCAGCTAAAGAGCTACGTGTAAATAAGGATTTTGTAGAACTTAATGTTATCGAAGAAAAGAAATCACTATTAGGTTTGAATAAGTCTTATGTCGTTGAAGCAACTGTAGATTTTGATGTGATTAAAGACGGTATTGAGTATTTAAAAACATTGTTAGAAAACATGCAAATTGATGCCGTTATAGAAGCTAAACAATTAGAAGAAAGACAAGTTATTTTTAGTATAGAAGCTAAAGAAAATCCAATTTTAATAGGTAAAAACGGAAAAACTTTAGATGCTATTCAAACACTTTTAAAGAATTATATAAATCTTTATATTGAAGAATACCATGTTATTTTAGTTGACATTGGCGGGTACAAAGAACAAAGAAAAAAACAACTAGAAATCCTAGCTACAAAAACAGCTATGGAAGTTGTAAAAACTAAAGTACCAACTCGTCTTGGCAGAATGAATGCATATGAAAGAAGAGTAATCCATACCAAACTTTCTGATTGGA
>Ga0075125_10000007_pt1 | contig 68724 bp, 88 predicted proteins | sample AntAceMetag02UKN_FD_69810 | JGI IMG/M metagenome (GOLD analysis project Ga0075125, IMG submission 69810) | Saline lake microbial communities from Ace Lake, Antarctica - Antarctic Ace Lake Metagenome 02UKN | ecosystem: Environmental > Aquatic > Non-marine Saline and Alkaline > Saline | place... | reverse complement strand
CATTATCCCGGTAGTACCCTTTATTCCTGTAAGACCTTGGATGCCCGTTTCACCTTGAAGACCTGTCACCCCCTGAAGTCCCGTTACGCCTTCCCCTGTTATCCCTGTATATCCTCGTAAACCAGTTACCCCTTGGTCTCCTCCGGTAGGACCAGTAACCCCTTGAATTCCGGTTTTTCCTTGGAATCCTGTTGTCCCTTGAGCACCAACACCCGTAACCCCTCGTACCCCTGTATGCCCTTGAATCCCTTGGATTCCCGTAAAACCTTGGATACCCGTATCTCCCTTTAATCCATCAATTCCTGTTCGCCCCCAAAGGCCGGTAACCCCTTGATAGCTTAATCCTGTAATTCCCTGAATACCGGTATCCCCAGGTTTATATAGCCCTGTTTTTCCTTGTAAACCGGTAATTCCCCATAAACCTGTTACACCTTGAATTCCTTTGATTCCTGTAACACCTTGGACTCCTGTTCGTCCCCAAAGACCGGTCACTCCCTGGATGCCAGTTACTCCCTTAGCAGCCTGGATGCCAGTATGCCCTATAAGCCCCGTGGTGCCCCGTAGACCCGTTATACCTACCCCTGTGGCCCCTTTGACCCCTGTTTGCCCTCTGACGCCCTGTAGGCCAGTTATCCCCACTCCTGTAGCGCCTTGGATACCCTTAAGCCCAGTTACCCCTTTGACCCCTGTAATTCCTACAAGACCGGTAACTCCTTGGATGCCAGTTCGCCCTTGTATCCCGGTCATCCCTCTAATGCCAGTCTGTCCAAGAGTTCCTATTGTCCCAGTGACCCCTCTACGGCCTGTAGCTCCTCTAAGGCCAGTTACTCCTTGAGGGCCAGTTTGACCTAAACCTCCTGTCCATCCTCCTACCTCAATGTTCGGCATATTATTTTCCTCTGCTTAAGTTATCCGCGTACAAATATTATCGCTTCTTATGTAACAGATTTATATGACCAGGTACCACCTTTATCATAACTCATATAAATCCTATAAGTTCCATTTACCATAAGTGTAAAAACCCAAATTACTCCATTAGTAATAATAACTGAAGAAATTTGATAAAACTTTTCGTGAACATCTCCATCTACAACAATGCTACTTTCAACACTAAAACTTTGACCATGGTCATAGGTCTTTTTAAAATAAAGAAGAGTATCATCTGTTTTTATATAAAAAGTAAAAATAGTCCCAGGGCTATCTTGGACGCTAAAAGAACTTCTACAGGCATCGGCTGTTACTTGAATAGCGGCTGTAAAACTTTCTCCATTATCATGTGTTTTTTTTATACTAACTGGCATAATATTCCAAATTAAGATATAACGCTTGAATCAATGATATATGGCTTGTTGTGCCTAAAATTATTAAGTCCAAGTTGGATATACCCAGATGTAATAGGCCACTCAAAATCAACCCTAACTAAAAAACATGCAGGCCATATTGCCCCCTCTATGGGAAGACACACACAATGCTCCGATATTCCAGAAAAAGTTAGATAACGCAAATAAAATGGAAAACTAAGATTAGAACTTGTAATTGTATAATCTAATGTGTGTAGTCCCCCAGGAGGATTATTCCATGTAACTAAATCGGCAGAAACACTTGCCGCACTAAATATCCATATACGATAGCGAAACCATCCCACTCCAGGATTATCAATATATACCCTAGACCCAGGGCTTATCGTATTACATCCAAATGGAATTAATAACATACTTCCATTAGTAACACTAATAATAGGACTAAACTTAATATATAACCTTACTTCTTTATTGGCATAAGCTCCATATCCATTATAAATTTTGTCATAGGTGGTCCCAGGACTATCCGGGACTTTCCATACAGTATCAGGAGACTCCTGTATAAGGGCGTTTACGGACTCAGCAGGATAAACATTGTCTGGAACAAGGTCTCCATACGTTAGTATCTTTTTACCGCTTTTATTTTCAATAATATTCATTAGTCCACCAAATCTGTTATTGTATACCTATGTTTAATCCCACTAAAACTAACCATTCTCACTTCATCATTATCCGTTAATATACCATCTCTAGAGAAAGAATTAAACATAGAAAGTTGAGCCTTTCTAGTCTTCTGGACACCCTTTATCATCCTAGATAAAACATCTCCTAAGTCTTCCATTCTAGGCATATATATCCCTTTCTAAAAAACATAAGTGCAAGCATCAATAGAAATGCTCATCTTATGCCTTGTCCCCTGTAAATGCCAGCCTAAAACTTGATAATATCCACTCTGCCCTGGGAACTCATTATCAAGTATATAAATCTTGTCAAACGGTTCAATATTTAAACACCTTTCTCCAACATCGCACGTAAATCTAACAAATTTTTTTGTTGAAGTTACCCATTTAGCAATATTGACTGCCGTATAATATAATGAGGCATAGTCTCCGATTAAAGAAGAAATATACACCCCGGTTCTTATTTCTCCAATAGCTGCTTGCGTTACGGGATTGTTGTAAACGGCTGCAATAACATCTCCATCACTATAAGTAAACTTGTCGGCATCCCAAGGCCATCCCTCTTCTGGCTTTGCATTTTTCTTTGCGACACCTACCACAATAATCCTTGAATAGACATCATCTCTATAGGAATAATCAACAGGAGAGATAGGAAGCCAGGGGCCAACGTCATAAGGAACTCCCGCCGCTTTTGTAGCAAAGAAATACTTACCAACAACCCCTTCATACCCAGGTTTCTTCTTATAAACAAGCCTTGCATAATCCCTGTGTGGAACTAATATCCATCCAGAATATCCCCTTATGTCATTTATGACATCCGAGATTTTTGTTCCTTTAGAAATTTCCCAATATTTTTTATTACTATGCTCTTTACTGGGAAATCTTGGATCAACATTTACCCAAGGTATTTTTACTCCCTTTTTTACATCCCCTCTAATCCCACCAAAAATACTTCCTATAACACTTTCTCCCCCGTCTACAAGCCCTTTAATATCTACATCAGGATAAATTCCGGTATAATTCTTATACATATCTGGACCAACTAAGGCAGAATTAATTGGAGATATTACCTGGACTTCTATCTGTGCATGACGAGCCATCTCCAACATGGCCTCTCTATGGTCTCTTCCATCCAATTTATAATTCTTCATCAAAAACTTTGACTCAGTAGCTTTAAATATATTCTTAGCAAGAAGGGTAACATAAGAATTATTGGTGCTCTCTCTTGAGAAATGCCATTCATCTGTCCACCAGACCCCCCTCGTTACAAGCCCCTCATTCGTTCCTAAATTTAATTGAAAATCCCTATTATACCCAGAGATAGGGTCGCCTAAGGCATCACTATAAGAAGCATAATCTGTTTTATAACAATCAAGGATAACATTGCAATATCCTCCTTGATATTCACCTCTCGGGCTGTAAGAAACCTTTTCATCAATACTAATCATATCTCCAAAAATAACAGTTGTCCCTCTTGTAGTTTTTGTCCCTATAATAGGTTCAGAAATATCCCAACCATAAGCAATAGGAGTCATTTCTCCATGGTCAGAATATTTCATGTCATCTGGAGTGCCGTCCAAATATATAGAGTAGAAATTAACTCTATAGCGAAACCTAACAGGATCAACTAAGTTAAATAAAGGAGACTGTATGTTTAATTGATCGGAACCTAAAGGAAGAATGTAATCGGCAAACATGTCTACTTCATGCCCCGTATTACTTCCTTCGGTATAATATGAGCTTAATAAATGAGCCTCATTTTCAAATAGCATACGCCCTGCATGAAAAAGAAATTCCCCACTTCCACTGATTAAAATAGCCCCCTTTGTTCCATTAGCGTGAGTCCAATAAGTCCCCCACAAATTAGGGATAGAGTGGCCATCTACATTATCTTGATAAAATCCTTCTGGGTTTTTAAAAAATGGCATAGGGACTTGGACAATATTCCCATTTTCAATTGTATCCATAGAGATATAAATAAGATTCATAATAGGAAGAATAGATAATAAAATATAATCAGGTCTATTTTTTAGTGAATAGAATTTCTTTAATTCAATCTCTCCAAGAGAATAATTAGTCCCTTTATAAGTGTCTATTAGCCCGTCAGGATCATTTACATCCGCTACAGCATCAGCATTTATATGAACAAAGACCTCCACTGCGCCCCTATAATTAATTACTATATCATAATAATCAACCCAATATCCATTACTCATAATTCTTATTGTTAAATCATCTTCTCTTTTTTCAATATTTGAAGAAAACTTCTTCTCAAACCCTATAACTACCCCCCCATTGGCAATAGGCCCCCTTGTATCCAACGACTGGGCTTGAAAACTTTCTCCTCCATCAAAATGATTTAGGACCAATATATCTTCTAGGCCGTCAGGACTTAGGACTTCCCACTGGGTATCACTATGATTTACTTCCCAATCTGATTGAACGGTATTAATATCCGCCCCGTCAAGATTAATTGTATCCCTTAATATCCCTCCGTACACACATTTATCATCTGAAGTTTCTCTTGTCGCTCCATCTCTAACAACTGTATAATATTTTGGATCAATAATTGGTCTGGCCATTAAAGCCATTAATATTTTATTAAAGTATAACTTATCCCAGCCAAGACCATTTTTGATAAGTTCGTCCCAGTCCACCATGCTTGCCACAGACAAATTAAATCCAAACTCAGCAGTATCCACCCTTGGTACTGGATCAAAAATAACCGTTGCTTCTGTGACAACCGCTCCCAAATAATAGTCCTCTCATTTTAGGGAGTTACTGTAACAAGAAATGTCCCTGCGCCAGTAACAATTCTTTCATTAACTTTTTCTCCCATACCCCCTAAATTAATATTTAATTGAACTGGTTGGTTCCCCATTCCAAGTCCAACTCCTGGATATTTAGGAATATCAGACCACCCTTGAGACTTAAACCCGATTGTTCCTTGAAGCCCTTTTCGCATCTGAACAATCTTCTCAAACTGAGCGGCAGCAATATCCATAAGAGGGGGGACAACCTGGTTGGGTAGATTGTAAAGCTGCATTAATAGATCGCCAAAGATGTCTCTCTTCCCCATAGCCTCTATCCCTTCAAGTCCTTGACGTATCTTTTTTGACGCATCTACCGCTGCATCTGCTCCTCTTACATATTTTATATGAAGAATGTCCAGCATATCCTGTAACTGTTTAATCGGAACATCAAATTGCGAATAAAGCGACCAAAGTTGTTTAAGTTCTTGCTGCCACTGCTTATACTCCTCAATCTTTATTCCTGCCACCATCTCACCTTTTTCTTCGGCTTGTGTTATTTTTACAGCAAGGTCTTGCCACGCTTCTGCTATCATGGCAGAACCAGGACCGGACAAAAATCTATTAAGCATTGTTTTCCTTCCCCCTTCACTCTCAAGCCCCCCAATAAGCGTAGGAGCCATTCCCCCTCTCCGCTCATACCCCCCTTTCCCAAGTCCTCCTCTTCCCCCTATATATTCCCTCATTGCCTCCCCCCCTGGAAGTCCCATTTCCCCCCAAGTTCCCCCCTTGGGAGGACCAAATCCAGGACCAACGGTAAAAATTCTAGCAACTTTTTCTAAAATAGGATGACGTGACCCGAATTTCATAAGTGTGATATCTAAATCTCGCATAACTTCAACCCACCCTTGAAATCCTTTCACAACCGTAAGTAAAGAAATTAATGGAAGATTTTTTATATGTATCCCAAGGAGACTAAGTTTGGTACCGACATCTACAGCTAATTTCGACATAGGGGCTAATGATCCATGTAAATCAACTGCCGATCTTGTAAACTTTAAAGTTTCATTATTTAACTTTATCATAGCAGGAGTTACGATACTTTGAGATATTTCGCCGAACCTTCTTGTCTCAACACCAAGATCAGAAACGGTTTGTCGATATTCTTTTTGTAGTTTAATATTCTCTTCTGAGAAAAGAGAAGTTCCCCCTCCCTTTGAACGCACAGTCATAGCATCAAATTCTTTATTGGTCAAAGCTAGAACATCAGAAAACTTTGTCCATTCTCTCCCGAGCACTGAGACTGTCCACCGATGTCCCTCTCCCGCTTCTGTTGCTTTTTGATAAGCATTAGATATCTTCTGATATATCTGAAGTTCATCCCCTAAAAGCTCATTCCCCTTTTTAATAACTTGGCCCTTTTTTAGCTTCATAACAATGTCTGAGGCTTCTCCCGCTTTATACATCCTTTGTATATTCTGTATCTCAGCCATAATCTGAACATAATCAGACATCTCCCCGCCAGTTCTTTTAATAATCCCTCCCATTAGTTCAACTTCTTCCCTGGACCTCCCTATTGTTTTAGCCATTTCTTGTATAGAATCATTATACTTGGCGGTAGCTTGACTTGCGGCAATCATGGCAGCACTAGCTTCACGGGAAAACATGGCAAACTTCCCGCCTATCTGGTCTAAGACGGCCATCTGATCGCGTAAATCTCCCGTAATTTCATCAACAATACTACTTGAGTAATTATAAGCTTTTATCCCAAACTCTAAAGTGCTTTTAATGATACCCATTACTTATTCCTTATTCTCTCCGTAATAATCTCTTCAAATGTCTCAACTACAGAATCCGTTAAAAGCATCTTATCTACCAATTTACAGTTCATAGCTAATATTCCCATTCCAAACTTCTTAATGGCCACATATACTCTATGAGAAGGATTAATCATAGATTTAATCCCTCTTCTTTTAATAAATCTTAATCTCTGTTCTATTCTTTTTTCATAGGCAGTGAGCGTTAATCCATGTTCAGCCCCATAAACTTGGCTTACTGCCTTAATAAGTTTTTTTCTTCTGTTTCACTTAAGCCATTTTCATCTTCTATAATTCTATGTAAGCGTACCCCGTGCTTTCCGGGAAGTAACCTAACATTCTCATCATTAATAGGTAATATAGGCTTTTCTGTGTCAATTACGGGATTCCCGTCTTCATTTACCCCTTTAAATGTCCAAGACTTCAATCCAGTTACAACAGTTTTTATTAACCTTAATCCACCATTAACAAAGGGGACTATATTATCTTCCTCATCAAGCCTGTATCCTGTTACCTCTTCAACAATATCCGCACGATCACCAAAAGATATACTCCTTGTCACATACTTAACATCACCAATTTTGTGCTCCATTTCATTCTCCTTCGCTAAATAATTTCTTACGCAACAGTAAAAGTCTGGACCGAATAAGTCGCTCCCATATTTACGAAATCAGGAGTAATCGGCATTTCCTGTGTTCCTCTTTGAAGATTCGTCAATGTAATGGTTATGGTGCTCCCATCACAAGTATTCGTAAAAGTAAGCGTAGCAGACGCAATATACGCTAAACACTCAGCGGCAATATCAAAATTCTCATGTTCAAGAAATCTAAAATTAGCACTAACGACTTGCGGTCCCTCACGAATATACTTAGCACTCCTCTTTGGGTCTATTGAATTGTCAATAAGGGGAACCCAGTCACAATTGTGCGAAATATTAACCGTAAAACCAATAATTTCCTGGGTAGCAAAGTTGCCTCCAGCCGCAGCCCCTTCATACCACATTAAAACATCATTTGTTGACGGGGCATGCGCCCCTCCACCACCGCCATCCTCTGCATACCTTCCCTTCCATGCCAATGTCCCCATTAACTCTCCACCAGCATCAGCACTAAGGGTTAAAGTGTCAATCTTACAGGCATGATGAATCTGACTCCAATCATCTATTCCACCCTCAATGTCGAATGATGTTAGGTGTCCATTTCCATCTCTCTCAGCAAGCGCCAGGATGCCCTCAGTCTGAAGCATGAGGTTCACGGACCCGGTAGCCCTCAACATTCCTTCACGGAGCACTACAGGCTTCCAGTCACCTATTGAGCGAACCTCTCGAACCTCACTTTCGTTCAAGATACCCCCCGAAACCACAATCCCAGTTGTAGCCCTGCCCCCTCCTTCTGCGTTACTATTATGAAAAAATTGGTCTGATCCTAATTTATATGTCACGATATTTTCCTCCTAACTATACTTAAACGCCACATCCACAGTCATCTGCTTTGGGCTTCTCAGTCTCTTCTAACGCAGGAATATTAAGGGTTCCGTTTTCTTTTTTTCCTTCGAGAACCTTAAAGGCCCCACTTTCTTTTTTGAAAAAATGCACAATGCCCTCATCAACAGATACCTTCTTTCCCTTAGGGAATATACCAAAACGACTACTAACCTCTTTATGCGGCCCAATATATATTACGTCAACCATCGCACAGTCTCCTATTACGTATTAAGAAGCCTTCTCTTAACCACAGCATTAATAGTCCCGAATATATAAGATTGTGCCCCCTGTTGTATCATGTCTCCAAAATTAGTTGGTCCAAGTAAAACAATTTTTACTTCATCAGGAGAACAATTTAATCTTCTACGCCTTTTACCGGCATCTGTTTCATCTCCCCTAATCCACGATTCTACCTCATCGGTAATCTCTAAAACCTCATCGTTTACATCTTTTACGCTATCAAGCTTTGTTTCTCCCAATAAAGTCTTCATAGCAGTTGTCATATTCTTAGCGGGTATTGTCTCTACAATATCAATCGTGACAAGGACATCTACATGGGGATTATACCCTATGGTTATATGTTGATCTTCAGGTTTCCCGGCAATGTATACACAGACACAGGGCAACGGTCCACCAGGAATCCACTTACGGTCATAGATAGCCCTTACATAGGCTTCATCATTTGTGGGGTCTAATTTTGGATTAGCCTTTAACATTGTGTAAAAGTTATCACGAATCGTTCTATATCCAACATATTGAGCCATACTATCTTATTTCCTCAACTTTTACTTTTATTTCTTCCTCTTTCTTTTTTACGGCTTTTTTCATTAATTCTTCTGCCTGCAAAGATTCCTTATTATTTTTGACTATAATAGGAATTTTTACAGTACTTCTAAACCCATCAGAATAAAAAACTTTTTGTCCTAACGGGTCTTTTTCAAACTTATTTTCTGCTTCTGATGCTACTTCCTTTGGCAGTCCTTGTAATGATTTAACCAAATCATCTGATATTCTTTTTATCTTATCAAATCTATTTAATAATTTATCATATCCCCTTTTTTCCACCTTTACTTCAAATAATTTAGGCATCTAAAATTCATTTCCAGAGATTAATAGTAAGTGCATAGATATAAATGTTCTACTGAAGTCAGGGGCAGCCGATAAAACACGAAATTCTTTTCCGTAGTAATCTATTAAATGATCTCCTGGTCTTACGTCGTAAGCTGCTACAACTGTTCCCCTATACGCAGCGACTACACTTTCCATCACTCCTCCAGGACCTTGCACCTGTAATGTTTCTGGAGTACTTCTTTGAATAACAACATAAATCTGTCCCTTGTTTACAAATAAGCTCGCATTATCTCTTACGCTGGCCGTAGGATGCCCTAAATATTCATGGCTTGTCCCATCAATAACGAGGTTGGCATTTACATCTTGAGGAAGCTTTGTGCTACTCCTAATTTTCTGATACCAATACGTGGGACGTTTAGTAGCATTATCTCCTAAGCCAAGCTTTATAAAGTCCTCAATCATTGCCCCGATACCTTCTGCTGAAGAAACAGCGGTGGTAACAACTTCAGAGCCAGAAATAGGACTTAATAGCATTCCTAAATGATAATACATTATGGAGCACTCTCTAATCTCATAAATACGGTATCAGTTACGTTCCCTATCGGACTACCACTTTGATTATAAAGACCTTTTCTCTTAAGTTCTGTTGTAGTATCTTTTACATATGTAACAACCTCGTAATATCCAGATACTCCCGTTTCAATCTTCTCATCAGCCTCGGCAATGTTCTTTATGAATATAACATTAGCGGCTACAGCAGCCAATGAAACAGCGGTAGCCAATCCATGACCAGCAGCCAAACTGTATCCCAGTTTATCATTATTAGTGGCAACAATAACTTGCTGAGTTACAGGATTAAAATCATGTAAACCATCTATTAACCCATCGGTTACTGCATGGGCATTAGCAACATCAGTATCCGAGGCTATCGTTCCAACAATATTTATATTATCAAGATACCCAGCCCTGGCATTAGTCCATTGCGCAGTAGATAATGCTGTAATAGCTAAGGCAGCATTGTCAGTTCCCCTCATATTTGAGGAAATAACGTGACCAGAAGCGTCCGTTACAAGAAGGTTTGCAGGAGTATCAAGGATTAAAGCGGCTACATCACCAGCATTATGAGAACTTCTTGAAGAGATAATAACATCAAGGTATCCCGCCTTAGCATTAGTCCATATAACATTGCTAAGGGCGGTAGCGTCTAATGCTACGGCCCCAGCAGAAATATTGTCAAGGTAGCCAGCCCTAGCATCTGTCCACGTAACATCCGTAAGGGCGGTAGCTAAGGGTGCGCGCGAGGAAATATCAATGTCAATAAACCCGGCCTTTGCCGCTGTCCACGTAGCGGTACTTAAAGCGGTAACAGCCAAGGCTACTGCGCCAATAGAAATATTATCAAGGTATCCAGCTCTAGCGTTTGTCCATTGTGCTGTAGACAGAGCGGTAGCCGCTAATGCCGCATTATCGGTCCCACGCATATTCTCGGCTGTAACATGCCCACTTGCGTCTGTAACCAATAACTGCGCAGGAGTAGCCAATATTACAGCGGCTACATTCGCGGGCGTATTATCAATCTGATCGGACAATGTTTCTAATGTATCTCCATCCGCTCCTACGCGAGCTATTTGTGTAACCCCTGCATCATCAGACCTAACAGGAAAGGCCGTAGTCTCATCATATTTGACGGCTGTTATAGCATCATCTACTAATCCCATCAAATCTCCAGCTACCGCAAATCCAACAGCCGTAATCCACGCCGCATCACCTTGGACACGAATGGGTAAAAGCCCGTGAGTTGCAGGAATAAAGGCGCTAGTATCTCCCTGTGATATAATACGGCTAAAGATCGTGTTGTCAGCCAATTCCGCCGTCATATCCGTTCCACCTGTCGCGGTCAAACATAAATGGTCAAGATTGTTTGCAACCAAAGCAGCATTTGAAGCGGTTTGAATCTGGGTAGTATCATATCTAGCGTCTTCAGATAAACTAACTGCTCCAGCGGCATTATCGGTAATCCGAAAATGACCACGGACGGCTATAAGGGATGTAGCTGAACAATTAGCATTTATAATTATCTGCCCATGGCCTTCAATACTCATATTATAAGAGCCAACTCCGGCACCCATATTTTCTACTTCAATCCCACCACTATACATTCTAAGATTAACATTGCTGGCATTTAAACCAGCCCCAAAATCAAGACTTGGTGTATTAACACCAGCTACCATTGAATGACAGTGATCGAAACTAAAATCTCCAGCCGATCCCATCGTAATTGTATTCTTAAATCCACAATAAGTCATATAGCATGGCGGTAATGTTGCATTTCCAAACATACAATCAAAGAAATCTGGTGGATTTGCTCCCGTACAAGTTCCTGTTATGTCAGTAGCACCTTGAGCATACATATCTGAACATGACTGACCATTAAGAACAAGTGTCCAATTTGACCCAACCAAGGTATAATTATCAGAGTTACCAGAGAGTGTAATAGTTGAGCCATTAGAGATATGAAACTTTTCTAAACCTATATTCCCTGCAATAGTAAGTGCGTCAGCCCATGTCAGTGAAGGATTGTCCGCTATACCATTAACAAAGGATTCTGTCCCTGCTATGCCATTTACTGTATCAACCCACACAGCACCATCAGCATAGCCTACTGTCCGCGATGTTATACCATATGAAACATATACCTGATCGGTTCTGAGGATATGATTATATGCAGCCGCACTTTGTAACCGCATATAAACCTTCCCAAGTTCTGCCGCCGATGTCCCGATATGTCTAGCATAAGGAATAAGATTCCTGACTACATTATTCGTAGTAGAAGTTTGCCCATCAATAACAGCAATCGCCTCCCATCCAGGAGCTATATGATCCCACAACGAAACAGTAAGCGTATCCTTATTCGGATTCAAAATACCCGTCCAAACTACCGCGACAATGCTAGAACCTCCACCACAAAGGAACTGATAAACGATATCCACAACCTGAGTATCGTGAGTCATAATATGGTAAGCGCCATCCAAGTGAGAAGTATTAGTGTAAGTTCCTGTCTCCGTGCCAACCTTAGTGGTTCCACTTGTGACGCCAGGAATACCACCATTATAATTATCATCGGCAACATCAGTATTTAATGCCGCCCCTCCAGCCGTCCCAATACCAGAAATAGCATTAATAATATCATCATTATCATTCGTAGACAACTCAACCTCAATATAAGCAGGATCAATTGTCTGACTTGCCCCATCAATAACACACAATTGTACTCGTTCAACGCCAGCAACAAAAGCAGCATCAGGAAAATCTGCACGATATAAACCAGGAGTATTAGTATTCTCTACCTCAATACACTCATTAGCCGAATAAGCATCAGTCACAGCCCCATGAGCTATTGCGTCACTTTTAACAGCAGCAGCCTGGTCACGTACATAACTAAGATCTAAATCTGTAATAGTCACACCAGTTTCAGGTTGACCAGTTGTTACATTAACCAGCTTAAAATATATGATATTACTTACTGTACCTGCTTTTATTTGCATTATTGCTTATTCCCCCTCTTATTAGCTTGCAACATACCGCCACCTGCCGCTGGTTCATCCGCTATCGGCATCCCCTCGCTACCTTGTTGCATCGAGACAACGTAATCGACTCCCCCGCACGTTACCGTCACCCCGCCCCACTGAAAGGTATCCGCGCCTACAGGAGCCTCCAACACACGCAGGATGATCCGCACTGCGCCCTTCTCTGCCGTCCCTGCCGCGCCGCTGGCTGTCTGCGTGAACTCATAATACGTATTATTGTTGGTGAGTGTCGGGGCATGGCTGGCACTGGTGAACCATGCCTCTTCCTCGTCGATTACAAGGATTGCACAGTCATCAGAGAGACCATTCCGCCGCCCGTGGGTGGTGACCTCGATGTTGTCGCCAGTCTGGATGGGGATATACAGATGAAGTTCTGGATATTTACCTTCTGCATCGCACCCCGCCTTGGGCGTGACTAGTGCACAGTAGGCTTCACCCGCATAGGGATTGGTTGTGGACCTCGTAAGAGTGTAATACAGCGTATCCGTATACCAAATGCCCCGTGTCCCCACATCGTTAGCAAAACCGTAGTTATCAACGATAATGCGATCTTCGTCCTCAAGCACAGTCGTGTTTATTTGCGTCGCCGCCGTGAACCGCACATTTCGCATGTAACATAGGCCCATTTGTGCTCGCGGAATGAAATCCATCGTATTCGCTTGAACATTCCCATCCCGATCTACACCAAATGTTATGTTTTCGAGTTGGAGGCGCGCTCCGGGCGCGTACCAAGGACCATCAAGAGCCATAGCAAATCCGCTAATATACGTGTTCTTAATGACAAGAACATCAAATGTGCCACGAAATCTAAAATACTGGCTCTTCCCCTCGATGTCGCAGTCTACAAAACGAAATATGGAGGCGACAGGATATAGACGGTAGACGCTATGCAAATCTGTCCACTCCAGGTCATAGCTCGTTCCAGATAGATTATGATCCACACCGCCCGTCGCGTGAACATTATCAATGAGACAAATACTTCCAGACGTGCCACGCCCCGTGATCGTCAAACTCCCCGGACTTACTGTATTACTATTGACATCCCAAAGAAACTGACACCCAGCACCCATGTAGACTGTGCCAGTCCCCAGACAAGTGCCCGTCATCCCCGTGATGTTATTCCCCGCCTGCATCGTGAGGGTTAGACCCGCCCCCACGTCCAGAATAGCGATGATGTCGTTCATGTCGAGCGTGCAGTTGGCGTCGATGTCGGCGGTGTCAGCAGCCAGAGGCAGAGCGCCCCCGACCCAGTTTAGCACGTCGGACCAGATATCCGTCGCGTTGCCATTATCGAATACTACGACTGCCATTAAAGTACTTCTTCCACTACAACCTTGATAATCCGCTCCTGGGACTGTTTCTTGGCACGCGCCTCCTCAATCGTAGCGAACCAAGTTCCGTCGATTGTCGCAAACACATCAAAGTCCTCGTAGTTCCAGTTCATCAAATCTGTATCAGTTAACAGAAAAAAGCCGATGTCCTTTTCAAAGGAGAGCGCCATTTCTATCCCCTTTCGTTAATCGCACACCTTGAAATCGACCCTAACGATTTGATAATCATCCAAGTCGTTATCCTTCGCCGCCATGTAAGCCGATTCAATCGTTTCGTGGCCGCTGGGGGTCCATAACTCCACGGGTTTTCCTTCTCGGATGCAATTAACCTCATCTGTGTCCATCACAAACCACAAAGTCTTCATCATTTAGTCTCCATTCCAGTTTGCAGCCCACGTCTTAAGCTGATTGACAAATGCCGTCTTGAGTTGATCGCCTGTCACGTCAGGATATGCCTGGACATAGACCAGCGCGTCGTCGATGAGACCGCTGATCTTGCCGAGCACCATATCCCCAGCAGCGCGCACCTTGGTCAACTTGGCCTCAAGGGCCTTGGTCGCCGCCCGTTGTGCAATCACGGCATCAACACCCGCCTCGTCAAACACGCCATCGTGAAAATGCACGGGCGTGTCGCAGAGCTTCCCCGTGTCTGGGTCCTCATACCAGGCGTCGAGGCCGCTGGAGTCGGGTATGTGCGTGCGCAGTATTATCGCCATTATGTTGAAACTCCAATTCGTCTATAAAACCTCGCTATTTTCTGAATCTCTGCGTCCACGAAGGCTAATCGGCCTTCATATGGTAAAGCTCCATAATTTCTTGACATCCCATCCACTCCCATACTCACTTGTCCCCCGCTATCCCTGTCTCCCTTCCTTAATAAGAACTCTTTTACAACAAATAAAGAAGCAAGCCTTCTAATCCTCCTTGGAAAATTACCAGATGTATACCCGGAGGTATAGGTTATCTTTATATTATTCCTTCCCTCAATAAAACTATATTGCATCATAGGCCATGCGCCAGTTGCAACCACTAAATCACTCTGAGGAATCCTTAATAAACTAATGCTACAATCCACATATAAATCAGAAGCCTTTACCTCAGTATCCGTAGAAGCAGCCCTTATAACCACCCCATCAACATCTGTACAATTAATATATACAATATTATTAAATGTAAGCCAATTCTGAGAATTATCAACCCTTATAACGCAATCAGCAACACCAATTATGGGACATCTCGGTAACATAATATAATCTTGCCCAGTTCCATCCAGATAAATAGTCTCTGTTACCTGCTTTAATGTTCTCTCTATTGCTTCATCTACATCCTCTTCAGCTTGATAGATATAATCAGTCATATAGGTATCAACATCTACAAGGCCAGTTAAATCTACCTGTTTCATAATACCTTGGACATCCCCTAATGTGCAATAGGTATCACTTGGTAAATCTGATCCAGTAAGAGTATCCTCTTTAATAACCTCAAATGTTTCCTCTTCTGCCGTAGAGATTCCATCAAGAGTCCCTGTCCACAAGGCGTTATATAAGTCAAGAGTCCAAGAAGAGGGAATACTAAACTCATAAAAGAAATATCCATCAGATATTTTAGTAGGAGTAGTGGCAACAATCACTACATCATCCCCATGATAAATGGCGACCTGTGGGCTGGTAGGGTCAACCATTATATCGTTTACTTTCCAGGTCGAATACAGTTTTGCTGTTCTACCTCTTTGGAATCTTAACATCTATATTCCCCTGTGTTACGCAGTATCTACCCTAATTCTTGCAGTCCCCGTTGTCTCATCCTCGTTTGTAAGCTCGGGATAATAATACCCTGTAACGTTCCCGCTTGCATCAACCTTAGCTAACACAAGAACTGCATGGGGGACTTTATTGACATCCCTTGGGACGGCCATAACATCGTGCTTTCCTTCTCTTTTTCCTGCCATATCATACCTCCTAAGAAAGGGGCAAGGGAGAGATACTGTCGGGACCGCAGTATCTCAACCTTTCTATAAGGCCTTGCCCCATTTTTAAAAATTCTAACCCCTATCTAGTCCCATAACTTTTTTCTTTAAAGAAACTTTCTTAATCCTCTTTTGACGCACCTTATCTCTTATCTTCTCACGTTCAAGGGCTAAAGAATCAACCCCTTTCTTGACTCCATCTACCGTTAGATTATCGTCGTTAGCCTCGCTTAAATCAATGACGCGAGATTGCCCCGTATTCTTATCTTTTATCTCAAATTTTCCACTTATTTCTTCTAAGGTACCATCCCTTGCGGCATCCTTTCTGGCAAGGCCTTCAGATTGTGTTCCTTTAACAATATTCTCATTAACACTATCTAATAACCTCTGGCTAGACTCAGACATCTTTTCATCATCTACAACCCTCTTCCCAAGAGCTTTCGCCGTTTCCTGAAGAGTGCTCGTATCAATATTTTTTTGCTGAAAATCTTGCAATAAACTTTCAGACTTACTCAGTGCATCCCTTAAAAACCTTGTAAGCTCGGTAATACGACCATCACGGGTCAGCTTACGAATTTCTTCCACTAAACGATTAAAACTCCCAGGCGTCTTATCGGTAACTCCGCTGGCAGTTTTTCCTCCTGCAAGGAAATAAAGTTTTTCACCTCCTATCGCCTCTCTATTAAGTAATTCATCGGCCTGTTCGGGAGTTACCCTTGCCACACTCGCACTATCAAATTCGATCATTTTCCCGTCTTTCAATGTTGTTAAGCTTACGCCCGAACTTTGGATTAAAACTCCACCACTCATCATTCTTCCCTTTCATACTCTGTTTCTAGTTTCACTTCTACGTTACACAAAATTCAATAAAGATTTTTGCTATTTCATGTATGCCCCTTAATCTTTACTGGCAACAATACAATCTTGAAAACAAACTCCCTGAGACCCAATCCTCCACCCCCCCTGAATAAAGGGCTCTTTAACAATAAATCCTTTCCGATAATAGGCTTCTCTTATTACCCCTTCGCCATAAGCAATAGCCTTCTTGCCGTCTAAATAGTAAATCCCTTGATCTCCTCCTTTAAATACATAAAAAGAAAACCCCATATTCATAAAGCCCAAAGAAACTCTGTCTATTATAAAGAATGTAGCTAAACAAATCCCATTGTTTTTCAATACTCTATTTATCTGAAAAAGATAGTTTAGTATCCCATCCCTTTCCATGTGAGTAAAAACAGACATAAGAAAAACAAGATCAAATGTGTTATCTTCATATGGAAAAACAAAAGTATTAGAGGATAGTTTTCCACCTAAGTTATACCTGTCGCTCTTTACATCAACATGCTTAAAATCAAAATTAGGATTATTCTTAACCTTATCTTTACATTCATTTATCTTAGAAGGAATAACATCAAATCCACAATAACGTCCTTTTAAAAAATCAATAAAAGGACCAACCATTCTCCCCTCTCCACATCCAACATCTAAAACATTCCAATCTGGATTCAAACCACAACACTCTCTAAGGTATTTAAAATAGAAATCTTCAGTGCTAAGATTTATCATAATCCATTATCCTTCAACGTACATTTCTTTTGAGATAGCCTCGTAATCTACGCCCCTGATCTTTGGTTTCGTACGATACCTGTGAAGGTCTTTATAGTCTTTAGAAAACAATAAATGCCCATATGTATCATACAAGGCACAGCCAGGATACGGAGTAAACCATGCAGGACTATAAACGTCGGGATTAATAGCTTTCACCATTGAGGTTGTCTCTCTTGCCTCCTGTGGCGTTTCTGTAGGCGCTCCATACATAATATTGGCTACAATTTTAAATGTATGCTTTCTAAGAATATACGCTGCCTCAAGATTCATCTCTCTCGTCGTTCCCTTATTGAGCAACCTTAATATTCTATTGCTCCCACTTTCAAATCCGACACTAACCGTATCACATCCGGCTCGCCTCAATTCCCTAATCATTTGCTCATTTTTAACTATAATGTCTGCTCTAATAGCGGTAACAAAGGGAACTCCAATTTTGGAAGCCTTATATTGTTCACAAAATTCATGTACCCAATTTATATTAATTGTAAACGTATCATCTATAAAGTCAAAATAAGCAGCGTTATATTTATCTTTGCACTCTCTCATTTCCTGTATTATGTTAGAAACGTCCCTTTGCCTTGTCCTCCCAAAAACCAACTTTGGAACGGGTTGACAGAAAGCACACTTGAATGGGCATCCCCTTCCCGCCATCATCGTAACATAAGGGGACCTTCCTTTCCAATAAGGGGTATTTAACTCTTTATAATCAACTAATGACCTATCTATAAATGGAAGTTCATTAAGATTGGGTCTCTCTCCCCTGAAAATTTTCTTGTCCTTATATTTCTCAAAGTTGGTGTCAAGCATGTCTAAAAGGATTAACTCTCCTTCACCCTCAATCACATAGTCTACATAAGGCTTATCTCCTTCTTCAGGAGAAATAGAGGCATGGACCCCTCCAACTATGGTCACAGGATGCCAAGGAAGCTCTTCCTTTGCCCTCTGAAGCACTTCAAGAGCCATCCCGAAGTCAACACTCATCGCCCCTGCCCCAACGACTTCAGGGGCCATTCCCATAAGCTTGGCAATTGCATCCCCCATGTCGCTACATGCGCGTAAATCTAAAATGCTACACTTATGCCCATTTTTATTAAGGAATGTGGCTATAGAAAGAAGTCCATGATTAAGAGAAGATTCTTGACGGTTTGCCCCGCCATAACTCCCCCACTTATTAAGAATAACAGCCGGATTAACCAAGACAACTCTCGCCATTTTACTTACATCCTTCCCGCATTAATCTATTTTCTTCATCTGTGAACGGAAAATGCTTAAACTTATTCGGCCATGTTCCATGCTTTTTAGCAAGATATTCAAGTCTTGATTTGGTTGTTTCACTCCTCAACTTTTCGCCAAAACAAGACCCCCAATAATGATAAACATAGACCTTTTTACATATACCAATCAAAAACCCTTTTTTTCTTGCCCTATGGCACCAATCATCATCTTCTCCAAGTCCCCAAGCGGTCTTCTTATTTGAAAGCCTATCATCTATTGGCCCAACAAGATCAAATATCTTCCTATTAAACATTGTACAGAAAAAAGGACTAAAACGACTAACTACATATCCAACACCATTAGATACCTCTTTTAGTGCTACCCTATTTATATCATTCATCGTCTCAGGCTTAGATACATCACAACTGGCAAGGGCTGGTATGAACTGTTTTGGGTGCATCGGAATCCCATGTCCTCCCGTCATAGGGTCAACACAGGCAAGATTTTTATACCTATTAAGAATATCCATTAAATATTTATCCCAATCTTTCGGGACAAGAATGTCTTGATTTAAAATAGCCACATATTTAGTATCATTCCCAATGGCATGATACCCGCAATTAACGGCCCTTGGAAACCCTAATCTACTTATGGTGCGAATGGGAAAAAGCTCACATTTATTTGACCCCAGCACCAGTCTCTCTATTATCCATTCCTCGATCTTTCCCCCTCCATCAAACACGGGGATAAACTCAAATCTTTGGCTTGTATTCTCCAATAAAGACTTTAACATCCCTCCGACATGCTTCTGACCCAAATATATTGGGACAATAATAGAAAGATTAATCGACATTACTTTTTTCCTTTCAAATCTAAAGCAATGTTTTTCTGCCTGACTATTTCTAATTTTTTAAGATGATCGGATTGCTGTGAAACAGAATTCTCGTGAATAAACACACAGAACATTTCTTCTGGAATAAACTCAAAACTGCACCCATTTCTCATCATTGCCCACCACAAATCCCAGTCTTGCCCAACTAAAATATCATTATCAAATCCAGGGAATTTAGACATTCTAATCAAACTTGGCATTGCAATATAATTCATGTGCCTTAGAAGCTGGCCATCACGAGGATGGTTTGGGTGGGCACCATCATAATGGTTTTCTATAAGTTTAAAAGAACCGTTAGAGTCCTTAAATGAATGCCATTTTGAATAAACTACGTCAACACCTGTCTTTTTCATACTATCCATAAAGGTCTCTATGAATGTGGGCAACAACCAATCATCAGCGTCTAAGAATAATATGGCATCTTCGGTACAACGCCTTGCCCCAACATTTCTTGCTTTGTTGCCATTCCTAAAGTTAGTCTTTATATACTCAGTAGGATACATCGCTGCAACATTTCTTGCGCTGTCCTTTTTGTCTGAAGAATCATCAACAACAATAACTCTTGAAGGAAGCATCGTCTGTGAAAAAATACTGGAAAGGGCTCTCGGTAAATACATCCCATAATTATGGGTAACAACCACGATAGTAAGACTTATAGGAGATTTTTTACCATGCAATTCAGAAACGCCCAATAGTTTTCCGCTTCTAGCTAATCCCCTAAATTTCTCAGCGTTAATGTCTTGTAATCCAACATTCACACCATCACCAGATTTCATTACTATGGAAAGTTTCTTAGGAATTCTCTTAATCCCAACACCCCCGGATAAAGCCTCAATCCGAAGGAATAAATTATAATCTCCGGCGGGCTCCTCAATCCTTCCAACTCGATACCCTCCAGCAACATTATATACAAATTTTCTATACGCCCTTACTCCGGTAGCATAACACGTATCATCCCTCAATTGCCAACTTATATAATCTGGTTTAATAAAATTACCAGTTTCTTTTCCATAAAATTCACAATCCCCATATACAAGGTTAATAAAAGGATCAAAAAACGCTTCTCTTATAGCATTTAAAGCATTTGGTAAAAGTAAATCATGGTCATCAAGCTCAACAACAATCCCATTGTCTGGGACACATCCATTCCCCGCTCCACGAGAGGCATTTATCCCAAGCCTGCCAGGGTTCTTAATAAGTCTAACCTTATCCCCATGAAGGGCCACAACGCTATCCGTATTATCTTGCGCTCCATCATTGATAACAATAATTCCATCAGGATTTTGACTTATAACCTCTTTAAGGGTTTTTCTTAAATGATCTGCTCTCCCTCTTGTGGGAATAACCACAAAGATAGGAGAATCTTTTGTCGTCAATATAGGAGCCACTACTCCCTTTGGTAAATTATCTCGATGTAAACATATGTCTGGATTAATAGATAGAAGTTTAGCCCCCACCTCATCATCTACTGTGATAAAAGTGCGATCATCCATAGAATAAAATTTACCGTTAAGGAAAATGCTCCGCTGTCCCGAGCGTGCCCGAATTCTCACTTCTATGCCCCATTAAGTATTGATTTAATAAAAATAAAAACAACAATGGTAACAATTCCGCTTGCAGTCAATCCTCCAATTGCCCCAATAAATGCAAGCTTTACCCTACTAACGGAATTATTTACCTCAAGGGTAGATAGCCTCTCCATAGTTGCTACATGCGCCTCGTCTCTCTTCTCCATCTCTCTAGCAAAATTTCTTTCGATAACGCCCATCTTATCAGCTATGCTGCCAACATCATTTGAAAATCGTTCTGTTACCTCTTGTATCCTCCCAAGAACAAATGTCAGTGATGTAGAAACTGCCGTTACTTCTCTCGCTAATTCACTGTGAGACTCACAAAGTCCAGATTTCACAGGGGGCATTATTTCTCCTTTAAGCTACCTAAGATTGAATTAACGTATGTCTCTGCTGGAATCTCCCATATACATCTTGGGTTTTTACATGAATAAGAATTACACGGGTAACATTCAATTTCTTTATAAATAACTTTAGTCCTCTCAGGGGCAGTAATTCTTAATAAAGAATCGATAGCCCCAAAATAACTAACTATTTTTACTCCAGGAATTGCGGACGCTAAATGAAAAGTCCCGGTATCAGGAGTAAATAATACGTCGCACCTATCTATCACAGCGCCCAACTGACGCACTGTTAATTTTCCAGTTAAGTCCAGGCAACCATCTACAGGAGACATAGATTGCTGTTGTTGATGATCTATCAACAAACATAATATACCTTTTTTACAAAGAGCCTTAACAATGTCGCTAATAACAGAATATTTTAAGTTTCTGTTGTCACAAGTTGTTCTCAACACCACGCCAACAACACTTCTACGGGTCTTAATGTATCCTCTTACCCACTCCTTTTCTTCTTCTGCTACGTTGTATATAAGAGACTTATCTTTAATCGGCAACTTTATTTCAGGGATACAACTTGCAAAAATATCTACTCGATGTTCGCTTTCATGTTTCCCGACAACAAACTCTATTTGATTTAATTTAATAAACCACTGATATTCATTTAATAAATCGGTAGAAATGTCTTTCATCGCAATTACTTTATTGACAAGAGGATTTCCATTAAATAACTCTTTATACCTATCACGAACCATAAAATCTAATTTAATGGCAGGATTTATTTTCTTTACTTCTCTAAGAAGAGGGGTGCAAAGAAGAATATCTCCAAGTCCTATATCTCGTATAAAAAGACCTCTTTTAGCTTCTATTAATGGTTTTGGATTTTTTAATAGGAATGTATACTGGCCACCAACCAAGAAATCAAAAATATATTCGTCTGGTACATAGCATATATGATTGGTAAACTCAAAACTCTTACCACGAATAATCGTAACCCCATTTTCCCAGAGTGAATATATTTTCATTAAAATACTCCGAATAAATCAATGTAAAAAATAAAAAAGGTGTCCCGAAAAACCTTCTTTATAAACAATCTTCTTTCAAGCCTTATTGGGTCGCTCTATTACGCTCCAATATTGATGATCTTAGCCTGAAAGACTTCAACGGTCATCATTAAAACTGAGAACTCTGCAACCAGAGTCCGATAGCTGGTATTAACGATTGCAAGATCAATTGAAGACACCGGCATCAAATCAACCATCGCTACGGCATTACCGTCATCCGTAATCGTTGCATCGTCAATAAGATACGCATTATTAGAAGTATACCCGGTTGCCGGATATATAAACCTGCTTCCAATAATATCAATGATCCCAAAATCGCAAATCCAGCGGTTCACAGAAATACCAGACGGAACATCAGCCAACCCACCCCCTTGCTGTTGAAAGAGCCTATAATAGCCCGTCAACACTAACTCAGAAAAGTTTTGCTTATCACGAAAAGAAAACGCAAGAAACTGCGGTTTCCCACCAAGATTCGCAACTAACCGAGCCGTCGTTGACACAGCACTTAAGGTAATCGGTGCGTTTGCCATGTCCGTCGTATTAGTAGTAATAAGACGATTAAAACCATCAAACTCCAAGCCAGTATCATAAGTGCTATTCCCATTGATGATCGCCCACTCCTCCATTAGGCCAACATTGAGCATTTTCATCTTCACCTGGCGAGCCTTATTATCTGCATAACTCTTACCCGCCATCTGAGCGAAAAACGTAACTTGCGCAATATCACCGAGTGAAACGTAGGGAGCACTCATATACCTGTAACTAGCCTGGACAGCCGTAGGTAAGCCTCCAGCCGCGAAAAAGCCTGCATGAGGCCCAGTCCCAGCAAACCTACCTTCGGCGTGAACCGTGGCGGTTAGCTGATACCAAGCGTGCGCATCACCGTTACCCGGAAATCGACGTAAACGATTTCTAATCGGAGTATCGGTAGGCAGTGCAAGAGCCATTTCGTCCTGAAGGTCTTCTCTTACCAACATTAGGCCGGTAACAGCAGTGGACGATATCGCCTTCTGCAAATCACTAACGACCTTCTGCACTTCCAGGGGATCAGTCATCCCAACTGAAAGAGGACTACCAGTATTCATAACATACCTCCTTACTGTCAATAAAGTTGTCAAAGAACGCACGGGGTTTCTACGCCCCTGGAAGAATATAACCGAATCCCGATATTCCGCATTATATTCGCAATGTAATATTAATCTTTCTCAGATCAATATATTACGTAACCTTAGCCTTAATTTTCCTGTCTAAGACATCTTCTGCAAATGTTCTGTCCGCAACAGGAACGGCTTCTCCTGCATTAATCTTTTGCCTAATACCAACTGCCTTTTGAATCTCTGCCGGAGAGGGAGTTTGAGACTTATTAACATCGTCCTCAGACCCATCAATGCTACTCTTATTCATAGGTCTTTTCTGCCTTGTATCCTCAGCCCCCTTACGAGGACCAGGAGCCCCTTCAATAGCATCAATTTTCTCCGACAAAGCGGCAACAGCATCAGCTAAACCAGTTTGGACCTCAAGAATATCGCCAAACTTTCTAATCATCATAGAATTAGCATTACCTTTTTTCCTCAGCGACGCCGGAGAACTTACTTCGCTATACTGCCCTGTCTTCAGCTTGTACAACTGACCACATCCAGGACAGGTTGCCTCATTTTTCTGAAACTGCCCAGAATGAAGAAGTTTCAAGGTAGTTCCACAATAAGCACAAGATTTCCCAACAGTTGAGGACTCCTCGCCCTCCAGTTCCTCCTCAAGGGCATCTAAAAGCCTGTTCACCCCATCATCTTCATACTCTTCGTCGCTTCTCGCATCGTCAACATCATAACGGTCAAGCAGACTGTCATCAGCTTCACCCGTTAGATCATCAACATCATCGAAGAGCCCTTCGTCACTATCCCCTTCCTCGCTTTCCTGAACAAATCGAGTATCCTCTTCAGTTGTGTCAGGCTCATGTTCAGTCGCCTCAGCCAGAGGCTCGTCTTCAATCACATAATCTTCATTGGGCACAGAAGCTTCACTCTCTTCGCTTGAAGCAATTTGCTGTAAAATCTTCTTTGCCCGAGCTACATCATTACGTTTCATCAACTCCTCCTTACTTAAGCCAGTACTTCTAACTCTTTGTTTAACACAATACGAACAATTCAACGGATCGTGACTAGCACCCAGGACTTTTATAATTCGCCCATGAGCTTTTTTCTGTTCAGACTCGGTAAGACCCATTTTCCCTAAGAACTGTAGCGCGCTCATTGCATGAACTTTATCTGGAATAGGTAAAATACACTCCTCGTGTATTCCGTCATCCCTCTTATACCTCTTAACAAGTGCAAATTTGTTATTAGGTAGCTCTGCAATAGCCTCATCAGACATTACTTTCGCCAATAGACTAGTAAGAACTTTAGATTTCTGCACAATCTCATGCTGTAAAATATCTTGCGTAATAAGATCATCATTACCACGCTTCATCATTGTAAAAACACATTTCGGATGTGCAGGACGATCTACAAGAGAAATTTCATTTAAAAGATATTTAGTTACACGACTAATTGTCTTATTAAACTTATTGCTATATTCCTTCACTTTATCGAGGGCCTTCCCTCCAATACTAAATCCTTTATAAACCCCCTCTTTAACCTTATTCCATGCTTCACCATCAACAACGTGGGCTCCAATTTCTAATGACCTCTCAGTATCATTAATTTGAAGTTCTGGGATTGTGCCAACAGCTTTATTCTGGTGCATTTCTCTAAGGTTGCGCCACTTCTTAAACTCAGGAACCGCTTCCTTAGTCGCTTCCCATTCAACAACCTCATCTTGTTCATCAAGACCATCAGCAGTGGCTACCCCGAAAACCATATGCTTTTCATCATCTACTTTTGTAATTGGAACAAATTGTTTGAATTCTTGTCCTGCGCCTGCTGGGGCTCTATAGCTCTTAATAACTTCCATATATTCCCTTCCTGTGCAAAATATCCCGATAGTTACGCTTCAACCAATTCTCCCCCTCTTAATACAAAAGTTTTCTTCCCCGCAAAGCCTCCTAAGTCCCCTTCTCCAATGCCACTAAATAGTTTAGATTTTCCGGGGTTCCCTTTACTGTTTTTTATTTCAGAAGGAAACTTTCCTGGGAACGTAAATTCAAATTCAGACCCATCTTCATGTTCACAAACGGCATCATGCTCTCCCGTTTGCTCAACCCTAATAGGATCAGTATCTTTTTGTTTAATGTCTGCATCTCTTGGAGCGCCCATATCATACCTCCACGTTTATATTATCGACCTGATGGGAGAAACTGTTTAGCCATTCACTTTTCGCTAAAGTCCCAATACGAAACATCTCTTCTGGATAACGGCCTTAAGCGATCTTTAAAAACAACTCTATTCCAACCAATTTTCTTAAGTTCTTTTAATTTTCTAACCTTATCCGCTCTCCAACTTGGAGCTTTAAATAAATACTTATAATCCGGGACTACTTTCTTCAATAAAGCTTTTCTGGTCTGATAGGGAAGAGAGCGAACATCTCTCCCGGCATACTGAATGATGTCAGTAGCCATTACCTTTGGCATCCCTAACTCTCTCTGGGCTACCCTGCTTCTAACAAGGTTGGTTCCAAACACCTTTCTCGTTGTATTAGCATCTCTTGAGAAAACCTGAGCTTCAATAACATTCCCAACGGGTAATGAATAATCTCTTACGGCACTAAGATAATTAGTCTTATCTATGTACTTCCCTGTTTTCTTATTCTTTTTATAAGAGATAATACGATTTTGAGTAGGCGTCGTATAAATATAAACATGTTGCCCTCCCGATTCAGGGATCATTTCATAGCGTTTATCCGCAATCATCCTCTTCGTAGGAATGCCCTTAGGTCTTATCGGAAGATATTTAGCGGTAAAAGCGGGCTCTTCTATGCGCCTCAATTGTTTCCCGGCAGCAATATACCTTCCCTTGTAGGCCCCTCCTAATACCCTAAATATTTTTCTCCATCCCCATCGTTCTACTTCTGCAAGCCCTAATTTCGTCCTCGTATACTGCCCTTTTCTTCCCCCCACATTCACCTTCCCAGATTTAGGAGGATTCGATTTTACAAATAATGCCTTCGTTGCCCCCTTATTCGGAAATCCTTCTTTGGTCACAATGTCATACCACTGTTTTCCAAACTTTATACGGAATGAATGATACTGATCCATACCAAAACGATATTTCCCTGAAACATAAGCTACTTCTTTAGGTTTCTTAAACTTAATATCTTTTTCAGGTTTCTTACGCTTGGATAATTTACCCCATCTCCTAGAAATTCTTACCCTTCTTAATTCGTCCTCATCAACATATTCTTCATCAATCCCTCTGGCATCTTTTGCTGAAACAAATCTTCCCGTAAGTAATACATACCCATATTCCTTCTTAACCCCCCTTAATAGTCCATATTTTATGCAAATATCTATATGAAAATCATATTGGCCTCCAAGGTATATCTTCCTTCCAACTTTAATAGCTGGCCTCATACCTATTAGGTCTTTTTCTGTAATCTTCTTTCTTGACTTAGAAAATTTGTGTTTTTCACTCCAAGCGACAACGCGCTTAACCTCATCTTCCATTAGGTAATCCGCATCAGCCTTTTTAGCCTCACGGTAAGTAATAAATCTTCCCGTAGGCAATACAAACCCCCGCCATGAAGGGTCTCTCAAGCCATATCTTACTGCAATATCGTGATGAAGGTCAAGCGGCCCACCGGTATATATCTTCCTTCCCATCTTAACAGCAGGTCTCATCCCCATAAGGTCTTTTCTTGTCAACCTTGTCTTGGCTTTAGAAAATTTCCCAAACCCTTCACCTGGAGGGAAATCAAAATACGCATTAAATCTTTCTTTATCATCCCGTAAAACAAAATCTCTATCCATTTTCTCTGCCTGAGGTCTTGTAATAAAACGGCCTGTCCTTAAGATAAACCCTTCTATCGCCCGTAAACCTTTTGCATAAAAAAGCCTCCCATATAAACCATAATCTCTTATAATGTGGTAGTGCATATCGGTAGAATCCCCGGAATATACTTGCCTCCCTACCTTCACAGCGGGCAACATCCCATAAAGTTCAGACTTCGTAGACTCTCCAGCTTTCTCAACTACAAGTGCTTTAGGGCTAAGGAATGTCCCCAAATCAAGAGCCCTGAATACTTCTTTCTCAAAATCTTCTTTATCCCTAAAAATAGTAAAATGAGAACTGTAGCTCCATCTATCTTTTTTCTTTTCATTTAATCCAGGCAACCATATTATTGACTTAATAAGCTCAGGCAACCCATTAGCACTCTTTGAATAATCATCATATATAACAATTGTCTTTATAGAGTTTATTCCAAGCCCTTGCTCTCTCACGAATAAACGAATGTCTCTCTCTAATTTGCTTGCTAACTGCCTCCGATGTTTATTATGTTGCAAAAGGACATCCACAAATGGAGTTACTTTATATTCCTCTCCAGTATCAACATTTATAACCTCTTTATTGGACTTCTTAAATACATCTCCCTTCTTTGGCATTATATCTTTTTCAATCACTTGAAAGAACTTATATCTTCGAGGGAACTTCTTATTAAACTGCACAGGCGCTATCTTATAAAATGCAAAGCTCTCTGCAAAGTCATCTCGTATGTTAAACCTTGCATAATCACTAACAAAGGGAGCCGTTCTATTTGTGTAGAAATCGCTCTCAATAGCTTCTCCGGCCAGATTAGCACTGGTGGACCGGTAGTAGTCTTCCTTCCGCTCAGACGCCAACACAGCGTCCGTATCGAGGAACGCAGGCGCTATCCTCTCCCACTCTCTTTTCATTTCATCGTCAAGCAACTGGTACCATATCGTATGCCCAAATTCATGTAAGACAGTTTTCTCAAACTCTCCTACAAACTGCCCCAACATATTTATAACGCCAAAGCGAATAAAGTATTCAGGGACAACGCTGAACTTATTCTCATCTACTAAGTAAGAAGCGTGCGCATAGCATTTCCTCTTTATACCGAAACGACTAATTAGAAATGCCGGAAGATTATATTTAGCGACTATCATTGCAGTTCGCTTTATCATACCACGAGGCAAATCTTCATCTGCCCTTTGAGATATAATATCTACCGCTCTGATATAGTCTTGATAAGCTTCCTGCTTTGACTTATTCCCAGTAAATATAATATTGTCCCTATTAACGATTAAATAAGGACCGGAAGCAATGTCTTTAGGTTTAGCCCCCTTAGCCAATTTTACCAAATGTAAAAAATTAACTAAAGGCATTTCCATTGCTACTATATTAGGATAAAGATCGGGGGTAGTAATAGCATCCGCCCCTATAAACTTCATAATAGAGGGGGATATTTTCTCGGGTTGAGATAGCTCTAATTTTATTCTCTTACCCATTCTCTAACTCTTCCTCTATTTTTCTTATTTCATAGGCAGTAGTATATTTTCCAAGATAGTGATGCTTACCCGCTAACGACATTAATATTGCTGAAATCAGATTTTTCTTGCGCACAGGTTTCCCGGCAATCACCCTTCTAACGGATGGATACTTACGTAATAATGCCTTAAGGGTTAGATGTGCAATTCTAGCAACCCCTTTTCTTCCCATCCTAACGCCATATTTTGATGCGACAGGAATCCCGAGTACCCCAACAATACCTATAATAGCCCTTGTAAGCCAATTACTTTCTCCTGCCCCAGCACTTTCTATTACTCTCTCAAGTTCTTGTGCTGTTGGGTCAAACTCTTCCTTGTCTTTCCCTTCGGTAACTCCTTCAGCAATCCCCCTTACAACGCTTCTGCGTATAGCCGCCTGTACGGGCTTCTCTTCTTCGTCTAAAGGCCCAAGTCCTCTTTGGGAATAAGGATATCTCATTGGCCTTAAAGGGCCTCCCATCATGGGTCTTGCTGGATAGTTATAATCAGTAAAATAGGGGTCTTGTTTCTTGATATAACTAATCTTTACAAGGCTATCCCCTCCACTTTCTCTCCTAACATCGTCTAATACTTTCTTTATCTTCTTTTCACTTGTTACTTTTGTTTTCTTACCTTCTTTCTTATTATTACCTTTTTCTTTTTTATTAGAGGGAGGTTGCTTGCGAGAAGAGGATGGAGCAGACCTCTTTGGAGAACTCGTCCCAGCAACCTCCCTAGCGGAAGAGCGAACAGATTTATTATTCTTATCAGGCTTCTCTTCCGGCCCCGCTTGTTCTTCTGTCGTTTGACTTTCCTCAATATCTCCTGTAATTTCCATCTGTTCTTTATAGTCTTCAAGGCTTTCAATGGGGATCATATTCCCTTGAGGGCCAGGGACCAAGATAACATCCCCTCCCCTTATGGGCCTTAACCCCAGCCTTCTACGTCTCTGGTTTCTTGATATAACCCCATTATTTATGTCTGCATTATCAATATCTGTCTGGAGTGAATTGTCTACTGTGTCTAACCCAAGCCATTTGAATTTTACCATTCCGGCTTTGTCCATCGGCTTTACAATGCCATCATTTAGGCCATCTTCAAACAAAGTCAAAATAGAGCGCAATCCCCTATCTTTTGTAATCTTATATTGGACTTCTGCGGTTGTCCTATGAAGGTCTTGAGTAAACCCAACATCCTGAGGAGATAATTGAAAGCAAGCACATTTAATAGATGTAGACCATTTAAGATATTCATACATTTGCATATCTTTATTCGTCCCCATCGTAAGGGGAATGCTATCCATCTTTTCTGTCCCACTCACAAACATAACTCGATGAATAGCTCCCCTGCGCCCTATCTCTTGATTCCAAAATCTCTGAAAAGCGACTCTATTTTCGGGCCTTACGTCTTTCCCTAAATTAATAATCATGGGAGGGATGTTTGAATTCTTGAAGAACTCAATATTATACTGATCTGCATACAGACTTGTCGTTATGACATATGCCATAACCTCAATCGGAGCAAACCCGTAAAAATGTGGCTGCATATTGTTTACAAAATAAACAATCTCATCTCTCGTAAACTCAGCAATATCCTCTTGCTTGTTATTCCACACAAAAGCGGTATCAGGAGGTTTAGGGATCGACCTATCGGCATTTCTACAAACAACCAATTCTTCCCCAGGAATATCATATATCTCAGCCAACTTATTTCCGGCAGAATTGTTATTCTTTACAATAACCCCTGCATCATATAATAAAATGTCATCCACCACCCTTAAAAGAAGGGGTTTCAGTCCAGTATAGTCATCGCTTGGTTTCTTTAAAAGATCACGTATGGGGATGGAAATATTAACTGCCTCATCCTTAACCCTTCTCTCAAGGACATCGAATAATATGTTAATATTCGTCTTTTTATCTACGGTAGGAGTCTTATCCCTAAGGACTCTATTAATTTGGGTTTGTCCTATTTCAAATATTTCTTTGGACAATCTAAAAAATCTTGGAGTAATAAGGTCGGAAGCAAAGGGCTTTAATTGGATAAGGGAGACTTCTTTCCACTCATCTAATTCAGAAAGTATTTCATCTACATCTGGAACGACATCCCATTCTGATAACTTTATCTGATCTCTCCGGCTTTGCATAATCGCAAAAACAAGAGGGTCAGAATGAGCTAATGTTTCAATCGTTTTAAAGTCAAGAATTTTAGGTCTTTCGCGCTTTCCTTGCCCCATATCCCTCCCAGCGGAAGCTACAGAGTCCATTATCGAAGAAAGAAGGTCGCCCCCCTTTCTAGGGGCGGGGACAGTCCTCCCCACGCGCACCATAGACGCTTTCTGGATACCGCTCTTAACTCTTGTTAAAATGTTAGCCATTTATTACTCCACGTTTAGCTTATTAATTATTGTCACGTCTTTTTCTTCCAATCTTCCTTAGTAGCTTTATAGCCTTCAGATATTTTTGCTGTAATTCATTGATAGAAGCTAAAGCATACATTATTTGCCCTTTTTCTCTTTTATCCCTAAATGATTTAGCTTTAAGGTCAACAATAAACTCCTTTTTAATGGCCTCAAGCTGACTCATTCTTTGATATAAAGACATCCATGCACCATCTTCGTCGTGTTCACTCTCGCGTAAGGCTGCCCTTACAAATTCAGATGGTTTCTTTTGGACAAGTCTTCTTATGGACCTTAAGGTGCTTCTCCTAATCTCACTAAAATCGTCATCTTCATATTCATATTCCTCTGTCCTGTTGCGCCTTTCTTCCTCTATCACTTCTGGTTTACGATGCCTCAATATACGCCTTCTCCGCCTATCATAAGGCATCTTGGGTAGCCGCCCTCCCATTTGCTGCCTTGTAAGAATATGATCGCCTGCTTCTTCGTACTCTTCTCTTCTTTTATCCCCAACTGCCCTTATTATTTTCATAGCTCGTATATACTTCCCCTGCAATTCATTGGCCAATGTTATAGCATATCTTGTTTGCCCTTCTTCACTTTTGTTTTCAAAAGATTTATTTTTAATAGTACGAACAAATAACTTCTTAGCAGAATCAAGTTTACCGATTCTTTCATATAAATACATAAATGCCATATCTATATTGTTGCCAGAGACCTTTAAGGCCCCCCTTGCAAGGTCAGATGGTTTCTTTTGAGCAAGGTTTCGTATAACCCTTAATGTATCTCTCCTAAAATTACTATAATCAGCATCATCTTCGTTGCCATATCCGTCATTATATTCATATTCGCTTTTAACTCGCTTCTTTTTACGCTTATACCTATATGGCTTTAAATTATGCCCTAAGTCCTCCCTTGTCAACATTAAATCACTTACTGGATGAGAAGAAATAGCCTTATTAATATTTTGCCCAACAGGGCTAGAGGCTAACTTATTTATCAACTCATTTACATCGCATATAGTCCCAATATATGTAGAAGATTTACTTATTTTACCAAATCTTCTTTGATACCACTTAGGCTTATTTACCTTCCCTTTAGTCCCAGCCTCCATAAAGTTTCTTGTCAACCTCTTTTCTTGAGAATTCCACATAGCCTCCATTGCTTCCATATCACGAGGCTGTTGCCCCCTTCTCCTACGCTTTTTCTCCCTTCCTTGTTCACTCTTTCTTTCTTGTTTAATATCTTCAAGACGACTTAATTCATTCCCCCTTCTCATTGCTCTATAGTTTTTTATCTCACTCTCTAAAATCCTTCTATCTACTCCAATATTAAGAGGGTTTAATATAGGATGTCTACGCACCTTATCTTGTAACCCCTTCATAGCCCCCCATATAATTCCTACGGTAGCTCCTGTACCAGCCCCCTCAAGACCGGATGCCACAACCTGTTTAACGTCTCTTCCAAGTTGCTTCCTTCTTCGATCAAACTCTTTTGAGAAACCTTTCTTTTGTGAAATCCATTTCTCTCTATCTTCAGGGGTAACAGGCTTATTTCCAAAAAGCTTTACCCCCCGTACAACGAATCCTAATGTTCCCGTTAAATCATCGTCAACATATTTTTCTCTCTGGGTCCTGCTTTTCCGCTCTATCTCCTCTCTACGCCTTCTCTGATTTAATTCACGGACTCGCTTATACTCTCTTCTTACTTCTTTAACCCCTCCACCTCCAAAGCCTTCAATCCCCGCTAAATATGCCCTCTCAGCCATATATCCAAGTGTAGACAATGTCCCCTTTGGAACCCTGCGTATTCCATAGCCTGTGCGCTCTCCATACTCCCTGCGCTGGCTTGGAAGGGGCTTCTCCCCTTTCTTACGAGACCCCTTCTTTCCTCCTTGAGAGCCCTTTGTATGAGGATTAAGAGGATCATCAGACCTCCATCCTGAACGACCTCTTTGACCCTCTTTTTGTAGTTTAGTAAATTTACCTAAAGACAATGCAGCTTTCTTAAATTCACGCTCTTTATTAACTCTTTTAGAGAACTCCTTCTTAGATTTATTGGCTACATAATATACACCAAGCGCAGCCATTAATGCCGTTTTAACCGGCATAGGAAGAATATTCCATGACTTCCTTATTCCGCTCAATACCCTCTTCAATCCAACCCTGCCTACAAAATATCCAACTAATAATACACGTAAAGATGAAGGAAGTTTCTCTAATAAAACATCTCTCCTAAACCCTTCGTGCATAGTCGATGTCTGTATAGGGCCATAAGTGGATACTTTTTTAAGTTTATTCTTAGACTTCTTATTCGTCTTCCATAAGGCTATGCGAATAGCTTTTGCTTCATCTCCTGTATCACGAAGAATTGCATTTGCTATTTTCGCAGCTTGAGCTGGATTATCTTTAGCCCCCTTTTGACGCATCTGTTCTGTTGTCCAGGGCATTATTAATCCTCCCCAAACTTCTTTACGCCCATAAATCCAACCAACTTAGCCATCCCTCCTTCATTTTCTACATTAACAGAATTTTTCTGAGCTTCTCCACCTACAGGAGGTAAACCTTCAGTCGTAGGCGGTGTTTCCTGTTCTCCCATTCCAATTAATTTCATTGACCCAAAAGCGCCACATCGACTACACCTTAAACTAACCACCTCATTTAACCTTGACTTATCTAGGTCAACAACAAAACCACACTGAGAACATTTTAATTTAGCAGGACTAACCTCTTGAATAGGCGTCCCTTCCTTTCCTTCTCCAGGACTCCACGTAGAATCGGGCTGTTGTTTTCTAATTGAGGTTTCATCAATATTATTCACTTTCTTTAATATGCCATCCATCCTTTTCTTTAGGTTGTCTAATTCTCCTGTATAACGCCTAAATCCCCCTCTTCCCATTGGACGAGTCAACCCAGGCTTATAAACGCGCACCCCACTTCTAGCTCCAGTCCCCGTAGAAGAGCCCCCACGTCGCCGTACAGGCGTTCCCCTAGCTCCCCGCGCCCTCGTATGCCCAAAGCCAGGAGAAACGCTTTGTGTGCTAAGTTTTCTCGAAGACAATCTTGTCCTTCTTGCCATCCTTGCGGGGCTCATTGCCTTTGGAGGAGCTTGAGGGGTCGTCGTCCTTCTTTGTGCATAAGCAGCTTTAGCGGATGCCACTCTCCCTGCACGACCAGCATTGGGTGTCCCACGAACAACATGAACAGTCTTCCCAGAGGACCCTATTCGCGTGCCTGTAAATACTTTATTGCCACCCGCATATTCTTCGTTCTCATATATCCCTCCCAACTCATCATCATAAATACCAGGATAATAATAATGTAAGTAATCTAAGTCTAAAGGCTCATCTTTCCTGCGCCTTGAGGCAGCAGTACCAATCCCTGCCCCTCCAATACCGCTAACAGCTAATGCAGCTAACTTCTTTTTACGACTTATCCCACGTAAATAGGGAAGAATTCTGCGTAACCTACTAGCCAATTCATACTCTTCACGAGGTTTCTTTTTCTTACGCCTTAACGCTAAAGCTCCTACACCAGCAGCCGCTCCAGAAGCAATAAGCCGCCTACGAGCGGCCTTTTCCTTCCTCTTTACGTCAACAACCCTTCCTGCCCATCTCTGGGTTTCAAGGGCATTCCCCCTTCTCATCCACTCAGCTTGTTTCGCCGCTCTAGCCAACTTGGTTGATTTATATGAACGTATGGCTTTTCCTCTTCGCCCTAATCTTGTTGCTATACGGCCAAGAGAAGCTTTAACCACAGAAAGTCCATCATCTTCTTCATACTCATAATTCCTTTTATTTCTACGGGCATGAGCTTGCAACGCTAATGTTCCAGCAACCCCACCTACAGCCCCAGATGTATACTTATGCTGTCTAATAACGCGCTTAGTTGCTTTACCGGCAGTTTTTACGTCCTTTAGCGTACGTGCAAGAGCGGCTGCTTTCTTGGGACTCTTACGGGCAATATACTCAATTAATCTCTTCCCTTGTTCCCCAGCAAAGACCCCCAGTTTACCTCCAGCATACTCTTCCTCGTATTCATTACGCCGTCTTTTACGTCTACCCGCTTGAACAGCCAATGTTCCGGCAACACCCGCTATTGCCCCTGTTGTATATTTATGGCGTCTTGCAACATCTCTTGTCGTCCTACCGATAGTTTTCGCATCCTTTAGAGTCCGCGCCAATTCCGCTGCCTTCTTAGGACTCTTACGAGCAATATAGTCAATTAATCTCTTTCCCTGTTTACTAGCAAAAACCCCTATTTTACCACTAGCATACTCTTCTACCTTCCCTTTAGCCCCTGCTACGGTTGCAACACATTTTAATATCATTCTATCTTCATCAGTATCTACGCCAATTAAGTCTTTTACAAGATTAACCTTCTCTTCCGGCTTATTTAATTGGCTGAATACACACTGTATCTGCTGCTTAGAGAGTTTATGTCTATTAAATACACCCATCAACTCATGCAAAGCAGTTATAGGGCTTTCACCAAGGATAGAAACTTTCTTTAAGTCACCATCAATGGAGACTTTCCTTGTATTATAGCGCCTTTGAACGCGATCTATAATACGCTCCAGTTTCTCCCTCATAGCGGGTCCTTTTGCCCCTGTGTATAAATCGCTTAATAGCCAAAATAATAGATGCCACTTGGCTGCTTCAGGAATACGAACTGCCCCAGAACCGAAAACTGGCATTATATGTCCTCCTAATTATATAACTATTTTACAGATTGCTACTTTAAGATTATCGTCTTACTACTTCATTGTATTAAGACGTTACCGCTCTCTACGCCCCATACGATAGTTAAACCTTGAAAGACAGTCATATTCGCCCCCCCCAATCTCTCTTTATATTCCATCATAACATTCTACCTATCGTTAATTGCCCAATAAAGAGGGTAATGATCTAACTCATCCCCTATGATATTATTTGCGGTATCTACCATATCCTTAGGCCAATCTTCAGGCTTAGGAAATTCACCTTCCTTCTGCCTATTATAATTGTCACTAAGAACAGCCCTTATCTTCTCTCCGCTAGGTAGCGTTAACCCTAAGAATGTTGCTAGACTGGATAAACACTCTCCCGCAAATATATGTTCTGCATAAAACAATAAACTTCTCTCTGTCCCTACCCTATTACAGAACTCACGGATAAACCTATTTCTATTCTTCCAATACCAACATACTTTCTCGAATGGCCCTCACTTAGGCCATAGCTCAATATCAGGGTCATCTCTATTTGGAAACATAGACATATTATAGCCTTCTCTCCTATCCCCAACATAAGGGGTATACCATTTTCTTCTCATGCAAGAACGAATAAAAGCTCTTGGGTCTCTTACTATGTGTAGGAACTTACAGTGAGGAAGACAGGCGTTCGCTTCATAACACCTAAACGCATTCCTGCCTCCAAGTTCAACATATCCCTTTTTAGCTAAAATAGATTTAACCAATAAGGCTTCCCTTGACTTTAGCCAATTATCAATATTATGGGGTATATCCCCAAGACCATAAAATGTATTCAGTCCACCATCCATTTGAGGACCAGGTTCGTGGTAAACAAATGCTTCAGGGGCATCTTTAAATATGTCCGTTAATGTCATCGTCCCACATCTCCCTGTAGACAACCCTATTACACAGGGATTAATTTTAAAGGCATCAAGAAGGTGCATTATTTTTCCTCTTTTTCTATTATAGGACTAACTAACAAGTGAGCATATCTGGTATAGTTTACTAATTCATCTTCCACTATTCTCAACACCCTATTCGTTGTCTCTATGCTCCAATCTTTAACTTTAGGGAACTCTCCTTCGCTCTGACTATTAAGGGGGCAAGATAATATCTTCCCTGTATTTTCTCCACAAGGGAGAGATAGCCCTAAGAAGTTTGAAAGGACATCTAATCTATTCCCTGCAAATAAGTCTTCAGAGTAAAATGTAAGATGCCTTTCTTTCGGTAATGTCTCGCAAAATGTTCTAATCCACTCATTTCTCTTTCTCCAATTCCATGCAACTCTCTCATACTCTGCTAAGAGAGGCCATTCTTTATAAAACATATCCCCTTCTTTAGGGCACATACCCGCATGTATCCTACCCGCCTTATACCATCCTCTCCTTACCCCTGATCTTACAAAATACCTTGGGTCACGGATTAAGTGCAAAAACTTAGACTGTGGAAGCTCTTTAGATATTTCATAGGCTATGAATGTAAGGTGTGCGCCTAATTCTACATATCCTACATTCGCTTTTATAGATTGACAAAATAAGTGCGTCCTTGTGTCCCATAAAGACCTTGTTTTATCTAAAGGAAATACTGATATATGAGGTAAGGGTTCATGCCAACATAGGGCTTCAGGACTATCTCTAAAAAGCCTTTCCAGAGTTAAAGTCCCTGTCCTTCCCGTTGATAAACAAAATACCATAGGTTCAATCTTTTCAAAATCATACATTATTACCCTTCCACACAAAACCCTGAACAGGGATTAACTTACCGTCCTTTTCTTATAACTCATACAAATTTGTATCTATCCATTCTTTAACATACGTTACAACAACCCACTCTCTATTCCCAACAGCTTTTGCTTCTATCCCTTTTGTAACCACAGTTGTAATCCCACAGTTTATAATCACTCGCTTACACATCCTACAAGGTTCAGGGATTATACGGGGAGAACCCTCTATCATCCCATTATCTTTAGGGGATTCTATCATCTCTAAGTATAATGCTGCACCAATACACTTCTCTCTCCCTGTCTGTAAACAAGCATTCATCTCTGCATGTACTGATCTACATAGCTCATAATTCTCTCCTGGCTTTACTTTTAACTCTTCCCTTAAGCATGTTCCTCTGTCTGTGCAATTAGGAAGTCCTCTTGGCGCTCCTGTATATCCTGTAGAAACTATCTGGTCATTATTAACTATTACTGCTCCATAGTTCCTTCTTAAACACGTTCCTCTCTTGGCTACCTCATGTGCAATGTTTAAATAATACATGTGCTTATTTGGGCGAGTCATTACTCTCTTCTCCTTTGTCAGTCCCTACGTAATTAATCATGTCTAATATAAGAATTCCATATATGCCTATTTAGCTCTCCCCTAACCTTATCTACCTCTTTATCTCTACTCCTTCTACCTATATAAATACCTACTAAGAAACTTATTACCATTAAAGCAATTATCCCTATTTCAAGTTCCTCATACATTACTATTCTCCCTTTAACTTCTTAAATATAAAACATACTCTCACCCTATGATTCGTGCTCCTTATAATCCCTATTGTTCCTTCTAATTTCCAATATTCTTTTCTATACATAGGAAATACTTGATCTAACCATACCATATAACCATTATATTTTAATACCTTATAACATTGTTTAAATACTTTTCTTCTATTAATTAAGCATACACCATAATGGGCAGCATCCTCTTCAGAGTAAGGAGGATCGGCTAATATGAGATCGGATACCTCTGTCCCTATACTCTTGTTCAACTTATGGACGTCACAACACACGTCTGGCTGTATAACCTCTCCTGTCCTCTCATTCTTCACGTCATGTAAATCTACCCTTACATCCTTCTCCCCTACGTCTTCTTTCTTTAATGATCCTGAGAATAAATGTAGAACATTATTCATATCTGGAAATAAACTCATCACCCTCTTTACATAGCCTGGAGGATAACTCCCGTAATATCCTGTTCCTTTATAGTTATTCCCTATCATCCACACCCCGTATAACCATCCATTATTATACGCTAAGGGTGGATAATTTGGGAATGCCTTCCTATAAAAGTGCCCTCTTTCCTGCATGTCCATTGTTTTGCTCCACTGTCCGTATATATATTCTATGAAATCCTGTCACGAGCCTCTATAAAATCTTCTATTATTAGCTGTATTGTACGTGAATTAGTTTCTCCTTTAAACCATGCAAGAAAGTTCTTCAATCCCTCCTCTTCGCTAACTGGCTTACCTCTGGCTTTATCCTTACTTCTCTCAACCTCCCTCTTTATTATAGCATCTCTTAACTCCTTATGCCCCATCCTTTCCAGGTCTACATCCGCTAAATATCTTATTGGAATTTTACTCCTTATTTCTTCTCTTAACCTCTCTATCTCATTAACAAGACCTAAGGCAAACCCTCTTAATGCACTGGTGCCATCCTCGGGTCCACTCTCATTTACTAACCCCTTTACCTTTTTACGCAATTGTCCTATTTTTAATTCATAGCATCTTTTATTTTCCGTCTCTACCTTTTCCATTGTTTTGCTCCATTAAGATTATCTTGTCACCCTATGAATATTTCTTTCTAACGGCAATACTGACTAACTGGTCTCTCCTCTTCCCAAGAAGAGTTACTATCGTTTCTATATTCCCCTTATATCTCCTTTTCATATCTCTGCTAACATTATCAAGGAAGCTTACCCTAGGAGCCAACACCTTGAGGCCAATCAGCCGTTGTTGGTCTGCCTCCCTAGCCAACCTGATCGCTTTCCCCATAGATAGCTTGACCGTAGAGCCAAACTTACCCCCTATGCCCCCATAACCATACCTCGTGATGATCTCAGCCATCCTACGCTGAAATTCTCCATTCCTCTCAAGCCACTTCCAGATGCTTAAGATAATCTCTTTCTCTCCTGAATGTAAAAGACCTTTCTGGAGCTTATTATTAGCCTTTCTTATAATCTTTCTATTCGGCAATCCAACCACTCCCATCAATCGTGCATACTTCCCTTCAAACCCAACGGCAGCATCTTCATCAATCCATTTCCCCGTCCTTATATTTACAAAGCCAAAATTCACATCGCGTCTTGACCCATTCACAAAATCAATAACTCTTTCACTCCCTTTATACCCTAACTTTACAGCCACTCTATCAGCTATTTGTAAATGATTCTCATGTTCGCTCCCCACAATAACCTGTCCATCAACATTAAGAGCTTTTCTAAGAGATAATAAGAATAACTCAAGACGCCTTATCTGTAAATCTCTCTTTCTACGCAAACTTCCTTTAGATAAAAAAGAAGCCCCATATCTTATGTCGCCGCAATCTATATTCCTCCTACTATCTCTTGCGTTTAACAGGCCATCTTTTATAGATATGGGGCTCTCATTCATGCTTAATTATTCTCCTTCCTCTTCTCCTTGCAACTCCAAATCTGTCAACCTTCCCTCAAAATCCTCATCTTCGCCCTCTAACCTAAAATCATCCTCACCGATAAACGCATTAAGTTCCATAGATGCCCCTACATTAAATAACCTTGAAGCAGAGGGCCATATCCTCACAACTGGCTCATCGCTATCTTGAAACTCAGCGATAACGACAACCCCCTTTACGTCTTTATTACCAAGCACCTTCTCTAAATACTTCTTCGTCAAACGCTCAACATAATGAGAGGGACTTGTCCCAGGCTCAACATTCTCTTCCGCTCTTGGGTCTACCGCCATCACCTTACTCCTTTATACTTACCTTATTTTTGTTCTTAACCAAATATTTATCAAGGAATGTAAGCTCACTAGGCTTTAATCCCTGCTTAAATATCTTAAGAAGTGTCCCTAACTCTTTACGATCCATCCCAATCTTATCAGCAGTTGCAATACTCCCTGTCAATTTACCAAAAAGGTTTATAAACTTCAACGACCATCTTAATATTAAAAAAAGGATAGCAAATATACCGGTTGCCCCAGTCCCTAGTTGCACTTTAGGGTTTTGTATGGCCAGCTTCAACTTAGTCGTGACCCCCTGATACCATCCTACGTCTGAATTACTATCCTGGGCTTGTGGGGAGTCCCCAAGGGTAGGGCCGCTGGATTGACAACCTAGAAAAAGAAAGCAGGTTAAAACCACCATCCCAGCGGTCAATAAATATGACGCGCATATATCTTTCACGGTTTATCCCCCAGTAAGCTTTATAATGTCAAAAATGCCAATAATGGCACAGATTATAACTATTACAATGAATAGTATCCCGAAGACCACAAGACCTTTATCCCATTTCTTCTTAAACATCTTTACGGTCTCTCAACGGCCTGTCTTAATTCTCTGACAACAATATCAGCGGCCTCAGATAGCAACGCTTTAATAACGGGGTGATCGTCTCCCTTGAGCCACTTGTCCTCAATCCAATCTAAGACCATTGCTTTCGCGGTCTCATTGTCTGCCGCCGTTATGATAGCATCAGTTAGCTCAGGGCCGATAGCCTCAACAATACTATCTGCGTAGACATCAACTTTCTCGTCGAACTGTGCCTGAAGTGTAACACAGCCAGACATACCCAATAAACCAATGACTATCAACAACGCAACACAAATCCTCTTCATCCTTCTTTCTCCTCAATAATAACTTTCCTTGCCAACATTGCATCCAACTTATCTGCCGCCTGTGCTAAATCCTCATAAGCCTCCTCCCATACCTAACTTAAATTAGGGGTATTGTGTGCTCTTGCAATAGCTTTGTATCTCAATTCTTGTAAAAACTTTCTATCGTCCAAATTAACCATTTTTCGCTCCTTATTAGTTTCCCCTAAAATAGTGTCCAATATACCAACCTTCTCAAAGAACCCCCATTCTTTAATAATAACCTTGCTCCTTATTTAATTAATCTATTGCCATCCTCTTATTTATGGGGATTTAATAAAGCGGGATATTTTGTAAAGAAATAATTCATTACCTTAGGGAAAAACCGGTCATCTCCAATAAGCTTTTTATATTTAGATGGAAAACGGCTACGTGCTTCAACTACTCTAACAAAAAATTCACCAGGGACTTGTGTCACATTATACCCGCTATCTTTTAACCCTTCCTTAATTGCATTATAATAATCAGGATAATGTCTACGCACTATTCTAGTAAATATTTTTCTTTCTCTAGGCTTTAATACCTTAAACCAAATATCGTGCGCATTTTCATGTATATATGCCGCCCATTTTCTCCCCCCTAAAATATTAGGAGACATGTGAATTTCTCTTCCCTTGGGATAATATGAAGCAACCCAAGGCTTTTTAACTCTCCCGGGAATTCTTGTTCTCTTTAGATATTCAACAATTGAAGAGGCTTTACCTCTAGGGATTCCTGCTTCGGCTAACCTTTCTATAGTCAGCTTACCTTTCCTTGCCGCCACTGCCAATACATGATGGGATACACCCCCAAATGCCCTCTGTAACATTCCAATATAATGCCACGGCATTCTACGGAACTTCATTATTGCCTTACCAATAAGAGAAACATCCATATATTTTGGACCTTTTTTATCTCCATAAGTAAAACTGTTTACGTCATCCCCTTTTATGCGAATAAATTGAAGGGCTTGCTTGCGTGTTTTCCATGTAGTTAGCCCCTTCCCATTTGCCCATATAATTGTATAAGCTTTCCCTTCAGGAGAAATATTAGGACCATCGGGAACACTAAGGGACTTCTTTATTCTCTTCTTTCGCTTATAAGACCTAGGACGCTCCCACAGGTTTTTTACCCCCTTATATTTCCCCGTATCTATGGGCCATTCCATTGAAGAATCTTGAGCTAATTCAACATACTCTCTTTCATATACAGACGCTTGATAATAAGAAATAAAACGACCAGTGGGGGTAACATAGCCCTCCTTTCCATTAGAGCCCCTTGCAATTCTATATACCCTATCAAAAATCTCTTCGTGAGTTTCGTAAGGGTCTTTTGCTGGATATATTTCACTACGCCCATACTTCACCGCCCTTGTAAGAGAAGCAAAAAAGTTATCTAATTGCCTTATCTTTTTTGTTTTATTAGAAACTTTCCTTATTCTCTTCTTTCGACTGAATAAAGACCCATCCCTAAATCTCTTTGTTACATCAGCATAACTAAACCACTCTTCGGGCCATTTACCGGGAGCACTAAGAGGAATAAACTTTATAACCCTCTTCACAATAGACGATGGGACAGGTTTGGTGGGGGTGTAATAAAGCATGTCCTCCCAATGTCTTATCCCTCTATTTAAATATCTTTTATCTTTCTTAAGTATTAAAAGGTATCCTTTATAGTCAGCCGCCCTACTCGAAGCAACTACAGCCGTATCAGAAAAATACGTTTTTCCTGGTTCCTTATCAAAAATATTCATTTTACCATGAGACTTAATTTGTTTAGTTTTATAAATATTCTTTAGTTCAACAAATGATACCCCTCTAAAGGCATAATTATTGCTTGGCTTATCTCTCCATATAAAACGCTGAAGCCTATTTCCACCTTTCCTCATCTTATTTCTATAGCCAGCTTCCATTTTCTTTTGTAATCTTTGCTTTCTTGCAGCAAGTTTTTCGTTACCTATCCTAACTTCTTGCACAGAATGAAATCTTCCATTAAGGTCAACCCACCCCCTTGTTACTCCTTTAATAAATTCATCATATCCAAGCCTGTCTATCTCATCCTGTAAATATGTCCTAATAATATCAGGATGGTGCATGGCCCTTCTAAAATAAGGTCTATCTTTAAAACTACGATCCCACATTACACCCCCAACATATATTCTCCTTTTATATTTAACGGCAGGAACCCATTCAAGAATCTCTGATATTTGTCTCCTTCCCTTCTTTATCCCTTTCTCTCCAATCTCAACGGGCCATATAGGTTCATATTTCCTACGTCCGGGCTTGACCCAGTGAATGTTCTTTACGACATACATTTCAATACTATTGTGTGCGGGATGATACCCAAATAATACCGGTTGCACCCTTCCCCCGGCTTTTCTCAAACGTAATGAATAATAATCTAAATTACGCTTAACTCGCTTCCCATCACTAACCCGCGTGTAGCTTATAACGATGCTTCTATTGTCTTGTGCAGCCTGCATCACAGACTTAATTAAAGATACTCTCTGTGTAGGTATCTTCTTATAGGGCTTTTTAGATCGCTGTGTCGCTATTAGTCTAGGATTATGAGCTTTATCCACTATTATCTTCTAAATTAGGTAGCCTACATTTTTTAGGAGGAGCTTGGCTATCAGTTACAAACATATTTCGCTCCCTACATCCAATAAAACTACCTATACTATGAAATCCAGGTAAATGCACATATCCGTAAAAAGGGCATTCTCCACAGCAATAAATGGTTTTATGAAGAACCTTGGGTATTTCAGCTACCTGCCCTATCATCCCTCCTATACCACCCCATTTTATTCATTTCTTCTTCAGAGATATGTTCTATGCTTTCTCCCACTTTAAAAAAAATAATCAAAGTCTTCATCCCAGAAAACCATTCCTCAAAACATTTACGAAAATTAACACACTGCTCAGGATGCAAACGATATTCCGTCTTTATAGCAAATATATCCCCTTCTTTCACTTCTCCCGCATTAACAATCTTTTTAAAATCAAACTCTACTTGTTCCATCTTCATACTCCCCGATCATCTTACTGAATACCAAGTCACTCGTACGCTTCGAGATTAGTGCAGCCTTACTAAAATGTCGCCAAGGAGCACCCCCCCATTTCCTCTTCTTCCTTTTCCTTCTCCTATTACTGGCTACCTTAGCCCCAATAAGGAGACCGCCGGAAGTATAATATACCTTTGGGCCTATACGACGAACTATAGACAAAAGAGTAGCCCGTCTTGCAAGGCGACCTACAACCTTCTTTAAATTCTGAACTTGAATTTTTTGTATAGTATCCATGTGCTACGACTCAATCGTCTTAAGTATTTTCTCTACCCTTTTTGCTCTATCTTGAAATACTTCAGCGGCAAACTTGGCATTTCTTAAAGGCTCAGAAATATGGTTGCTAAACTCTTCTTTAGCCGCCTCTTTAGGTTTCTTCTCTGTACCAACCAGCTTTGCCCCACATTTAGGACAAGTCATATCAAGACAAGGTTTATTAGGGGTATGCTTCACTTTATAATCACACTTAGGGCAAGTACAGTACGCAACAGGACCTAAGCCCTGACGAGGACCACCAACCCCCCGCCCTTCTCCACGAGCATACTCTTCCTCTCCTTCATACTCGTCTCCCTGCCGTCTTCCCCTGCGCCTACCAGCACCATAAGCAACAGCACCAACTCCGGCAGCAGCCGAACCAATCCTAGCCTTCCTACCGGTTCGCACCGTCTTTTCGGCTTTACGAGCTAAAGCTAAAAATTTCCTTCTTTTAGAAGAAGTCTTGGCGGCACTTGCCATGCCTCTATAGGTCTTTGCAGCAGCCTCATTTCTTTTAACATTCAACGCAGCAGAGCCCACCCCCCTTAAAACCCCTGTAATCTGCTTTCTGCGCTTAGTTCCCCTTGCCATCAACCCTAAAACACGAGGAGATACTTTTTGAATCTCCCCATTCATGGTCTTAACGGCACTTCTAATCTCACCAAGAATATTCCTCACCTCACTCATTTCTTTCTCCTTATTCTAACTATCTGTTTCTTCGGCCTAATTGTCTATATACCTGTTCTCGTTCACGCCTACCTTTAATCTTCCTTCCCACCTTCCCAGCGACATTAAACCCAGCATGAAGAGCCGCATAATCAACAATGCCGCTTCCAATCCTATATGCACGAGGATGTCTCCTTTTAAAACGTCTCTTACGTGCTATTAATTTACCCGTTACAGGATTCTGTACCAACTTCCTTCTTAGCGCCCGTTTCCCCTTCTTCCCAGCAGCCCACTTAACCCCCTTCCATGCCTTCTTAGCCCCCGCAAGCAGCTTAGGACCATACTTGACTGCCAAGGCCCCAATCGCAACCCCCAGGGCCTTGTTAAGCTCATCCACCTCACCTATCGCGTTCCTTATTTTTTTTATTTCATTATTATCCATCTAACCTCCTCTGCTTCTTATGTTATCCCAATTCCTATGAGTATTGAATAAATAATTAACTCTAATAGATTGTAGGTGCCTCTCGTAGATACTTCCCCCCAATATATCCTATAAAACATATTAGCCAACGCGAATACACCATAAATTAAACAAGACATTTTAAATGTAATAAATAATCCTGTTAAAATGCCCAATTTATTCTCCCTTTGTTAAATGATCTGAAAACCATACCCTCCATTCCTCCAATGACATCCCTACTTCGTTGTTATTATTTCCTACTATTTCAACCGCTTCAGATATATCACAAATAAGTTTTGCAAGATCATCATCAAATATGGTTAAAGTAATCCGCTTTTTCAAATGAGCTGGCTTTTTATTGTTATCTACAAGATTTACAATATCCAATAATCTACCTCCCTAGATTAAGAACATCATCAACCTCAGGAAATTCCTGTGCGGGAATCTCTCCATACCGGACCAATGGGACTTGTCTTAATTGTTTCAATGTATCAACCCCTTTTTGAACTTCTCTTCCTCTTACTATTTCATAATACTTTTCAGCCCCTCTATGGTCCCTATCCCTTAAAAGGTTATCGGTTTCAGACGGTTGCATATTAAGAATCCCAAAACTAAACTCAACCCCAGCACTTTCCATGCAGTGAAAACATGTGGCTGCGCAAGAATCGGTTAAATCCTTAGACCCCGATATACGCCCCTCTTGAACTCGCCTGGTTACACTACGCGCAGGATGGTCAACAATATATTTGTTCCCCCTCTCTATTTTTTCCAATTCCTCACATTCACGTATAAAAATAAGATTATTATAATAATCCAACAGGCCTAAGTACATTAGTCCTTTCATTGTATCATACGCAACGGCATCTCTATCTACGGACAACACCTCAGAATTAATCCCCATAGCCTTAAGACGCTGAATATCACTTTTTGAATTATGAACAAAAACACCAGCAGATAAAGCAAAATTATTATATTTCTCTACCTTAATGTCATAAACATCTTCCATCCCCTCCATTTCAATAGAAACAATTTTATGATTTTTATATTTCCCGTGCTTAACTCCCATTTTCGTTTTACTTATTTTTGCACAAGTTTCAGGCGATCTATTTTTACCTTTCCAAAAACCCGGATTCCCTAAATGGGCTTTTCGCTGTTTTTCCCTATAATTGGGATCATCCCACAATTTCTTTACACTCTTAGCAATTCTTTGAGAAAGTTTCTTCCTTTCTTCTATACTTCTTCCTTGCCAAACCCTCTTAATTATCTCCCTTACCTTATCCTTATATTCTCTATTATTGCTCCTCCATTTTGAGACCTTCCTAATCCCGTCCATAAACAATCTTCTATAATACGGAATCTTCCATAACTTCCTAACATTTTTACCGTGTAACCCTATGTGGCTTTTCCTATCCATCACACATAAGTTATCAGGATTATTATTACACTTAACAAAGTTTTTATGATGGACTACTTCATTCTTCTTTCTTCCTTGTAAAACTTCTCTCGCAACAATGCTATGAACCATCTCATAATATCGACTCTCAGGGTGATATACTTCCGTGTATCCTTTAATTTTACCTTTCCAAAAACGCCGACATAAAGGCATTAAAGAATCTCCAACCTTTAAATCTCTTGCCCTTTTATATCTACCATTCCTCATTAAAAAAGGATGCCCACAAGAACACTTAATAAATTTACCATTATCTAATGTTATCTTTAAAATTCTCTTTCTGCCTGTTTTTTTTGCACCAATTACCCTTCCCGGAACAACCTTCCCCGTTTTTATATCATAAGAATAAACATATTTTCCTTCATAGTTTCCCACCAAATCCTTTATTTTAATCTTCCTCCCACTTAATAGGGGGATATATGTATCTGAAAAAACGCATTGCCATCCATCGTACGTGAATTTCTTAATATAAAACCCACGAATTCTCTGTAGATAGTCAATAAAATCAATAATAGATGGAAAAAATATTTCCCCTTCTTTTACGGTCAATTGAAAAAATATATCAATATAGACACCATACATCTCTTTCCCATTAAACCTAGAAAGGTCAACTCCTTCAATAATTGACTTGCTTTCTCCCCCTACGCTTCTAAACGCCCTAACCTTCGTCTTTACAATATGACCTAAACAAAATCCAGCACAATCTCTTTCGTTTGAAGGAGAAAAAGACTCTTTCCCTCCTCTTTTTTTCTTTATAGAACCAGTGCCCAAATCACAATGCCCAAAATACTGAAGATTAGGATTACCAATAAAATCGGGTCTAAGCCCGTCTATTTTCAATTTCATTAAATCAAAAATACGAGAAGACCCCGCTATAATAGGGTTGGGCCTTTGCCTATTTATTCCCCCAGCAATAACTTGTGGGTATCTAAAAAATCCTCTTTCTCCTACCCTTGCCTTACACATAAAAACACGTTCTGCCTGCTCAGGATTTTTAAGGAACTCTTCAGAAAAATCTTCTTTTTTTCTAGCCGCATTGACTTCCCACGTAGAAGCCCTCATTCTGTATGTCCTGGGCTCTGTTTTAGCTTCCTCGTAGCGAATACTCATCGGATCAGTAGGACTCCGCTGAAATGATAATAAAGCCCTCTTATGTGTTAATGGAAATCGAGAAGTTTGTGTGTCTTTTAACGCACCATACAAAGGGAAGGCATCCTCGGGCCTAAAGCCCCCCATCTCGTCAAAAATAACAACTAATAGATTATACCCCTCTCCTGTGTATTCCCGAGAATCAAGAGAATAGGCAACAAGATTTCCTGGAAATTCAATGTCGCGTTTATGAATGTGTCCCCTTGATTCACTTAAATTCACCCCATGATCTTCAAACCAATTATTTTTTGTTCTTGGGTCAACAATATTACGAAGAATAGCTTTAAATTCTCTAAAAAATACTTGTGCTGCCTGATCCCTATTGATAGAAACATTACCAAAAGCAATTTGACTATCTTTTCCTTGTTTCTCAAAAAACTTCTGTGGATTTTTTAAACACATACACCAATAAATAACATAAGCAAGAAGTTTTGCAATCGTTCTATCTTTTCCCCCTCCCTTTCCCCAAAAAAGTATCCCCTCGTTATATCTTATATTCCACTTAAGGGGATTTCTTCCAAGAAGATTATCTATTCCTTTCTGCTGTAAGGGATAACAAGGTTCTCCAAGCCATTTATTAAAAAACTCTCTTGTGGAAACGGGATATTCTTTAAAACAAGAACGAGAAGGAGGATCGCTTATTTTCCTTCTAAAATACTCTTCCCCCTGTCTGCCTATTTCGCACAAACATTTTTTAGCCATTTCAAACGCATTCATACCGGGATTAAACATTTATAAAAGACCCCTCTCTATCCAATCTCTTACATTCAATCTTTATTTTTTCTTTTATGCTTTTAACTTTCTGATGTATATATGCTAATGTTACACCATTCTTTCTCGCAATATCAGCCAATGTAACATCTCCACAATAATGCAATATAAACCACCCCCCCCATAATTTATGTCCATCCTTAAGCCGCCTTAACACATTTCCAGTAGCAATAACAACCGTAGTCCCCATGCTTGCGTCTACAGCCTTTCCCAATTTAAAGGCCCCATATGAAGTAGTCCTATCTCTTGAAACAATATTGTCAAATAAAAAAGTTATATGGGGTTTAGGGTTATCTAATGAAAAAGATCGAGGGCACCCCTCTCTTTCGTCCGTTGCGTTAAAAACATGACAATTTTTACTTCTGCCTAATATGGCCCTATACACATTAAATATAGAAAATATAGCTCTCTTGAAAAAAAATGTTCCAAATGTAACATTCTTAGAGGGATCAAACCTATCTATAGAGCGCACAAAATTGTAAGCTAAATCAGAAAGAATCTCTTCTTTTGTAATAATGGTAGAAAAAACGCCATCATTTTCACCAAAACCATCTTTAATTGCTTTTTGAAAATAATAAGCCGCTAAATTCTCAAGATAAGGAAAAATCCTTTCGCCCAACTCATCCTTGCTTATCTCACCCCCGCTATATTTATCATATATCCCACTAATTTCACTAGTAATCGTTCCTTTCCCTTTTACACTCTTACCCATATAATAATCCTTATCTATAAAGGAGAGATGCACAGCCTATTTATGTTGCATAAATAAATATAAAAATGTAAAACGTAAAAAGACTGTAAGCTTTCTATCCTTTTAATATTTTTTGAGAAGGCATCGTAGGAAGCTTAAGACTTTCTGCGCCAGGGACTCTTATCTTTTGTAAGGCATTAAACAATCTAGTCCCCACTTCAGCAAGACTTTTACCACAATGGGGGCACCTAGTCAACAGTCCTCCCGAGATACTAACAATTTGATTAATAATAATGGGCAATGTTTCTGGTGAAAAATATCCAGACTGTATTTTATGTATTCTCTCTACCGTTACGCTAATATTCTTCAATAATTCTTGTAGATTTTTTATAATCACAGTTTTTATAACAAGTTTACCATCTTCATCTACGCCAATATCCATTAGCTCGTCTCCACGCCCTTTAAACTCGGAAAAAAGAGCACGAAAAGAAGCCAACTCATCCGTTAAATCCAATAATTTAGGATCATTACGAAACTCCTCATACCGCTCTCCAAGCGTTCCTGTGAAATCCTTGCTGTAGCGGCCCGTAGTCACAGGACGACCAGCCCTAAGCCCTCCATGACGCCTGCAACGCAATGTCCCTTTGATGGCCAACCTTTTGCAAAAACTATGCCCATCTCCTGAGGGATTTTTCAATTTAGCGAGACACATACCAAGTTTATATTCGGGATATTTATTGCAAACCTTCTTCTTAAATTCAATTACATTTTCACGATGTTTTTTAAGGCTTCCGATTTTATTCCTCCTTTTCTGCTTACTCAATTCTATTCCAGGCTATTTCACGCACTCCTCACCGCTCGCACCAGTTCACGACAGCAGAGCCAAGCGGGGGCTTGACGTAGAAACCGTAGGATTATCCAGTAATCGTAAGTTCCATGTTTATGGCATACATGCTTTTCCAGCGCCTCTGTATATCGGCCCCATTGTGGCTCTGTCAGCGCCACCTCCGTCTCCCGTAGCTGGATAGCGGGCGAGTCGTCCAGATCAGGACGCCATACGAAACGGTGGCGATCATCTCCATCAGCGGACGTCCAAATCAGACATCGCGAGTCGCCATTCGGTTCCAGCCAGACGCAACCCTTTTTGCGCCACCCCAGTGCAATTGCCACCGCCGCTGCTAGTTCGGGCGACGGGCCTTTCACGGTTGATAGGTCCAGTTTCTCTATAACCATACTATAAATCCAATCCAAATTCATGTATAAGCTTTATATAATTATCACCATGACAAGGCTTAGGGGCACAATAGCACCCTATCCGCTTCCCAGCAAGCTTATATAAATTAGCAATCAAGTAAAGATTCTTCCGTAAATACGCCTCATGCTTCTTTATAACCTCTTCCCGTGTTCCATGTTTGCCAACAATAAATGGATTCCCCCATATCGAAGGACGCCCGATATATACGTCGCATCCCCCTGCCCTTACATTCACAACCTTAGTAATAAGAATTTTCTACCTCCTTTTCTGCTTGCTCAATTCTATTCCAGGCTATTTCACACACTCCTCACCGCCCTTGCGTCGTACTATTTTGTAGACCATGTCGGTTTTCGGCTTCACGGCTTGTCCTCCTGGTGATACCACCACCACAGCCAATTCAGTTTCTCTACTGTGCTCATTTTTCCCTCCCCACTAATACTCCTGCCAATTGCCACAACCTTGTAATAGGAATTTTATTTCTCCTTTTCAGACTGCTCAATCCTATCCCTAGCTATCTTGCAATATTCTTCTGATATATCTATGCCAACGGTTTTCCTTCCCAGTTTATTAGCCACCACACAGGTTGTTCCACTCCCACAAAATGGATCAAAAACAACAGACCTCTTCCATGACAACATCTTTATAAGCCTGTATGGCAACTCTTCTGGAAAAGGAGCGGGATGCCCAACCCTTCCCTTTTTCTCTCCACTAAACTCCCATAAACCATAAGAATACTTTATAAACTCTTCTTTAATAAGGTCTGTTTCCCCGTTTACACAAAGCTTTCTTGTTTCATTGGCAAATATTAAAATATATTCAAATGGCCGGGGAAAACTAGGGCACGAAGGCGACAACCAACTTCCCCAACTAGCTCTATTGCTCGTTTCTTTCTTATCCCAAACAATTATAGAAATAGGCAAATATCCAATACTCATCATAAAAGAAGAAATGAATACATGCGTTGGGACCTTTCCATTCTTCCCATCTCCAACATTGATGCAAATACGCCCTCCTTTTCTCATTTTAGGTTTCAGCAAAGAAAATACGCTTTTTAGCCATTCAATATAATCCTTAAACCCTTTTTTATCATTATAAAGATCATACCCCCGTTTATTATATTTATTTTCCCCAAGCCCTACATTGTATGGCGGGGAAGTAACAACAAGGTCTATTACTTCATTGGGAAACCAGCAAATAACCTTCTCACAATCACCACAAATTATTCTACAATTTTTATTTATTTCTCTTTGTCCTCCTGGTGATACCACCACCACAGCCAGGCGCGGGTGACGGCCTCGGGGGAGAGCGGTCCAAAATCTAGAGTTGGGTGCCGGTATGGAGCTATTCTGTGGGCTCCTTGTGCGTAGAGAATCAACATGTGTACCCTGATCTCTCTCCACAGCAGCCAGGGGCGGCCGAGCTCCCAATACCAGCTGGGGTCTTCCACCCACCCTTTCGCTTTCGCCACCGCCTCGTCCAGTTCCTCGCCCGGTAGTTCCCAGGGGTTCGGCTCACTCATTACTTGTGTCCCATTACTTTATCCTAACTTTGCAAAACGCCTTTGCATTCTCTTCAAAAGAACTCCAACGCGACTTCCAAGATTCACACTCCTTTTTCTATTTTCTTCTCCCATTTGAGAAAGACTCCTAAACTTACTAAAAACTACAATAATTTGACGAAAATCTCTTATTCGTGATTCAAGGTTCGCCCTATTAAGCCCCATATAGTCATTCTCTACGGAACTAATTAACTTCTCTGTACAATCTAATGCTTTCCTCATTGTTTTGCTTACTACATGTTCTCCTTTTCTTTCCGTTCCCCCAATCCCCTTATTGCAGTCCTTAATTAATTCATCAATAACATCAATAGCTCCCTGTGCCCCCTTCTCGTCTTTATATTTAATGAGTTGCTTTTTTATCTCACTTAAAGCTAAAATTGTATTTTTAAAGTATCCTACCACCTGAACTACTTCATCGGCCCTTAATGTTGGAATTGTCTTTACATAAGCATCAAGCTTATTTCTATAAATAGCAGCCTTTCTTTTTGCATCCTCTATCAATACAGCCGCTATATTTTCCTCTTTTGTTTGTTTAGGCTTAGAGCCTTCTCCCGTAATAGACTCGCTAGGTTGATGCACTACGCTCCCCACATAGGTCTCCTGCCCCCTCGAACTAGGCCCGGAACGCTTTGCGTCGGCCTTCATAAGGACCAAGACCGTAGCCGCCCTCGATAGGTTCTCTTTCACATATTCAAATATTTCATCTAGTTCTCTATTGTCTTTATCTTCCTCTTTTTCTTTATCCTTTATAGTTTTTAAAGATTCAGATACTTTCTGAGACCTGTTCTTAATTTCTAAAACAATCTGTCCTTCCTTTGGATCAGGAGTTTTTTGAAGTCTAACAAGAACAAACCTATCTTTATCTAGTTTATCTCGTAATTCTACATAATCCAATTCTTTAGGTTTGTTGGGCAATTTTATTCTCCTTGCTAATTATAAGTCGGTCCTTATGTTGCCGTTCCCAGTTCTCCCCCATACTTAATGCCACCCTCATTACCATGCTCTCCCGTTCATCAACACTCCCATCCTCTAAAATCCTAAAAGCTTTAGCCAACTTTTTAAGAGCACGCCGTTCTATTACAGACACTCCTTGCGGAGTTATTCCTAGTTTTTTCCCAATAACCTCTTGAGTTATAACTGTCCCACGGGTATAACCAAAATTATGTATATGTGCATAATTTATTCTAACTCGTTCCTTGAAACACTCCTTGCACTCGGTAAAAAAGCCGCCACACTTACGTGATTTTGCATAAAAATCAGAAATAGGTTTAGTTTGTCGGCAAACTATACAAGTCTTAGTCTGTCTTTTAACCTCAGGAACGACATCCACCCCTATTCTCCTCTATCTGCTTATTTATTAAGTTTTGGGCTTCCCCATTTTAATGAGTGTCACTTCACAGTCATCTTCCCACAACATCCTTGCTTGTCGTTTCTTCCAAAGTCTAAGCGCATCTGCCTGTACCTGGTCATACTCTTCATCTGTAATCTGATCGCTAAACACTACATCCCAAAAACACCGCAAAACACGACTCACGTCTGCCGCATTAATTTGCTGCTTGCCAGTATCTGCTCGCTGTTGCACAAGTTCCATAACATTAGATAATACGCTCATTCTACGTCTCCTTTAAAAAAACAAGGCGCGGGCACCGGCTTTCCCCAACCGGCTCCAGCGGGCGGGTGCATATGACCATCCCGTCGTCAGCATAAGACTCATCTGCGATCCGGCGCATTGCGCCACCCGCGCCCATGTTCATTTCTGTAACCTCCGTCCTTTCATCCTATAGCCTTTCATTCTCTCCTAAAAACTAATTTAGACACTTCTTTTAATTTTTTACGATCATCCCCTTCCTTAGCTTTGTCAATCATTAAAAGACTATCAGGTCGAAAAGCTTTTTCTACATAAATAATCTTAGGCATCTATCCTATCTCCACCTTTAAATGCACCCTACGCCTATTTATTCGGTATTGATTCTACACAAGACATTATTTAGTTGTATTTTTAAACTATTCCATTCTACGCCTCCTGTTAAACAAAGGCTCATGGGCGATAAAATTTCTTTTAATCCTTTAAAGACATCTTTTATCTCAGATTTAAGCTTAACATTCTCGGCTTCAACATCCGCCATAGTGCGCATCCACCCACACCTATCTAAACATCGTAACCCAAGAGCCGAGAGATCATTCTTTTCGTAATCAGCGAAAAGAACTGCTAACGCCCCACATTTCGGACAGTTTTTCATCGTATTATCCTATTCTAAAAACTAATTATACAACTAAAATCCTGCGATAACCCCATTTAAATAAGCAGCATAATCCGCACTACATTCAAGCGAACAAACTGTGTGATCTTGCCAATCCTCATCAGGAGAATAATATGCTCCACAATTAGCACACTTAATAGGCCATCCAGCTTCATGCCGTTCTTCGCAGTCTTGTGTCATCTCATTCAATTTCTTAACAGCTCCATCTCCCACATATATTTCCATTATCCCATTCCTACTTTTATACGCATCCAAGGAATCTTCTTCTGCTCATCATATCCAACATCATCCAATACAACTTTCTTAACCATATTATCGTGTAAAGCCATCCTTATAAGGCCCGCTATCTCTTTCGGGACAAATCCAACCTGAACACTCTTCCCATTTTCCATGTAGCACACAGCAACAGCCATGGGGTCATATTCATTTTTTACTGGTTTCAAGGATACATCAATTGTTTTTCCTTTATCAACGGCCTCAGAAATTCTTTTAATCTTATTGGGACGATCACCAAATGTTACACCAACTACGCTAATGTCAATAATACCCATTTTACTGTTCCCTCTTAGGTTCTCTCACTGTTATACGGCCTCTGCATTGGGTGTCCACCAGCCCTAGAATAATTAAATGTAGTAACATTAGAATTTACAATCGCATCTATGTCCGTTGAAATCATGCCAACAACATCCCCGCTAGTCGTTGCTACAAGGAACTGGTCCTCTTTAGCCGCTTTAGCTACACTAAACTTTTGCACAAGATCAATACTGGACATAACCCTTACAAATGATCCCGACTTAAAAAAGATAACAAACTGGTTCCTATTTCCATCCGCCATCTCTAACTCCTTTTAATTAAAAGCCTCACCATTATGTTCCCATACCGCCTTCAGATCAATTTTCTTCAACCATTTTTTACAACCCCTGATAGCTCCTTTTTTAGTAGTATAAATTTCATCGCAATCCATGTCAATACACACACCCTCTGATACAAAATCAATACACCAACAATATCCTCCCTTAGCAATTTCAATACTTACATAGGAGTTCATTCAAACACCCCTTAAATAGATTATCGGCTTTAACTCTATTTTTTACCATCTATAATTTCTCCATAATAACCCATTTTAGCATACTTCGCAAGCATTAGCGCACACGCTCTATTGTGGTCCCCTTTATTACTCAAGTCAACATCGGGAAACATCCTTATCGCCTCAGAACGTATTAACTCATGGTTTCCTCCAGCCCTTTTACCAATGGTGGCCTTCTGCCATCTCGCAGGAGTAACAAGCTTACAGGGGGCTCTAATGGCCGCTACAGCACTCTTGATCGCCCCAAAACTATCCCCAAACCAAAAAGCACTCGCCACCCCCTGCTTAGGGAAAGCGTGAACATCCTCAATAGCAACCATTTCTATGGATATATTCTTGTGCTCATTCCATTTCTGAAGAACATCATTCAACCAATATACATCCACACAATCTTTTCTTCCGCCCAACGTAGGAACAAGGTGAAAATCCAAAGACTTAACAAAACTTACCTTTTCCTTTTCTCTCCTTGGGGAAACCAACAACGCAATAGCGCCCCCTTTTGTCCCTGGATCAAACCCAACAAATCCTAGATACTTCTTCATTTTTACAGCCTCCCAGTACATCTAATAAGGTGAAGCGGAGTAATTTCATTCATATCTAATTCATTGAAAATTTCTCCAAGAGCTTTAACAGAGGGTTTTTTTAGCCTAAAATTACAGCCTATTAATTTTTCACTTTTACGTAAAACATCCCCCTTCATCTCTTTTAATGCCCTACTTGTAATAAATAATTCATAATTCTTCATTACCGCATCAAAAATCTTTAACACATTCTCAGAATGCCCTGTCCTAAAACAGGCCCTGTCTAAAACACTTAAAGAATTATACCTAAGAATATCCTCATAAGCAACATGCTCCATGAGCACTTTAGCCTTAGCAGGACCTATACCAGGGACACCAGGGATATCATCTGACGCATCCCCCATTAAGCTACCATAATAAACCCAATCTTCAGGTTTGACCCCATCAATAATATCCCCACTTTCATAAACTACCCATTCTTTTTTAGAAACATCATAAAAACACAGCCTAACATTTGGGAATGACAGTAATTGAACGTAATCTTTATCTCCTGTTAAAATAATAATCTCATGTGCCTTTAATTTTGTAAGACTAACGGCACTCACAGCCCCAGCGATTATATCATCTGCCTCAAAATGATTTATCATAAGCTGGCTAACACCAAGCAAACCTAATATCTTCTTCGTGTAATCAAACTGAGTATATAAGTCATCTCCTTTATTCGCCTTACCACGAGAAGACTTATAAGACTTCTTTATCTTCCCCTCCTTAAGCAATTTCTTGGTCCACATTACTCTTGCATTTTCCTCTCTCATGCAATCCCATGCAACAAGAATACGCCCAGGAGAAAACCTCCTTAAAACCATCATAAATGTCTTCAAAAACCCATATATTGCATTGGTGGCAATCCCATCTGACGACTCAAGGCCACTGATGGAATGAAAAGACCTGTGCATCAGGTAGTTGCCATCAACAAATAGATATCTATTATTCTTTTTCATTATTATTTTTTCTAACAACCAAAGCTATTACAGCAAGAACAATAAGCCCCACAAGAGCTACACCGCAAACAAAAATACTCCCCTCCAAATCAACATTTCTTTTATACCTCTCTTCAATGTCATATTCCCCACATACCAGTTCTTCATCCTCATCCAACAATTCACCAAAAGATAGTTCGTCATCTTCATCTACGTGCCTCCTCACATTCCTCTCCCTTATTAATTATTTACAGGGACCCTATTTAAATAACTAACATCAGATATGCCGTTGTTATTGTCCACAAAAACACAAGGAGAATTTTTATGTATACTAATGATGTCAAATCTATTAGAAATGATAAATACGAGTATCCCCCACTCTCTAGCTATTCCCTTGAACAAATCCATTATCTTTTCACTATTTTTAATGTCTACGCATATAAACGGCTCATCATAAACAATAAAATTCACTGGCCTACTATAGGTAATAAAAATATCACCAAGGGCCAGGGAAATTGCTATCGACAAGATTACTTTCTCGCTCGTCGATAGACTCCTTATGTCAGCCTCTTCCTTCCCTCGGACAACAAATATGTGAAGTTTATTATCTAGCACAAACTTTACACGGAAAGGACAATCAATCTGGGCAAGGTATTCATTGGGACGGGTATTGAGAATACTACCACAGATCGCCTCTAAGGCCACATTGACAGCCCCATCCACTCCAAGCACCCGCACAGACGGACGAAGCACCTCATCGCAGAGTATGGCTTGTTTTCGATAACCTATAGAAAGGCTCCTCAAGTTTTTCTTGTAGTCATCCTTCGCCTTAATTAGAGATAACAGTTTATCAAAATCTTTTAAGCGTTCATGTAGGGAATAAATCTTATCAGTAAAAGCTCTTTCATTCTCTTCTAATTTTGTAAAAACACGCTCAACAGCCTCCTGCTTCTTATTTAAAATCTCAATTTTACCAACATCGCTAGGACCAAAGCATAAAGCGCAAAGTCTATCCATAAAAGACAATATCATATCAGGAAGTTTTCTTCCGGCATCATGCCCACAAATAGGACACATGGCTGGATTTTTAGACACAAGACTTGCAAAACCCTCTTTCACTTTCTTCTCAGCATACCCCCCTTTTCTATGTGCCCCCAACAAAGCCTTTTCATTGTCAAGGGAGTATAGTTTCTTCTCGACCCTCCTGTATTCCTTCTTATTCTTCCTACTGTCGCACTCTAATTTAGCAATTTCATTAATTATACGTTCTCTTTCTCCTTGAAAATCCTTTACACCATATTCACCAATAAGCTTTTTATAGGTTGTTATTCTCCCGCTTATATTTTGCTTTCGTTTGTCAATATCATCTAATTTAATAGCCTCTGACTTCAATTTCTTCCCGACAATATCTCCCGCCTTCCTTAGTATTTCAACACGGATTGCCTCCTCCAATACCTGTTTCCTCTGAGATGAACTAAGGGAAAGAAAATTAGCAAATCTCTCACCACTAAACATAATACTATTAATCCAAGCATCGAAGCTCATCCTAATAATATTTTTTTCGATATATTCATTAGCTTTCGTTACCCTTGAGAAACTATGTTCTTTATCCCCTTCAGATATTTTAACAGTTCCGGAACATGAACGCTTAACAACCACTTTATGATTATCGATCATAAACGACAATACGGCCCAACCCTGCTTACTCCCCGACCTCAGCACCTTAAGAGCCCTTGTAGTACCGCTTCTTATCTCTCCTTTCGCCTTATAGACCTGTCCATACAACGCCCACGTAATAGCCTCGAATAAAGATGTTTTCCCTGAATAATTAGAGGCTTTCATATCCCCGTCTTTTTGCCCACACACCAACACAGTCCCTGAAGACATATCATTAAAAGATAGTTCTACATCTTTGTAACAAAATATATTATGTAATTTAAGGCTTAACAATTGCATAACACTGTATACCTTTTATGTTTTTTTTACTTTTCTTTGCCGTATATTGCCGTCTATATAGTCTATTTTCATAATCTCCCCCACTTTAAGTTTTACCATCCAAGGCCGCTTATTTCCCCAATAATTTAGTATAAAGTTGTTCTTGACAACAAACGCCCCTTCCCTTTTACTATAAAGTGGCATCCCATTCCAAAGTCCATACCCTTCTACATCTCTTGTTAAGTAAAGACCCATCTTTTCTCTCCTATTCTATAGATACTTTATCTAAAGCCTTGCAACAAACAGATTTTATCTCATCGGCCATTTTAAATCCTTTACGGCTTATTTCACTTACAATACATTCTTCCATAAACTCTTTTAATCCCTTTCCTTTTACAACATTAGCCTTCTCAATTTTCCTTCCTTCCCCTCCTTGGCTGATAGGCCCATTTAAGCGACACGCCTCTACATAGTCTATCCCATCTCTACGAACTTTGTCAATCAACTTTTGCTTATAACGGATTAAAGAAGATGGGATATTAAATCTAACAAAATTAATACATCCACTGCTTAAGTCAGCATTATATTTTTTCCATCCCGATTTGCTAAAAGTATAAATAGCAAAAAGCTTATCAGTAAAAATCTTACAAACCTTATGTGTAAGCTTCCCCCCTTTAAATGTGAGTTCAATAACTCCTTTTTCAACATTTCCTTCGTGAAAACCCTCCCTTATAATTCCTCCAGGGTATCCAATATTCTTAGAGAAATGATTGCAATGTAAATGACCTAATGCACAATATTCAAAGTCCCTAAGTAGCTTAACCGGTATTCTACCGTCTAACTCATTTCTCTCTTCCCAATTATTCGGAGCAAACCCTTCAACTATCCCATGAGTAACTAGGATTGCAGCCCCTCCCCTCTTAACCTTCTTAATCCCGTCAATCATCTTTCCAATATCTTCCTGCCAAGGGACAACCCCAATCCTTCCCTTCTCCCATACATCAAAACATTTACTCTTACAGGTGCTAACCATTAAAGGATTAAGGTTCATACTTGCATAATTATCAAGAGACGTATACGCCCCTTCTACCTCGTGATTACCTGGTATCATCACTATATAAATAAAATTTTCAAGGCAAAAAAATAAAAATTCATCAAAGACACAGCGAGATATTGTATCTGGGTCTGGGCTATTAAATACATCGCCCGAAACTATAAGGACTACCTGTTCGCCCTTACTCTTCTTTTTATATTTAGCCGCATCAAAAGCAACGGACATCAAAAGCTTTCTCAGGTCAAACAATCGAGAATCAAACCCGTTTCTCATTACCCCACAGGTAAAACCATTTCTTATGTGTAAATCGGCAATATGATAAACCTTCACTCCAACCTCCGCATAATTAGTATCTCAATTAAGACCATACCCCCTTAAGACAAACTTTTCCTATCTTCCTGAATTCTTTCCCTAATCAATACAACCATCTTTCTAAGAACATCTTTATTGACACTACCGCCAAATTCTTTCATACTTTTCCACTCCATATCTCCTAAGACCAAAACCTTCTTCTTGTTCCTTTGGACCTTCCTTAAGACCTTAGCCGCTATAGCCGTATCAATAATGCTAAGCGTTTGATCTAGCCCAATTTTTCCTTCAAACCTTAAATTAAACTCGGTTGAATAAAAAGGACATCCCATCCTATTTTTGATAACCTTGGCACGTATCCTATGTGCTACAGCCTTTCCGGTTTTAACTCCACCTTTCCTAACCCAAGAATAATTAGATAGCTTTATTCGCACAGAAGCGTAATGCTTAAGGGCCTGCCCACATGGGGTAATCTCTATGCCAGACAAATACCCTCCCACCTTTTGCCTCACCTGGTTTGTCCCTAAAAGAAAACACCCTCCTCTACGCAATTTATTTTTCAACAAGCGCAATGAGCGACTCATAACCGAAGCTTGTATCCCTATTGTGTCTTTAGAAACACCCCCGTCAATCTCTCTTTTTGGGGCTAAAGCAGCAAATGAATCAATTACAACACATTTAGAATTATCAATGGAAGATTGCTCTGCTATTTTCTCAACTATTTCAAAAGCTTCTTCCATCGTATCAGGAAGAGCGTAGATAAGTTCATCAACATTAACCCCAAGGAACCTGGCATAATCTTTATCCATTGAATGTTCTGCGTCAATGTACACACATGGGATATTTTTTTTCTGACATTGCTTAATGAATAGTAATGCAAGTGTTGTCTTCCCCGAATGCTCAGGCCCAGATATTTCATATATTCTCCCTGCCTCATACCCCCCGATCCTTGTAATCCAGTCAATCCCTATGCAACCGGACGACATAATTAAGGAGGGCTTAATCTCGTCAGGAGTAAATATCAAGCCAGGAAATTCCTTAGCTAATTTATTCTTTAGCGTTGTAAAGCTTCTTCCTTTCAATTAATTTATCCTCTTACACTCGTCAATTATAGTCTGTAAGGAATTGCTAGTATCTTCCATTTCCATGGCCATAGACATTAGCATTTTAGCGACAGCTATCCTCAGCCCATTAACGGTCCCTTCATTAAATGCCGCTTCTATCTCCAAATCATTCTCCCTGGCCTCTCTCACCTTAGCAATATAATTCCTTACGTTTCCAGCAACTACATTTGCCCAATTTTCAATACACTTATGCAAAATTATTTTCCTTTACTGTAAAAGGCCAAGAAAATTTAAGGTTTTATACATATCACTCTCAAAACTTTTCTGCGAATCGGGTTGCCTTAGATAATAAGCAGGATGTTTAGTTTTCCCAACAAAAACTGTAATATCCCTGAGTTTCATCCTATATTTACATTTTTCCATCCTCCATAATGTCTCAAACATATCACGATCATTAACAACGGCACTAAAGGCAACTTTCCCTAAACATATTACGGTATTACAGTCATTAAGTTTAACTGCAAGATAAAGACGGTCTCTAAACCGACAGGCTTTTATTTCATCTGCTGTAGGGTTCCTATTTCGAGGGGGACGACATAAAACCGTATTCATAAAAAACCCACTTTTATGGGAAAAACCAAGATTGTTTAGCCCCCTGCGTGCAAGCCTCCCTGATTTCCCCACAAAAGGTCTCCCCTTCCAGTCCTCCTCCTCTCCTGGGGCCTCCCCCACAAAGATAGCCTTATTCCCTCCGTACCCTAAGACCATTTGCCGCCTTGTCTCACATAAAGAACAGCGAGTGCAAAAATTATAAAGACCGTCTTTATCTTTTACTCCTTTCCAAGACATCTCGTTAAACTTTCTCTTCGTGCGCAATAAAATCAACCTTACGAAACGGACGACTTAATTTCTTTGGATTAGAAGAAAATACATTAACAAACCCAGAGCCAAAATCAACACAGAAAAAATCCCCCTTAACCTCTCCCCCACTAATAATGGCGGCAACATTCACAACCATATAATACCTTCCCTCATATTCAAATGTATCCTTGGGCTTTAAAACTGTAATGTCAAACTCATCTTGTACCGATTCAATTTTAATCCCCATTACATTATCCTTTATTTAGAATGGAATATCATCATCCTCTATAACAGCATCCCCGGCATCATCGGTATCATCTTCATCTTCACCATATTCATCTTCATCATAATTATCCCCCTCTTCTTTGGTCGATACATCTCCTTCAAGTTTCAGCAATTTAGGACGATATATGCTTCTTACTTGCTGCCAAATTTCATCTCCAAAAGGAGGATATAGAGGCGCTATATCGTTCAACTCAAGATCAAGCAACTCACGCGGAATAGGCTTAGGCCCTTTAGAAAAACGAATTGCATACTGGTTTCGAGTCCTCCCTCCTTTTGTTCTAACACTAATTTTTTCTATCCCGAGAATATGCCCTTTCTTGGGATCAAGATAATCAATTCCTTTTTCGGCCGCTTTATCAACCACCTGAGACATCGCAGACCATGACAGTTCACAAACCTTCCAAATCAAATCCCCATTTTTATCTTTTGGTTCATCCAACCACCAGCAATTAAAAACAAAATTGTCGCTTGCCCACATGCTCTTCGCGGTCTGTTCATAGTCTTTATATCCTCCCAACTTCTCGACAAGCTTATGAATTCTACACCCCTTCCCAGGGCAAACAGCAGGAATCCGCTTATTCCCTCCCACAGGAATCCAGTGCTTAGGAACCACAACAAAATCACCATACAATCGCACCTTTGTCACTTTCCTATCATAATCAACCCACAGCTTTCCACCGCCCATCCCACGACCTTTAAGCCTGTCCTTTATCCGTTTTTCAATTTCAGAAGCATCATAAGCCATTACATGTCTCCTCCACCTAAAAGTTTAGCCTGGCTACCTATATCAAAACTCTTTGCTGTCCAACACCTAACCCATATCTCAAGCATACTGAGGATTTTATTTGCTCTATCTCTTTTCTTCTCTAAACCAACATAGTATGCGTTAGCACCACTCCTTTTATCCTCAAATATAGTCTTTGACCTCTCATTAATTTCATCATTAGTGGGCCTTTTAGCCCCAGACTCTTCTCTCAACTCAGTAACGGCCTGCGACTTTGTTGATGCCAACAATTCATCATATTCTGCATTTACCTTATCTGCCGTATTTTTAGCTCGTTGTAACAACATATTAAAATACAAAAGCCCTGAGCCCTGCATTTGAACATGTTCTTGAAGATCGGGCTTCTCAAGGGGGACTTCAAGTAATTCAGAGTTAAACGTCTTTAATGCAACACCACATATTTCCTTGGAACCTAATTTATTAGTATAAGTATCTGGTCTATTAAAAAAAGCTAAAGACATTGACTATTCCCTCCTAAGTGCTGTAATCCCAAATCTCTTAGCGGCCCTTCTCATTCCATTCATAGCACTTTTACGAGAAGTATAATGATAAATAGGCTTTATCTCATAACCAACGCCAGCATTCCTTACCACATAAATACTCCAAATCCAAGAATTATAACTGTCTGGATAAACCGAATAGGTCCCTTCCATTTCTTTCTCCATTTTTACAATTCAATACCTAACTTCTTCGCCCACCGTTTAGCCGCCCTATCTGCGCTATCAATAGAACTATAGTCAAATCCGCCCTCGACACGAAGCCGAATAGAACTATTGGGATGACGCGCAAATATAGTCCACCTCCATTCACCATCAACAGTGTACCTCCTTACATACCCCTTCATTTCTCTCCCTTTCCTAAATCAATACCTAACTTCTTCGCCCAACGTTTAGCCGCCCTATCCGCACTATCAACAGAACTATAGGCAAATTCGGCCTCAATACGAAGCAATATAGGACTATTGGGATAATACGCAAATATAGTCCACTTCCACCCACCATCAATAGGGGGGTTAGCCCGGATCGTTACATACCCCTTCATCTCTTCTCCCTTCTTACAGTTCAATCCCTAACTTCTTAGCCCAACGTTTCGCTGCCCTGCGAGCTAATGAGGCACTTTTATAACCTTTGTACCAACCAGAAGTAAGCCTAGCATCATCCCCATATGCTTGCCCCCTAAGCATAAATCCAATCGTCCAATTCCACCTTCCCCCACAAAACTCCCAAGCTTTTATTTCCGCTTTGTAGCCCTTCATTTCTTTCCCTTAGTCCTTCCAGCGTAGTTCAATGCCAAACTTCTTCAACCATCGCCCACTTCCTCTCCTCGCACCATCCGCAGATTTATGCTTATATTCGCCATTAACACTAAAATCAGGACAATTCAATCTCCCATAGATAATTATTGTCCACTTATAGGAACCATCCATCCTCTGCACTACAAATCTAGTACCTATTAGCTTCTTCATCTCTTCTCCCTTAAACTCTAAACTCAGCGATTTCCAACTTCTTAAGAATACCCTTAGACACATAATTCAGGAACTTACCCACACCATGCTCATCCCTTAGCCTCACAAGCCGACTTGCGCTTTTCACTCCAATTCCTTTAATAAACAAAAAACCTGCCAATACATATCCACGTTTCGCCCTTATGGGATGCTCCGGCCTATCAAGAATCATCTTAAAATTAATATCGCTTAATCCTACATTGGGCTCTTTAACTCGTATCTTCATTTTATTGGCTTCTTCGATGTACAAACCAAGATTGTCGCTATTAAGGTTATTGCGCAACAAAGCGGTCATATACTGTAATGGATAAAAAATCTTCATTACCATATTCTGATAAGAAATAATTGAGTAAGCAACTGCATGACTTAGATTAAATGAATAACCTGCATGTGCCTCAATCATTTTCCACCATTTATTCGCTAACTCAGGCCCTATCCTCTTCTCTGCCCCTTTCAAAAAGGTTTCTCTCCACTCCCTTGTTTCTTTAGGCTTCTTCTTTGCAAGAACGTCTCTGATAAGGTCTGTATCGTCAAGACTAATCCCGCCAACCTTATTACAGATAGCCATCACTTGTTCTTGGAAACACAACACACCATATGTATTTTTAAGGATACCTTCAAATAAGGGGTGGTCATATACAATTTTCCTAGGATTTCTCTTATTCATTATATACAATTCATCCTGTCCAACCTCTTTGGCTCCAGGACGAACTAACGCGGTTACAACCGCAAGTTCATTTATGTTTTGAGGCTTTATTTCTTTCAGTAAATATCTGAAGTGTCCTCTCTCTGCCTGAAATATCCCCATCGCAAGACCCGTTGAGAACGCCTTCCAGACCTGTTTATTGTTAAAATCATATTTATGTATATCAAACCCAGAATTCTCCTCTCTTATTAAATCGGAAGCCTCCTGCATAACCTGGAGATTTGTTAGCCCAAGGATGTCAACCTTCACAAGTCCCCTTTCAGCGGCATCATCCATATCCCACTGTGTTACCGGTAGAACCCCCTTAGACTGCCCTGTAGCCCTTCTAAGGGGCAAATAGGTATCAATGGGCTCCGGGGCTATCACAACCCCCGCAGCGTGCGTTCCCTTATATTTAATCTTTCCCTCAAGTCTTCTTGCTATCTTGAATACTGTTGGATTTCTACGACAAAACTCCACAAAACCAGGAACCTTCCTTAATGTTTTAGTATCAGAAAGGCTAACATTAAAACCCATTTGCGTTGTTATACTGTTTACAACGGGAAAAGGGACATCAAAAGCCTTACTAACGTCCTTGATAGCCCCCTTAGCCCCCATATGCCCGTATGTACAGATAGCCGCTACACGATCTTCCCCCCACTTTTTTTGAAGATATTCAATAGCTTCCCCGCGCCTATCAGCCTGGAAATCTAAGTCAATATCTGGAATCTTTGTTTTTCTTGATCGACTTAGGAACCTCTCAAACATGAGCCCCCACCTAAGCGGATCAACCTCTGTAATGCCCAACAAATAGGCCACAAGTGATCCTGCTACGCTTCCTCTCGCTGGCCCAACCCATATCCCTTGTTTTTTTGCCCAGGACACAAGGTCAACTATCATTAAGAAATAATTAGCGTAACCCATCTCAACGATAGTATCAATCTCAACTCTATATCGCTTATAATATGCGGTATTATAATTTCCTTCTCTAATCCTTTCATATTCTTCGGGGAACTTTCTAACCCAACCCTTAGCGCAAAGTTCCTTAATTAACCGCTCAGGATTATCTTTATCCACAATAGGAAAGTCAAAACTACCATGTGGAATTTCAACATCGCACTTATCCGCTATTTCCAACGTATTTGCGCAACCCCTGAGTATTAAAGAGGGGTGCATACTATAGAATTTTGGTTGATGGTCACAAAACGCCTTAATCATTGCGTCTGCACCGCGCAAATGGCAATCCCTTACGTCAAACCTCGACTCCTCTATTGGTTTATGTAAGCCTATAGCCAGAAGGACATCTTGGATTTCTACGTCTTCAGGATTTATATAGTGGCAATCATTTGTAACAACCACGGGGATATCTAATTCTTTAGATATATTCACTAAACCAAAATTAATGCGCTCCAACCCACTAAGATTATGGGGCATTAACTCTAAGTAGAAATCCCCATTGAATATGCGCTTAAATGTTTTTGCTAACTTAACCGCAAGAGACGACCTCCCAGCCGCAATAGCTAATGGGATTTGCCCCTGGACGCAGGCAGATAAACCAATAAGTCCCTTGCTGTATTTTAATAACATAGAAAAATCAACTCGTGGCTTATAGTAAAAACCACGAAGAGAACTTTCGCTAACTAGCTTTAATAGGTTTAAATACCCCTTATAGTTCTTAGCTAAAAGAACTAAATGCCCCCTTGTTCGCGTCTTTTCCTCCACATCCCTTACGATATATACTTCGCAACCTATTATCGGCTTAACGCCAACATCCTTACAAGCTAAATAGAATTTCATTACACCAGACATATTCCCATGATCTGTAATGGCAATTGCAGGCATCCCCTTGGCCTTAGCCCCTTCCGCCCATTCAAGGGGAGACCCAATACCGTCTAAAATTGAATACTCTGTGTGATTATGGAGAGAAACAAAAGGCATAATAAGACCTTTTATTCAACTATGTGCATTTCCTGTTTAATCCCAGGCTACAAACTAAACGCATCCATGTCAGCATCCGAGGACTCTTTTCTCAATGAATACGGCAATAAGGACAGCAAAGACAAGCAGCGCAACAGTAGCAAGCGTCAAATATACGGAGACTACTGCGTCCTTATTTTCAACAGATTTGACGATGGCCATAGTTGCCACTCCGGACAGCCACGATAAAAGCACGAGCGACACGAGAGGACCTTCCATCACTCACCTCCTATTCAATTGTGCGCATTTCCACGGCGTGATCTTTATCAGGATACCCCACCT
>Ga0075125_10000004_pt1 | contig 98802 bp, 155 predicted proteins | sample AntAceMetag02UKN_FD_69810 | JGI IMG/M metagenome (GOLD analysis project Ga0075125, IMG submission 69810) | Saline lake microbial communities from Ace Lake, Antarctica - Antarctic Ace Lake Metagenome 02UKN | ecosystem: Environmental > Aquatic > Non-marine Saline and Alkaline > Saline | place... | reverse complement strand
AAAGGTCTTGCATCAAAAAAAAGAAAAACGAAAGAATATAAAGCGAGAGAAGCTAAAACAGGAAGAGAAGTTGCTTTAGAAAACTGAAGAACTGGCAAATTTAATGTAGAACAAAGCTCTAAGGCATTCTTAGGAAAACACCATACAGAGACTACAAAAAAAATAATTGGTAGTAAGAACTCAGCACATCAGTTAGGCAGTAGAAATTCTCAATATGGAACTTGTTGAATTATGAATGAAGATTTAAGAGAAAGTAAAAGAATTAATGCTAGTAAATTGTTAATTTGGATAAATAAAGGTTGAGCTAAAGGTAGAAGAATTAAGTGAGACATTAAATAATAGTTACTATTTTTTGTAATTTGATTATATTATATATGTAGAAATTAATCAATGGGGGTTAATTAGAAATGATAAAGACAGAAATAATTTTTAGTAAGTTTTCCAACGAGTTAGTAAAAAACTTAACAGAAGATATGCTACGCACTTTTGGTTATGAAGTAAAAAGTAATATGGGCTTTAGCTCATTTTATGCTGAATGTATAAAGCAATATACAGTAAACTTTTGTGAAAGAGATACTAATAGCAGAAAGATAATAAATAACTATGAAGTACAGTTTGCTAGTAATTATGGCTGGTATATTACTATTTTTAAAAACGGAATGGCACAGGATCAGCATAGTATGTTTGGAGAAGAGTATAATATCAAAAAGTTTATCGAGGAGTACAAATATGTTTGAATTAGATATAAGACAATATAACGAAACATTTGCAAAATTAGTATTTGTCGCAGATAAAATACTAGCTGTATGCGAAAGAGGAGAATGTAAGACACTGTATTTTGAAGCACTCCCTAACTTTACAAAAAAAATCAAAATATACTATAGCTGGTATTTTGGTGGTGAAGAAACTATTGAGAAGATGGATGCACCACTGAAGCTTTTTACTTCTGATGATAGCGCTTGGCTTGATGAAGAGATAGAAAATTTTCGAAAAGACAAGGAAGACGCTGAAGCACTCAATTTTGAAAAAGAAAAAAAGATTTATCAAGATAAAGAAAAGATTAAACGTGGAATGCAATATGAAGAATTAAAAAAGGAGTTTGAAAATGAATAGAAACAAAACTCTAATAATAATAATACAATTAATTGGTACACTGCTATTTTTCGTAGCAATGATATTACTTGTAACGTCCTGTGATAGCCGTGAATATGGTGCAACTATACAATCATTTACAGTAACACCAGATACATTATGTATAAGCGATACAACTAATGTGTATGATACTTATGTTACGATTTCAGCACTTATTGTTGATAGTAAGTATGGAGAACCAATAAGAAATTGTATTGTTTATTATATAGCACCTTGCGGATATATTGATTATCAAACTAAAACAGATAGTACAGGAGTATCAAGGGTTAAATTTTATCCTCGAGTATTCTTGGAACCAAATGCAAGCTTAGTAATTCCAGTTTTAATAATGTCTGGAGATAGTGAAGTAACAGCAATTGTAGTAGTAAGGAGATAAATAATAACGATAATATTAATTATGTTCGCTTTACTTATTTATATCATGTTCTCATGGAATGACGATCATGACATTAGCTAGCTCAATGATCTTAGTAGCAGTAATACTGTTAATTATTTTATTCTTTGAAGATGAAGATCACTTTCAATGATAATATTTTGGATTATTTCATTTCTTCTTATGGGAATGTTTATCTATGCAATATTGGATGAGTTTATTGGCACCATAAAATATCTGTATAAGTCAAAGGATTATTTTGCAGCAACAGTATTATTTATAATAATGTCATCTTGTATATTTTGTCTTTTTAGTGTAATAACATTTATGGTACAAGGAATAGTAGAAACTTTATTTTAAATTTAAGGAGTGGTTTAATGGTTGATATCTTTGAACATGCGAGCGATAATGAACGAATAATTTGTGCAGCAATTCATTGTAAAAATGGAATGAAATCTGAATCTTTTGGTCCTGCAAACATTTATTCTGGAATTGTAATATCAGGATTAAGACATAATGATTGTATTAGTATAGCTATTGCATTATCATTAGAAAATCCGACACAAATAGAAATTGTACAAGGTTTCATTACAAATAAAAACAGATTTGTAGATAGATATGAAGCTTATGAAATTGCCAAAAGAGAAAAGCAACTACACCCGAAATATGAGAATTTCAAAGGTGATGAGGCAATATTATTCTCAGAAGATTTATATTAAAAGCGACGAATAAGTGTCCCTGTAGCTCAACTGGAAGAGTACTCGGCTACGAACTGAGAGGTTGAGAGTTCGAATCTTTCCAGGGATGCCAATAAATTAAGGAAGTATAAAAATGAAAAATAAAGAAGATAAGACATATGAATTTTTACATTATCTAAAAACGTATTACCATATTGGTAAAAACTATGATTGACCTGTATTGTTTTTTAAGCAAAGTTATCCAGGAGATTAATCTGTAAACTTCTGCCCTGTTGTTGCAAAGTCACATAGGTTAGAAACAACTGATATTAATGATTTTGATGCAATTAGAAAAGAAATTGTGAAGCTTGTAACTGATATGTGTTTAAATAATTCTATGAATAACCCCGCTCCTTTGATTATTATTTCATTCTATGAATTGATAATATGGGAAGGATGTGATTTTGTAAATGCAAGGTTTGGAATGAGAACATCTTATGATGTACAAGTGATTCCATTTGAGAAGAGTGTCAATGAACAAAGTAATAAGCCGATATAGCTCAACTGGTAGAGCACTTGATTTGTAATCATGAGGTTGGGGACTCGGTTTCCTCTATCGGCTCCAAATTTTAAGGAGGAATAAATGATAGTTAAAAGATATTTAGTTAAAAACATCATAGATCATGGCTATCTTGGAAATGATTTTGATAGCTCTGGTAAAATCAGATTTGTAGCTCTCCTTTGGGCACGTGAATTTATCACTATCAGCGACGCAGAAAGTGAAATTGAATCAGTACTTAACGCAAGCGGAAATAAGTCTTTAACAATTGAAACGTTATATCGATGGGTTCCTAACGGATATTAAATTATAAAAAAATTAACGGAGAGTTATCTTAATTGGCTAAAGAAGCAGGTTGCTAACCTGTGGCCGGGCAACCGGCCTGTGAGTTCGAGTCTCGCACTCTCCGCCAAATAAAAAGGAAAATTATATATATGTTAGATTATAAAATTTTATGTGAAAGAGAAGAAGAGCTTTTAATTATGGAAATCTATAAACATCTTCAAGATGGTTGGAAGTTACAAGGTGGAGTGAGCGTAAGTAATGCGGGAACCTGGGGAGATTATTATCATCAAGCAGTAATAAAAGGAGTAAGTTAATGAATATTATATATGACATAGTTGTATCAGGAAGTATTAGAGATTTAATTAATCAAGTAAACAAAAAATTAAAAGCTGGCTGGAAGCCAATCGGCGGAATTTGTTATGCTGATGGTGGACACTATCAAGCAATAGTACATAGTTATTAATAATATTTTTTTTACTATTTTTTGTAATTTGTTTATATTATATATGTAATTAGGAATTTAAAAGAAATAACTTGGAGGTTTATTAAGATGGTAAAAATGACTAATGAGATGAGAGACAAGATTTTTAATATTGGCTGGAAAGCAGCTCAAGATAATGAAGAGCATCGTCCATTTGATTATTCAAATGCAATTTTAAAAGTTTTAGAATTAACTGAAAAACCAGAAAATGATGATGAGCTTTATATACCATATATTGCATGGTCAAATGGCTATACATCATATTTTTTAGTTGAAGCTGCTAAAAGTTTTGAGTAAGAAAACAAAATCCGCCAGTACCTCAATTGGTAGAGAGCCTGTCTTATATGCAGGAAGTTAAAGGTTCGAGTCCTTTCTGGCGGACCAAAAATATTTTTTTTAAAGAAGAGGATATCTTTAAATTTAAAAAGAATAAAAAGGAGTTGTAAAATGGGAGTTTATATTAATCCTAGCGGTGAAACAAAAGAGTCTTGGTTATCGAAGCATGGTAGAATGGATAATCTATTTATCTGGGCGGCGAAAAAGAGTCATGAGCTTCCCGTCGTACTAATGAATAATGGATTATTCACTGCAGCAGGAATAGCTTATTGTGAAAGAGAATTTGATGAGTTTATACAGCCAGATGATAGGCCAAAGATAGTGTTTATTGTTTCAATAGGAGACTTACAGGCTGTTACCGGTGGCGAATTGAGTACATATTTAAAGTTGTAAAAAAAAGGAGAATATTATTATGAAGAAAACCTAGGTTATTGGAAAATCATATTGTGAACCACCTTAAGTTTTTTTAAGAGAATTACGTTCGGAAAAACTTAAAAAACAAAAAAAGGAGATTTAGAAAGATGAACGAAAAAGAAGCAGTTAGAGCAGTAAAGGACGAATATAGAGAAGTGCTTAAATATATAGCATATGAAATTAGAGAAATGAAGAATGATAGAAAGAATCATAACAATGGTTATGTACATGGTTTATTTAGCAAACGCTATAAAGCAAGACATATGCATATTGCAATATGCGAGTTAAGAGGCATTCCTTATGAAAAGATTGAGGAAAAATGCCACGAAAACAATATGCCTAATAGACGAGAAATTAAGCGTATTAAAGAACAATTTGAAGATAGAGTATCAAAGCTAACTACAGAAGAAGCTGTAATTGAAGTAACACCAGATGCGTCTAAGAAACTATACGTATTAGTTCGAAGAGATTTAGATTCAAAAGGTGCTCAAGCAATTCAAGCCGGGCATGCTGCAATTAAATATGTTCAGAATAATGATTGTGCTGATTGGGATAACACATTAGTATATTTATATGTGAAAGATAAAGATTCATTATTTGAATACTTATCAACGTTTGGTCAAAATCTTCCACATTTTGAATCATTTTGTGAACCTGATTTGAATAACGAGCTAACAGCTATTGCAACATTGACAGATAGATTTGATCTATTCGAGCAATTGATTTTAATGTAAAGAGAAGAAGAATTAAATGTGTGAATATAGCTTAGTGGTTAAAGCTCGGGACTCTAAATCCTACGACGAGTGTTCAATTCACTCTATTCGCGCCAATATATTTAGAGGTTAAAAATATGTGTAAACGCTATTTAGAAAAGGATGAAGGTGCTATGGATTATGGCCAGCTCTTGAATAAAGTTGATCAACTAGAAAATAAAATAGTTAATCTTGAAGACGAAGTTTCTGAACTTAAAGAAAAGCTAGAAGAATATGAAGAAATAGAATATCAAGAGGGATTTTTTCTCAAAGATATGTCTAAAGAAGTTCAAAGAGCTTTTTATAATTTGAATTCAAGAGCAATTCCTGGTTGGAATCATAATCGTTATGTCGGTCATGAACGTAAGCGAATGTACTATGAGATTGAAGATGATCGAAAAATAATAAATGATTGGCTAATTGAAAATGGAGCCGATCCTTACTTTGGTGAAGTGACTATTGATTTTATAGAAGGAAATGAAAATGCCAAGATTAAAAGCTCTCTCGAGTTAAAGGATTAGAAAATGAAAACTTGGATAATGTCTGGAATATCGGTAATTATTATTATATGTTGGAGTGCTTTAACATATATAGCAATGAGTAATCCTCAAAGTGCTATGTCTCCAGATTCGTATTTAGCGATATATATTTTTGGCTTTATTGTCATCGGAGTTGTTATCTTAATGATAGGTACTGCAATAGAATCTGTAGATACGTGGTAGAAAATGAAACTTAAAATACATTACAGCTATTTAAATGTTGATGACGAAGTTACAATTCCAGGTTTTGACGGTAGAGATATAAGAATTAAATTTGATAAACTTTTAGAACAACGTGGAATTACTATAGAAGATTTAGATTATTTTTGGTCAGAAGAAATTAAGGATTAAGAAATGAAAAAGTATATTGACTGTTGGGACATGCCTGAAGATGTTCGTAGAAAATTTATTGATAGATATTCAGACATACCAGAATATTGTAATGGAACACTTATAGAATATACACAGGGAGATATTTATGTTGTTGATAAGTGGTTGATTGAAGAGATAGGACTTAAAGAAAACTTTTATGAAATTGATATAAAGTATCATTGGTAGAAAATAAAATGGAAGAGTCGACAGCGGGGAAGTCTAGCTGCCTTGAAAACAGTGGCGTCTATGGCGTTGGGGGTTCGAGTCCCTCCTCTTCCGCCATTTTATTCTTTTTAAATAGTTACTATTTTTGTAATTTATATTAAATTATAATTATTACTATTAAATTGAAAAGAAGGAGTAAAAATGATAAGTGATAGTTTTAAAGCTATAATGGTAGTTGTTTTTTTATTGCAATAGCAATTGTATTTAATATTGTTGTATTTTCATTAACCGATTGTGCTCTCGGAATTATAATTTTACAATTAATAGGTGGAATGATTTACTGGGTGTTGATTTCTGCAGCTGATAATGATGATTGGTTTGATGATTTAGATGAAGTTTGGGAGTTGCTTCTAAAATTAATTAAGTCGATTACGAATAAGAATAATCCTAAAATTATGTATAAGTTTAGATATGGATTCTTTGGTAAGAGAGATGAGATATATTTTACTATTATAGAAAGCGAATCACCAGATGATGTAGTTTGTAGATTTGAAGAGTTTTTAATTAAGTGTGGAACTTCAATTAGAAATTTAAGCTATCATGATTGTGAGATAATTAAAAGCGAGGGAAAATAATGGAAGATAGAAAATTAGCAAGCGTTCAAAGAATTCTAAAAATTGAACCAATTAAGGACAGAGACAGAATCGAACTTGCAACAATTCAAGGCTGGAAAGTTATTGTTGGTAAAGGTGAATTCAAAGAGCGTGATTTGTGTGTCTATATTCAATATGATACTATTCTACCAGAATGGGAGCCATTTGAATTTCTAAGAAGTAGATGCTATAGTCCTAAGTGGAAAGGTTTTAGAATTAGAAATATGAAAATGGCTGGAGTATTTAGTCAAGGAATTGTATTTTCAATTAAAGTAATACCTAAGACTTGTATGAAATTACTTCACGAAGGAAGTGATGTTACTGAAATTCTTCAAATTAGAAAATATGATCCTGAACTTAAGCTTGAAATTACTAATATACCTGAAAATAAATTTGTTAAGTTTTTCAGAAAGCTATTTGGAATAAAGAAAAAAAAATACAATGTTAGCTACCCGGCCGACATTAATAAAGCTGATGAAAAAAATATTCAGGTCGTTTATAATGATATGCTTATTCTTACTGAAAGTGATGGACGCTCAGGTGGCTACCCTGACGATTGGATATTAACAGAAAAACTTGAAGGTCAAGCAGCTACATTTGAATACAGAGTTAATAAAGGTTTATTCAAAAGAAATACATTTAACGTTTATTCACATAATGTTAGGCATCCAAAGCCAGATAATTCAAATTGGTGGAAAATTGCAGATATGTATGCTATCAAAGAAAATTTGAAAAATGAGTGTCTTAGATGTGATATGGATATTTCTCTTCAAGGTGAAATTGTTGGACCCGGAATCCAGAAAAATGTTTATGGATTGAAAGGTCTTAGATTCTATGTATATAGTATAACAATATTGAAAAAATACAAAATGCTACAAAAGAGAAAGATTGAATTTTCTACACTAAAAGCTTTATGTAAGAAACTGCACTTACAAACTGTACCATTTATAGAGGAATCAACGCTTCGTAAATTTCATGATGTAGATGGAATACTTAAGCACTCAAATGGGAAATCATTATTAAATGACGAGCAAATTAGAGAAGGGTGTGTTTGGAGTAATAAATATTATCCAGCATTATCATTCAAAGCCAAGTCATCAGATTATTTAATGTGGTGGGAAAAGAAATGTGTAAAAGACGAATTATAAATGAAAGATGTACCGTCTGTGGGCGGTTCGTCTCTTTGAAAGAAGAAAGATCTGGAGAAATAATAAGGTTCTATATTCCTGATACTCCATTTAGTATAGAAAATACATGGGTTGAGTATAAGAAGTGTACAACAAGAATAAAAAAATAAAGGAGAAAGTAATGAAGAGAAAAAGAAAGACAGCTAGTACACACATAAAATTAGGAAGAGGAAGATGTGATATTTGTGGACAATATATTTCTCTCAAGTTTAAAAGAGCAAAAGAAATTGATTGGTTTTATATTCCACACACACCATTCACAGTTGAGAGAGTATTTTTCGCTCATAAAAGCTGTATTAGAAAAAATCGTCATGATATAAAATATCAAATTTTCCATCAAGATAGTTGTTTGTGGGCTGGAATATAAATGAAAAATTTTAAAGAGTATATATTCAATAAGCTGATAGATGATAAAAAGTTATTAATTAGAGTCTGGAAGAAAACAGTCGGTTCACTTAAATATAATCCGTATTGGCAACATCCATTACCAATATTATATAATTTTGATTACGTTGTCGTAAATGATGAAGTAATTGATGCATATTGTATAAGTGGAAAATGTATTTATTCATTTAGAGTACATGCAGATGGAAGAATTTTTATATTTAGATATTTTAAAGAAACAGATGAATCTATTCTTGATTTAGAAGAAATGCATTTAGAAGAAAGAGAAGTAGTGAAAGCATTCTTTATGTATAGTTTTAGAAGAGCTATAACTTCAGGAGGAGCCGCTTAAAGCAAAAATAAACTTGTTACTATTTTTTATAATTACCTTATATTATTTATGTAAGATTTAAAAAATATAACTTGGAGGTTATTAAGATGGTAAAGAAAGAATATTTTATGTTTAGAGCAGTTGAAGAAAGCACAAATGTTGTTGGTCCTAAAATACTCATATTTGAAGTAGATGCAGATGGTGTAAGTAACGGAAAAAAAGTTGAATCATACAAAGATTTGTGTTGTCATGCTTTAGGAAAATTGTATAATTATATGAACGCGGAAAAAGGACTTCATGCTGCAGATCGATTTATAACAGGTGGAAGGTATTATTTTGCAGGTCTAGACATACTCATGGATATTCGTAAGATAATGTTTATTAATTAAAAAGTGGAGGCTATAGAATGGCTAAAAAGACAGTAAACTTAAAATTAGAAGGCTTAGATGGAAACGCTTATGCACTAATGGGAGCTTTTCAAAAGCAAGCTCGAAAAGAAAACTGGACTCAAGAAGAGATCAAAGAAGTTCTAGATGAGTGCAAAAGTGGTGATTACGATCATTTACTTTATACTTTAATGGAAGTGTGTGAAACTCTTGAAGACAAAGAGTTAGTAGATCCTACCCGGGATGAAGATTTGGAAGATGATGGTTATTATCTTGGAGAAGAGGAGTAGATTATGTTTGGTAAAAAGAAAGGACTTAAATATGAAAAGCTTGCAGAGAAGATTATTGAACGTATAAAAGAAGGTGATTGGGATTCCGCAGTAAATTTTTTATCATGTTGGAGGGGTTGGGTAAAGGTTGTATTTTCAAAAGTAAATGAAAAGAATCAAAAAATTATAGTATCTGTTTCAAGTGATTCAGGAATGCATCTTTTAATTTCGTATAAGTTATATAATGATGTGGAAGAAAATCTACTTATAGAGAGCTCAAATTATCAAGAATTTAAAATATCAAGAAAACTTTATATAGAGTTCATTGCTGCTGTAAAAACAGCCTATTACAAAAACGAAAATAGAATAGAGCGTAATGATATTTGGACAATAGAGTCATTTTTTGAAGTAAATAAATAATGGGGCTGTAATGGTTTCGACAGAGATAGAGAAGATTGAATCGGCACATACCGTGGATAGTTTAACTCAATCACGTTAAAAAACGTTAAACAAAGCTTAAACGCAAACAATTTACAATTAGCAGCATAGTCTGCCGGTAATTAAGTATACTGTTTATTTCATTCAGTTGCTTTTGTATACCGTCATTAAAAATGAATAAGCTAGTTTGATGATCAACTATAGCTAGTCGAAAACTTAAGTTATCTATGCTTTAATTAGTGGCAAGTCAGGCAAACGTTAAGGCGAATTAAAAATAATATAATTTGACTAAGTATGTAAGTAAGTTGACAGTTAGCTTGTTTTTGGACGTCGGTTCAATTCCGACCAGTTCCACCAAATTATTAAAAAAGAGGTTTTAAGATAAAAATTAATATAACGAGAGTTAGTTTTTTAAGAACTATTGAAAATAGGGAGTAAAAAGAAATGTTTCTTAAAAGAAGTTTTTATAGAATAATTACTGCAAAATCATTATCAGAACTCCAAAAGCTTGTTAATGATAAGTTAGAGAATGGCTGAGAATTAGTATTATACACTCCTTCATATTCAACTTATCATTATGATTATGATAGAAGATATGATTATGTAAGAGAGATTGTTTTTAATTGTGATGATCAAGAAACATATCATATAATGAAAGATATACTTAATAACGAGGAGGTATAATTATGAAACTTTAAATGGAAATCAGGGTTGTATAGCAGTATTATTAATTATACAATGAACACAGGCTCATAGTTCAATGGCTAGAATAAAGGTCTCCAAAGCCTTTGATGTGGGTTCGAATCCTACTGAGCCTGCCATTTCTTTTAATTTTTACTATTTTCTGAAAATTAACTATATTATAATTAGGAGGTATAGGTAATGGATATTGTAGAAGAGATAATGGAGCTTATAGAAAAGATTAGAGAATTAGACGGTTTAGCTTCTGGAGTATGGAAGACTGCTTTAGGAAATAATTGGCCTGTGGATTATGAGGAAATAGCTAAATGTGAAATTGAAATTAAGACAAAAATATATGGTATAATAGAGTGTACTAATTAATTATATATATGTGCGCCTATACTCAACCGGTAAGAGGCTCGTCTGATACGCGAGTAGATGATAGTTCGACTCTATCTAGGCGTACCAATAAAATTTAAAGGAATAAAAATAAATGATAAAGAGTAAGAAAAAGCTAGATATATTTCTATATCTATTATTAAGAGATTGTGCAATTCCATGTGGTGAAGTCGAAAAATTAGTACAAATAGCAGGAGCAACTGATGATGAAGCAGAATTTTCCAATGATTATTTAGCAGGTTATGCTAAAGATATACGTAAAAGATTAGAAGAAGGAAAATAAAATATATGAATATTGTAGAAAAACATGCATATAGTGAAATAAATAGAATAAGAGAGATTGAACGAGATATACTTGAGTTGCGAAAAAGACTTAGTATTAAAAATTGTTCGAGAGAATCTATTTGAGATTCAATTCAAAATTTAGAAGATGAAATTTATGTTATGACAAAAGAAATGGTTGTTTCAATTCTTCAATTAAATGCTGAATAAAGAAATATATATATGCGAAAAGTATTACACTCACCAAAGATAGGAAGTATTAGTAATGAGAGCATCAGATGTGCAATCATTAAGATAAAGAGGAAAAAAAAGAGGAAAAAAGGAAGAACAAATGAATAGAATTAATTTTAACAAGTCATTATTATACAATCTTGACACATCAGATTTTTGTAATAGAGAAAACGTAAATTACATTAAAGATTGACTTAGAGAAAATCGCAGTGGATTATTAATTACGAACAGACAAGTAGGAAAATCTCAAGCTTTGATTGAGCTTTTAGTTGAGGAGTCTAATTCATATTTATTGGCTTTTTCACAAGCTTCTGCAAGGAATTATTTTAATAAGATTGTAAATTTATATAATAAATATTGTTCATCTTTAATAGATTATGACCCTGAAGGGTTCAAAGAGTTTAAAAAAGATGTTAAAGAGAGAATAGTTCATATGGGTAGAAATTACCCAATTACAGCATTATCAGGACGACCAGTAATGCCAACTAAATCTTTTTGGAATAATCTTTATATTGATGAGTATTATTTTAACAAATGTAATAGTGAAAAATTTAAAGGTGCTGTATCAACAATGAAATTTCCGATGGAAATTAAAAAACTTCATGTTGATTATAGATGTAGTGAAGAGGAATTAAAAATGACATACAGTGAAGAGCAATATAAAAAAGAGTATTCACTAGATTTTAGAGTAATAGAGGAAAACTAAAAATGAAATTTATTCAAAAGTGGAATAAGAAAAGAGAAAAATATTTAGGTAGGGTATAAAAAAGACTATGAAAAACAAGAAGATTTTTATAATTAGACCAGTTAGGCGTACAAACGACGAAATCAATCGAGCAATTGAAGAGTTTAGAGAAGAGATGTATAATGAAGGAGTTGATGTTTATGATCCGCTGCTTTGTACTGATCAAACAGTTAATGAGCTAGAAATCTGTTTACAGAATTCAAATGCAATTGAAGCGTGTGATGAGGTTTGGATGTGGTATGATAGAGGAAGTACTGGAAGTCATTTTGATATTGGAGTAGCATTTGCAGCAAGAAAGCCGATTTATATAATTAATGATGTTAGCGATTTCGTCAATAGTGCAAGTAAAAACTTCATTAAGATGATAGCTGATTATGATAGAATGCTAGACGGTGATCTCCTAAGTATTTATAGTTCAGGAGAATGGATAGAAGGAAAAGAAGAGCCTCACGTTTTACAAGAAGCTATAGATTTGTTTGAAGATGAAGTAAAAAGACTTCAAGCAAAACAAAATGAAGAAGAACTTCTTCGAAAAGAAGCTACTGATCAGTTAAAGTCAATGTTAGATGAAAACAATATTGTTGAAGAGGTGTATGATAGATTATTTGATGATGAGCGAATTGACATCGATATCTATATTAAACCTTTTAAAACCGCAGAGCATATTGTAGTTGATTTTAGTGTAGCCCAGCCGGAAGAGTCTGAATCGATTATAAATCGTTGTAGAATAGAACCTCGATTGTCTTGGGATTTTGTATCTAAAATAAAGGAGAACATAGATGAATAGTAAAGTAATAGAAGTATTGAATAAATATGCTGCTATAAAATGGCCAAAAGACTCAGAACCAACAGCTAATGAGAGACTTGAAATACTATGGGAATGTGGAACACAATGTGCAAAACTCGATAGAGATCCTCATAGATGGTGGGATGAAATAACAGTAATAAAAGAGTTTAGAATTTCAAATGGTGAAATATATTATATTGGATATGGTTGGGCTGAAGCAAATAGAGATGAATCAATATTTGATCTAGGCTGGGAATTTGATGAAGATACTATTGAATTTTACAAACCGTTTGAAGAAACTGTACTTAGTTACAAGATCATAGATATTAATAAGGTTGACGATACGCCAAAAGAATAAATTATATATGCCCGGCTAGCTCAACTGGAAGAGCATTTGAGTTACATTCAAAAGGTTATAGGTTCAATTCCTATGTCGGGTACCAGATAGATTAACAAAGTATGTAAGCAATCGAAGGCAAAAATGAAGAGTAGAGGGTCATGACCAATGATGACCAATGATGCTCAATTTAAGCCAGAAGACAGACAAAAGTTAGTATGGCAAATGTTTATTCTTCGCTTACATACTTTTTTTAAGTTACTATTTTTTATAACTTGCCTATATTATAATTATCTTATTTTTATAAAACGGAGGTTTATTAAAAATGGTAAGTAATAGAATTACTAGAAAAATAATTGATGAGATTATATTAATACATAATACTAACAAGGTTGAATCAATTAATAGAGGCGGTTGCGGGATTGCAGCATTAGCAATGTTACGATATATAGAAAAGAAATATTCAGAGTACTTAAGTGAAGTTGAAATTGTTTATTTTTATAATGGCATGAGTATGATGATGTCAGAGAATCGTAGTATTATAGAAGAGTTAAAAGAAAATAATAATAGTAAAATTCACCCGCATGTACCATCTCATATATTATTGAAATTAGATAAATTTATTTTTGATGTAGAAGCTAAAGATGAATACGAGAGTTATATTAAATTAGGAAAGTATGAAGGTACTGATATTGTCTCAGTAAGTTCTATTGGAATAGAATTTTTATTAGCTACTATAAATGATTACTCAATTGCATCTGGATGGAATTTGGACTTTAAAAGAAGAAGTGGAATTAAAAAACTACAAAAAATATATGGCATAGATTTATCTGATATTATAATAATAGAATGAATTAAAAAGAAGGAAGTTTACAGATTATGTATATTACAGGAAGTGGAGAGATTATAGAAGATTTTAGCAAAATACTTAATACAATTAAAGAGAAAATGGCAGCAGGTTGATATCTTGCAATTGGCTGTGATAGTCAAAAAGCTAAAAGAAGACGTCATGTATTTGTACAAGTAATAGCTCTTATAAATGAGGGTCACGGTGGAATTTTCTTTGTTAAGAGAATGAGAGAAGATAAAAAATATTCACTCGCTGAAAAATTATATAAAGAAGCTGCAATGTCAATTGAAGTCGCAGAAGAGTTAATTGCAAATGGTATAGATATTGATAAGCTTGAAATTCATTTAGACTTATCAGAGGGTGGAAAATCTGGTAAATTCATTAAAGGCATTGTAGGAATGTGCGGTGCTTATGGTTTTGAATCTAAAATTAAAGATGAAGCATGGGCTTCATCAGGAATAGCCGATAGGTATTCGAGGTAAAAGAATGGAATGTGTATACTGTAATGGAGATTATAAGCCGTTTGATAGCGCAATATCAATAGTAAAAAATTTAAGTCTGTATTGTGGTGATGTTTATTTTCAAGCTCGTTGTTCACACTGTGGAAAGGAATCAATCTTTAGAACAAAGATTGAAAATATCTCAGAGCTTGAAGATAACATATCTAAAAATACAGGAATAAGCTTAAAGATTAAATAAAAAGAACTAATCTTTGATACAAAGAGGAAAATAAATGAACATTAATAAAAGAAATTTTATAGTCGCACTAACTGAATACGTAAATGATATTGTCGAATGTTCCATTGAATTAGACAGACATAATAATGATGAATTAGCTCATAGAACAAATGATACAACAGGTCTTCGAACACTATATGGAATGAATGTTGATAGTGCGCGAAAACGTCTAAATGATTTCTTAGAAAATTCATTACATACTGAAGATGAAGTGATCACAATAATTAAACCACAGAAGAGAGATAATAAAGTTCTATTAAATCCTAATGAGTTTAGCTCTAGAGAATATTCAAGATTAGTTGATAAAGTATTTGGATATTAATTTATTTTTTTGTTACTATTTTTTACTTTCCTCTTATATTATATAATGTAGATTTAAAAAAATATAACTTGGAGGTTATTAAGATGAAAAGAACAATTAGAGATTTAGTTAAAGAGTTAAAAAGTTATAGCAGAATTGCAATAACAGTAGAAGATCTTGAAATACTCGGATTTGATCTAAACTTTTACGATCTTAAAGATGAAGATGCTATACCAGAATTCATAGAACTTGAAGCACACGCAACAATTGATACTAACGATCCAAACAACTTATCAAGTAAAAGAGTTGTTTTAAATTTGTATTTTGATGGCGATGATATGGGTCTTCCAACAGTTAATAACAAATTTGGCATTTTTGAAATAAAAATAGAATTACAAGAATTAGCAAGATGCTGGTTTATGAAAAATCATAATAATGATTTAGCTGAGTAGGTATACCTCCAGACCTGCTTAGATTGCCTCCTGAGTATGAGGATGTACCTAAACTGCTCAATTTTTCTCTGGAGTAAATTAATTATTAAAAAAAATTTTCTTACCATAAAAAAGAGCCTCCAAGCCGCTCAACCACATGTCGTAAATTACGCATAAGTTGAGCGGTTCTTTTTTTAATTTAATTTTTAAATTACTTTTTTTTGATTTTATCTTATATTATAATTATGAAAATAAAAAACAAAGGAGACTAAAATGGAAGCAAAAGTAGATACGATTTATCCAGTTGCAGCTGCACAGAAAAATATGTCAGTGCATTTTACAGATGTAGAAAGAGCAGATCTACCTGCAATTTTTGGTGCAACCGAAACAAAGATAGTTTCACTAAAAGATGCACTTAATGATCCGGGTTATAATGGATTCAATTCTGTTCGCAGAACTGGACGAATAATCGAAAAGAGTGGAGCAATGAGAGATCTCACTCCAGAAGAGGGAATTGTTACAATTGTAAGTGATCGCTATCATTTAACTCAACATAAAGAAGTTTTTGATAATGTGTTGAAAGTGCTTGATGAACACAATGTTAATTTTTCAATTCCAAAACTATATATTGATCAAAGACCAGGACGGAATCGCGCATACGGAAATGTAGTTTTTGATGACGTAAGAGTAAATGTTGACGGATCAGATATTGCTCCTACAATTGATATATTCAATTCTACAGATGGTAGTTTACCAGCTGGAATTCTTTTCGGAGCATATCGCTTCAAATGTTTAAACGGAATGTTAGTTGGTGTAAAGTTCAATATGCAGAAAATGATTCACACACCTTCAATTGTAACGAAATTGAATTTTGAAGAAACATATGAAAAGGTTATGGTTGAATTTAATGAATTAACTCAATCAATATATCGTATGCAGGAAGTTAAATTCAACGACACAATGCTTGAAACACTTAAGCTAATGGGATTTAACAAAGCATTCATCAAGCACTATCCGGTTATCGTAGAAAAGTATTTACTTAACAACAGTGAAGATGTTAAGCAAGATACTCTCTGGGCACTCTATTCAACAGCAACGAATTACATTAGTAATTATATAATGTTGAAGAACTATTCTGAAGCAATTAAATCACAGAAATTGTTACATCGTTTTATGAATAGTCAGCTAAGGATGGTTGCATAAATGAATATAGCATTTGATATACATGGTGTATTATCAGATGTACAAAATATAATTCCGGTGGTCAATGAATTATTGGCTGCCGGACATGATATTTATGTAATATCTGGTACACCTGTAGACGAGATGAAGGAAGAATTAGAGCAGAAGTATGGATATAGTTTAAGCATATTTAAAGACTTCTTCTCAGTTATTGATCATGTACGTAGAACAAGGCCAGAGGTTGATATTACAGTCAATTCTTATGGTTGGTGGATTCCTTCTGATGAAATGTGGTGGACAATCAAAGCTGAGATTTGTGAAGAGAACAACATTGATTTATTAATAGATGATAGTATAGAGTATATGCAAGGTTATCTTGAAGATAAATTCATTTGTTATAATCTAATTGAAAATAATGATATTTTGGACTTCATTAAAATAGCAATAGAGGAGATTAATAGATAAAATTATGAAAACACTTAGATGTTACTCATCTGATCGGGGTATTTTATTTTTTGGAGTTTACGATGAGAACAGGTATTTGGGTAACATAATAAGAAATATTCAGGGGACTGATAGAAGAAATAGAAGTTGAAACTATAACCAGATTTTGCAGGTAACAAGGAAGAGCTTCTTAAAAGAATAAAGAATCAATTAAAATAGCAATAGAGGAGATTAATAGATAAAATTATGGAAAAAACATTAGTAATTGCAGTTGACTTACAAAATGACTTTATGAATAAAAATGGAGCTTTATATGTTCCTGGAGCAGAAGATATTAAAGAAGAAGTAAATGACTTTATGTATCGAGCCATGCGAGCTCTTGATACGAATCACAAAATATGGTATACAGCAGACTTACATGATTACGATGATGAAGAGATTTCAACACATCCAGATCTTACTAATACTTTTCCTCCACATTGTATTAGGAATACTGAAGGATCGTGGCTTATTGATCATGCAACAGGAAATGAATATTCCTCAGAAGCAATACTTGAAGAATCTATGCCGCCGTTTGCTTCCGTATATTATAAAAACAAGTTTTCTGTATTTGAAGGTAATAGTGCATTTGAAGCTGATATTATAGATGATATGTACAATATCGATAAAATATTTATATTTGGAGTTGCTGGAGATATTTGTGTTAAGGGTGTGCTTGATGGAATGGTTCAATTAATTGAGTATGGCAGATCAGATTGCAGACAAATAGTTGTTCTTCTTGATTTAATTGCTAGCATAGACGATAAAAAGTTTATAAAGTATATTAAAAAACTCGTATATGATTATGAATATATTACAGTTGCGTTTTCTGAAGATGTTGTCTTCGAGATATAAAAATAAAATTTTTACTATTTTTTGTAATTATATTATATTATATATGTAGAAATTAATAAATGGAGGTTTATTAAAAAAAAATGAATGTATTTAAATTATTTTATCGGGTGCCAGAGCATCCAAATGTTGAATACGCAGCAGGGATACATAATGAAAAAATAGACTATTCACATTATAGCAAGCTCAGGGATAGCTGGTTTGGTGAATGGTTGGACGAAAAAGGTATCGATTGCAAAACCTTAACAGAAGAGGAATGTGGAAAGCAGATACTTAATTTTTATAATGATACAATTGATCCAGCAAATCCTGATCCAAGAAGAATATTTGTTAGTGTTGAAGTAGCAGAAACCAAACCTAAAACTGGAAGGGTAATGTTTCATCAACATGAAGCTGAAATTAAATATACTCCTGGTAAAAATTGGGCAAGTAAAAAGTTTAAGTTAGAATTAAGCGACAAGAGACCTCTCTCCGGTGCAGAATATAATGCAGGTATTTACACCTGCCCTGATTGTGGAAGTCATGTTACCGAAATAGATGCTGAAAATAACTCGCCAAATATAATTGGATTTAATTATCATTATGATGATGTAGTTGTGATTATGCAATGTCCGTATTGCTTTTGTAAATACTTTCATCATATTGATGTTGCTTCTTATGAATCGTATAAAAGAATTAAAAAACATCATAAGGAGATTAAATAATGAGTATTATTAATAGTATCCTAGATAACGACTTATATAAATTTACGATGCAACAATTCGTATTGCATAACTTTAATAATGTCGAGGTCGAATACGACTTATCAATTCGTTCTGATGTTGACTTAAGATCGTATAAACTCGATATTGCTGTGGCAATAAGTAACCTACAATTTTTAAAGCTTACATCTGATGAAGATTGTTATCTTAGAAATTTAAGGTTCTTATCAGAAGATTATGTTGATTGGTTATATAACTTTAAATTTAATCCTGAGGAAGAAGTAAGAGTAACTGAGAAAGATGGTCAACTTGCAATTACAATCAAAGGCTTATGGATTAATACTATATTATATGAAGTTCCTATACTTGCAATTATATCTGAAATTTATCATAAAAAAAACGACTTAAAGGAGCAAAGTAATTGGTATCATACGACTGTTGAAGCGCGAAATCGTTTAGTTAAAAAGTATAATTATGCCGAAGATATTAGTTCAGATGGTTTTCATTTTGCAGATTTTGGTACAAGAAGACGACATAGTCGTGAAAATCAAGATAAAGTAATTTCGGAATTATATGGAATAAGTCCTGTAACGTTTGTTGGGACAAGTAATGTTCACTTTGCAATGAAGCATAGATTAACACCAATTGGTACAATGGCACATGAAGTAATAATGGCTGCACAGGCATTACTCCCACTACCTACTCATCAGAAAGATATATTATATTTATGGGCAAAGGAATTTAAAGGCGATCTAGGAATAGCATTATCAGATACTCTTGGAAGTAAAAAATTCTTTGAAGATTTTACAGCTGATTTAGCAAAAATGTTTGATGGAGTTAGACATGATAGTGGCGATCCTGAAGATTTTGCAAAAGAGACTATTATGCATTATAAAAAGCTAGGCATTGATCCGATGACAAAGACAATTGTATTCAGTGATTCGTTAGATTTAGTTAAAGCAAAAAGACTTTTTGATAAGTTTAAGAGTAAAATTAAAATATCATTTGGTATAGGAACTAATCTCACTAATGATTGTGATGGAATAAAGCCATTGTCAATTGTAATTAAAATGCAAATGTGTAATGGAATGCCAGTTGTAAAAATATCAGATACACCTGAGAAGGCAATGTGTAGAAATAAAAATTATTTAGAATTTATGAAGGAGCATGTAAATGGAGAATCTTAGTATTACTATTAGACAAGGCTACGGAGGTGATAGAATTATACTTTTTAATCATAGTTTATTTAAGTATAATTGTATTATGCATATCAATTCAGAGCTCAAAGCTGTTGTATGTGAAAAAGGAACCTTAAGAGCTATCGCATATAGGAATAAATAATATTTTAACACCACCCAGTACAGTAATAGTTGATGTGGTTTTTAAGTTTGAAAAGCTTCCTGAAACTCTATTTTCTGTATCTTTTTCTGGTACAAAAATAGATGTATGGAGAATAGATGACTCTCCAACACCACATTATGTTAAAAGTTATGACATAACTTAAAAATTAAAGAAAACGAGGAGTATATAGATGTATAGTAAGGTAAACTATGGGCGAATTTTAAATGAAAATCGACCAATTAAAAAAGTAATTAACTTCCTAGAGAGAAAATTAGCAGACTCAGGAAAAAAGAATTACATAATTGGATATTCTGGAGGAATCGATTCCGCACTTGTTACAGTGTTGGCAGTAATGGCAGTTGGAAGTGATCATGTTTTTGCATATAAGCTTCCGTATTTCGAGCATGTAGGTAATTTAATACCTGCTGACGATTATCTTGATAGTCTTGGACTAGATGGACATTATATTGAAATGAGCATTAAAGAAACGGTTGATTCGTTTTCAGAAAAGGACAACTATCGTAAAGGAAACATTATGGCAAGAATAAGGATGACACAACTCTATAATTCAGCAGCAAGATTTAACGCTCTCGTTTTAAATACTTGTAATATGTCAGAAACACTTGTTGGCTATGAAACTAAATATGGTGACGCTGCTGGAGATATTGCTCCAATAGTTCATCTTACAAAGACTGAAGTTTGGAAATGGGGAGAGAAATTAGGACTACCAGCAGAGATTCTTAATAAAGTACCTACTGCAGGATTATGGGACGGACAAACTGATGAAGATGAGCTGGGATTTTTATATGCCGAACTTGATACTGTAATTGAACAATATCGTCATAATTTGACTAATATAGAGTTATATGAATGGATGGATGCAAGATGGGAAGACTCAACTTATTCATTGCCTGTTCATATTAAAACCTGGTTAAAAATTAGAAAGCTAAATAAAAATTCTCAGCATAAACTACATCCGATGTCACATTTTAATTGGTGGGAAGCTCAAGAAGATTGGGAAAGATATGGAAATTACTAACGGGAAACTAGTAAGAAGGAAGAAATAAAATGAAAACACGCGAATTAGAAATTATAGTATATGGACTCTATAATGGCATCCAAAATATATGGATGAGTGGACCAGTTAGCTCTATTACAATTGGTGAAACATTAACAATAAGAACCGGCGATAAGAATAATCTAATATTCAGAGCAGATAAAAATAATGCTGATGAATGGTCAGTGAGGTATTTATAAAAATTATGGAAACTAGAAAAGTACCGACAGGACATATTTGTATAATTAATGGAGACTTAGGAAAGCCGCTTGAATTCTTATCAATTGGTGATTATGGAAAAGAGCAAAATGTTAAAGCTGAGTTTCTTGGATTAACTAAAGAAATTGAAGGTGTTTCAAATGGAAGTGTAATGCCATTAGAAGAGAAATGGGTTATAACAATTTCAACTCAATATGGCTGTTCAATGGGCTGTACATTTTGTGATGTACCTAAAGTTGGACCAGGTATTAACGCTACTAGTAATGATCTATTTAATCAGATTGAACAAGCGCTAATGCTACATCCAGAAGTTAAGCATACAAAAAGACTAAATATACATTATGCAAGAATGGGAGAACCAACATTTAATGCGGATGTACTATCACATGCAAAGGTATTGAAGAAGATTACAAGACATTACTTAGGCGATAGTATAGTTCATCCAGTAATCTCAACCATGCTACCAAAAAATAATAGACGTTTATATCAATTTATTTTAGAGTGGTGTTTCATTAAAAATACAACATATCTTGGAAATGCTGGATTACAATTTTCAATTAATTCAACATCAGATTTTCAAAGAAAAGAAATGTTTTCAGGAAGTGCATTAACATTAGAGGAGATTTCAACATTAGGCAATATGATGCCATATCCAATTGGTAGAAAATACGCTCTTAATTTTGCATTAGCTGATGAGTATGAAATTGATGCTGCTAAACTTAGAACATTATTTAATCCTGATAAGTTTATGGTTAAAATAACCCCAATGCATTTAACAGATTCTTGTATAAAAAATAACATCAAAACAACCGGCGGATATGAATACTTTACACCATATAAGCAAATAGAAAGGGAATTGATTGAAGCCGGTTTTGATGTCATAGTTTTTATACCTTCGTTTGATGAAGATGAAAGTAAAATTACCTGTGGAAATGCTATATTAGCAGAAGGGAGAGTGTGAAATGTCTAAGATAAGAAATATTGTAGAATATGGTCCAAGTTGAAAGAAATCAAAATATATTATTGTTGATATAGACACTTCACATAGAGAACATCAATATAAGTTACGTTTAATTGAAGAGCAGCCAGATATTTGGCTTCCAGAATATTCCTTTAGAGTAATAGAGGAAAACTAAAAATGAAAATATTAATAATGGTAAAATGTCCAAATTGTGGACATATATTTGAATCAGATGAGACATTCGGCTGGATGCCAGATGAAGATGGAGATCCTACAGTTGAACACCAACACTGTCCTAAGTGTGGTATATCAACTGAACCTGCATGGAGTTGTGATTGGTGTCCTAATCAAATAAATTGTAAATTAGAAGAAGAGTGTGGAGCTTGTATTAGTACCGACTTTGATTCATTTGAAATTGTAGAGGAGCGAGAAGATGTTTAAAGAAAGAACACTAGAAGAGAAAATGAAAGATTATGCAAGTGCAGCAGCATTATTTCAAGGCGCATATAGTTGGCTAGTTAAGGTAACTGACGAAGGACTTGATATATTTAATAATAATATAGACAAAGCTATAGAAAATCTCAATGAGCATTATGCAAACTATAGAGAAAAGGAAGCAGCATTAAGACTGCATAAGGAAAAAAGAGATGAATAGTAGAAGAGTAGAGTATGCAGAAATATTATTCTAAGGGAAGGAGAGACTAAGATGGAAAAATTTACTAGTAGTTTTATGAGAGACTACAATAATGGAGAATACAGCCTTGAAGATTTTACTGTTCAATTCGGTATCATTGGTCAAGAGAGACACCACGTTAGTGATTTATATATTGAATCAGCTGAATATCAATGTGAAGAATTAATTCGTGAAGAAATTAAACTGATCAGCATATATCTCGGTTGGTTTATTATAGATCAGCTTGCAATTAAATAAGGGAAAAAGAAATAAATGAAAATAATTAAACCAAGTTTTGAAATTGAATCGGAGATAGTTGGTTGAGCTCTACTGAAACATATTGAGAAGGCAGGTCGAACTGCATATAAAAGTGAAGATAAAATAACTGAAGACTCTGCAGCTAAGTTTGTTAAGATGATAATTGAAAGAGGTCACTTATCAGTATTAGAACATTATTCTGTTACCGTAAGAGTAATTTGTGATAGAGGAGTAACACACGAAATAGTTAGACATAGATTAGCAAGCTACACACAGGAAAGCACTAGATATTGTAATTATAGTAAAAATAAATTTGGTAATGAATTAACGTTCATTGAACCTATATTTTGAAAAGAATCAACAGTAGACGATGCTAGCAAATATATGATTTGAGCAGATATGATGAGACATATTGAAAAAGCATATATCCGATTAGTCGAATTAGGTGCAAGTCCACAAGAAGCGAGAAGTGTACTCCCGAATTCATTGAAGACAGAAATAGTTATGACGATGAATTTAAGAGAGTGGTTACATTTTTTTAAACTTAGAACTTCACTAGCAGCGCATCCGCAAATGAGAGAAATAGCGATTCCAATGTTAGAAGAGTTTAAAAAACAAATTCCAATAATATTTGATAGTCTTAATATAGTAAATCTTTTAGTAAGATAGAGAAAATCGGTAATCAAGTACCGAGTACAGGAAGAGAAGGTTTTTACAAGGTTCCTTCTCTTTTTTTGTTGTTTATAATTCTAAAAAATTAGTTACTATTTTTTGTAATTTGTTTATATTATAATTATAAATAAATAACTTGGAGGTTTATTAAAAATGTTAATTAGCGAAAGTCAGTTTAAAGAAATTAGAGCTAGAATGGAAGCTAAAAAAGAAGAATGTAAGAAAGGTGATCAACTTTATTGTGTCTGGGTTGGTATTAAGTATCCTAAAAATCGATGGAGAGAGGCTAAAGCTCTTGGCGCCAAAAAAGATTCATATTGGGGCTGGATAGTTTATAGTGGTTCAGTTAATTCAAATGGATTTGATCTCATAGATGAGTCAGATAAGATTGCTCAAGAATATGGTTTATTTAGTGTTTGTAGATATCTATAAAAACGGAGGAAAAATGAAAGAAGCAACAATAAGATTATTAGTCGCAAGTGTAATAGCTGCTACACAAATTGCTTTATTTATTACATGTTTTCTTAATCCCTATTTCCCGGAAACTAATATTACTGACTTTATTAGCAGCGCTATTTTATTATCAATTACCATGGTAATATCAGCGATTTTTTGGATGTATTCAGTTTTATCGTTTTATTTTAAAGTGCAAGAAGAATTGGAAGAGGAGTAAATTATGGATATTAATACACCTATAATGGGCGCATGCTCATTCATTCTTTTATTTTTAATTATTACATTAGTGGTTGTTATTTTCAATACTGGTAACCCGATATTACTTATTCCGCTTCTTATGGCAAGCGTTCAGTTCATCATAACACTATCAACGTTTATTGAGTTGCTTGAAAACGAGTTGTAAAAGATGGAAAAGAAAATAGAAGCTTCGAAAGAAGAAATAAATGAAAAGCTTAATGAAGAGATTAGTAAAACCTATATTTGAGAAAGAGGAGATTTAATGACAAACCAAGAAATAGCGGTTGAAATTGCTCAATGGGCAAATAATGGTGACGCCAAGAACTTAGAGGATATCGAATACAGGAAAATAGGGGATTTTATTTCAGTGAGCTATACCAGTATTTCCACAAGGGTAACTATTGAGTATAATTTTTTATCTGATTATATGCTTGTATACTATTCTCTAAATTTAATTGAAACACCTCGTTACGGAATATTTAACGTAAGGAGAGTAGTAGAACTATTTAGGAGTATGAAATGAACGGAGTAATATTTGAAAAAGATAGTGGAGTAAAACCAATCAAGCATTGGCTACCATTTAATGAAATAGAAGAAGGAGCATTACAACAGGCACGAAACTTAGCATCTCTACCATTCATATTTAAACACGTAGCATTAATGCCGGACTGTCACCAAGGATATGGAATGCCGATCGGCGGAGTTATAGCGACTAGAAATGTGGTAATTCCAAATGCAGTCGGTGTTGATATTGGTTGTGGAATGTGTGCTGTGAAAACACCATGGAAAACACATGAGATACCACGTAATGAAATATTACGTATTATGGCTGAGATTCGTAAAAGAATACCACTTGGAAAAAATAGTCATAATAGTCCTCAGATAGATGCAATGGTAAAATTAATGAATGGTCGTACTGGATACGATCTCGGGGAAATTAGCTTTCGTCGCTATGAAGCATCTATGACACAATTAGGAACAATGGGTGGTGGAAATCACTTCATTGAAATTCAGAAAGATAAAGAAGAGAATATTTGGGTAATGGTTCATTCTGGTTCACGTAACTTAGGTAAAAGAATCGCTGATTATTACAATAATATTGCTATTAAGAATAACAAAATCTGGCATACGCAAATTCCTACAGAATATCAATTAGCATTCTTACCGTTTGGTACTGAATATGCTCAAAATTATCTTCGTGAAATGAACTTTGCAGTTGAGTATGCTTTTGCAAATAGAGCATTAATGATGGAAAGAATTAAAGAATCGTTTGATATTATTATGAGTTGGAAAACTATTGATTTATCTAGCATGATTAATATAGCTCATAACTATGCTCAAATGGAGAATCACTTTGGCGAAAATGTTTTAGTTCATAGAAAGGGAGCCACTCTTGCGAGAACAGGAACTATAGGAATTATACCAGGCTCTCCAGGTACTCCATCGTATATAGTTAATGGACTCGGAAATCCAGATAGCTTTATGTCTTGCTCTCATGGAGCCGGCAGATTGATGTCAAGAACCAAAGCTCAAAATGAATTGAGCCTTAATGAGCAAATTAAAATATTAGATGATCAAGAAATCATTCATGGAATCAGACATGAAAGAGATTTAGATGAAGCACCTGGTGCTTATAAAGATATTAATAGTGTTATGTATAATCAGGAAGATCTTGTCAAGGTAGTTACTAAGTTGATGCCGCTAGCAGTAATAAAGGGGTAAAAATAAAGTTACTATTTCTTAATTTCTAATTATATTATATTTAGATCTTTTATATTTTAAGGAACTAAAATAACTTGGAGGTTATTAAGATGAAAAAAATTTATAGAGTATGTGCAATGGAAGTACTTAGTATGGACATATATTACAGATATGAATCTTATGATAAACCAGCAGCACATGAATATGTATTGAGATGTTATAGAAGATGTAAGAATATGAATCGTGATGAGAACGTAATGAATGATAATCTTACTCTAAAAGAAGCAATCAAATGGTTTAACTTTTATAACACTGAGCGCGAATTTGGTGGAGCAATTATTCAGGTTTATAATGAAGATACTAAAATCTGGGAGGACGAAAATGGGAAGTAAAATTTATAAAGAGCCGTTTAGGGAATTGATTAAGAAATATCGAAGTATTACTTTGAAGCAGATTGAAGATGATATTGACTCTAATCCTATTGATTCCGCTCTTAGTGAAGCTCGTGTATTGTCGTCTATAATGTTTACTCCGTATAGGCTTACTGGCTTTGGTGGAAGTGGTTGTATATTATGTAGAGCGTTTAATGGCAATTGCATGTTCTGCTATGGAGCGTATCATGAAGGTTTTGGAGATTATAATGGCTTAGGATGTCTACATTATGGACATGAAGAGACATATTATAAAATATCTCATGCTCGTGATGCTGAAGACTTACTCAACGCTTTCAATGAAAGAGCTAACCATATAGAAAAGTGGTTAAAAGGATTCAAAGATGGAAGAGATTAATAAAGAACCATTTAAAGAATTGATTAAGAAATATCGAAGTATTACTTCGGAGCAAATTGAAAAAATTAGTAAATGTGAATTTTGCATGGGAGATGTTGCAGCTGAACTAACTGGATGGGGCTGTACGCTAACTTGTATTTTATGTTTAACCTTTAAAGAAGAATGTTCAAAATGTTATGGTATTGAATGTGGAGTAAATCGCAAGAAATATGCCTGTGTGGGAGGGGTGCATGAAAAAACATATGCTAATATTGGAGAAGCTCAGACATTTAACGAACTTTTCAATGCTTTTAATGAAAGAGCTAATCATATAGAAGAATGGTTAGAGGGATTTGACGATGAGTTTGAAGATGAGAAAACTAAGGAGTAGAAATGCACAAAAAAATAAAAGAGGCTTTTCAAAGTCTATTATCTAGTTATGAAAATATTTCTATAGAAGACATCAAAGTATATGAAGATGAATTTAAGCGATATCGCGATTCAGATATAACAAAAAGATCACCTTATTTACCAGATAAATTCGGCAGATATGTAATGAAAAAAAAATTTGGATTAGGAACTGATGATTTTATATTGTGCTGGACCGCTTGGGAAGTCGCTAGAAATTGCTTTAATACAATTCATTTTGATAAAAGACATGTATGTAAATTTTGTTTCGGAAATTTAGGAGGATGTGTTGATAAGAGCTTAGACGTAACAGCGCATAACATTCACGTTTCTGAAACTCCGGCAGAGTTGCTTGGTAATATTAAAGAGAGAGTTATAGTAATTAAAAAATGGCTAAAGGAGCACGGATATGAGTCAGCAGAGTAATACCGCACCTTGGATAATAGCTCTAGTACTTATATTTGGCCTAGGATTTATGACAGCAGCCAGCTATCTTACAGAGAATGAGTCTCATAAACCTTTAGAATATACAGTTACAAATCAATATGGATTTTTGATTGATGTTAATAATGACATCATGCAGAGAGCATGTGTATTCCATAATATTGGTCCTGATGATATTCGATGGGATATTGAAAACAAAACTTTTTCATTTTATAGAAAAAATGGCGAACACTGTAAAGTATTTACTAATGCCTTTATGAAAGAATTAAGTAAGGAGAATTATGTTTTGGGATAAAAAATTTGATAGAAAAGAAATTAAGAAAGCTAAAACATTTATTCGTCCAGAAGAAAAACCTAGAAATGTAAAGGCTGGAAATAAGAAAAAAAACTTTAGAGTATATGGTAAGAATTGGCCATGGCAACATCTCTATGATATGTACATTAATCTAGGTGATTTTGTAACTGCAAGAAAAATGTGTGAACAAAAAGAAAGAATATCTTTTCTAGATCATGAGTTAGATTATATAAATTCATACAAAACTCTTAAACAAGCTCAAAATGCAATGAGTTCATATAATAAAAAAAGCTATTATAAACTTGAAATTAGAGAGTTAAATGAAAATATAAAGGAGTGGGTGACAATTGAAAAGTTTAATGACTAAGATAGTAACTCAACAACAAGAAGTCTTATACTTCTTGCAAAGTACACAAACATATAATATTTGTAATATGATTAAAGACTTAGGAAATAATGAGTTTTCAAAAAGACTAAAAGAATTAGATAAAACTAAAATTGGAAAAATTAATCATAAAGACGGCACTATAGATTCATATGATATACTCAGAAATGATGTGATTGGGTATGTAATAATCAATAAACTAAGAGTTAGGGTAGAGTGGAAATTAATTTAAAAAAGTTACTATTTTTTATAATTTGATTATATTATTAATGAAATTAGTAAACGGAGGTTAATTAGAATGGAAATTAATAAAAAGCCTTTTTTAGAATTGATTAAAAAGTATCGAAGTATTACTATAGCTGAAATTCAAGCTATTAAAGATTCTGGAGTCAGCGGATTTAATATCATTGCAATGCATTTAACAGGATTTGGAGGAAGTACATCTTGTATATTATGTAGAGCATTTGATCACCGCTGTAAATATTGTTACGGAATAGAGACTTATTTTAATGAAGTCATTATGAAAGAGCACAGAGCACAATTCGGTTGTCTACATAATGATCATGAAAAGACATATTATAGAATTAAAAATGCGGGAACTGTAGACGACTTACTCAATGCTTTTCAAGCACGAGTAGATCACATTGAAAGGTGGTTGGAAAAATTTGAAGAAGAAAAATAAATGAAAGTTTTAAAATATTATAACATTAATGAAACAGGAACTAATACATTTCCAGAAATGGAACATGCAGACTACTTCTATGTTAACTCAGCAGAGGATGTAATTATTATTTTAACTAACTCCGGTTATTCTATATATCAATTATTGAATGGCGAATTTACATTTATAGATGAATATGATTATTTTTATGAATCTTATGAATTAGCAAAGGAGTTATAAGAATGAAGAGTATTATATATGACGAAGAAATAGTTAAAGAGTTTATAAAAACGCTTCCAGCTCTCATTAATGATGAAGTAAGATTTATTTCATTATCTGCAAGAAATAAATATCTCACTAATGATGATAGATGTTACTATGGTTTAAGCAGAACTGAAATGTTTGCTCGAAAAATAATTAGAAATGATGAAAAATTCTTAACGATACTAAAGCGAATTGATATATCAACACCAACATATACTACAAGTAATGGACTTGAAATACCTCGAAAAGCAATGGTCTACTATTTCAATATTAATCCTTCAAGTACGATTAAAGCTTATCATATGTTTGCTAAAAATATGGCTCAATTTAGTAGTGAACTTTTAATTGCTAGTCTAGGTGGTAAAGATACTAATACAATGATGACAAAAATGAGACATGGTGATATTGAATATATGAATTGTATTCAGAAAGCTCGTGGTAGTAAGCATTTTATTGATATTGATTTCGATATTGATAAAGAAAAAGATTGCTATTTATTAGATAAATTTATTAATGATATGACAAGTCAAAATATTTATTTCTTTATTATTGAAACTCGAGGTGGCTATCATGTAGTGTTAAAGCTCTCCACTATTCCAAAGAAATTTAATCTATATGAACTAACTCATATACTTGATTGCGGTGCGAAGAGAAGTAATGATAAAAACGAAATAGTAATTAATAGCAATGCAATGATTCCATTACCAGGAACTTATCAGGGTGGATTCAAAGTTAGGTATTTTAATCGAGAAGGTTTTATGAGGAGAAATCATGAAGAAATGTATGTATAAGGAAGACAAGAAGCCAGACTTTATTGATTACTGCGCAATAACAATTTCATTCGTAGCAGTAGTTCTTGCATTGATTGTAGCTATACCATTTTGGTTAGTAGTATATGCTGTTAATAAGCTTAAGTCAAAGAAAGATATCGTAGTAGAGAAAGTAGATAGGTGGTAATTGTGGAATATATTATTGGAGTGTCATTAATGGTCTTTAGTGTAATTGGATTTTTAGTAACACTGAAAGTAATGTTTCCGTTTAGATTATTTTCAAAACATAGGAGAAGTTATAAATGAAGCTAAGAAAAAGAATTGATAATTTATTTGAAAAAATTATTGAAAAGTCAAAGTATGTACAAGCAGCTTGGTGTACCGGAATCATTGTTGTGACCTTACCAATAATACTTGGGATAGTTGGACTGTTTTTTAAAATAGTAAGCAATCTTTTTGGTTCACCAGGTGTATTAATTGTACTTACTGTTGCATTTATATATATTATAATTTTAGCAATAATACATGAATTCGAGAGTTATTAATAGGAGGAAAAAGATGAAAAAAATATTTAATAGTATAGTAGATTTTTATAAAAATCTCAAAAACAAGAATTCAGAATTTGCAGCATTAATTTAGTCTATAACTGCAATTATTGGAGCAATAATATTTGCTTTATTTATTAGATTAATTTTTAATATTTCAGGAGCTGGCGGTATGATTGCTTTAGCCGGTATAGGTATCTCATATATTATGGCACTTATTATAATAAAAACTAATCGAGGAGAACTGGATGATTAATACATTTAATGGTGTAGTAAAAGATACTAAGAAGTTATATGGTAAAATTAAAGATTTTTATAGTAATCTAAAACATATGAGTATTTGGCTTTCATCATTAGTTACTTTAATTACATTTGCAATAATAGCTTCTATTGTTTCTTTTTTCTTTTATATGATTTATGTGAATCTTGGTAATACAGTTTGTACTACAGTGATATATAGTTTAATAGCTATCTTTATTAGTATAGATAGGTGGTCAAGATAAATGAAAAATTATATGAAAAAAATATTGGAAAATATTGGAAAATATTGGAAAATATTGGAAAATTCATTGAAAGTTTTGAAAAGAAGTCGCCCTGGGAAATTGCAATATACTATATATTAGGTATGGTTCTAGGAGTTATTTTATTATACTTAATAATATTCTTAATGTATATTACAATCGGTGGATGGGGTATAGTTATAGTATTTGTACTCGAAGCAGTTTATACGATAGTTGCTTGCATAATAGCAGATAATAGAGATCAGTATAATCGTTATCATTAATTTAAAAAGAAGAAAAAGGAGAATTAAATGATTTATACTTTATTTAAAATAGCTGGAGATATTGTAATAATTGGAGTGAATATAGCAATGGTACTCTGGGGTAATAATATTTATAAGAATGAGACAAGTTATTTCAAATATGCATTCTTAACTTTTATTTTAGGAGTAATAGTATTTTTTTTCGGCTTAGGACTTATGGTTTGGATTCCATAAAATTAAAAGAAGAAAAAAGGAGAATAAAAAAAGAATGTTACCATTATCAACATTTATAGTGATTATAGTCGTTATGTGGCTACTATGGACATCTCGAGAAAAAATCACTATCTGGTTATCGACAAAAACAGAAGAGGAAAAACTTGATGAAGCACGTATCAAGTTAGAAAAAGAAAGGATAAAAAAGAAAATAAAGAAGCTCGAAAAAGAGCTCAAAAAAAGGAAGGTAAAGTAATGGGTAAAGGCACAATTGCTGTAATTTTATTCGTAGTCGCAGCTATAGTATTAGTTGCATTAGCAGGAAGTTTAGTAGAAACAAACAATGCAGGTTATTACATCGTTAAACAGGCAGCTCTAACAGGTAATATGACAGTGAGAAATGAACCGGGAGTATTCCCACAATTTTTTGCTAAGTTAACAAAATATCAGATTTCTGATATGAGCTATTTTTCAAAGTCAGATCTCGACGGTGGAGTAGGTGAAGATTCACAACCAATTAAAGTTAGATTCAACGATGGTGGTACTGCAGATATTTCTGGAGCTATTAAATTTAAGTTAAGTCAAAAAGAACAAGATGAGTTATCACTACATAGAGAATTTAAAAGTTACACTGCAATTCAGCAAGATTTAATTCGACAAGTAGTATCAGAAGCTCTTATGCAAACTGCTACATTAATGAAAGCTGAAGAATCATATTCCACCAGACGTGCGGAATTTACTTCATTGGCAGAGAATCAAATTCGATTCGGAATTTATGAAACGGTTTCTGTTGAAAAGAAAGTTCAAGATACCGAAGGTAATGATTTTATCGAACGAGAAACTGTTTTAAAACTTACCAAAGACGGATTACCGATAGTAAGGAAAGAAAGTCCTTTTATAAGATATAATATTTCGATTCTCCAGTTCATTATAAAAGAAATTGACTTTGATGCTACTATTGATAATTTAATTTCAAAGAAGAAAGAAGCTGAACAGCAAAAAGTTGTTGCTCGTGCTAATGCCGAAAGAGCAAAGCAGGATGCTATTACTGAGGAAGAAATGGGTAAAGCTCGTATAGCTAAAGCACAAGCAGACGAATTGGTTATTAAGATCCAAGCTACTACTCAGGCACAAAAGAATTTTGAAGTTGCTGAGTGGAATAGAAAAGAAGCAATTGAAAAAGCAGCTGCTATCCTTGTAGAAAAAGAGACTGAAGCTAAAGCAAATGCATTGCTTGTTAAAGCTGGTTTAACTCCTTTACTGAAAGCGCAAATTGATAAAGAAACTGCTATTGGTGTAGCACAAGCATTGTCGAAAGTCGTATTTCCAACTACAATGGTTCTAGGTCAGGGCGGAGATGGAACCAGTGCACTGAATCCGTTTGATGCAGTCGGACTTCAAAGTTTCATTGAAATTAGTAGAAATATGGCGAAATCTTCAGTAGGAAAATAGATTAGTGTAATTGGTTTACATTCACACCGTAGGGGTGGGAGAGAAGGATTTTTGACATGTTCCTTCTCTCTTTTTTTTAAAAATAAGTTACTATTTTTTATAATTAGTTTATATTATATATATGAGATTAAAAAATAACTTGGAGGTTATTAAGATGGTTAGTATTAAGAAAAAAATTATAATGACAGAAGATATTAGAGTACTAAAAGGTGTCTTTAATGTTAAAGGTCGTCAACTATTTCTAGTAGGCGGAGCTGTTAGAGATCTGGTTCTTGGAAATGAGCCGCATGATTATGATTTTGCCACTGACGCAACTCCGGCGGAAATGTTAGGTTGGAATTGCGTACTATCAGAGGATAAGGCATTATATAAAGTAATTGATACTGGCTCAGCATTTGGTACTGTAACATTTATAATGATTGGAGTGAGTGGTTCAATATTTGAAATTACAACTTTCAGAACTGATCATAATTGTGACGGGCGTCATACAGATGTTAAGTTTGCAAAGACAATTGAAGAAGACTTATCCCGAAGAGATTTTACAATCAATGCAATGGCAATTGATATGAACTATCCTGATGTAATTATTGACCCATTTAATGGGCAAAGCGATCTTAAAAATAAAATTATAAAAACTGTTGGAAATGCCACTGAAAGATTCGAAGAAGATACTCTGAGAGTAATCAGAGGATTTAGATTTGCAGCAAGATATGATTTCAAGATTGATTTTTATACTATAGATGCTATGATGCAAGCAATTTTACTTGCTGATAATATTAGTAAGGAAAGAATTAAAGATGAAATTATTAAAGCTGCAAGTAGTAAAAATTTCTCTAATTTTATTCGCATTGCGGAAAGCATCGACTGGTTAAATTTTATGTTTGGATATAATATTAATCATTTAAAGCAGATGCCGCTAAACAAATATCATACTGACAATGCTCTTATACATACTTTAAAAGTTGTTGATAAGGTAGAAGATAATGGCGGAGGTGCTTTAGAAAAGATAGCAGCACTCCTACACGATATTGGAAAGATAGATACAGTAGCAGCTGGAGAAGACGGGATGTTTCATTTTCGTAAGCATGAATTAGTTGGCGCTCAGATAGCAAAAACTATATTAGAAGGACTTAGGTTTTCTAACAATGATGTTGACTATATCACTTTCTTAGTCGAAAATCATATGTATGTAAAGTCCTGGAAAGATGAAGTTATTGTTAAGGATTCATCTATTAGAAAATTAATAAGAAGAATGAAGCACCTAGATGATCTTTTAAGACTTGTAGATGCAGATAATAAATCACATCATCCTGATTGGATAATGGAGAATCAAGTAAGTAATATCTATAAGAGAATTGAACAATTGAAAGATGAAGGTACAGATAAGATTAATATTCCAGTTGATGGAAATGATATTATGGAAGTTCTTGATATTAAGCCAGGTAAAGTAGTTGGAGAGATTCTTCGAAGAATCGAAAATTATATGTTAGAGTTTCCAGATACTACAAGAAAAAATGTTATGGTTGGTTTACTTAATACGAAAGCAGAATGTAATTGGAATTTTGATGAAATGGAAAGAAAATTAAGAGAGGTAAAAGATAATGTATAAATGGTATTCAGAATTAAAAGCAGGTTTAGAGCATTGATAGATACAGTTATTGCAACTATAATACTAGGACTCATAATATTCTGTATTGCGAAATGGACAATAGTTTCTTTGTTAGTGATCGCAATCTTAGCTCTTATGATAAGAATCTGGTTATGGTGTTATAAAGTAGAAGCAGATAATGATAAGAGAACAAAATCTGGAGAAGAGAAAAATGCTTGATTACCTTAAAACTTGGTTAAAAATAGCAGATGATTGGTTTGAAAATCAAACTGCCGCTATACAAGCTTTAATAGCAGTATTTGCTATATTAATTGGAATTACAATATTTATAGCCTGTATGTGCTTATGGACTACTCAAACTATATTGGTATCGTTTTTCGGATTTTTTATATATCAAATATATGAGGGACTCTATGAAATGTACAAAGAGAATAAAAATGAATATCATTAAGCATTGGTTAAAGAAAATATCTATTGTATTAATGATCGTATTAGCATTTATTAATGAAAAGTTAAATAAACATGATATTAATAAAAGAGCAGTATTATATACACTCTTAACAGCTTTTATAATTACGTCTGTTGTAATAATTGGTTTCACATTTCCTATATTTTTATTTAAATTCATCGTAGGCGTTTTAGTGTTGGCTATGATTACTTGGGCACTTTATTTAATGTATTCACTTTTTAATGGAACTTAGTTACTATTTTGAATAAAAGTATTATATTATTATTATTAAGGAGAAATTATGCTTGATGGAGAAAGATTAATATTAATCATAGAGGATGATTCAAAGAGAATGATTAAGTTTAAGAATGCTTTTAAATTCAAACAAAAACTTACATACACAAATAATGTCGAAGAAGCAATTGATTATCTTAGCGAAAATAAATATGATATTATTTTCTTTGATCATGATCTAGGACCAGGCGGGGATGCAATTGATATAGCAAAATGGATGTATCAAACAGAAAATATAAATGGACTTGATACAGCTAAGGCAGCTGACACACATATAATTATTCATTCAATGAATCCGGTTGGCGCTAAAAATATTCAAGGCTATTTAAAAAAAGCAAAGATTTTTCCAGGCATCTGGAATGAAAAAATAAATGAAGGATTTACACCACATTTTAAATACTTTTATTATAGAGAAGATAAGGAGACAGTAAATGTCGGAAAAGATAGGTAATCTAATATATAAGTTTATATCAAATAGAAAAATACCAGTTATTATTCGAGCAACTATATTTATAGTAGTTGTAGTAATTATTGCACTACTTTGTCTACCAGTAGTTGGATTTATATTATACATACTTGAATATTTATTTAGAACTGGTTGGATATTAGTACTAGTATTAGGTGGACTTATAACACTTTTCTATTTTTTAATAAAAGATGGAGATAATACAATAGCAGATAATGAAAACGAGGAGATAGAGAATGAAAAATAAAGTAGATTTTTATTTATCAATGACTGCAGCCATTTGTGTATCATTAGCTGCACTTTCTATTGCAGTATTTCTAATAGCATTTTTTATAACATTACCAATTGAAACGTGGTTAGTAATAGTTAAAAAGATATTAGCAATTTTAATTGGATCACTACTAACGCTAGGAGCATTTGAGCTATTTATAGTACTTTGGAATAAGTTTTATAACAATTAGTTTAAAAGTAAATTATGAATAAAAGAATGAATAAGGGCGTTATTAATGGAGGAGATATTATATGGACTGACGGTGTTGATCCGTGGATTATTAAACAGTATAGTAGACTTATGGCATACGCGCCACCAATGTATGATTGGAAAATTTTGGAAAACTTAGGTAGAAATGATAGTATTGAGATTTACAATGATAACATAAGCAATTATGTATTTCCAGTTACTGTAAAAGAAATTAATTTAAAATAAAAGGAAAAAAAAGAAAAACAATGACGTATTATTTAGTAATTGATGGAGAGAAAAGACGACCTGCAATCATAGGAAGCGTAACCTTAGGCAACACAATGTTAGCCGAAGAGGGATGACAAATATTTCAAGGTATTGTAAACTCAGGTAATATTTATCGCTTGGAATATGAAATAATTGACGAGAAAGGGCGTAGATATTCTGGTCAAGCATTTCTTGACAAAGCAAGTAAATTTGAACATATTATAGAAAACTAAGGAAAAAGGACTTTGAATGGAACAAAACGATTTATTTAAGAACCCGACAGCTAATTTTCAAGAATTAGCAAAACAAGGTGAAGTTGTAGGATGTGAAGAGTGTGAACATGATGTATGATATCCAGCATTTATTTTAGTGAAGGTAAGTAAGCTACAAAGTAAGTTAGCAAAAGATAAAATATTCCCAATTCAGGTATATAAATGTGCCAATTGTGGACATATAAATAGAAGTATTAATCCATTAGAAGATTAGGGAAAAAAGAATGCAAAAAAAATTAAGACTTTATACAGAGACAATTCTTGACAGTTGCCATCAGCTAAGAGGATATGACGGCAAGTGTAGTAATATGCATGGACACTCTTGGAAAATATCAATTTGGATTGAAGGTAATGTAGACCAGAGAGATGAAGTTGGAATATTATTCGATTTCGGTAATATAAAACAATTACATGAAAAATATGATCATCAATTTATTAATGAAATTCCACCATTTGATAAAAAAAATGCAACTGCAGAAAATTTGTGTATACAATTTTATAAAGAATTAGTAAGCGAAAATCCAATGTTACAGTTCGTAGTAAGAGTATACGAAACTGCAGTTGGGAAAGAGACATATTGTCAATATGGAGATTTTAATGTTTAAATATATTGAAATGTTTCATTCAATTCAAGGCGAATCTCAATCTGTTGGAATGAATGTTGTATTTTTAAGATTAGCAAAATGTAATTTGAAATGCAACTTTTGCGATTCTACTTACAGTTGGAATGAAGGTGCTAATATTAGTGTAGATAAAATTGTTGAATATATTAGATTGAAAGCTGCAAACGGTATAGTAATTACTGGCGGAGAGCCTCTTTTACAAAAGGAAGAGATTACTAAACTAATTGGAGAGTTACCTGTAGACTTTCATATAGAAATTGAAACTAATGGTACAATTATGCCGGCAGTATTTGACGATTTTATTTATTACAACGTATCTCCAAAACTAAGCAATTCTGGTGAACCTTATGAAAAGAGAATAAATTTAAATGTACTAGAGACCTACGGTGGTTATTGGGACAATAGTATACTTAAGTTTGTAGTTGATAAAGAAGAAGATATTGAAGAAATAAAAAGTTTATTAGATGATCTAGAGTATGAAGTTAACAAAAGTCAAATATACTTAATGCCAGAAGGCATAACTGCAGAATCTCAACAATTGAAAAACAAACAGGTAATTAAATGGGCGCTAGAAAATGGCTGGAATTATAGTCCAAGAATCCAGGTCTCTATATGGAACGATAAAAGAGGAGTATAGTATGAAGATAAATCATTTTGATGTTAGCATGGCTAAATCAATGTTAAGAGGATTCGGATATGTAGCGCTTATATTTAGCATTACAGTTGGAGTTATTATATTAATAGGCTCTGAGTTTTTAGGAATTGTTGAGGAGTTAGTAGATGATAGATAATGTAGTAATTTGAAGAGAGTTAGAACTTAAATTTTGAAGAGAAGATAAAAGAGCTGTTATGCCGTGTGTAGCTTATGAAGGCACTAGTGCTTGCTTTGATTTAATAGCGATTAGAAATACCGTAATTCCCGCAGGCGAAAGTGCTATGATACCAAACGGATTAAGAGTATTAATTCCTGAAGGTTGATATATTGAATTTGCAACCAGAAGTGGCCACGGTATCAAATATGATTTGAGAGTTCATCCGGGAATTATTGATGCTGGATATAAAGGACCCTTATCTGTAAAAATGTATAATTTGGGGAAAGAAGATATTTCTATTCTCAAAGGAAAAGCTATTGTACAATGTAAAGTACATAGAGTACCTGGGTTTACATTCACTGAAATTACGGAAGAGGAATTTAATGAAGTGGAAACAATTCGTGGAGAAAACGGATTTGGAAGCTCAGATGAAATAATTGATAGTGAAGTTATTATAAAAGATAAAAAGGAAAAATAAATGGAAAAGAAAAAAGGACTAATAGCATTATCTGGTGGAATGGATAGTACGACATTATTGTATCACGCTATCATTGATCTCGGCTATGATATGAAAGCTATAGCATTTGACTATGGACAAAATCATAAGAAGGAACTAGGGTTTGCAAAACTACAATGTGAAGAGCTCGGGGTACCGTTTGAAATTATTAAATTAGATTTTTTAAATAAGATCTCTAACAGTAGCTTAACTTCAGGAGCAGATGAGATACCCGAAGGTCATTATGCTAAAGATAATATGAAATCTACTGTAGTTCCATTTAGAAATGGAATACTTTTATCAGTACTAACGGCATATGCAGAAGCAAATGACATTGGCTCAATTTTCTTAGGAAATCATGCAGGTGATCACGCAGTTTATCCAGATTGTCGTAAATCATTTATTGATGCGTTTAAATCCGCTGCGTGTGAAGGAACATATAATAGAGTTAAGTTAATGGCGCCATTTATAAATATGAGTAAGAGTGATATATGTGAATTGGGATTTGAATTAGATGTTCCATATGAGCTAACTTGGAGCTGTTATCGTGGTGAAGAGAGTCCTTGTGGAAAATGCGGCACCTGCGTCGAACGTACAGAGGCGTTTTTAGATAACGATGAAATCGATCCTCTATATGAGTTACAAGATTGAATTAAAGCTGTAACTTATTATGAGAGTTTGTATGAGTGATTGGTTGACTAAATAGCTAAATTTTTATAATAAATAACTTACTATTTTTGCCTTTTCTTTTATATTATCATTGTAGTATAAGAAAGGGCATTATTTTATTATAATTAAAAGAAAGAAGGAAAATAAATTTATGCAAATATCACACGAATCACCGTTATGCTTATTAGAAGAGAGTAGAAAATATAATGATTATGATTATGCTCTAGTTCATCTATTTGATAGTAATGGCAAATATTATAATTTTTTTGAAGAGTCATTGAAATTAGGAAGACGCGTTATTTTAGATAATAGTATATTTGAACTTGGTACCGCTTTTGATGCAGAAGAGTTTTCACAATGGATTCACACATTAAATCCGACTGATTATATAGTTCCAGACGTTTTAGAGGATTGTGATGGAACTATTGCACAGTTTGAGAGTTGGATAGAGAATCATGGAGATCTACCAGGAAATAAAATAGGAGTAGTCCATGGAAAGACATATGAAGAAATGGTTAAGTGTTATCAATATATGGAACGAAATGCTGATAAAATAGCTTTTAATTTTGTTGATAAAGTGTATGATGATTTTTGCATGCAAGGAGATATTGGACTTGATTTTGGTAGAATGACTGGTAGAATGGATTTGATCCAAAAAATGGTTGAAGATGGTATCATTAATACAAATATAAAGCATCACATATTAGGTTGTGTATTACCTCAAGCAGGTAAGTTTTACAAACAATTTGATTGGATAGAATCCGTTGATACATCAAACCCTATCATTCACGGTATACTAAATATTAAATATCAAGAACAAAAAGGCTTATTTACAAAGAATAAAATAAAAATGGTTGATATCTTTGATAAAAAAGTTGATAGAGAACAATGGAATGACATACAATATAACATTGAACAATTCAGAAAGATTTGGAGTATAAATGAACATTAATGATATAAAACTACTTAATAATGATACTGTATTTATGATGACCTGTGGGAAGGTTAAATATCATTTTGAATATGATGTGCCGTTACATAAACTTTACAAAGGAGCATTTCATAATGCAAGACAAGATTTTATAAATTTAGTCGCGGGTAAAAATAATTACTACTACGTCACACCATCAGGTCCAGGGATTGTTTCTGCAACAACATTGTGTGGTTATTATGATATGATAACGCCTAATTGTAAATTAATCGATGAAACTTTTATAATCAAACATAGAGAAAATGCATATAAACATTCTCCAATTCTTAAAACTGCAAAAAATGTATATTATATTGGTGACATTAGATATTTTACTTTTTTACAAAAAGTTTTTTATGATAAAAATATTATTATGATTTTTAATGAAAAATCAGGTATGGGGACTCAAATAGGGCTTTTAAGAAGGTTTGTAAATTATTATAATAAGCCAACATATTTTAAACATTTAAAAATACAAGATGACAATAAAATTATAATTCTTTATAAGAGAAATAAAGTAGAATTTCTTAATGTCTTTACAAAAAAAGATAATTTATATATTAATGATGTTGAGATAAAACCACATACATATATTAATAAATTTTTGAAAAATAATAAAATAGACGTGGCAAAATACATACCACGTTCTAATTCAAGAATATTATTATCAATAGTTAGTAAAATAATTAATCCAGTTTTTGGCTGTAACTGGGTAAAGGAAGAAATTAAATTTGACGATAAAATTGATTATTATTTAAACAAATACTTCAATAAAAATATTGTTAAATTATTAAAGGAAACATAAATGAGAATAGCATTATCCGGTGCCCAGAGTGTTGGAAAATCTACAATATTGAAGGCAATGAAAAAATTGCCTGAATTTAGTAATTACGAATTTGTAGAAGAAATTGTCAGAAATTTACATAAAAAATATGGAATTCAAATTAATGAACAAGGAAACGGAGACACTCAGTTGATGATTGCTAACGCTCATTATTTTAACGGATTCAAAAAGAATGTAGTTCTGGATAGGTGTATATTGGATTGTCTTGTTTACACTCACTTATTGGAAGATAACATTGAATATTGGATTTTTAACTATATACATAATCTATGGGAAAGGGAAATGGAAAAGATTGATTACGTCTTTTACTTTCCACCAGAGTTCAAAATAGTTGATGATGGTTTCCGGAGTTTAGATGAAGAGTTTCAACTAAAGACTCATGAAGTTTTTCACAACTATATTGGTCGAAATAATGTAACCAATGTACATACAATTATTGGAACGGTAGAGGAAAGAATGAAAAAAATAAAAGATATAATAGGAGTATAGAATTAAATGAGTTTACCCGACGTACAACAAAACACAACTGGATTTAAAAAGCTTCCAATAGAGAAAGTTGGAGTGAGAGGAATCAAAGTTCCCTTTCATATATTCCAGAAAGGTAATTCAAAAAGCTTCAGTACAATAGCAACAATTTCAAGCTACTGTAATCTTGTAGAAGATGTTAAAGGGATAAATATGTCTCGCATTAGCAGAGCAATTAATGAAGTGTTGCAGAGAAATAAAGATGGATTTACAAATTTAAATGATTTTGTATATGCGCTTCAAGAGGCTCATGGAGCAACTGATATTTATATTAAGGCAAATTTTGAATATTTATATGATACATTATCTCCAATTGAAAAGGTATCGTCAATAGAGCCGGTCAATATTACATTTGAGAGTAAACTAAAAGATGATAAATTATTCAACTACATTACAGTTAAAACTACTGAGATGTCATTATGTCCTTGTAGCAAAGAAATGTCATTATTAAAAAATAACCTGACAATGACTGAGAGTTTACTTATACAACATGCTCAATTTCCTCCGGTATTACTTAATAAAATAAACAATGCTGGCTTTGGAGCACATAATCAAAAATCTACAATTGAGGTTACATTTGAATTTATAGAAGGAAGAACAATGTGAATCGAAGATATAATGGAAATTATTAGAGAAAATGTATCATCTCCTACATGATCAACTCTTAAAAGAGGAGACGAGAAATATGTAACTGAAAGGTCTTATATGGGTGGGTATTATGATGAGAATAAGAAATTTGTAGATACTGGCGGTGGTCCAATGTTTGTAGAAGACATTGTTAGAAATATAGCTTTTGAATTAGATAAAGAATTAGATAACAGAATATTAGACTATTCTATTATAGTTAACAATCATGAATCTATTCATTCAGACGATATAATGGCTACTGCAATAATGACAGCAGGGCGAGAATTAAAATAAAAAAGTAGTTACTATTTTTTGTAATTTGCTTATATTATATATATATGTAAGATTAAAAAAATATAACTTGGAGGTTATTAAAATGAGAGAAAGAACACAGGTGCAGGATTTTAAAGCAGAAAGAAAGTTAAAATATGTAAGTTCACATGCAAATAAGATTTCAAAAGATGATATGCAGTTGATCTATAATGAACATGATATAGAAAAAAAGCGCACAATGGTTATTAAAATCATAAATGACTTCGCATACAAAGGTAAGCAAGCGCTTTTTTTGAAAAAAGTTAAAAGTACTAATAGTACTATAGGGCTAGATATAATAGCTTCAAATCTATACTTATTCGCTGAAGGACTTTATGTATAAGGTATATTTAGCAAGACTCGAAAGAGGTCAACTTCCAGGTTGACCTTATTGTGTATATAAAATAGGTATTACTCAATTTGATAATGCTCTTATACGATTACGATATGCAGGTGCTGATGAGCCCAATCCTATTATAAAAACATTTCCAATAACTAAAATTATAAAGACAATTACTGTTGAAAATGAAGATCAAGCATTAAAAATTGAAGCAGAGATCATGAAAAGAACTATTAATTGAGCAAAGGATAAGAGATTTCACAATTGATACGAACCAGATCAAGTATCTGGAATTACTGAAATGCGAAAATGAGATAGAGCAGAGGTTCGATATGTGACTCACTTAATGAATAATACTCAGTTAATACTCGAAAATAAAGAAGTTATATTTTTTAAAAAGGAACAATTAATAATGAAACAAATATTTAACATACATAATCATAGTACATTTTCAATACATGATGGAGTAGGTACTCCAGATCAGTGAGCAAAATATATCAGCGAAAATCCAGAGCAACATGTACAAGCAATATCATTATCTGAACACGGTACACTAAACGGAATGATGGAAACTTTTAATGCAGCAAAAAAATATAATTTAAAATATATGCCTTCGGTTGAAATATATCTTGAAGATAAATATAATTTTGATAATCCACGCGAAAATCAAAAAGGTCATCTTGTTTTATTTGGAGTAAACAAGAGAGGTTATGAGCAAATAATTCAAATTAATAATTTAGCTATTCAACGTGGGCAAATACTTAAAATGAGAAGCGGAAAGCGAGTTACTGTAGTTACATTAGATATATTAGAAGAAGTAATTAGAGACGAAAGAGGAAACGTAAAATGTTCAGGAGCTTGCGTTGGTGGATATTGGAATCTGCCTATTCTTAAAAATAACGATATTAGAGCTGCTCATGAAAATCTCATTAAAATAATGGAAATATTTGGTAAAGAAAATACTTATATTGAATACCAAGTATACTTAGATGATACGGATAAGCAACTTAGAGTAAATTGTGCTAATAAAATTTTTAAAGAGAAATATGATCTTAAAGCTATTGTAACTTCTGATGCTCATATAATTAAAAAAGACGATGTAAAATATCAAGCGGTTGCTGTAGCAATGGGTTGGAAAACAACATTGGAGCAATTTCTTAAAGTAGGCCATCTTCATTATTCAGTTTGGTTAAAAAATTCTGATGAGTTTTTTGAAGCATTGGAAATTAAAGAATTTGGAATAACAGAAGAGGATATGAGTGAAGCAATAAATGAAACGCTTAATATTTTTGATGAATTAGAAGAGATAGAATTATTTCAACCTCAAGTGTTCACATATCATAATAGTACAGAAGAAGAAAAATTACAAAAGTTTTCTGATCTTGTTTATAGTGGCTGGAATGAAAAAATAGATGGTATTATTCCAGTGGAAGAGCGTACACAATATATGGAACGTTTAGCTTATGAAACAAAATTATTACGCAAGAAAAATTTTATTGACTATTTTTTAGCTGTAAGTGAAATTGTTGAAGAGGGTAGAAAACAAGGAATTGTATTTGGTGTAGGTCGTGGCTCAGCAGCTTCAAGTTTGGTTTCCTATTTGTTAAATATTACTAATCTAGATCCAATAAAATATAATTTGATTTTTGAAAGATTTATTAGTGAAGATAGAATTGATTATCCTGATATTGATGTAGATTGCTCAAATAGAGAAGATCTAATAAATATTATTCAAAGTCTCTATCCAAATAGTGACGTTACTGTTGTTGCTAATAAAAGTAAGTTAGGTCTCAAAAATTTAATTAATTATATGTTTAAGGTTTTTAATATTACATATCCAAAGAAAGACTATGTTTCTTCTGGATACTACTTTTCAGATTTAGTTGACAAATATAATCTTGATCAATATGATGTTGATTCGTTTATGGAATTAGCTGAAGTAGAAGATTTAGAACAACATTTTAATAATAAATTTCCTAACTATAATCTTCACTATATGTTTAACTTATTAATTAAGAACCTATCTAACATAGGTATTCATGCAGGAGGAGTTTGTATTCTTCCTAAGGGACAAAGTATTGTTCCTCTGACACCTGTAGCAAATGATAAATATGCGCATGGCTCTGGCTATTCTGAATCTGGTAATTACAGAGAGTTAGAATATGTAGGTCAAATTAAATTTGATTTCTTAGGCATTAGAACATTACGTATATTTGAAGATGTAGGTAAATTATTAAGAGAGAAATATGATGATTGGAATTTAGATAGAGTAAATAAATTATTAGAATTTGAAGGTGTTAATGTTGATGATAATATGGTATATGATAGAATTAATACTACACTTACAGACGGATTTTTTCAAATTAGTTCTAGCGGAATGAAACAATTAATATGCGATCTTAAGCCTTCTAATATTGAAGAGCTTGCCCAATTGATTGCTTTATATCGTCCAGGTCCATTACAAGCTGGAATGAATAAAACTATGAAGGGAGTAAAGAATGGAGAGATAAAAGAAAGATCTCTTTGGCCTGAAGACTTACTATCTCACTTAGAGCCTATTATTAAGAATACTAGCTATCATATTCTATATCAAGAGCAATTAATGCATATAGGAAAAGCTATAGGAGATTATAGTATTATTGATTTAAATAATTTCCGTAATTTCTTATCTAAGGGGAATCCAATGAGAGAAAGTAATCCAAAGAAATTTGCTGAATGGCAAAAGAAATTTTACGATTCTTTCATTGAAAATGGAGCAAAAAAAGGAATTTCAAATAAATCGTTAGAGTTACTATGGGAAAAAATGAAGCAATTCTCAAAATATTCATTCGTTAAAGCACATGCTGTTAGTTATGCACATAACGCCTTTATGTGCGCTTACTTATCACAATATTATCCAATAGAATGGTATACTGCAATGCTGCGTCATGAAGATCCTATAGAGTTCTTGCCAATTGTTAAAGAGCAAATTGAACAATTAGGATTAGAGATTCAAATTATCCCTCCGCAGATTAATAATATTTATCGCGAATCAACTAATATTAATAATAAAGTTATTATTTTAGGTATTAATCAAATTAAAGGAATTGGCGTTAGAGCATCTGAAGAGTTAAACAATATTGCAAATATTCACTATGACAATTTCCAAGAGTTTCTCACATCAAAAGATTATTCTAAGCGGGTAATTAATAAAGGAATTGTGGAAAAGCTAATTAAAATTGGATTCTTTAATACTATAGAGCCTGATCGTGCTAAATTATTAATCAAATATATGAAGTCTATAGTTAAACTTAAGAAAGGTGAGAAGCCTCCTGAAATTAATCGAAGTAATTTTTTATCTAAACTATATAATTTCAATGCATCAGAAGATTTGTTTTTCTTCAAAGCTGAAATGAGTATGATTGGAACCTCATTAACTTCATTTCCATATCAAGCTTTAGCTAATCAAGTAGATGCTATGGTACGAGACGATGTAAGAAAATATGCACGTGGTGAAGAAATTTACTTAGAAGTTTTAGCTGGTATTGATTCTATTAAAATTAAACAAACTAAAACAAAAAAAGAGTTTCTAAGTCTTAAATTGAGAACTATTAGTGGTAAGTTTATATGGTGTAATTTGTTTGATAGCAAAATGAAGCATATTGAAGAGCAATGGCAATTAAATTTAAAGAATGAAGATTATAGTGATACAATATTGATGTTTTACTATACAGAGAGTGGAAGCTGGAAGAATCTTTTAGATTTGGTACCACTACAAAAATTTATAGAAGTAAAAGAACAGGTAGATAAAAATGGAAAAGATTAATTTAATAACTGAAGAGATAGATGACGATAGAAAATACTTACATATTTCTAATTCTCAAGTAACCACATATATGGGTTGTCCATATCATTATTACTTACAGAAAGTAAAAAAGCTAGGCACGGGTTCTGGATCAATATTTACAGTATTTGGAACAGCAATGCATAAAACTATTCAAGAATATTTACGTGTAATGTTTGGGGAATCTGTAAAAAAAGCTAATACAATAGATTTACCGACGTTGTTAAAGAAATCTATGATCAAAGAGTGTATAAAAGAAGAAAAGAAAATTAAAGATAGTGGTAAAGCATTAATTATGTCAGATGATTTTCGAGATATATATTATGATGGTATAGAAATTATAAATTTCTTTCTTAAGAAGAGAGGTAAATATTTTAATACTAGAAAGCATGAGTTACTCAGTATTGAAGAGGAGTTATACATACCAACTATTAATGGCATAAAGTTTAAGGGATTCATTGATGTAGTAATCAAGGATAAATTAACAGGACGAATAAATTTAATTGATTTAAAGACTTCATATAGTGGTTGGAATGATAAAAAGAGAAAGGATGTTAAAGTAAGAATGCAGCTTAATTTATATAAATATTTTTATAGTGCTAAGCATAATATTCCGCTTGATATGATAGACACTGAATTCTTAATACTAAAAAGAAAAGTATATGATGAAAATTGCGATTGGACAATTCCTCGCATGCAAAAATTTATACCACCGAGTTCTGAGAGAACAATACAAAAGTATTTAGCAATATGTAAAGATGCTATAGAGAATATATTTACTGAAAATGGTAAATATATTAATGATGCAAATAAATATCCAAAACAAAAATCAGTTGATAGTTGTAAGTATTGTGAGTTTAAAGGAACTAAGCATTGCGATCAATGACGACTAAAGAAGGAAAAGTAAGATGGTAGACAAAGAAATAATTAAAAAAAGAAAAGCTGAGTATGGTGATGCAATTGAAAACATAGCTCACTTTTGAAATGCATATTTAGATTTTGATTTAGATTCGCTTGATAAACTTACACCGTGGGATGTTTGTATGATGATGGCTTTGATGAAAGACGCTAGACTAGTCTGTATTTTAAACAAAGCACCATCCGATGTAGATATAGATGAGTTTAGAAAAACTGATCCTTCATATATTGATAATATAAAAGATAGAGAAAACTATCACTGGATAGCAAATAACTGAGAAGAATATAAAACTTTATAAATTAGTTTATACAACAAAGTTGTTACTATTTTTTGTAATTATATTATATTATATATGTAGAAATTAATAAATGGAGGTTTATTAAAAATGAAAAAAGATTTATTAGAACTTTTAGAAGAGTTAAAAAAATATGATCCATCTGTTGAAGAGATTAAAATGCTTAATAAAATTACAGAAAAGTATCCAAAACTCAAGCATTTAAAAAGTTGTACCCATAGGTTAGCATTAATTATTGATATTGAACGTATCTTGAGGAGAATAGATGACTAAAAAAGAGAGCACGAATTAGCTGTAGAAATTCTTAAGCTTGTAATGGATAATAGATTCGTACATAGCATCGGACGCGACGCCGAAGTTTATGTGTGGAATCTCATTTTAAGAATTGATTCTTGTGGCAATGTTTTTGAATATGATTCTAAAAATGACGGAATTATTTTTTATTATGACGAAGATATTAAGCAAAGATTATTAGGTGGAGTTATAGAACGTGGAAGGCGAATAAAAAATGTTACAAAAGTAATTGAAAAAGCAAATGCTTTTCTTAATGAACGGAGGATGGATGAATAAAGAAGAAAGAAAACGAATAATGGAAAGAGAAAAGGTAATAGCGATATTTGAGCAAGCAACTGGATCTCGTTTAAGTATAGATCAAAGCGAAGCTCTTACATATGAAGTTAATAATGTTTCATTGATAATACAATGTGTACACTATACTCTTGAATATTTTGCTTATAGAAATGAAGATTGGCTTTCACTTTATAATACTAGAGCAATTATGATAGGTTATGGTAAATTTAAAGACTATAAGATAAGTGAAAGAGTTCGTAGTGTGGTATCAACTGTTGGAAAAATGAAAAGGATTATTAAGAATCACGAGTGGGATTAGAACTATGATAGAAATTAATGCAAAACTTGAAGTGCTAGTTGAAGATGCACACAATTATAAAATTGATTGGAATCACTTAAATCAAGCTGGTAAACTAATTGGTTTAGAGCCAGTATATGATTTATCACGTTTAAGAATTGTCGATCACGATCTCATTTTAGTTGAAGTAAGAGAAAATTGGACAGCAAAATGGACTAACCTTTTTCATGAACAATATTATATTCTATCAAAGTCCGAGTTCGTTAAAAAGTGTGAAGAGTTAAAAATATATTTTATTGTAAAGATAAATAATAGGAGTTAAAAATGATACCGATAACAGTTAATAGGAGATGGTTAGATAATAAAATGCAACATTATCCATTTGACTGGGATGAGTTGATGGAGAGTGGTGAAATAATCGGCTCTATTCTTGTATACAAACCTAACGGATGTGTCGCTGGAGAAGAAACCGTAGTTGCAAGAACTATAGATCTTCACGGAAAACAACTTATCAAATGGATACATGTTGATACTTATATCAATAGTTGTATGCTATATACGAAAGAAGAATTTATAAAAAAATGTAAATCACTGAATGTAAACTTTTTAATTAGTTTTAGGAGAGATTAAAAAATGGAAAAGCGCGTAATATTAATAGTTGAAGAGGCGATTCAACAAGCAACCGCTGACACTGGCGATGACCTAGTAAATATAGAATTTGTATGGGAGAATTGTAAATCACAGATAAGTAGAGATAATTTTAATGCATATATTAATTCTTTAATTGGAGTAGGAGATATTAAAAGGCATTATTGCAGAAATACTGAAGTAGCTATTATTGTATTTGCTGATTATCTTAATAAGAGTTAATTAGAGATGAAAACAACAATAAAAGATATTTTTAATGAAAAAATATTTCAAGGCTTATTTGAAGTAGAGACAATGATTGATGATATGATTTATGATGTAGCACAACATAGTGCTCCGGTAGTTAATCGTACTATTGAAATATTGAGTACAATCAAAGCAATATGCATGCTTTATGTTGAGAATAACTATATCATTAAGTCAGAAGAAGATTACGATAGATTATGTAAGCAAATGGATTATTATATGGATCTAGACGAAGATATGTTACCAGAACAGCGTGCTGATTTAGAATTAATAGCATTAATTGTAGAAAAATATGAGAAAAAAATATAATTATTTAAGTTACTATTTTTTGTAATTTTATTATATTATATATAAGTAAATTTAAGAATAACTTGGAGGTTATTAAAATGGAAAAGATTAATAAAATTATGGAACTAGTTAGAGAATACGGAGAAGCTTGTAGCAAAGTAACTCAAATGGAATCTAAGAGTAGAAGTAATATTAAAGCTAGTGTTTTAGCTCATCAATACCTAAAACCATATTATAAATTTGATGAAATTCGTCGCAATCTCGAAGCAGAAATTCCATTTGAGATATCACTTGGCGATCATGTTTTAGTTCCAATGGATGAGGTTTCTTTTCCGCTATTTGAAGGTGTAGTACGTGAATTCGGAGTAGCTCCTTCTAGCGCCAATGATAACTATTATGGGAATGATGAAGATCAACCTCTTATTAGAGTATTAGGATAAGTTAATGGACTATAACGAAAAACTACTCAAAGCAGTAAAAAACTACGGTTACGCAATGATGGATATGATAGAATTTCAACATACTGGAGATATGAAAAAAGTAACTTTTCGAGAAAGATTAAGAGAATTTAGACATGACGCTGAAGAAAAATATAATATAGTTACTCAAATAGTACAAGAAGGTGACAATGGACAGTCTACTTAAATTAGTTAAGGAATATGGAGAAGCTTGTGATAGGCTAGCAACAATAGCGGGAAATAAGCATGTTGATTCAAGTGCAGTATATGATGAACTTGTAATTAAAAACAGAAAATTTGATGAGATTCAAAAAATAATTGAAACAGCTACTAAATGAAATATAATTGCTACAAAGCGAATTAAAGAGTGTAAACAATGGTAAGTAAAATTAAACAAATACTTGAAATGATTGAAGAGCATGCTAAATTTTCTATGATGGCTGATTATGAAGCAATTAAAAAGCCTAGTGAATTAGACATGGAAGCATATCGTAAGTTTACAGAAGATAAAGATAATAAGCTTGACGAGATTCGACATTTTCTTGAATTTGAATTTTGTTTAGCTGATAAAGCGGATGATATAATTGAAGAATGGTAAAAATACTAATAACAGGGAACTCGATATTCCAAAGTAATAATTTAATAAAGGACTTCATCTTTGAATTATCAAAGAGATATAATAAAGATGAAGTCGTCATTGCTACGTTTGCAAGTGATTATGGTGTTGAGAAGTTTGTAAGAAAATACGCTTTAGAATTTAATGTCAATTATGGAGAATTTAACCCATACCATTGTGAACAAAAAATGTATGAAATAATGCCAGCACATCTATTCAATAAAAAATATCATAAACGCAATTTTGTAATAAGAGATTCTTTTGCTATTAAATGGGCAACAATGTTAATATTTTGCTTAGGACAATCAAACGGTAATTATATAATAAATGAAGCAAATCAAAAAAAAATAAATCTTGCTAAAAAGCATAATAAAATAATAAAATATATTAAGGAGTAGTGTGTATGATGCATTTAATTTGTGAAAACAGTAATCAAATTCATGCGGTTTTGTACTTACCGGATGAAGAACAGTTGATAGTACAATTTAAGTCAGGGAGCTCGTTTTATGTATATAAGGGTGTAACCTTAGACATATTTGAAGAGTTCAAAGTGGCAGAAAGTCACGGTAGTTATTTAGCTAGAAACATCAAAGGTCGTTACATTTTTGAAAAAGGACTTAGTGTAAGTCAACATAATGAGTGGAAAAAAGTTTTTTGGACAAAGACTGAACAATCAATAGTAGTAGAAGAAGAGAAATAGAAACAGGAGAGTTGAATGAAAAGGTATTACGAAATTAAAGTTGTAGAAACAATTGAAATTGATCTGCCTAAAGGTGGAGTCAAAGAAAAGGAAATAACAAGTAAACATTTAATGGAAGCAGATTCAATTGTTGAAGCAATTGTAAAGGTATATGAAGGAATATATCATAATGCTACTGATGTTCGAGTTATATCCGCCAACGAAAAGCATTATGCTGAAGTTACATTAAAAAAGGAAACAGAATAACACACAAGGTTATTAATTTTAAAAAAAGAATGATTAATGAAGAGGACAAGAACGTAAAGAGTCAAAAAAAATGAGCAATTGGAGATATTAGAAACGGATATCCGGTATTGCCATTAGAAGAAAGAAAAACAATTCTCTTGCTTAGTGACGATGCTAGAATGCATTCCGGCGTCGGGACTATGTCAAGAGAAATTGTTTTGGGCACCTGTCACTATTTTAATTGAGTTCAAATAGCTGGAGCAATTAAAAATCCAGATATAGGTAAAATAGTAGAGCTTTCGCAATCAACAGTAGATGCAACTGGCGTACCGGATGCTCAATTTAAATTATATCCAGTAAACGGATATGGTAATCCAAACGTATTAAGGATGGTATTAGCAAATGAACCTCAAGTTAACGGATTATTACATTTTACAGATCCAAGATTCTGAGGTTGGCTATATCAAATGGAAAATGAAATTAGACAATCAATTCCAATAATGTATTGAGCTTTGTGAGACAATCTACCATACCCAAAATGAAATAGAGATTTTTATAGAAGTTGTGATTTAATAATGAGTATTTCTAAACAATCAAAAAATATACATGATGTTGTATTAAAAGGTTATGCAAAAAAAGAAAATATTGAGGTTACATATGTGCCGCATGGCATAAATCCTAATGTTTTCTTTCCTATTGAAAATAAAGAGAATGATGTTGAGTATTCCAATTTTAAAAATACAGTTCTAAATAGAGAAGAATATGATTTCATTATTCTTTATAATAATAGAAACCTCGGTAGAAAACGTACAGCTGATATTATGACTGCATTTCAATCCTTTAGTGAGAAGGTAGGTAATAAGAAAAAGCCTTTGCTACTAATGCGTACAGATATTAGTGATGATGGAGGTACAAATCTTCATGCAGTATATAGAGACCTAATGCCCGAGATTAATGTAAAGTTTATACCAAGTAAAATATCACCTAGTCAAATGAACTATTTATATAACATGTCAGATTTAACAATTAATGTCTCTTCAGCTGAAGGATTTGGATTAGCTTCTGCAGAATCTATAATGGCAGGTACTCCGATATTAGTTAATTGTACCGGTGGGCTTCAAGATCAATTAAGAATGGTCAATGATGATCATTCACCAGTAGAATTTACAGAAGATTTTCCGAGTAACTCTTGTGGAGTACATAGAATTCATGGTCCATGAGCATTTGTAGTTTGACCTCAACAAAATCTGATAGGCTCTCCGCCAACTCCATATATCTATGATGATAGAGCAAGCATTAATGATATTACAGAAAAGATGTATGAAGCGTTTAGCTTATCTAAAAAGAATATGAATGATAGAGCAGTGAAAGGACGTAAGTGAATATTAAATAATCTATCATCTCCCATTATGTGTGAAAAAATGACGAAAGATATTTCCAAATGTGTATATAGTTTCAAAGGTAGAAAGCATTTTGATATTTTTAAAATAGAAAGCAATGAGAAAGATGATAATACACTTGCTGGAATATGAGATGAAACAATTAAAAAGTGATTATAGGTTTTAAAAAATGAACTATAGAAACAATTCAACAAATATAACAAAAGTACTTTATGGGCCTGATTTGACAAAAGAATTACAATCAGGAATTGAAAAGCTCGCAACAATAATTGCATCAACACTCGGTCCTAGGGGAAAAAATGTAATTATAAATAATAAGAAGAATAATATCCCTTTCATTACAAACGATGGAGCTACCATAGCAAAGAGTATCTGTCTTGATAATGATTATGAAAATGCAGCAGTACAGCTCTTGAAACAAGCAGCATTAAAAACTGAGTCTGATGCTGGTGATGGAACAAGTACTGCTATTGTTTTGGCTAATGCAATTATAATGAATACAAGAACTGCAATGGAAGAGTATCCAAATCTTAATGTTAATAAGCTAAAAAGAGATCTTGATTATTGATTAGAAATTGCATTAGGATATATTGACAAGCAATCATTTGAGCTAAAAACAATTGATGAAGTAAGACATATAGCTACAATATCAGCAAACAATGATGAGAGTATAGGAAACATTATAGCTGAAGCAATTGAGCTGGTTGGTAATGATGGAATAATTAACGTAGAGGAATCTCAAACAGGACTTACAGAAGTCATTAAAGTAGTTGGAATGGAAATTAAAAAGCCAATTATATCACCATATTTCATCAACAATCAACAAAAAGGAAATACCGATTTTAACGAAGAAACATATATATTAATTATAGATGATAAAGTATATCAACTAAGTAAACTATTACCAGCTCTTCAAGCTGCAACTAAAAGTAATAAACCTATATTGATTATAGCTGAAAATATTGAAGGCGAAGCTCTTAGTGGACTAGTTGTTAATGCAGTTAAAGGTAACTTAAAAGTTTGTGCAATAGAAGCTCCTCATTTTGGTGACGAGCGTAGAAAAGCGCTTGAGGATATAGCCAAATTTACAGGTGCAACAATTTTGAGCAGTAAATATGGACCTCACACATTAGATAATTTTGAGAATAAATTTCTCGGTGTAGCAAAGAGAGTTACTGCCGGATCGAGCTGTGTTATTCAAGAAGGTAAAGGTACAGGGTTAGAAGCTTATAAAGAAGGATTAAAACATCAGCTTAAAGATGAAGATAATAAACTTGCACTTAGAGACAAAGAAATATTAAATATTAGATTAGCTAACTTATCAGCAAACGTTGCAGTATTAAAAGTTGGAGCTAGTACTGATGCTGAATTAATTGAAAAAAAAATGAGAATTGATGATGCAATTAGAGCTACTAAATGTGCTATAGAAGAGGGAATAATTACAGGTGGAGGAATGTCCTTTTATAAAACATCATTAATATTAGGAAGAGAGTGAGATAAAAATTGAAGTGATGAGACAAGTGTCGCTAAAGCAATATTGCAGAAATCATTACAAAGTCCACTACAAACAATAATTCAAAATTACGGTGGCGATGAAAATGAAATATTAATTAAGATTTTTAATGAAGATACTCCAAACGTAACATTTAATGCTAATGATGGAAAAATAGTCAACGCATTTGAACACGGTATTATTGATCCAGTGAAAGTAGTTAAGAGCGCTTTAACAAATGCAGTAAGTATTGCAGGAATGATAATTACAACAACTGCAGCAATAATATATGATAAGGAAAAAAATAATGAATACATCAGTTACTAAGAAAAAAGAAGAAAAAGAGAAAGACAAAACATTTTGCTTACTTCATGGACCATTTAACACAGTTTCTGGTTACGGAGCACATGCAAGAGATATTGCAAGAGCAATAATTAAAAAATACCCCGATTGAGATATTAGATTATTTGACTGTCCATGAGGAAACACCCCAAGAAACTATTTAATGAAGTGAAGAGACGATGATTTAATAAATAGATTATTACATGACGGGAAATTACCGCGAAAACCAGAAATATATATTCCAGTACTAATACCTCCTGAATTTAATCCAATAGGAAAATTTAATATTGGTATTACAGCCGGGATAGAGACGACATTATGTCATCATTCATGATTAGAAGGTATAAATAGAATGAATTTAAATATTGTACCATCTAAGCATGCTAAAGACGTATTTGAAAAGTCTAATTACAGCAAGAGAAACAAAGGTAATAATGAAGTCATCGGACAATTAAAATCTGAAAAGTCTATTGAAGTTTTATTTGAAGGTGTAGATACGGAAATGTTTCATAAAACGGATATGATTTCTAAAGAGGTCGCTGATTGTATGGATCAAGTTGAAGAGTCATTTGCATTCTTATTTGTAGGGCATTGATTAGACGGAGCATTTACTCATGATAGAAAAGATATTGGTGGATTAATAGAAACGTTTATCAATACATTTAAAAACAAACAAGTAAAGCCAGCATTAGTCCTAAAGACTAGTGGTGCGACATTTTCAATTATTGATAGAGAAAATATAATGGAAAAGATAAAGCAAATAAGGCATGATGATACTATGCCAAATATATATCTTATTCATGGTGATATGTCAGACAAGGATATTAATGGACTATACAATCATCCAAAAATTAAAGCTATGATATCATTAACGCACGGAGAGGGATATGGAAGACCATTAGCTGAATTTGCCGCTTGTGGTAAGCCAATTATTGCAACAAACTGATCTGGACATATAGATTTTCTTCATCCTAATTATTCAGTATTAATAAGTGGTGAATTAAGAAATGTACATAAGTCTGCAGCTAGAGAAGGTATGATACTTGAAAATAGTCAATGATTTTATGCAAACTATGCGAAAGTAAAAGAAGCATTATTAGATGTATATAAGAATTATGGAAAACACAAAAAGAAAGCTGTCAAGCAAGCTGATATAATTAATAAGCATTATACATTGGATGCTATGGCAGATAAGCTATTTGAAATATTTGAAAAGTATCTACCTGTATTTCCAAAAGAAATTCAATTAGCATTACCAAAATTAAAGAAGGTCGAGTAAATGAAAAAAGAAGAAGAGAAGACTAGTAGAAGTCTTAGTGATTTAAATAGTAAAATAATTAAAGTAGTTGAACCAAATGTAATATTTTTTTATGCTGAACGTTTAGACTATGAAAGTTCATTAGAGCTTAATGCAGCTATATGTGAGGTAACAAATTATGTTGAAAAGACAAACAAAACACAAACAAATCTAGAAAATTATACTGACCACATTGACTTACATATTTTTTGTCCAGGTGGACTAGTCTCTGCTGCATTTAGTAGCGCAAATATAATTAAAAGTAACTCGATAAATATTCATACATATATTGACGGATATGCAGCATCTGGTGGAACAATAATTAGTATGGCTGGACATAAGAGATATATGTATAAAAAATCAGTTGCGCTAATTCATGAACCTTTTGGTGGGTTCATTGGAAAAGCTTCTGATTTTGCAATTGAAAAAGAAAATGCTGATTTAGAATTTGCTAGAGTATTAAATTATTACTCAGAAATTATGGATATTTCGAAAGATGCCATTTCTGAATTATTGAAAGAGGAGAGATTATTAAACGCAACACTTTGTCTCAAGTATGGAATTGTTGATAAAGTATTACAAAATTAAAAAAAGAGAATTAAAAAAGAAAATGCAAAAACAACAGACGAAAGAGCAGTTAGAGAAAATATTTAAAGACAGAAAGTTCAACGTAGAAATTAAAGAATTTGAATCATCAGCAGAGGACGGTCTCAAATTTGTAGAAAAACGAGATGATATTGAGGATAGCTCAAAAGATATCCAGCTCGATGAATTATATGAAAATGAAGATGTGACTCCAGCAAACATTCAAGCACAGCTTGATAACTATGAAGAAATGGAAGAGTTTCCTTCAACAGTAAAAAGAATTCAATGTCCGAGATGTAGTTCAATGAACTGTTTCGAAGAAGAATTCCCAGAATTACCAGATGGAACAAAAATGAACGGATATTTATGTAAGAACTGTGGTTATGTTTCCAATAGTGAATTTAAACATGACAGTATTTATTACACAAATGCAATTAGTAGACTTCCTACTATGGTAAAGAATCTAGAATTCTATGATAAAGAAAGAGAAATCTATTGGTTTCTTGCAATAGTACAAACCGACAACGGCTATGTATTTCCAGAGCCTGATGAAAAAGATTGACATTGAACATATTGACCAACTATATTTATTCCGGAAGAAGAAAAAGAAAACTATCCAATAAAAGTGGACGGAGAAACTATAGGCTATTACGAACATAGATATGATATCGATAAAGCTCAACAATTTGATAAGACAGACTTCTATAAAGCACTTAGAGCTGTTGGACTAGAAGAGTAAAATTAAACTATGTCATCAAATTTTGCAAAGAAAAAAAAGAAGAAGAAAACCAGTACTAAAGATTTTTCTAGACAACATGAAAAAAATATTGAAAAGAAAATAAAAACTACACTTGGTAAGCTAACTCCTGGTATGATTGCAAGATTTAATTATAGGGGTAAGGATGTACATGAGCCTCGCCCCTTAGTACTTATTTTAAATCCAAGATGAAAGAATCATTGTCATGCGATTGCATTACGTGTGCTAACTGAAGCAGAATTAATGCAATTAGCTAAAATGGTTAAACTTAGTGTTGGACAAAAAATAGCAAAAAAAGTTAAATTCTTACGATTAGGAACAAAGGCAGATATTGGAAACCCAGAAAGATTTTACAAACAAAAAATAAAGCCTTATATGAGAAGAATAGATGAAAACGCATATCGTACATATAATACTCGCGGAATATCTAATGTTAATATTATTGATTATAGGTTTAAAGATATGGATCTAAGAACTTCAAAAAAGATTAAGAAATAAATTACTATTTTTAAAGGAAAGCTTATATTATGATTAATACAATAGAAAAAATGGGGATCTTTTTAACCAAGAAAAGATTTGTTAAAGCAACACAGCTTGATGAAATGGAAGAGATTATTGATAAAAACGGTGAGAAGTTTGTAGGCTTGCCAGGCGATTGAAAAATAATTGATGAAAGCGGATACATATACTTCATAAGTAAATGAAAATTTAAAGAGTTGTATCAACCATATAATGATGCTGCATTTGATATGTATATAAAGTTATAAAAAGAGAATTAAATGAAATTAATATGTGAGATCAAAGCAGTAAGTGATGCTTATAGAACAAGAGAAGAGTGTGGCTGAAGAGCAGGCAACGTGCAGATTGGCGATGAGATAAGTAAAGTCATTGAAATATCAGATTCTGTAGTACGAGATACTCTACTTGTTGAATCTATAAAAAAAGAATTAATAGAGTTTATACAAAATTTAAATTAAAAAGAAGGAAGAAAAGAAGATGAGAGTAAAATTTAATTATGAAGTTAACGAAATATTTCATGAAATTGAAATTGAAGCATGTAAAATTGAAGAAATAAAAAGCTTATTAGGTATTGTAATGTCTATAATTAATAATGAGTCAATGAAAGAAGTTCATATAGATCCGCTAGAAGACGAAGACGAAGGCGAAGGTGCTGCAGTTGATGAATTACCAACGACAGTGAAATGGAGATAAATAAAATGAAAGTAGAAATTGAAGCTGATGATTATAATGCATTTAGAATCGCTTTGGAAGCTGCTGTAGAATTGATTAAGACAAAAAATCTTAAAAATACAGAAACGCATATACATTATCATTATAGCTATACATTTCCTAATTTTTGAGATAAGCCTGGTATCCCATTCTGGAGAGAATCCTTGTGGAATCCAGATTATCTAGATCAAATAACGTCAATATCTTGTGATGGAAGTGATTCAACTTATACATTTTCATCAACTTCAGATGAGCCAACTCATATTGATGGCATCAACTTTGACGGACCAATGAGTATATTTTAATAAAAAAGCTTAGGAGGAGTTTATGATAAGTATTAGCTACGCGATTACCGTTTGTAACGAAGCTGAACAATTAGCTGAATTACTTGATAAGCTATTAGAAAAAATTGATATAAATGATGAGATAGTTATTCTTCATGATGAAGAAAATACAACACAAGAAGTTATAGAAGTTTGTAGAAATTATCAATATCAGTTTGGCAAGGGAATGGTACAAGGATTTTCACACAAGTTAAATAATGATTTTGCAGCACACAAAAATTTTCTAAATCAATGTTGCACGAAAGACTTCATCTTTCAAATAGACGCTGATGAAACTCCTAATTGTGCTTTACTTAATAGTATTAAAGGAATAATTAATGAAAACCCCACTGTAGAGTTATATTATATACCTCGCATAAATACTGTTAGTAATATTACAGATGATCATATTAAGAAGTGGGGATGGAAAGTAAATGAGTACGGGTGGATAAATTTTCCAGATCATCAGAGTAGAATATATAAAAGAGATAATGAAAGAATATTTTGGGTAAATCCAGTACATGAACGAATAATAGGTCACGAGCAGTTTGCACTACTTCCAGGACAACCGGAATATTGTCTATATCATAGAAAAGATATAAAGAAGCAAGAAGATCAAAACAAGTTTTATAATCAAATAATGAAAGGGCGTATAACGTTTACAAGGTAGAGATAAGTGAAGAGAAAAGAAGCAATAGAACAATTTGTAAGTAACTTTAAAGAAATATATGGAATTAATAATTTTTGCCATAACGACAAAGACCCAAAGAAGGTATACTACTCAGGCCCTGTATTTGGAGAAGAAGAAACAGTTGCAATGATTGAAAGTATTCTGACTAGTAAATGACTTTCTGCTGGAGCTGCAGTAAATCAATTTGAGCATATGTTAGCTAAAAAGTATAATCAGAAATACTCAATTATGTTAAATTCTGGAAGCTCAGCAAATCTGGTATTAATTAACGCATTAAAAATACTTTTTAAATGAGATAATAATAGCGAAATAATTCTATCAGTTGTGGGATTTCCAACTACATTAGCTCCAATAATTCAAAATAATCTTAAGCCAGTTTTTATTGATATTGAAATGGACACTCTTAATTTTGACATATCACTTATTGAAAAAAAGATAAACAAAAATACAAAAGCAATAGTTATATCACCAGTTCTCGGTAATCCTCCAAACATGGATGAAATAACAAAAATAGCAACAGAATATAATCTACATATTATATTAGACAACTGCGATTCGTTAGGTAGTAGATGAGACGATAAATATTTATCAGATTATGCAATTGCTAGTTCATATTCATTTTATCCAGCTCATCATATTACAACAGGAGAAGGTGGAGCAATAACAACAAACAATCAAGAACTAATTAAAATAGCAAGAAGTCTAATTAATTGAGGTAGAGCTTGTACATGCATTGGTGAAGAAAATTTAGGTAAAGACGGTTCGTGTGGTAAAAGGTTTTCAAAATGACTAGATGGATACGATAAAATAGTTGACCATCGTTATGTGTTTTCTAATATTGGATATAATCTTAAGCCGCTCAATTTGCAAGGAGCGATAGGTATTGAGCAACTCAAAAAGGTTGATGATTTTTTTATAAAGAGAAGAATTGCGAAATTTATAATAGGAAGATTATTTACTGATAATATTTATGGAGTGAGAATACCTGAAGAGAACAGAGAAGCGTACATAAGTTGGTTTGGTACTCCTGTTATATGTGATAATAATGAAATAAAAACTAAGTTAGTTCAACATTTAGAAAATAATGACATTCAAACGAGAAATTATTTTGCTGGAAACATATTAATACATCCAGGATTTAAACATCTAGGAAATTATAATGATTATCCAATAGCAAATGAAGTGCTAGATAGGGTATTTTTTGTTGGTGCAAGTCCTCAATATGACAGCAACACTTTTCAGCATATTAAAAGAGTATTGAAGGCGTTTAAAAATGGTAATTAAAGCAATATGTCACTACATGCCTTGAGATTTAGATTTAGCAATACTTAATGTTAATACAATAAAAAAATCAAGCTATATGCTACAAGATGGTGATAAGCTAATTGTAGCACTTACATTAAATTTATCAAGTTATATAGTTGATTGGTATAAATCTGAAATTTCTATAGATCTTTTAAAAGACAAGTTTCAAAGATTGTCACATATTATTGGAAATACTTCAAAAATAAGCTATCAGCTAAAAGTATTTTTAGGAGATGCTCTTTACGGACATCTTGACTCTCAAAGAGAGTCAATAAAAGAAGATAACGTTGATGGTTATATTCAATATTGCCCAGATATATATTTCAGTGAAACACTAATTCCTTTATATTTTCAAGCTGCCAAAATGATTAAAGAAAAATATTTCGTTGTTGCAGCACAGACTCCTAAACTATGAGACAACACATGAGACGTACTACTTAATAGTGGATATAAAGATATGAATTTTAAAAATATGCAATATCAAAATATTAATATATATGATATTAATAATGATATATCACAGAATCAAAATTGAGGAAGACTTATACTTTTGCCAACAATTAAGTTTGCTGGATGAATGGATTATTACAGTAAAGGCTTTGCAGAACAATTATTTCCTGTACCTGATGATTGACACGGATATGGCTCTTGAGACTTATATTGTATAATACTTGGTAATGATCTAATACGTAAAGGATTTCCGCTTAAACAATATGTTATAGAAAATCAAATAATTTCACAACGATATTTATTTGATGGAGAGAACGTACATAATAATACACTAACAATGCCGTATCGAGAATTAATTTGTAGAAAGAATATTCCTGATCAAAGAGAAGTATTTGAATCAACATTACAACAAAAACTTAATGAGTGAAAAGCTTATGCAATAAAAGAAGGATTATAAAAAAAATGAAAGAAAGAAAACGTAAAAGAATATTAATCACTGGTGGATCTGGAATGGTTGGTCAATATATGAAAGATGAAGCAGAGCGTTGAGGTTATGATGTTTTTAATAAAGTAAAATACTTATCAAGTGTTGATTGTGATTTACAAAGTACAACACAAACACGAGCTTGCTTCAAAATATTTAAACCTGATATAGTAATACATTTAGCAGCTAAAGTAGGCGGAATTATTACAAACTCACTAGAACCTGTGGAGTTTTATGAAGAGAACACATGTATTAATATAAACGTTGTTAAGATGTGTCATGAATATAATGCTAAATTAATAGCAATGGGTAGTACATGCTCATATCCAGATAAAGTTGATAAGTATCCAATGACAGAAGAGGATATATTTAATGGACCTCCTACTTGAGATCATTTTGCATATGCAATGTCAAAGAGAGGATTAATTACTCATATTGAATCATATAACAAAGAGTATAATAAAAATTGATGTTATATTATACCATGTAATATATATGGAAAATATGATAAATATGATCAATATAATGGACACTTTTTATCATCTTTTATAAAAAGAATTACAACATTAGTAGAAACTACAACATCAATAGAGTTATTTGGTACTGGAGAACCTTTAAGACAACACATATATGCCGGAGATGTAGCAAAAATATTATGGATTATGATTAATCGTAATATTACAGAAAGTTTTAATGTTTGTCCAGATGAAAATTTAAACATTAATCACATTGCTGAAACAACACTGCAAAGTTGTTTAAGAGAAGATTTAAAAATTGTACATAACCCTACAAAACTTGACGGTCAGTATAGAAAAGATGTATCAAATACTAAAATGAAGAATATTTTTGAAGATAAATGTATATCATTTGATTTTACTCCACTAAGCGCTGGTATACGTCTTGTATATGATTATTTAATAGAGCAGCAAGAGTCTTTAGAATTAGGTAGTTGGTAAAAAATAATGAATAAGGAAATAGCTATGAAATACGGAGATTTAATTAGATTAAGAGAAGAGTTTATGGAAGAATCATGTTATGAAAGTTTTAGAGATCACACATTTGTTTTTATGGGTGAAATGAATCAAATGCCAGGTCATTGTATTTTAATTCAGATACACACGGGGAAAGTACACGTAGGTTATCATACAGATAGCTTTAGACTATTAACAGATGATGAAGTATAAAATGGAAAAACACGATAAAATTAGCAAGGTAATGATTACTACAGAAGATGGTTTAAAATTTGACTTGGCTGATGCTGCACGAAGGTTTCCGGAAATTATACGTGATGAAATTGATAGAGAAATATTAGAAAAGCTTCGTAAATCAGCACCAAAATTTCCAAAAGAGATGAAAGTAGCACTAATCACAGGTATATCAGGTCAGGATGGAAGCTATTTAGCAGAGCTATTACTTGAAAAAGATTACGAAGTGTGAGGTACTCTTAAAAGAAATTCAGTAGCTGAAAACCAATCTAGTAGAATTAATCATATTAGATCACAACTACATTTAGAGTATGCTGATATGACAGATATGGCGTCGCTAATACGAGTTTTATCTATGTGTAAGCCAGATGAGGTATATAACTTAGCAGCTCAATCGCATGTACAGATATCATTTAATCAACCAATATATACAACTAATACTATTGTAATGGGAATAATTAATTTGCTTGAAGCAGTTAAATTAATATGTCCAGAAGCTAGAATATATCAAGCATCTTCTTCAGAAATGTTTGGCAATAGTATTGATGAAGACGGATATCAAAGAGAAACAACGCCAATGCATCCTGTGAGTCCGTATGGTTGTGCTAAACTATTTGCGCATAAATTATGTCAAACATATAGAGCATCATATAATATGTATATCAGTTGTGGAATATTATTTAATCATGAATCACCTAGAAGAGGTTCAAATTTTGTCACTAATAAAGTATGTAAAGAAGCTGTAATGATTAAGAAGGGTTTATCAAAAAAATTAGTATTAGGAAATCTATATTCTGGACGTGACTGAGGCAGTGCCAAGGATTATGTAGTAGCAATGTGAGAGATCTTACAACAAAATTATCCTGATGACTACGTTTGTGCAACCGGTATTGGCACACACGTTATCTTTTTAGTTCAATACGTATTTGAAAAGCTAGGTTTAGACTGAGAAAAATATGTAGAAACAGATGTCAAATATATGAGACCGCTAGAATTAAACTGACTAAAAGGTGATAGTACTAAATTATTAAATGATACGAACTGAAAGCCAAAATATACATTTGAGCAAATGATTGATGAAATGATAGGGTATTGAGAAAATGAAATTATTTGTTAATATGTTTCCTCTTGAAGAGGTAGAAGAAAAGATGAAAGAGTTTCGTGATATGGATCTTTCTATTTTTATTGACTACATACCACAAAATGCAGGGCAGTTATCAGCTATTAATGTTTTAGTATTACAAGAGCCAAATGAATATTTTGGATGACATGATTGAGCTATTAGCAATCAATCAATATTTAATTTAATTCTTACATGAGATGATAAGGTTCTAAATAATTGTCCACATGCTCAATTTCTTCCATTTGGAGGAACATGATTCAAAGAAGATCAATATACTGTAGATAGAGAAAAGAAATTTGAAGTAGCACATCTTAGAGGTCGTTTATTAAAAACATACGGTCACTCACTACGACATGAATTATCAGCACGCGAAAATGAAATTAAGATGATACCAACTCGATTTTTTGATGTATACGGAGACAGACAAGATATTGAAAAAGCTAGAATTGGAAAAGAGAAAGTATTTGCTAATTCACAATTCAATATAGCAATAGAAAATACTTCTCATGAAGGTTATTTTACAGAAAAGATTTTAGATTGTTTTTTACTTAAATCAATTCCGATATATTGAGGTTGCTCAAACATTGAGCAATTTTTTAATATTAGAGGAATAATTCCAATTAAGAATATTGATTATGCTATTTATATGGCAAATCTTGTGTTAGATAAAAATTATTATGAAAATCGTTTAGACGCTATAAATGAGAATTATGAAAGCGCATTACGTTATGTGGACTATTTAGATAGAATCTATAGTGCAATATATAAGGAAATTATAAAAAATGAAAACTACAGTAGCTAAATACATAGCAACATATGTAAAAGAAAAGTGCTCAAATACAATATTTTCATTAGTTGGAGGAGGATCAATGTATTTAAATGATGCTTTCCACTATGAACCTGAATTAAACGTAATATATAATCATCATGAACAAGCATGTGCAATGGCAGCTGTAGGTTATGCTAAATATACTAATAAAATTGGTGTTGCCTGTATTACAACTGGATGTGGTGGAACAAATGCAATGACCGGATTGTTAGATGCATGACAAGATAGTGCAAGATGTTTATTTATTTCAGGACAAGTAAACACAAAAGACATTATTGCAGCTCAAGATAATTTGGCTTTGAGACAAGTTGGAGTACAAGAAGCAGATATTATATCGTTAGTAAAGCCAATTACTAAATATGCGTGTACAGTAACGAAAGCTGAGAATATTGCTTATGAATTGGACTATGCAATAGATATGATGAATGATGGCCGACCAGGTCCTGTATGACTAGATATACCTCTGGATATACAAAAATCAATTATAGACACTAAAGAATTGCGTCGCTTTTTAAATCCTGCTCCACAACATTTACATTCCAGTGAAACAGATCATATTCCAGAAGAAATAAAATATGTTATAGAAGAGATTGGTAATGCTAAGCGACCTATAGTATTGTTCGGAAACGGAGTGAGATTATCTGATACTCAAAAGCAATTAAATAATTTTATTGATAAATTAAATATACCTGCAGTAACTTCTTATTTAGGGTTAGATTTAATGAGTTGTAATGATTCTCATTACTTAGGAAGACTTGGAGTTAAGGGTAATAGAGCTGCTAACTTTGCTGTGCAAAATTCTGATTTAGTAATAGTATTAGGAAATAGATTAGCGCTTCCGATGATAGGGTTTGATGGGAGTAGGTTTGCAAGAGAAGCAAAAATTATTGTTGTCGATATTGATAAAGTTGAACATTCAAAAAATACTATAAGAATTGATAAATTTATTGAATGTGATTTAAGAGATTTCTTTAATGACTTTGAGAAATATTCTTGAAAATATAACATCCCTACAGGAAACGGATGAACAGAGCAGTGTAAAGAATGGAAAAATATGTGGACTATATGGCAATCAAATATTAGTACTAAATCTCGAATAGATATATACACATTTATAAATGAATTATCAAAAAATCTACAAGTAAATGAATCTGTTGTCAGTAGCACAGGGTCAGAATACTATGCAACATCACAAGGATTAAAGCTACATAAAAATAATAGGTATATTACTTCTGGTGCTCAAGCAGATATGGGTTTTGCAATACCAGCTTCAATTGGAGTTGCTGTTGCAAGTGATAATATTGTATTTGCTATTGATGGTGACGGCTCCTTTCAATTAAATATTCAAGAACTACAAACAATAAAGCATTATAGCTTTCCAATTAAACTAATGGTAATTAACAATGGTGGGTATGGTACTATTCATAATACAAATGAAAACTTTTTTAAACGATACTCTGGTGTTAATGAAGAGAGTGGAATTTCTTTTCCATCATTAAAGAAAATTGCTGCAGCTTATGGAATCAAATATTTTAAAATTTCTAAAGTAGATAATATTCAGAAGCAACTTAATGCAATTAGAGACTATAACGGCCCTGTAATCTGTGAAATCATAGCAATAGAGAATCAAAATATAACACCTATTTCATTTGCAAAAACATTGAAGAGTGGTAAAATTGTTGCGCAACCATTAGAAAATATGTTTCCATGTCTAAGTAAAAAAATATTAGAAGATAATATGATTATAGAATATCAAGAAGAAGAATAGAGAATGAAGAAAATACTAATTACTGGCGGTGATGGATTCATAGCACGTTCTATAGCACCATTATTGAAGAAAGAAGGACATTTTGTATATGCTCCAGGTAAAGAAGAGTTAGATCTACTTAATTTAGAATCTGTATGAGATTATTTTAGCTCTCATGAATATTTTGATGTAGTTATTCATGCAGCTGTTCAAGGTGGAAGAAGATATAATTTTAATAAAGAACCTCAAGTAGCGTTGAATAATTTGCTAATGTTTGAAAACCTAATGACACAACAACATGATCATTTTGGACTTCTAATTAATTTAGGAAGCGGTGCTGAGTTTGATAAATCTAGAGCTATATTTAATATAAGAGAAGATTGTCTATGCTATCCTCCAACAGATGCGTATTCGTTTTCAAAATATCTAATTAGTAAAATGATTCGACGATGTCAGTATTCAAATATAATTACGTTAAGAATATTCAGCACGTTTGGTACACTTGAAGCTAATGATCGATTCATTAAAGCAAATTTATTAAATTATATAAATGGACGAGATATAGTAATATTTAAAGACCAATTAATTAGCTTTATGAGTGTAATAGATATATATAAAGTAATTAATTATTTTATTTTGAAGCGAAGCAGTTATAAAGCTCTATATGAGTGTTGTGACTATAATTTAGTATACCCTAAACAATATAGAACTTTAGCAATAATAGCTGATCAAATTAATCATTTAGAAGATGGAAAAAAATCAAGAATTATAATAGACAATACGTCATCAAATACTCCAGATTATCATGGAAATGGAGATAAATTAAAAGAACTAAATATTGATTTAATTGGGTTTGATAAATCATTAAAAATGATGTATGAAGAGCTAAAAAAGGAAGAAATAAATGAAACATAAAATTACAATCTGCATGGCAGTACATAATCAACTTGAGTTGACTAAAAACGCCTACTTTAATATTAGAAAACTATATCCAGATGTGGAAATTTCAATATCAAGTGATAAGTGAACAGGTTCGGAAAACGACTATGCTACTTGGTTTGAAGAATTAAGAAATATAGATGGCAGTAATTTTATTGGTACCTGATTTACTAAAGATAATACATCTTTCAGTGAAAATTGGAATAATACAATTAAAAATGCAACAAATGATAAAGTTGTATTAGTACATAATGATATGATACTGGGTGCTAACTTTTTAGAAAATATTGAAAAGCACTTAAAGAGAAAAATGCTACTTGGATATCTAACAATTGAACCTCCAATATTTGAAGATCACAATAGACCTGGTAAAGTAATATATGATTATGGCAGAGATTTTAATTCTTTTGATTTTCAAAAATTTAATGAAAAAGTAAAAGAAATTCAATTAGTTCCAGCACAAATTGAAGATGGTACATTCTCTTTTCTTGCTGTATACAAATCTGATATATTAGATATAGGCGGATTTGACGGCAAAACATTTAATCCTGCTTTTTGCGAAGACACTGATTTTATATTAAGATGTAGACTTTCTGGCTATAAAATAATTAATATTAATACTGCAATTTCTTATCATTTTGTATCAAAAACATCGAGATTCTCTAATGAATTTAAAGACATAAGTCAGCAAATGAACCGTAATTCTGTATTAGATTTTGTAAGAAAATGGAGCTTTGATGTACTAGAAGCCGAAACGTATCCTGTAGAAATAATAAAGAGATATAATGTGGCATTTATAGTTAATGATTGTAATGAATCAACACTCGGTTGTCTTGAGCCATGAAGTGATGATATATATATTGACATTGACCCAATAAATTACATAACAAAAGAACAAAAAAATACAAGCTTTAATCTTAAGGATAGAATATTCTATAATCAGGATAAAAAGCTTGCATATGAGAATTATGATATAATTATTGAGTTTTCATTTGCTGAAATTACAAATGATAAACTTAACTTTATACATAGATTACAGCAAATTATTCGTACGTCAGGAGAAGTAGGAAAAATGAAATATGATATTTTTAATATTACAATTAATAAAATGGAAAACTTAGCACTAGATATGATTAAATGCTAGTTTGATATTCCCTTTTTTAATTGCTTCATTATTTTAAGAGGTAGAGTTTCTTCAACTATTCTATCTAATGCTGCAACATAGCACATTAGCTCATGACAATACAGTTCTTTAAGAATTCCAAGCTTTCTATATCAACCAATAAAATCTTCTAGCGTAATTGTATCGTAAAACTCCACATATAAAGATTGAGGTAATACCATTTCAGCTTGACGATGAGTTATTCCATCTTCAATTAGCTTATTATATAGGTTTAGTGCTTTAATATAGTGTAGTTCCAAGTCTGTATTAAGCACAGCTTGCTCACTCTTCGATATATCTTCACTACCTTCATACAATAACGGTAGATAAAATTCTAAATCCTCGTGATTTTGTTGTAATCTTATTTTTGTATAGTTACTGGTTTTTCGGAATCATTGTATAGCTATAAAAAGAGGCATCTTCATTTTAACTCTAAATATTATATTTTTAAATGGAGCTGTTAAAGCATATGTACTTGCGAAAGTAATCATATCTTCTTTTGTTAATTTTGAGAATGCTCCCTCATCACCTCCAAATATAGCTATTAGACGTTGCTTTCCATATGTTTCTGTTATTAAATTTGATAAAGATTCGATTGATTTATAACTATTAATATAGTCAAGTAGTTTAATATAACCCTTGTCAAGTACTGGATAATTTAGTATTGCTTTTTTCATTGTAATCCTTTTTTTTTTTAATTTACTTTTTTTTCTATTCTTCTTATATTATATATGTAAGAGATATAAATAGTAGAGGATAAATTATGAAAATAACAGAGGAAATATTTAAAGAGATTGACACAGGACAAGTATTCGCTGTAGGAATTGAGCCTAACAGTCCTGATGGTATTTATATGACAAACTATAATATAGGAAAATCATTATTATGGATAGCTATAAAAGGGTTCGGAGACGATTGGACTATATATTGCGGATGGTTAGATTCAAATTCAATTTATGAATTAAAAAAACATGGAGACAAAGTTCATAGTCACGAACATATTATAAAATGTGTAGATTGTTCAGCAGAAGTTCTAGAAAAATATAGAGGATAAATTATGTCATATATAAAAAAAGAAAAAATTATAGCTCCGCGAAGTGCAATTAAAGAAATTGAATGTAAAGTTTGTAAAGATCTCGTTTCTGTTGATGGAAACACTGAGGAAGTGCTATGTCCTAACTGTACTATAATACAAAATCTTAAATTGTTTGGAGTTCCTCAAGGAGCAGCGACGACTCAGAAAAAAGCTAGCAATGTTAGATACCCACGAGGATGGGTATTTATGAAAGAATTTGTAACAAGCGATGGAAAAGTGTTTCATCGTGGAGTTGAGCAAGAAGAGCTTTTCGGTACTAAAAAGCCTACAATTATAAAAGAAAAGACTACATCTACTAAGAAAATAACTAAGAATGAAAAAGAAATAAAATTCAGAGAAGTTTCACAACAAATAGATGTCGTACGAAAAAAAATGATAAAACTAGAAACACAAGATAGTAAAAAGAATAAAACTGCAATTAAAAATTTGAATAAAGAATTTACGCAGCTCAAGAAACAGCGTAGAAAATATATATAGGAGCTATAATTTAAAAAAGTATTATGAATGAAATTGATTATCAAGAAATATTAGATATACTTAGAACAGCATATTTAGAAGAAGATTGAGAAAAAGTAGAAGAGGTTATTAATCTAATAGTAAAATATGATAGTACGCTGGATATAAATTCAACGGAAGAATCATTTAACTAAAAAACAAAAAAGAGAGTGTATAAAAAGCATGAAATCGAAAATTGACGTATTAACAGCAGAAGAAATTTATGAGAACTTTAGAACTCTTGTAAAGCTAGTCACAGATCATTTTGAAGGTGAGAGACAGGAAAAGGTTCTTAGTATAATTAACCATTTCAAAGAAAGAATAATTGAAGCTCCAGCTTCATCCAGAGAAGACTATCATAATGCCTTTACAGGCGGATGGTTACATCATACCTTACATGTTGTAAGAATAGCAATGCAACTTTTGGCAATTTGGGAAAGCGAGCTATCTGCAGATGACATTACAGAAGAAGAGTTAGTATTAGTGGCGATATTTCACGACTGGGGGAAACTCGGTACCATAGATGAACCATATTATGTTAGACAAACATCAAGTTGGCACATAGGTAAGGGAATACTATATAATATAAATCCTGATCGTAAGAGATATGTCGCTCCACCAATTAGTGCACTAATAACACTACAGCATTTTGGTATTCAATTAACAGAGGTAGAATACATATCAATACTGATATCTGATGGGCCATATATAGATTCAAATAAGCCATATTTTAGTCAAACAGATTCAGGACTTCCTCTTATTATTCACCATGCAGATCATATTTCTTCTACTATAGAGAAGTTGGACTTCTTAAAGAGAAATTAATTATTATGATACTGTGAATCATATTAATTTTAATAACAGGTGTAGCAGCGTTTATTGTAATAAACTTATATAATAAATTACTTAAATACGAATCATACTTCTATATGATTCACCATAAACTACTTGAAACATTAAAGAATTTAAATGAACTAGATCATAGAGGTATGTTTGCCGAAGATGATGAAGTTGGTATTTTGTGGGATAATATAAAGGAAATACTATTCGATCTGAGAAACTTAGTTGTCTCAGGTAAGCTTGATACGGTTGATCCTAGTGTCGTGCGAAAGAATAATGAACAAAATAATGAGAGAACCTAAGACAAAGAAAATATATTTTACTCAAGAAACTGAAGACGCTATCGTATTATATAATTCGCTTGATTTTGTGAATCAATCCTCTCGAAGAAGTAAGCTATTTGAAAAACAAATATATTGACCTTTTAAGAAAATAGTTGAGAGTTTAATTCATCGTTACAAGTTTTACTACTTCGACTCATTGAGAGATATAGAACAAGAAACAATCGCGCATCTCGTAACCAAAATAGATAGATATAATCCCGAACTAAATACTAAAGCATTTTCATACTTCAGTGTTGTGGCAAAAAACTATTTAATAATGGCAAATAATAAGAGCTATAAATATATGAAAACTCATAAATATATTTCTGCATATTCCTCAGTAGAGACTAACATTATTAATGAGAAGATATCGGCTGGCTTCAACAAGAAAGAAGTATCTCTTGATATTGCAGATCGCTATAAGAATATTATTAACTTGCTTATTGATCACTTAGAAGATCATATTGAAGAGCTTTTTAGAAAAAAACTTGATAGAGACATTTGTACTGCAATAGTTGAGATTATGAAAAGATATGAGAATATATCAACATTACATAGAAAAGCATTATATGTTTTAATTCGAGAGTACACACTCTCTACAACACTTTCATCTGTACATATTTCTAATGTATTAAAAAAAATTAATAAAATATATGAAAACATTTCAAAAGAATATGAAGAATCTATTATGAATCTATTTTTAAGTTAAAATTAGTCAAGTTGCTTGATATTTATTTATAAATAAAACAGAAGAGAATTTTATAAATTAAGGAAGAGAATAATAGCAATTACAGAAAAGATTCATAAAAAAATCATTGAAGAGATAAAAGAAGAAATAGAGCATGTTAAAAGAGATAAGCAATACGCCATTAAAGTTATTAGAGAGTGCGGCTTATATGATGAAGATTTAAAACTAAAGGAAATATATAAATAAATTATGTCAGTAATTACGATCAGGAGCGATTTTAAATAGATAGCTATGGATTTTAAACAAATTAAACTTTTTGATGATAAAACATTTGAAGATCTTATTAAAGATATTTATGTGAGCCATGGTAAAACTAAAACACAAATTGATGACTTAATAGAGCTTATTAGTAAGTGAGCAGTAGACGCAGAATCAATTACAATGTTACTTCCAATCGTAGAAGATTATGTTGGAACAAGTATTAAAAATGACAAATATTTAATTGATTTAGGAACATTAGTACAAAAAATGCTATCTTCAGAAAACTCAGGAAAGACCAATACAAATGATATCCCGGTAACGCTAAGCTCTGCTGAAAAAAAAGATCTTGAAGCTCGAATTTCTCAAATAAAATTAGATATGGGGCAAAACGCAATAACTAATTAATGTCATATAAAGTAGAGAATTGAAAACCGAGATATAAACCAAAGACTAATAGTCTAGCTCGTGCTGGTTCTGATATTGACGGATCAAGTAATTCGAAGTTTTACGAACTCGAGCTTGGTGAAGTTATTGATATCATATATGATGATACACATAGCGATTTTCAAACATGAGATGATATTGGTAAAGTTAAGGTTAGGCTCTTATATTCTCAATACAATGTTGAAGAAAAAGACCTAAAGTGGGCTAAACCATTCGATGCTAGAATAAAAGCTTTTCCATTAAAACATGAGCTCGTATTAACTGGTTATTATGTTTCTAATATGGACTACTCACTTGTAAAGATTAAGAATTCCAATTATTTGAATAAAGAACTCTATTATACTAAAACAATAAGTTGCAACAATAGCGTTAATAATAATGCATTTTATAATATAAGTGCACAAGATGGTGGAAAGCCATATGTTGACTTAGGAAATAAGTTCGAAAGTGATGATAGAATACATCCACTATTACAACAAGAGGGTGATACTACTTGAGAGGGTAGATTTGGACAATCAATAAGATTTGGCTCTAACGAAAATGTAAAACTACCTAATATTAAAATTAGAGTAGGACAAAATAAAGAATATAATGATCTAGAAACTCCTATCATTCCAGTTAAAGAAGATATAAATCTTGATAATAATAGTATATGAATCACCACTGATGAAATAGTCTCGCTTGATAGAGCTTGCAAAGATACAGTAGGTTTCAACGGTGACGAGCCCAATCTTTTTGATTCAAACCAAATAATAATTAACTCAGATCGAATTATTTTTAATTCCAAAGTCAATGAAATTCTTGCGTACTCCAACACAAACATTGGACTATCTGCAAATAAAAATGTAATTATAAATAGTAAGAAAACGATTGTAAATAGTAAAGAAGTTGAGCTAGGTTTAGATGCTAATGAGCAACTTGTTTTAGGTAACGTTTTAAAGTCATGGTTAGAATCACTTATTGATGAGCTATCTAAAACAACTGTACCAACTGGAACTGGACCTTCAGGAGTACCGATGAATGTGTTAGGATTTGTTAAGCTAAAAACACAACTAAATACTATATTATCTAAAACTTCTAAGACACTATAAAAGAAGTAACTATGGCATTAAAAAATGATAAGCTTTATAAAGACTTGGTGAGCATTATTGAGCTTCATGAAGCAAAAAATGAAGAAGATTTCGTCAATAAAATTGTAGATGAGTTAGATAAACATATAAAGTTTAACGCTGAAGATTATATATATGGTAATACAATTATTAAGACAAATCCAGAGCTGTTAAAAAAAGCTTGAACGACAGGTTTTCTACTTTTAAAGAGCAATATTACAAATTCTGATTTGATTATAAGATTAGCTAGTATGCTATTCGCTGCTGGAATAAATTTATATTGGTTAAACAGTCAATTGTCTTATACAATATTGCCACCCGGTACAACATCTGTAGTTGCTAATTTTGTAGTAGCTCCAAGTCCAATATTATTTCCAATAGAGTTAATAAATACTGATAATCCTGGAGAAATTGTAGAAAATATAATTAGATCATTTAGATTTAGTATGCAAGCGATGACTGGTATAACAATTGCTATGGTGCCAGGGACTCCTCCAATTCCTACTCTATTTTATTGGCACGGATTATCATAAAAAAAAATTAAAAAGAAAGGAACGATAGGTTAATTAAAAATGACTAAAAAAGAATTTAAACAAATGGTTAAAGAGAGTGTTCATGAAGAAATGAAAGCTCTGAAAAAATATATTAAAAGAACTATTGAAGAAGAAGTCAATACGCTTGGCGAACTTATAATAGAATCTAGTAAACTACAATTAGAGGCGGTTAGAGGTAGAAAGAAAACTATTAAAGAAGCTCCTGAACAAAAAGTTAATAGATTTGCTGGTGCTATAGATACATTAAAGCAAAACGGTAATAGTATGATGAAAGAATTTGCTCAAAATGCAACTCCTGCTGATATTGGAATGGAATTTGAAGAGCCACAGTTTGCTAATATTCCATCTGGAGTAGTAGGTACAAAAGAAGATTTGATCACAGAAGTTCAAGCAGGAAACGCCTCCGCAGTAGATGTTGCTAAACTTGCTACAAAGGTAAATTATTCAAGCTTTTTAAAGAAAATGGGAAATAAGCCGGGTACAAAGCCTTTATAGAATCATGTCTGCTAAAGATAAAAATATTAAAGGTGATAGCTATACAAGATTTATTGGTTGCCAGTTACCGTTGTGCAACACACAGTTTGGATATTTTAACCCATCATATAAAACAGTTGATCAAATTACATCTAATTTAAAAAATTTAATATTAACTCAGAAAGGTAGTAGACCTATGCAACCAATGTTTGGTACATCAATATATAAAATTCTCTTTGAACAAGTAGATGAACAATATTTAAGAGAATATGTACTTTCTGATATTAAAAATGCTGTTAGTATATGACTACCAATTGTTATAATTAAAGATATTACACTTCAAATTTTAGAAAATATTATAGAATTTAATATCGTATATGTAGTAAATCTAGCAACAGAAGAGGGTAAAGAAAGAGAGTTTACTCTATCTATCAAATAAAAAGGAAGAAATTATAGAATTTTTTAAAACATGAACAAGTATAATCGTACTATTGCTAATAAAAAAGACGTAAAATATTTAAACAAAGATTTTAATTCACTTAGAGAGTCATTAATAAACTTTGCAAAGATATACTTTCCACAGACATATAATGATTTTAATGCAGCCTCTCCTGGCATGATGTTTATAGAAATGGCATCATACGTTGGAGATGTATTGTCATTTTATATAGATAAGCAATTTCAAGAATCACTACTTCTAAAAGCTCAAGAATATAAAAATGTAGTATCACTATCACAAGCGTTTGGATATATTCCAAAAGTATCAATTCCTTCTTACGTAAATCTTGATATTTTTATGGTAGTACCGAGTACAGGAAGTGGTACGACAATTTTACCAAATTATAATTATGCCATTACTATTAAATCAGGATTTGAAGTAAAAACTGACGATACGAAAGCTGTAACATTCAGAACAATAGAGGATGCAGTTTTCAGTGATTCGGATTCTTATGATAAATCAGACGTAATTGTATATGAAACTACCGCTGGTGAACCAACAAGTTTCTTATTGAAGAAAACAGTTAAGGCTATGTCAGTAACGCAAGGGAGTGTAGAGTTAGATTTAACTAAGATAAAGAGGTATAATAAAGCTTTAATTAATATAGATAATATCGTGTCAATAAACACTGTATATGAAAAAAATAATGAAGATATAGAGTGATACGAAGTCGATTATCTTGCACAAGATACAATATTTGAAGACAACCCAATTAAAGATTTTCAAAATTTTGATTCTGGTTCGAATAAAAACACAGTGCCGTATATTCTATCTTTAAGAAGGGTTCCTAGAAGATATATTTTAAGAGTAAATGATGATGGATATTATGAAATGCATTTCGGCTCAGGTATGTCATCTAATCCAGATGAAATAATTGTACCTAATCCTGCAAATGTCGGCGGTGCTTTAGCAAATGGCATTACAAAATTTGATAGTGTTATTGATCCTTCAAACTTTTTGTATTCTAGAACCTACGGTCAAGTTCCACAAACAACCTTAGTCGTGAATTATTTATATGGCGGAGGTATTGAATCAAATGTTGAAGCGAATACAATAACCTCTATAATTTCAGACCTCTCTACAGATACTGATTTGTACGATATTCCAATAGAGATATATAGTGCTAGTTCATTAAGCTCTGTAATTGCTTCAATTTCAGTAAACAATAAAGAAGCTGCTACTGGTGGAAGAGCTGGAGAAACAGTTGAAGAAATTAGACAAAACGCATTAGCACTATTTAATTCTCAACAAAGAGTTGTGACAAAAGAAGATTACATTACTAGACTGTATTCAATGCCAGCAAAATATGGAAGTATATCAAAAGCGTATATTGAACAAAGTAATAACATAAATATAAAATATGACAATCCGCTATCAATGAATTTATATGTTTTAGGATATGATAGCTCAAAAAATCTTACTATACTAAATGATATTGTTAAATCAAATATTATTTCTTATCTTGATAGGTATAGAATGCTTACTGATGCTGTAAATATATTAGATGCTCACATTATTAATATTGGAGTTAATTTCAAAATTATAACTTCACCAGCATATAATAAAAATGATGTAATACTTAGATGTATAAGTCAAATATATGATTTCTTTAATATAGATAATTGACAAATTAATCAACCAATAGTAATTAGTGACTTATATAAAGAATTGTTAATAGTTGATGGTGTACAAAATGTAAATGAAATTAAAATTATAAATAAATTTAATGAAGATAATGGCTACTCTGGTAACTTATATAATATTGATACTGCTACTAAAGATGGAGTTGTATTTCCGAGTAAAGATCCGTCAATCTTTGAATTAAAATATAGAAAAGATATTAGAGGGTATGCAAGATAAATTATGATCTATAGAATAACAAGTTCACAAGACGCAACAATATACCAGAGAGATACAGATATTGATAGAACTGGTCAAAATACCGGATTAGATTCTATACTTGAGCTCAATCAAGAGCGTAGTTCATTTGGAGTCGGTGAAGGGGTATTTAACAGTAGAATATTAATTAAATTTGAGAATTTTAGCGGTAGTAATTTAGATTTAGATACTGACCCGACTGCATATTGATTAAGGTTATATAATACAAATGCAGATAATAAAATTGCACAAGAGATAAATATTGATATTATGCCTATATCACAATCATGAGAAATGGGAATTGGAGAATTTAATGATGATCCAATAACAACTGTTGGCGTAAGTTGAATTAGCAGAAGCGTTTCAGAAGCATGAGATACAGCAGGCAGTGATATTATTAATGACTCTTCATATACTGCAACTAAATCAATTTCATATCCTGATGACGGAGATTTAAATGTAAACGTAACAAATATGGTTACAAAGTTGTGAAACGCAGAAGTAGGTGATAATTATGGATTTATAATTAAAAGAAGCGGTTCTGAAGAAATATCTACTAGCTCACTAAGTGCTTTAAAGTTCTTTAGTGTGGATACAAATACAATTTATCAACCAAGACTTGAAGCTATGTGAGATGATTCAGCTTGAGCTACAGGGTCGCTTGAAGCAATCGATATATCGGGTCAAATTAGTGTTTGAATGCACGGATTAAAGAGAAATTACAAGAGTGATGAAAAAGCAAGAATACGAGTATATTCAATAGAAAGATATCCAGCAAAAAGCTTTGCTACATCATCAGTAACATCTATGTCAACTAAATATATGCCTGCAACATCTTATTATTCTATAGTTGACTCTCATACTGGAGATGTAATAATTCCTTTCAACACATCATATACTAAGTTAAGTTGTGATACTACTAGTAATTACTTTGACCTGTGAATGAGTCAATTTGAACCATTAAGATATTATCGTGTGTTAATTAAATCAACAGATAGTACTTCTGGGATTGAGAGAATATATTCTGATAGTAATAAAATGTTTAGAGTAGTAAAATAAATGAGTGAAACCATACTTAAACTTACTAAAGTAGCTCAGCCAGCTGCTAGCAATGTTTTGGATATAATAATCTCAGAGCTTAATACAGAGAATATAGTAGAGATAGTTAATATTTCAGATTTCTTTGCATACTACGATAAAGTAAAGAGTGATTTATCACAACTTGAAGTATCAGAATCTCATCAATATTTAGTTAACGAAGCTATTAAAGAAACCGAAGGCCAAATATATATATGACCTAGCTACTCATATTGAGACATTAGCGGTGAGCAAGATATTAAGTTTACCTGGAATGATATTAAAACATTTTCTATACGCATGCAGGAAATGAAATACCAAATTGATGAGCAGGCTAGAGCTAATGATATATTACAGAATGAAAATTTTGCACTTTTAAATATTATTTCTAATAATGATAGAACAATAGCATCTGGTTCAATAAGCTCTGGTCAAAGTTTTGTATTTGAATATGGTGGCGAAGTAAATGAAAATTATATATTTGATAATCAACTTGAAACTATAATTACAGATACAAATAGTTTTCACATTATATCAGCTAACTTTTCATTCGATCCTGTTCGCTATGCTACTAATTATAAGTTATATTGACAAGAAGGGTTACATACTAGTAGTACATCATATAATGAGCTTCTTCAAAGTAATTGAGCGCTAGCAATAGATGCTAATGAAGTAGATCAATTTTATTCAGAATCCATATATGATAGTTCGGCTGCTATTAAACCTTGACAATTAATAGATAGAAATTATTTTCCAAATGGAATTACATTTGCAATAGTTGCCACAGGAGATTCTAGTTCTATAGATTGAGAAGATAATACACCTAGTCATACGATACCAAAATCAATTGCTTTTATAGATAAAGCATCACAACCTCCTATTCCGCCTTTAGGAGGAAAAATTGACCCATGAACACTAATACCAGGAGCAGAAATATAGAATAAATGAGTAATTTACTTAATCAAAGAGATAGTGATATACTAAAAGATTATATACAAGTCTTTAATGTTCAAACTAATCCATTAGAATGAGATGCAATTGTAGATATGCACGTGTACGATTACTCTGGACAATATCTATTAACAAAGCATGACTTTAAAGATTATATTCTTACTCGTCAGTACAATGATGAAGTTACTATAGAATTTAATTATGATAATTTAGTTGAAGATGAAGTCATCACCTATGGAAAGTATATTGCTAATTTTGATTTTAGTAAAAATATACTAGGTTCATATAAAGGCGGTCAGGTATATATTGATGAAATATCTCCATCAAGAGATGAAATAAAAATAAGACCTAAAGCGTGAACTTTAGAATCTAATTCAGATTGGCTACATCTTAATACTGTTAATAATAGAATACTTAAATTCGTTATTAACTTAGGTGATGATATTATTATACCAATTACTAATTACGTTTATATTGATGAAAGTGATGATATTGGCTCTTATATTCTAAAATTATATAATCCTCTAGATTCTAAGTATTCTGTTAAAGGTCAATTATGAATTGGAGAATTACTTGCTGATAGAATAACAAAAAATATTGAACTTATTAAACCAAAAGCAGAAGCTAAGAACTACAACTCTCTCGCAGGACCTAATTTTGAAGTAAAGGTTTTTCCTAATTCATTTACAAGTAATTCAGAAAACAACAGTATACAGACGTTTAAGACTTGAGATGATATATTATCATTAGATCCAACTACTTCAAGTTCGCTAATAAATAAGCACATAAGTAGTTCTATTCAAGATTCGGCAGAATTAGCAATAGATTATACAAGCTATGATAACTTTATTCATTTTGGATCTGCTGAAGAGCAAGTAAAAAACTTCTATTATAAAGTCAATCTCATTCAGCTATATGAAGATCAAATAAATTGATTGGCAGCAACTACTCAATCCACAGAAGTGGTAAATAATACAAGTACATATACATTAAGAAAAGACACTGTTATAAATAATCTTACTCCTTATGAGAACTACCTATATTATGAGAGTGCATCTGCCTATACCGACTCTTTTGGAGTTCATTATAGCGACACTTATCCTAAGACAACTAGCTATAGACCTTATGAATTATATCATTATAGTTCAGCTTCTGCGACAAATTGACTTGCATCACAATCATTGAGAGCAGCGGATTATGATCTAAGTAATGTACATTCATTAATTAATGTTGTTCCAGAATACTTAAAGATAATTGATTATGATGATAGCGTTACTATTGATTTAGTAACCGGTTCATCTACAGCAAGTGTAGATAATCTCGTTACAATAAATAAATCTTGAAATGATAGCCCTTCTGCAGAATATATTTCATTTGTATATATGATTGGTCAATATTTTGATAATCATTGAGCATATATTAATGCTCTTACAGAAAAAAATAAAAGAGAAGACAATATAAATCTTGGTGCGTCAAAAGACGTATTATATGATATTGCTCAATCTCTTGGGTGAGAGCTTAATAATGGAAAAGATCTAGTTGACTTATGAAAATATACTTTAGGAGAGCAAATCTCAGGTTCTTGATCTGGCGGTGAATTTAATTCAGGAAGTTGAGAGGAGTCAAACACTGGCAAACTAACCGTTTCTGGTTCTTATGAGACAATTACCGGAAAAGAATATACTCAAGAAATATGAAATAGAATTATAAATAATTTACCTTACTTACTTAAAAATAAAGGTACAAAACAAGGAATTCGTGCCTTATTAAACTGCTATGGTGTACCTGCTGATATATTAGATATCATGGAGTATGGAGGACCTGAGGTATCAGGAAGTTTGGTAAATAATTATACAACAATTGATGAAGTTGTCTATGGTCCTAACTTTACTGAAGGAGATGATTGTTATTTTACTGTATATCATCCATATACTAACAACAGATATGTACGTACTTTTGAATTTAGATTTAAAACAAGTGCTTCAGTTGCTGAAGCTGATGAGATGTCACTTTTAAAATATGGTGATTTTAATATTAGAGTTAAATCATCTGGCTCATTAGATGAAGGATGAGCAATAATGAGCTCAGGAAGCGATGAGATATCTTCAAGTAAATTACCACTATTTAACGATAATTATTGAAACATTATGTCAACAGTAAATGATAATACAGCATCATTATATTTATGTCAAATAAAAGATAATGAAATTGATTATATTGATTCAAATTCCGCAATTGTTTCGTTTGATATGTTTTATTCTCCAACAGGTTCAGGTGATATAAGAATTGGATTTTATTCTGGAAGTGCTGCGTTTTTTACTGGCTCAATAAGTGAATATCGTGCTTGAAATATTGCATTAACCGGAAGCGAAATAACTAATCATTCTAAATATATAAGGTCAACACATACAACAATTGGAAGTCAATGAGATAACTTAATGCAGCATTATCCATTTAATACTCCTTCAAACCTAAATCCAGGTGATACTCCAGATTTACAATCGAATTGCGCTCCTAATTTAGATAAATGAAGCAATATCGGTTATCCACAATATGATGTCGTTGCAACACCAGATAGTTTTCCAGATGTTCCTGATTTCCCATATCAATTTGACTATGAGGAAATTGAAACGAGAGTTTTGGTTCCAAATATTGGTGGTAGTAGATGAAACAACAATAAAATTAGAATACAGGATGCAACACTAACCAATATTCTCGATCCAGAAATTTCTGTTGTTGATTGAGACAATTATGAAGTTGCAAAGGACTCCAATAAAATTGGAGTATACTTATCTCCTACAAATCTTATTGATAAAGATATAATAAACACCTATGGAAGCTATAGCTTTGATAATCTTATTGGCGATCCAAGAGATAGATTTAGTGGTAGTTATGCTAGTCTTGATACAGAAAATGAATCATATTTTCAAAAATATAAAAGTAGAAATAATTTTCAAGATTATCTTAGATGAATAAGAATATATGATAAATCATTATTTCAACAAATAAAAAATCTTCTTCCTGGAAGAGCTAAGATTCAAACAGGTGTATTAATAAAACCTCATATATTAGAAAGACATCCTCAAAAGTGACGTCAAGTTAAACAAGAAAGACTTGATTACACATCATCTATTAATGCTGATACTTGGAAATCTGCAAGTGCAGAGTGAAACACTTACGAATCATTAATTAAAGATGAACATACTATATCATCAGAGTATTTAACTTATAGAGGTACAGTAGACGCAGATGAAGATAGTAATTTTTCTTCTTCATCTATAGCATTACCTACAGTTATTTATGCATGAGATGAGTTTCCAGAATTAGGCGCAGGATTTAATGATGTTAATTATAGAATTTGAAGTATAGCAACAAGTTCTATAACACTAACAAATGGATACGTAAAAAAAACTATATCATATTATTATAAAAATTATTCTATAAAAGAGAAATGTTTTTATAATTATAATAAAGAGAAACTAATTTATGGTGGCTCAACGCAAACTAGTGAAACAACAATAGATAATACTGATCCTGTAGAAGTCTTCATTACATCGCCTAATAGTTTAATGGTAAGTAAAAATACAAACAATATTTCTACAAATTTAACAGTAGAATAAAATTTAAAAAATAAAGAGAGAGAAAAACATGGCTTATTTAAACCGCGATTCAAATACTGTTATCGTTGATGCTATTCTTACAAAGAAGGGAAGAGAGTTATTAGCTAAAGGAAAAAACGAATTTAATGTTACTAAGTTCGCCCTATCAGACGATGAAGTAAATTATGATTTATGAAATCCTAATCATGCAGATGGTACAGATTATTATGGAATAATAATCGAAGGAATTCCCTGTATGGAAGCAAATCCAGATGAAACTAAAAATATGAGATTTAAACTTCTAACACTTAACAAGGATCAAACACAAGTTGCAAAATTGACAAATATGGAAAGCACTTTGACGCTTGAATCAAATGTAGAATATACAATAAATCCATCATCATTACCAACTGGTATAGATTCAACACTTGGTTATACTCTAACATTACATGATTCAACATTTGCTACAATTTATCCAATAGGAACTGTGCCAGATGGTGCTGGTAATCAATCCGCCGCTGTAGGAGGTACTGCAGTTTCTAACTTAACGACGTCCGTAACAGCAGTTGGAAAATCATTTAGATTAGTAACAAAATCAAAACAAACTACCGCATCAACTACAATTACAATTATGGGTAATGAATCTGGAGCAACTCATACTATTACATTAACTGTTAATGCAATATCCATCGGACCAGGCGGTGAGATACTTACAGGCGCACCAGTAGCATAAAGGAGAATTTAAAATAATTATGGCAAAAATTTACGATAGTATATATACTTATTTTGATATCGACGAAGATATCGTTGAAGGAAATAGAAAATTAGTAGTTGACGGAGCATTTTTAGATTCAGATGGAGCCGAAACTGGAAGTTTAACTTCTGCTTTTACATCATCAACACAAGCAGCTCTTAGCTCTTCTAATTATTACCTACACGTGTATCAAGCAGAAACATCTTCAGCAGCTGCCGAGGTTCAGTTTGATATTGCATTTGGAACATCATCTGCATATTCTGGTGGAACAACTTATTGAACAACTTATGATCCAGCTTATGCGACATATAATCAATACGTATCAACTCTTCTTCCAGAAAATACATCATCATTTGCTTTACCATCCGGAAGTACAAATAATATTACAATAATTAATTTTAAGCGTGAAAGAACTAAAGAAGGAATTAATCCTGGAACCTGGTGTCTTTGCCTTAGTGGGAGTTCGGGTATAACGCTTGTTGATAATAGTAAAGATACATCACCTACACTACCAACGACAAATTTTGGTATAGGAACTTCTTATTATGTTTATAGCGGATCTTTCACAAACAATGTTGCAACAGCGAGTGCTTATCAATATGGCATTGTCTATAATGATATGGGAATAATTGTTTTAGATAATAATGCGCTCTATACAAGCGCGTCAATAGATGCTGGTGGACTTGGTTCTCCACATTATTCACAAAGTAATCATGAAGTATTTCGTGCAATTTCAGCTTCTATATCCGAAGCAACCTATTCTGTAATAAGAAATCAAGAAGAGGTATCATCTACACATTATTTCGTTAGAGCTAAAAATAAGAGATATAATTTCTCGAATAATCCTACTTGACAAACTGGCTCTTATGGTGTTCTTAAATATTCAGAAATGTATAATGATCCTAAGACATATATCACTTCAGTTGGTCTTTATGATGATAGTAATAATTTACTTGCTATTGCAAAATTAAATAGACCTGTATTGAAGTCATTTGAAAGAGAAGTATTAATTAAGGTGAAAATAGATTATTAAAGGAAAATAAAGAATTATGAAAAAATCAGAATTAAGAAAAATAATTAGAGAAGTATTCGACGAAGCAACAAGCGATTCTGAAGGATCTAATATCCGAGACGCAGGTCGTAGTGCAAAAGGTAAGAAAAAGAAAACAAGTAAAAAGAAGCTAAAAGAAGAGGAGAGCGAAAGTATTTTTATTGTTTGGCGAAAAGTTGTAAAAAATACCGGAATCAAAGCAATTGATGCAGCAAAAAAAGATTGAGTAATTTCACAGTACTATTATGACGAAGATGAAGCAAAAGACTATATTAAAAAACAAAAATCAAAACCATTAGGTAGTAGATCTCAATACAAAATTGAAGAGCAGCCAGGTAAATAAAAAACACTAAATGCAAATTTTCAAAGATATTTCTCCAGATGATTATAATATCACTCCATTTATAACGAATAAGGAGTGAACATTTGATTCAAGTAGCTATACTGACTATGTTAGTGGAAGCTGAGGAATACAAGTATCTGAGGGTATAAAAGATTCAATAGGTATTAACGCAGATAGTGCTAGTAAAAATAGTATTTACAACTTAGTTAATACATTATATTATAGATATGAAAACGGTGACTATAATAACTACTCAGCTTATGATACATTAACAAGTTTAAACCTAGCTAATAGTTTATGATTATTTAGTATTCCTCAACAAATTATTGGAGATAGAATAGAGCCTAGATCTGTTGAACTAACGTCTGGTAGCTCTTGAGATATTCATGATGACGGCCATGGTAATCTATATGATTATGAAAATATCGATGAAGGGATAATTGGAAATGTTTTTTATGAGCAAGGTAATATTATTTTAACTCATACAGCATCTTATTGTGGAACTAATTTTAATTCAGGAAGTAATTGAGAATTGAAACTAAGAGGTTCACATATAATATATGAACATGAAGCTATATGCAATATTAAAGAAAATGAATTTTGTATGACTACAAATCGTACTGCATATACAAGTTCAGTGTCTACGTCATCAAGAGTATCAATGATTGTAATACCAGCATTGTCATTAATAACATTTGGTGATTTAGAATTTACAGTTGCTGCAGAAGAGACACTTGAAAATATATTTTCTCTTCCAGATAATAAAGTATTATATGATGAAAATTGAGATCCATATATTACAACAATTGGGTTATACAATAATGACTATGAATTGCTAGCAATAGGGAAATTAGCATCACCAATACAGAATAAGAAAAATGAAGAGCTTACATTTATAATACAATGGGATCTATAATTTAAACAAGCTTAAACAAATTAAGTAGCAATTATAAAAAATTGTTACTTTTTTTTTGTTTTTACTTATATTATAATTATAAGAATTAATTAATGGAGGTTAATTAAAAATGAATGTTATAGGATTTGCTAACAAATATTACACCCTTTGGGCTGCAGCAAATGTAGAGGGTAGATGCAACTACGTCTACATTCAAAATTTAAGTATGAGTCTTGAAGAGGCAAAGAAGAAGATTTCCGGTGAGTTTACAGTTGATCTAAGTGTACGAGGATCAACTTCATTTAGTAGAATCACAGAAGAGATAGTAGTTGCAGAAGACGAATTTTCTTTTGGACTTTTGAAAGGAACTAAAATAAGAGAGTCAGTTGATGAATGGCAACTTACTCGTGCAATGAAACAAGAAGTAACGCCAGAAAGAAAAGGAATGGCATTTGATAGACTTCGAGAATTAGGAGTTAGTATTCATGAATACAATGGTGAGTTTTTAACCGACAGAGAATTTTCTTACAGAGTAAAAAAAACACATATTGAAAAGCTCGAATCAGGACATCATTATAAAAGCGGCGAAAAGGTTAACTTGGAATTAAAAGAAATTGAAAGATTCAATTTTGAAACTCAATATGGACTTACTTATTGTGTCACCTATGAAAGTAAAGATGAAAAGCTATTTAAGTATATTGGCAGCTCGCCAAAGGATGAGTTTAAAGAATGGACAAATATTTTAACTACTATAAAGCATTCGTATTATGACGGTAAGAAAGAAACTCATTTATTAAGGATAAAGGTAAAGTAAAGTGTTTAAAGAAAAAAGAAACGCAATAAAAATAATGGAACTTGCTCTAAATATAAAACTAACTGATGATGAAAAAGAAGTGACGTATTATCATTTTATATCAAGTAGTAATAAACACGATGAAGCAATGGCTGAAATCACGCTAGAGAAATATACTCTTCGTTATTTAAAAAAGAACGATACATTAAACCTTATAAGGACATCTTATAATGGAGATTTTGGTAGAGATAACGTAACAATATTTAATATAACAAAAGTATTAATAGCCTGTAGAAAGATTATAGAAAATATAGATTGCGAAATATAAACTTATAAGTTACTATTTTTTGTAATTTTCTTATATTATAATTGTAGATTTAAAAAGAATAACTTGGAGGTTATTAAAAATGAAGAAGATAGAAAGTTTTAACGGACAAGAATGCGACACAATAAGAAGAGAAATGGAAATGGCATTAGGCAGAATAGAGTCAAAATTTGGTATTAAATTTGGCATTAATAAAATGCGCTACAATAATGATGAAGTTAAAGTAAGCATTGATATACACACAATTAAAGATGAAAATATCAAAGATAACGGTAAAATAGCTCCCATTGAAGAAATTAATTTTTTTAATAAATGCGAATCTTATGGACTAAAGAGAAGTGACTTTGGTAAGTATTTTGTCTCACAGGGAAGTACTTATAAAATTATGGGACTTTTACCTAATCGGAGAAAGTATCCAATACTTGTAGAAAATGTAAATAAGGGAAAACAAGTACTTATGACAGCATCAGGTGTTAAGACAGCGTTAGATACGCAAAACAATGGATAAGATAAAGCAACTAAACAACTTATTAATTAAAATTTTTGGAAAAAGCACTTCACCTAATCGACAAGATGAAGTGTCTTTTCACTGTCCTTTTTGCGATCATCATAAAAAGAAACTGGCAATTAATTTGATATCTCACAAATGGCATTGTTGAATATGTGACGCAAAAGGTAGTGACATGTACCAATTATTTAAAAAAGTAAGGGTAACTAATAAAGCATATTATGATGAACTAAAAACAATTACTCCGGACAAAAATAAAAACACTACGAATAAAGATTTTGGTATGATCGAAGTTGTAGAGCTTCCCAAAGAATTTAAATCATTACAATTTTCATCTCCTCAACCTGAGTATAAGAGGGCAATGAAATATTTAAATAGTAGAAACATTTCAATAGATGATGTTATTAAATTTAACATTGGATATTGCGAAGATGGACCTTTTAGAGAACGAATAATAATACCATCATATGACAACAAACATACACTAAATTATTTTGTTGGTCGCTCGGCAAATGAAAATCCATTCAAATATAAGAACCCTACGATAAGTAAAAACATTGTTGGTTTTGATTCTTATATAGATTGAAAAAACCCAATAATATTAGTAGAAGGTGTATTTGACGCAATTGCAATTAAGCATAATGTAATACCTTTATTTGGAAAGTCACTTCCTAAATTATTAAGAGAAAGAATATCCGAATATAGACCAGATCATATATATGTTTGTTTGGACTCGGATGCTCTAAACGATGCAATTAAAATCGCTTGGCATTTTATAAAAAATGGGATAGAGAATGTCTATATTATTGAGATGTCTGTAGGAGACGATCCTAGTAGTATAGGATATCATAAAATGTGAGAAACAATTAAACAAGCTCGGCCAATTAATCAGTTTACATTAATGGCAATGAGTATATAAAAAAAAAGAAAGGAAAAAGTTTATGATCAAAAATATCGTTCATTTAGCTGATATTCATATTCGCCTATTACAAAGACATAAAGAATACAAAGAAGTGTTTGAGAAGCTATATACACAGCTAAAAGAAGATACAACGTTACATCCTGATGATTCAATTATATTACTAGCTGGAGATATATTACATTCCAAAACAGACTTGTCTCCAGAAGCTGTTAGTTTAGCTTCTGATCTTCTAGTTAACTTATGTAATATTCTACCAGTAGTGCTAATTGCAGGAAATCATGATGGAAACTTATCAAACAATTCTCGATTAGATGCTCTTACTCCAATTGTTAATGCTCTTAATTTAGATAATCTTTATTACTTTAAGGACACAGGAGTATATGACTTCAATGATAACATTCAATTTGGATTAGCTAGTGTATTTGATAAGGTAATTCCTGATATTAAAACACTTGATAAGAATAAAGTTAAGATTGCATTATATCATGGAGTAGTTTCAGGTGCTAAGACAGAAGCTAAGTATACTTTAACCGGTAGATTTAACGTTGAGTCTTTTAAAGGATATGATCTCGTATTGCTAGGTGATATTCATACTCCGCATCAATTTTTAAATAAAGAAAAGACAGTGGGCTATCCAGGATCATTAATAGCTCAAAACTATGGCGAAACAGAACTTAATAGAGGTTATTTTATTTGAAATCTTGAAACTCTAACAGCAAAAGAAATATATGTACCTAATGACTACGCATATCTAAACTTATATATAAATGACGGAGAACTAGAAACCTCAAAGCTTCCTAATCACTTTCCAAAAAGTTCTCGAGTTAGAATTCATATTAAAGATACGACTCATACTAAAGCAGGTCAGCTTATTGAAGAGCTAAGAGAAAAATATGGACTTTCAGAAGTAGTTTTAAATTGAAATAATATTTCGAATAGCAATACAGCAAATAAGCTAATTGATAATAATTTTTTAGAGAATATTAAATCAATAGATTATCAAAACTTATTACTTAATCAATTCTTTGAAAAATTAAATGATGATCCGGATGTGGAACATATTAGTGAAGAAGATATCAAAGAAGTGTTAAAACTAAACGAAGAGGTTAATACTGATGCATTAGAAATCTCCGTTAATAGTCAGTCGCATAATTGAAAACTAAAAAAATTAGAATTTAGTAATATGTTCTCTTATGGAGAAGATAACGTAATTGAGTTTTTTGACTTTAAAGATGTTATTGGTATATTTGGTAAAAATCATAGTGGGAAGTCAGCATTACTAGATATCTTATTATTTACTCTATTTGATAAGAGTCATAGAGCAAACAAAGGTGCAGATATTCTTAACAATAAGAAAGAAACCTTTCATAGTAAAGTTAACTTTGAGATAAATGGAGTTGATTATTATATTGAAAAGAAAGGCTCTAAGAGATCTGAGACTAATGATATTGTTAAAGTTGATATTGATTTTTGAAAGGAAGAAAGTGGTGTAATAGAATTACTTAATGAAGCTCAAAGAAAACAAACTGCTAAAAGGATAAGAGGTTTAATTGGTGAACTTGAAGATTTTGTATTAACATCTACTTCTCTTCAAAACTCTGGAGCTGGTTTCATTGATATGAAACAAAGTGAAAGAAAAGAATTTCTTTCTCAATTGCTAAAGATGGATATATATGAACAATTACATAGTTATACTGCAGATAAAGTTAAAGCAATTAAAGCAGAAATAAAAGTCTATAGCTATGAGAATGCTGAAGATAAGTTATATGAAGCAAACAATAATCTTAAAGAGTATACAGAAAAGTTACGTGATGAAGAAGAGGAACTTAAGAAATTTAAAACTGAATATGATGAATTTAATACAGAAGTTATTAAGCAAACAAAAAGTATAAAAGCAAATTCTGGCATAGAAAGTAATGTTGCTACAGAAATCGATAATTATAAAGAAAAAATAAAAGCCTACCATTCAACAGAAAATACTCAACATGATACAAAAAAAAGTTTAATGAATTCTGTTATATCACTTGAAAAGGAAATTGTCGAAACAGAAGCTAAGATCGCTTTATTAGAAAAATTTTTGTCCGAAAACGAACATGATGTAGCACATAAGAAAACTACTGTTGAGCTTTTAATGGATAAGTATAATGTTTCAAGATTAGATGCAGAAGTATTTACTAAAAAATTAGACTTAAAACTTGAAAAGGTTAAGAAGTTAAAAGACTTAGAATATGATCCAAACTGTGGTTTTTGCATGAATAATATATTTGTAAAAGATGCAATAGAAACTAAGAATCAAATTGAAGAAGATAAAAAAACACTTAAGATTCTACAAAGCAAAGAATCTGATTATAAAGAAGAGCTACTAAGCATTAAAGAATATGCGAATGAAATAAATGAATATGAAGGTAAAAAAGAGAAGCTTAAGAAATTAGATAAACAATTAAGCCATCTTAAGATTAGTAGATATGCAGAAAAAGAGAAGCTCGAAATAAAAGAAACGTATATTAACGGACTTGAGAAAATAGTCACAACATATAGTGAGAATCAGGAGAGTATTAATTGGAATATAATTGTTGAAAATAAGATATTAAATCTTAAAATAGATATTGATAGAGTTAAAAAATTAATTAATATTTCTCAAAGTAATATAAAATCTTATAGTTCAAATATTTCTGTCTTTGAACATGATAAAAAGAGATATGAAGAGCAAATTATAAATGCTAATAAAATAAAAGAAGAATTAAAACTACTTCAATATTATAGTTTAGCAATTTCTAAAAATGGAATTCCTTATATGTTAATAACTCAAGTAATTCCTATACTAGAAGAAGAAGCTAATAATATCTTATCATTGATGACAGACTTTTCTATTGTATTTGAATTAGATGGAAAGAATATTAATTTAAAAATTGCATATGCAACTGATTCATTTTGAGCAATTGAACTATCATCTGGATTTGAAAAGTTTATTTCATCATTAGCAATAAGAATAGCATTAACTAAAATATCTAATCTTGCTAAACCAAACTTCATTGCAATTGATGAAGGTTTTGGGAGCTTTGATACTGAAAATATATCAAACGTTGGCGTTATATTAGAGTACTTAAAGACCCAATTTGACTTTATTATCATTATATCTCATTTAGATACGCTAAAAAGCTCGGTAGATTACTCCATAGAAATAGAGCAACATGATGGATTTAGTAAGATTGATAATACAGGACTTAAAAAATAGTTTAATTATTTACGCTTACTTGCAATATTTATTAATACAATAATAAGGAGTAGATTATTAAAAAAAAATAACTATGGCATTTGATATACCAAGAAGATATATAGATATAAACGATAATTACAAAAACGCTAGTGTATACATTAATGATTCAAATACTGAAGAGTATTTTGTAGTTAGAGACCTTGAAGAGACTATTACCTTAGGTAAAAGTAGCTTCATAATTGATATATCCAATCCAGAACTATTCGTTGTAGGCTCAAACATTTCAATTGAAATTAGCAACGATATTGGAGACACGCTCTATACCGATATTCCCAACTATGTTGAGGATGGTAGACGACGTGTCTCTATTTCTGTATATCCAGAAAACGATAACGGTAATTATACTATAGCAATATTGGGTAGATTAAAGAACGTCCCTAAAGAGTGAAAAGATAGGCCTAATATACTTTTAACCAAACAAATAATAGTAGACAAGAGTAAGTCAAATAATCAAACTATAAGGTTTTATAATATTCCGAGTGTCACAATAACAGAAAATCAAAGTAAGAAGCAAGGAGTAATATCATATAAAGATAATGCATCTAAAATAATTACTACTTCTGGAAGCGGCAACTTTTCAGGATATTACGGTGACGATTCCAAATACTATCTTACGTTTAATAATGACTCTATGATTAGAGAAATGAAAAATGCTTCAATTATAATTAGCTCAAGCATTAGTGGTGCTATTAATAGAGATTATATAATTAGTAGAGTTTTGAGTAATAGTACTGCTCAACTTAATCAACCATATTATACTAAAACAAATAATAAAATAAAGATTAGTGGATTTCAAAGTAGTGGTGACATTTCTTATACAATGTCTTATGCATCATCTGTTTCACAATCTGCAGCAACTGGAAGTAGTCAATCTTTTGCAAACATTGAATTAACAAACATAGGCATATTTTCAGGACAAATATCTAGAATAAAGACATATATTAAAAACAGTCAAGTATCTGACGAAATTGAATATGAGCTAATTAATGACACCGCAATAAAAAGTAAAGATCTCTTAATCGATAGCGAATCTATTTATAACAATCATATTGGTTACTTCTATAATAAAGAATGATTTGAGTCTTGATGAGCAACATCTTCTGCAGAAACAAATTGATCCTATGAAATGTCATCTAACTATCATATCGATTCTATACACATTTCATGTAGTGAAAATCCAATATCGCTAAGTAATGAAATAAAAATAATTAATGAAAGCAAATCTTTAAGTTATACATATAATGAAAGCGAAGTTAATATTTATAGTCTTGAATTTTCAGGATACTCTATTCAAAAAAATAAAGAATATTTTGATGGAGAAAAGATTAATGAATTAAATAGAGCTAAATTAAAAATATATTTAAGTGGTAGTGCATTTGGTAATTCTGATGGTCATAGTCTTGGTAAATGTATATGAGAAAATAAAAATGGTAATATTGGAACTACTGACTATGATAACTATTTAATTCCATTTGAAGCAGATAATACCGGTCAAGGTCAAGTTGTGTTGCTAATTGAAAGTGGTGAATGATACATTTCAAACTTACAAATAAACTTTAATCAAATTAAAGGATTCTCGCCAACATCATATAGATATATGACTCCTATACCTGAATGAATTAATCAAGCAAATTGTAATTTTAAATTTGAATTTTATAATAACTCAAATGTTATTGCACCGTTCGAACTTTATAAATATAATGTTGATATTGAAGGACCAGCAATCGGTAGTGGTATATTATCAACAGCAAATTTAGTTCAAGCAACCTTACCAACAGCGTCAATAACTACATCAATAGTCGGTTATGACATAAAAGTTGATTTAACAATTCCTGCTGCAGATGAAGAGAATGTAATATATTATGAACTTTGAAATAGACAAACTGAAACTGACGATTGATATTTATTGAACAAAATTCAAAATAATAGTAGTATCTCTGGCGGTGTTGAGTTATCGTATTACGATTCAAATTTTGAAAAGATTAACGAATCATCTTCATATTACATTAGATCGATAGGAGTAATTGATTATGTTGATAGTGCTACATCGTCAATACTAACAGCAATTACTTTACCAGATATTACATTTGTGAGTGAACCAAAGCAAATATATAAGGGATATGAATTAATATTTGAAGTTCCAGAGAATAGATTAATTGGAAGCGTTGATATTAGAAAATGCAGTAGTAGTGTTGATACAGGTACAGCTTTTGATTACGTTAGCAGCTCATTAGTAGATAATGCTAGTATATCAATAGGAAGTGTCAACACATATAATTATTTAGTTGAAGATACAGATTTAAGCCTGTATCATAAATTTTGAATAGATAGTATAGGGAGATAAAAAAATGATGATGACTACAGCAGGATGTGATTTTGAAGGCGTAAGTATACACGATGCAGGCGAAAAAACAATGATAAGAAATTATGAAGGTATGATTCCTGATTACCTAATAGTAGATGAAAAATCCTATCTATTAGCAGACAAACTATTTAGAGCTTCAAAATCAGCAGAATTTCCTTTTAGTTATAAATGCAAAATTACTGATTCTGTTTTTATAGAATTTGAAGATATGAAAGAATGCTTAAAGATAGTAAAGTATTGTACTAACGAAAATATACATATGATGAGAGTTCAAATTAGTGATAAATTAATTTGGTTAAAAAATAAAGAAGAATATGATTTTAAAATAGAGGAGTAGAAAATAGAGAGTAGAAAATAGATGATAAAATTAATGAATTTAATTAAAGAAGAGAAAGACGAAGACATTTCAACCATTGAAATAAAAACAAGAGACGTAGATGGAAATTTAATAAAACTAATTTCATACATTACTGAAAATGGAAATGGAGGGCATTCATTTGAAATAATAGTTGATCCTGAAACATCAGAATATAAAAAAGAGTTCTGCTTTGATGGTGATGGTCCAGATTATATAAAAGAAATTACAAAAGATGGTAAAAAAGTTACTTGAGCAGACTACGATAAGGATAATAAATAAACTAAATATGACAAGAAACTTTGAAGAAGCATATAATAAAACAGCACAAATAGAAGGGTATTACGCAAACAATCCAGACGATAAAGGCGGAGAAACATATTGTGGAATAGCAAGAAAATTTCATCAAGATTGAAAAGGCTGGAAACATATTGACTGGTGGAAAACAAGATTTGGAACACCAAAATGAAATCAGAGATTTGCTAAATTAGATGATGAAGTAAAACTATTTTACTACAACGCGTTTTGAAATAATCTTAGACTTAATGAAATTCCATTAGATTTGGCAAAAATGATTTATGATGTTGCTGTTAATATGGGAATTTATAAAGCAATTGAATTTACTCAAAGAGCATTAAATGTAGCAAATATTAAAGAGAAGCTATGAGAAGACTTAAAAGTTGATGGGATAATTGGAAGTAAGACAATTAGGATTACACAAACTGTTAATAGTAATTATTCTAATAAATGACATGAAATTAAAATTTGATACATTTGTATGAAAGGCTATCGTTATATTGATATAATGGAAAAAAATGAGACACAAGAAATATTTGCATCAAGTTGAGTTAGTAGAGTAAAATTTGAGGAAAAAGGATAAAAATAGATTATGAAAACATTAGATTTAACAAACGTATCAAAATTAATGGGTATTGAAGTAGCAAATATATCTAAAGTAAATGGGAAATAAAAATTATAAATGGCGAATATCAATCCATACGAAAAGAATTGAAAACTACTCGAAAATGAAACAGCAATTCTAAACAAAGAAGTTGTAAGCAATGAAGTAATTGAAGTTGAATCAATCGTTCAACATAATTATCCAGTTTCAAGTAGTCAAGGTAAAATGATGATTAGTGGTAAATTTAATATTGCTAATCAATGGTTATTTAAAGATGGTTCTCCTACTTATGATTCTACTGGAAGTGTGATTGATTATAGTGGTAATGGGAATAATGCTTTGTTGGCGAATAGTAATTGTCTATATGGTAACGCAGCCAATCAAGCATATTCGGTGAATGCCATTTATGGATATATTGTTGGGGTTGATGAATATACAATCGAGTTTGATGCAGTTTTGTCGGGAAGTTCGAATGATGGAATATTTTCGATTGGAGATTCAAGATATTATATTGGTGGAATAGGGATATGGTTTACTGCCGCGGGAACTACAATAAGGGCAAGTGCTGGTGGGACAAGGACACTTGGTTATGGGGCAAATATATCCGCATACTGTGACGGAGAAGGATAAGATAAATGTCAGTAACATTAAATAATAACGAAAAACTAATTCTAAACAAAAAGGTTGTAGCAGACCAAGACATTACCGCTTTATCTAAATTACAACATAATTATTTTATTGGTAGTAATCAGGCTAAAATGATGATCACTGGGCAGTTTAATATTGCTCAACAGTGGCTTTTTAAGGCTGGGTCTGCCGCTTATAATGGCGATGGGGAATTGATCGATTATTCAGGGGAAGGCAATGATGCTGCCCTAACAACTTTAGACATACCCTATTTTGATTTTGAGGTAGGGCAGTATTACGATGCAGGGTATAATTTAGGAACTGCTTCTAAATATGACTTATCCGAAAATTTCAGTGTAGTTTTTTATATTAATCGTCAAGATTTAGCCCACACATATCAAATGTTTTTTTCTCTTAGTGGGGCGGGCTTGACATCATATAAAGATAAGCTTACCGTTTATCTTAACGCTGGAAGAATAGCATTAATGTTCAATTGCGGGCAAAGGCAGGGATGGATTACAGCAAAAACGCTTGCTTTTGATACTTGGTATAAAGTTGCGATAGTGATAGAAGGAACAACCACAAAGATTTATTTTGATGATGTCCTTTATGATACATATACAACGATTGCAATTCCATATTCAGCACAGACAACCAGTGCTTATCTGGGTAGATGGCATAATAATTCATGGAAAGATAATTTTGGAGGATATATTGCCTGTATGGCTGGATTTAATAAAGTTCTTACATTAGATGAAATAAAATCTTTTGGAATGACTAAACCAAGTGATATGGATAGTCTTGCCTTTTATTTATATCCTTATCCTGACAGTAATCAACTTATAGATTTAAAGGATAATACCAAATTATCTCCTGTATCAAGAGTTACCGTTGAAAGCGGAGAGGTATTTGATAATTATCATTATAATTTGATAAATGGATTTACTGATTATGCAGGGAAGCATTACCCTTATCTGGCAAATGGGAACCCATCACAAGCAAGCGGAGTAAACCACCCTGCCGGAAACTGGCATAATGGAGCAGAAACAAAAATAATATTACAAGGTTACGTAGCAAAAACCTATGACGAATTGAAAGCACTGGCAATCACTGACAACCGATTTGAACTCGTAGAAGATGAAGATGGCAATATATCAGAATTGAAAGTAACTAAATTAACCGAAACCGACACAGAGCATTATACAGCAGACAATAATAATCAGCAAACGTTAATGGAATCAGGTAATCTCACTTCACTGATTGATCAGACTGTAAAGCTATTAATTCAAGGTGGGGATAATGACAATATAGCAGCGGCTAAGACAATAACCTTACCATCTGGTGGTGAAATAACAATCACGGCAGCGACTTCCGGTGAAGATGGTAATAATATCCAGATTGTATTTGTAGTGGGTGGAACACGAGGGATAACGGTTGTAGAGGGTAGCACAATTATAATTACATTAACTTATGAAGCAGGTGATGATCTCAGCGATTGCACAGATGAACTTGATTCAGTGGCTACTCTGGTAACTTATAGTATTGATACTGATGGTGCTTTGAGTGATGACAGTGGAAGTTTGGAGGGTGGATTTACACCAGCAATTACATTAACTGAATA
>Ga0075125_10000003_pt1 | contig 101066 bp, 95 predicted proteins | sample AntAceMetag02UKN_FD_69810 | JGI IMG/M metagenome (GOLD analysis project Ga0075125, IMG submission 69810) | Saline lake microbial communities from Ace Lake, Antarctica - Antarctic Ace Lake Metagenome 02UKN | ecosystem: Environmental > Aquatic > Non-marine Saline and Alkaline > Saline | place... | reverse complement strand
GATATTCTAATGTCTAATCTAAATAATTTTTATAAAGGTGACGCTAATTTCAAAGGATACTCTTATGAATTGGAAAAAGAAATAGACGTTGAATTAGACAGACTATTAGCTCCAGTTCAAAATGCAAATAAGTATTATACAAAATACAAAAAACAAAAAAAAGCTGTAAAATATATTGAAATACAGATTAAAATAACCAAAATTGAGGTTCTATACTTCGATGATTTACTCACACAAATACAAACCACAGGTTCTCTTAATGACTTATTAGAAATACAAAATGAGTTGATTGAAAATGGTTTTATGTCAAAGAAAAAGAAATTAGCAAATAAAAAGAAACCTAATTTTGACACATATATTGATGAATTGGGTGTCAAAATTCTTGTAGGAAAGAATAACATACAAAATAATTACTTAACTCATAAATATGCAAAAAAAGATTTTATGTGGTTCCATGTAAAAGGACAAACAGGTTCTCATGTTATAGTTTGTCAAATAGGAGATTTAGAAGAAGCAACAATAAGAACTGCGGCTAATTTAAGTGCATATTTTTCAAAAAGTAGGTTGTCTAGCTCAGTTCCCGTAGATTATACATTAATAAGAAACATCAAAAAGGTGCCAGGAAAACTAGGTTCTTATGTAACCTTCACAAATCAAAAAACTATATATATTGATCCAGACGAATCAATGATTAATGAGCTAAAAAAAGGAAGATAATTTGATTATCTTCCTTTTCTATTTATTTTTTTTCTTTTATTTCTTTTAATATCATTTCTAAAAATTCATTTTGTTTTACAGCTACTTGAGTTTGTTCACCATATTTTCGGTAATTAACTAAGTTTCCTTCAACTTCCTTATCCCCTATTACTAATTGATAAGGTACTTTTTTGGTTTGTGCTTCTCTAATTTTATATCCAAGTTTTTCATCTCTTGAATCTAGTTCAGCTCTAATACCTTCATCTTTTAATTTTTCTAAAAGTTTTTTAGAATATTCTAAGTGATACGTATTATTTACTGGAATAACTTTCACTTGTACAGGAGAAATCCATGTAGGAAAAGCGCCTGCATAATGTTCAATAAGAATACCAATAAACCTTTCAATTGAACCGTATAAAGCCCTATGAAGCATCACTGGTCTTTTTTTCTCACCATTAGATGCAATATATGTAAGGTCAAATCTTTCGGGTAAATTCATATCTAGTTGAATAGTTCCACATTGCCAAATTCTTTTCATAGAATCTTTAAGCTTGAAGTCTAGTTTTGGTCCATAAAAAGCACCGTCTCCAGGATTTAAAGTATACTCTTTTCCCATTGAATCTAAAGCATCAGCTAATGCTTTTTCAGCTATGTCCCAAGTTTCAATTTTTCCAATATATTTATCTTCAGGTCTTGTTGATAATTCAATATGGTATTCTAGTCCAAAAACAGAATACATATAGTCATATAAACGTACTAATTCTTTAATTTCTTGTACTATTTGATCTTCAGTCATAAAAATATGAGCATCATCTTGTGTGAAGTTTCTAACTCTAAATAAACCATTAAGTGCTCCACTCGCTTCATGTCTATGTACTAAACCTAGTTCTCCAATTTTTAAAGGAAAATCTTTATAAGAATGAATATCTCTTTTATAAACTAACATTCCTCCTGGACAGTTCATCGGTTTAATTGCGAATTCTTGATCATCAATAACTGATGTGTACATATTTTCACGATAATTTTTCCAATGACCTGATACTTCCCATAACTCTTTTTTTAGCATTATCGGTGTTTGAATTAATTTATAACCTTCTTTAATATGAACATCATACCAAAAATTTTCTAATTCTCTTCTCAAAATCATTCCATTTGGTAACCAAAATGGGAATCCTGGTCCATATTCGCTTAGCATAAATAAATCTAACTCTTTACCCAATTTACGATGATCTCTTTTCTTTCTCTCTTCAAGAAGATGAAGATATTCATCTAGTTCTTCTTTAGTAAAGAAAGCTGTACCATATACTCTAGTTAATTGAATGTTATCAGAGTTTCCCCTCCAATAAGCCCCAGCTATACTAAGTAATTTAAAATGCTTCACCCACTTAACTCCTGGTAAATGTGGCCCTCGGCATAAATCTGTGAAATGTGCTTGTGCATAAGTGCTTATTTCTTCATCTTCTGGTAATTCATTGATAAGTTCAACTTTATAAGGATCATCATTAAATAACTCTAAAGCATCCTTTTTGGAAATGACTGCCCTTTTAATTGGTGTGTTTTGAGAAGCTATTTTTTTCATTTGTTTCTCAATTTTTACAAGATCATATTCTGATAAAACATCATCTCCTAAATCTATATCATAATAAAAACCATCTTCAATTATTGGTCCTACACCAAAATGAGCATGAGGATACATAGATTTAACAGCTTCAGCTAATAAATGAGCTGTTGAATGTCTTAATACCTCCAAAGCTTCAGGATCTTTATCTGTAATGAATTTTACTTCAGAATCAACCTTCACTACTGTATCCATGTCAACTAATTTACCGTTTAGTTCACCAACGATACATCGTTTTTTTAATGATGGTGAAATCCCTTGTGCAATGTCAAATAATGACAGTTCTGATTCGTATTTTTTTTCGCTTCCATCTGGAAATTTAATAATCATCTTTTTTCCTCCTAAATATAAAAAAGTCATCCTATAAAAGGACGACTTAAATCGCGGTACCACCTTTGTTCTTATTCGCATGAATAAGCACTTAACTCGTTAACGCCTGATACGGGCACTTTTTCAAGAGCCGACTCCAAGGGAGTGAATTAATATCTTTATATTTGGCTTACACCGCTCCAAAATCGCTTTTATAAAGGTTTATATAATTCGTGTCCTTTTCTTTGTCTTTTGTATATATTATATATGTTTTTCCAATTATGTCAAGATATATGAGGCTTTTCAGTAACACTAAACTGAACAGTTAGAGATTTGATTCTTTCAACAATTCTCATTGCTTTAGTTTTTTCTAGATTGCTGTTTTCTTTACACAATGCTTCAATTAATACCTTCAACTTCATATTTGATGAGAAAAATGTAGGTCTTTGATCTAATAATCTATATTGAAGTACTGGTCCTAAAACTTCATCTCTTATAAATTGATTTGGTGTTTCACCACCAATATCATCTAAAAATAGTATTTGTGTTGATTTAAGTATTTCGATTTTAGCTTCAAATCTATCCGTACCAATGCTTGACTTCAATTCTCGCACTAAATCTGGATAGTATACAAATGTTATCTTATATCCTAGCATAGCTAATTCATTAGCCATCGTAGCTAATATGTATGTTTTACCCGTTCTATAAACACCACTAAGATACATCCCTTTAACATAATTATCTTTGTTGTAATTTTTGATAAAGTTAAGCATATATCTATGAATTTCTTTTCTTTCTGGTCCAATCATATCAAAATCATCTAGTGTCGCTTGAAATATTTTTTTAGGCACATAGAATGAACTAATATTTTGGCGAGAACCATCAGTTTTATTGTATTTACATTTCTCATATTCTAATTCGATATCTTCATTATATATTTCAAGTTTAGGTGTGAAACCAGTTGTAACAAGTTTACATTCATATAAACCTTTGCATTTAGTACATACTTCTTTATCTTTCATATAGGCTAATATATTATTTATGCCTCGAATAATTGTATCGTGAGTTAAGTCATTGTTCATGACAAAATTGCTGACGATTGGATCAGCCATAAATTTATCAATGATATTATCGTAATCTGCTTTGAAACCATCTTGAAGATAGCCATTGATTTTTTTCACAATTTCACCTCTATTCAAAGTTTTTAATGTATTCATCTAACCAGTCAATTTCAACATCTTTTGGTTTGTTTTTGTTTTGATATGTTTTATTACTTTTTCTTGATCCTAAGTGTTTAACAAAATCCATTGCTAATTCAACAGTGTTGATATGATTTCTTTTCCAGTTTTGTCCAACTTTTTGAAAGAATGCAAAACCAGGCAAGACTCCGTCCTTAGTTCTAGCTATGTATGCTATCATAACATTGACTACAGATGGTTCTAATCCCACCTCATCAATTAGTCTTTCAACAATTCGTAAATCCGCTACAGAAACCATTCCGTCTCCTAATTCTTCTAATAGTTGAATAGGAGATATAGTTTTAAAAAATTCAACTGGATCAATTGGTGCATTCCTAACTGTTGTTTTTTCTATTACAGTATGTGTGTTTTTGACTTGAGAATTGTTTTCATATTCATACCTAGAATTTTTAGCTAAAAACTCTATGTTTACTTGATTATTTTCATCCAATGATTTTATAAGAACATCTTTCATGGTAAGTTCGTCTAAACCATAAACATATGATAGACTCTCTATTTTCAGCTTAATTGCTTTAGTTAATTGAGCAATCTCAAATACAGATTCAGGAATACTTTCTTCAAAGAATCTCCAATTGAAATCATATTCACTCAAAGATTTGAACCTTTGTTTTTGTCCTGATATTAGGTTAGTTTCTTGTAATTGGTCATAATGATCTAACGCTTTAAAGACTTCATTAAAAGCTTTGGATATATTATATTTTTGTTTTTTACTTGTTTGTTTTATTTTGAATACTTTCAAAATCTTTTTAAACCTAGTTTTCGTTATAGCAGAAGTTAAATAATCACCAAGAATCCCATCATTAACAAAGCTTCTTGCACTAAGAGGAAGCTTTATTTCATATGTAAAACTATCACTAACAAAAAAAGTTACTAATAGCCCTATTGCTTCTAATTTATATCTATCTTGTTCAACTGATTCTAATTTACGGTCTAATAAAGACTCTAAATCTGCGTGAAGATATTCTTCTGAAATAAGAGTCTGTCTATCCATTAAATTAAGCAAAGTCAGATATAAATTGAAAGCTGATGTACCAATTATTGGCTGATATAACAAAGTTAATACTTGGTAATCAACACTTGAACAAATTCCTTCTCCCGAAACTATAAAAGTGTCACTTCTTCTGATTGTTTCCAATTATACTTCTCCTTATGGATGTAATGCTACTCCCTTAAAATTAAGAATACTTTTTAAATCTTGAAATATTTTCATTGCTTTTTTTCTAGGACGATGCATTCCTATTGCTGTGAATGTATTGACTTTTAAATCAATACCAGCTTCGATTGGTGATATTTGAGTTATGGTAACAATCGCATCACATCCAGAACCAATCATGTATACTTCTTTGTGAACTTCATTAATGTCTCTTACTTCCATGCCATTAAGTTTAGCAACTTGACGAAGAGCGTTAACAACATCTTTAAATCTATTACGGTAGTATCTTGTTCTTAATTCTGGGTCTGTATGTAGTTCCCTTGTCTCACAAGATGGTGAGAAAAATGATTTAACTGACATATTTATCACTCCTTAAAATTTCGTATATTTCAATAAGTTGCTTTTCTGTTTCTTTAGTATCATGATTATTGTCTATTATAATATCTGAAAATTCCCTTTTTGTATCTAAGTCTAATTGGGATCTTATTTTTTTAATGGCTAATTCTCTTGTTATATTGTCTCTATTAACTAGTCTAGTTATTTGTGTTTCATATTCAACATAAACTAACATTGTTAGATCTGTAAGAACTTCTAACCTTGATTCATATAGAAGTGGAATATCCAAAATAATAATTTTCTTGCCTTTTTCTTTTAAAACATCGATTTTATGTTTCATCTCTTTGATAACATATGGATGAGTAATTTGATTTAGTTTTAAACGTTTCTTATCATTATTAAAAACTATTTGAGCTAATGATACTCTGTCTATTTGATTATCTTTAACTACTCTTTCACCAAACTCACTTGTTATTTCATTATACATTATTTTACTTGTTTTGAGTAGTTTTTTATAAATCTTATCCGCATCTAAAACATTTATTTTATGTTTAATAAACCAATTAGATACAAATGATTTACCAGTAGCTATTCCTCCAGTTAATCCTATAATTAAGGTTTCTTCATTTCTTTGACAAGTAGGACAAAAATATGTACCTCTACCTCCAACCCTAATTTTTACAATCGTATCACCACAATTTTTGCATTTTTGACCTGCTAAGGTGTGCACGTTTAATTCATTTTGAAAACGACCGTCAACTCCTAAGCTAGATTGATACGTTCTAATAGTTGTTCCACCTAATTCAATAGCTTTTTTTATAACTTTCTTACCAGCTAAAATTATCTTTTCCACTTGATATTTTGACAATTTATTTCCTGATTTTTCTGGATGCACTTTTGCTAAAAATAAAGTTTCATCTACATAGATATTTCCTAATCCAGAAATTATATGTTGATCTAGTAATAAAGATTTTATTGGTCTAGCAGATTTTTTTATTAAAGGATATAAGTAATTTAAATTTAAATCAGGTGAATTTACTTCAATTCCTAACTTTTTTACACCTTTTAAATCTGCTTCTTTGTGTAAATCTGTTAATTCCATAGTTCCAAATTTTCTAACATCATGATAAGATAGAAATTTACCGTTATCTAAAACAAAAATAATGTGGTCATGTTTTGTTAATTGTTTTAGAGAGTCTTTGATATAGTATTTTCCTTCCATTCTAAGATGACTTGTCATTGTAAAATTTTCAAAATCAAAGAAGAGATATTTACCTAAGCGTCTAATATCCATTATTTTTTGATTGATTAATTTAGATTTAAAATCCTCTACAGTCGAATTTCTAATTATTCCACCATAATAAACTAGAACATCAGTAATAGTTCTATTAAGAATAAGGTTTTTCAAAGTTTCTTTGACTGTTTCTACTTCTGGAAGTTCGGGCATTATTTCACCTCAAATAGATTTTTACCTGATGCATAATTAACAATTAGTTTTGTTTCAAAATCAACAGCGTTTTCCATTAGATTTTTAACTATTTTTGTTACTTTCTCTAATTCATCTGGATAAACATCTAATACTATTTCATCATGAATTTGAAGAATCATTTTCGATTTAATATTCTCTTTTTCAAATGTTTCCTTAATCTTGACCATAGCAATTTTAAGAATATCAGCTGCTGTTCCTTGTATTGGTGCATTCATTGCTATTCTTTTTCCAAATTCTCTTGTTTGATAATTTTTCGCATTTATTTCATTAATATAGATTAAGCGGTTATAGAGTGTTTTTACATATCCATTTTCTTTAGCAAATTCAATATTTGAATTTGTTAAATCTTTAATTTCAGGATAGTTTATGTAGTAATTCTCAATAAACTCTTTAGCTTTAAATAATGGAATATTTAAATCTTCTGATAAACCCCATGGTGTTTTTCCATATATTATACTAAAGTTTATAGCTTTTGCGATTGATCTTTCATCCTTAGAAATCGTCTCTTTTTTAAAGATTAACTTTCCTGTTTCTTCATGAATATCTAGATTATTTTTAAAAGCTTCTTTTAGATTCGTAACTTCTCCCATTTCGGCAAGTACTCTTAGTTCAATTTGAGAGTAATCAAATGATAACAAACAATTATTTTCACAAGGTATAAAGACTTTTCTTAATACCTTACCTTCTTCACTTCTAATAGGGATATTTTGAAGATTTGGTTCTTTTGAAGAAATTCTTCCTGTTTTTGTTAATGCTTGTTGGTAGATAGTATGAATTTTACTATCACCTTTTAAAGTTAATGATTGTTTAAGCCCCTCGTAATATGTTGAATATAATTTTGCATATGTACGATAGTTAATTATTAAATCAATAATTGGGTTAAATGCTCTTAATTTCTTAAGAACAGAGATATCTGTTGAGTATCCAGTTTTAGTTTTTTTACTTACTGGCAAACCAAGTTTTTCAAATAATACTTCGCCTAACTGTTTAGGTGAATTTATATTAAACTCTAGGTTAGCTATTTGATATATTTCACTTTCAGTTTTTATTATTTTTTCTTTAAGTGAAAGGCCAAATTCTTCTAAATTATCTTGATCAACTTTAATTCCCTCAAATTCCATATCAGCTAAGGTTTTAGCCAAAGGAATTTCAATTTTATTTAGCAAATCAACTTGATTATTATCTTCTAAACACTTTAATGCATCAGTTTTTATTTTCTTAATTGCATTAACCTTAGAAATAACATGAGGTATATAAATACTTTCTAAAGGAATATTGTATTTTGCCCCTTTGCCATAGACTTGACTGCTATACATAACATCATAATATTCATATAAAGCGGCTACATCACTAAATTCATCCTGGTTTACACTAGAACTTTTTAAATATGCAGCTAATAAAAGATCAAAATCAATTCCATTTATTTCTATATCTTGCCATCTTAGAAATACAGTTAAAGCTTTTAAATCAAAAACAGATTTCTTGTGTTTATTTGATTTTAAATAATCTAAAAAAGCCTTACTTTTTATTGCTATTTTAAATGGAATGTAATATGGTATTTCATCAAAAATTATACCGAACCCTAGTGGCTTTGCTACATGATAATTTCCACCAAAAAGCTCTAGATGTAGACACGAATCATTACCTAATATTACATTTATTTCTTCAGGCTTTGATATCGTGACAAATTCGTTTGGTTTACCCTCTTTTTTAACATTAAGGTTTTTGATAAAATAATTAAAATTAACTTTTCGATAAAAATTAAGTAATTTTTCTTGATCAAAACCTTTATATTCTGTTTTTTCTAAATCAATTTCATTATCAAAATCTGTATCTATTGTGGCTAGTTTTTTAGAAAAAATAGCTTTTTCTTTATTGTTTTCTATTCGTTCTTTTAGTTTTCCTTTTAATTTATCTGTATTTGCTAATACTGTTTCCAAGTCATGAAATTCAGCTAAAAGTTTTACTGCTGTTTTAGCACCTACTCCAGGTACACCGGGAATATTATCAGATACATCACCAACTAATCCTTTATAATCAGCTATTTGATTTGGAGTTACCCCTATTTTTTCTTTTAGATACTCTGGAGTAAAAGTTTCAATTTCTTTTAAACCTTTTCGTGATACTATTTGTTTAACATTATCATCTAATAATTGCATCATATCATGATCATTTGAATATATTGTTATTTCATCAAACTCTTCTTTAAAATGTTTAACTGCATATCCAATAATGTCATCCGCTTCATACAAATCTTGTTGGTAAAAATATACTCCTAAAGCTTCCAAATATTCTTCCATTAGTGGAAATTGCATTATCAACTCTTGAGGTGTAGATTTTCTTGTTCCTTTATATTCTTTATATTCTAAATGCCTATGTGTTTTCCCCTTAGGGTCTAATGCTACTAAAAAATGAGTATACCCATTTCCCATTAATTTAACCATAGCATGAGCAAACCCATAGATTCCATTTGTATATAATCCATCTTTGTTTTGCATTAGATTTCCTGAGTAAGCTGTTGCGTAGTAAGATCTAAATAAAAGATTACTAGCATCAATTAATAGCAATTTTTTCATTAATATTCACCTGCTTTAGTTATTATATTTTATCATAATTAAAAGAAAAATGCACCGAATACAGTGCATTTTTTTGATTATATTAAAATTCGTTTTTCTTTAAAAGAATTAATAATGCCTTTAATATTAAAGTTCTGTCTAAAATCATTGTTTCATTACATAGTGGATATACTGTTTTTGAGTGTCCCCCAGTTAATATAACACTTAGATCCGGATTTTTAACATCGGCCTTAATTCTTGAAATCATCCCATCAATCATAGATGCATGCCCATAGATTAATCCAGATTTAATACTGTCTGTCGAATTCGTTCCTAAGAGTTTTTTAGGCTTCACTAATTCTATTTGTGATAGTAGAGATGCTTTGTTAATAAGTGCATTTTTTGAAGTAGTAAGACCCGTAGAAATTATAACACCTTTAAGTATCTTTTTTTCAACGTATGTGAATGTTGTAGCTGTTCCTAAATCTATTATCAAACATGTATCGTTATACAAATTTGTTGCACCTACACAGTTTCCTATTAAATCAGATCCAACTTCTTTTGGATTATCAGCATTAATTTGGATTCCTGTTTTTACACCATTACCTAAAAATAAAGGTGTAACATCACAATAATCAATAAAGAATTGCCTGAATACTTCATTTAGTTCAGGTACTACTGAAGACACTATAGCTTCAGAACATTCTGGAATAAAGTTTCTAAGTATAAAACTATATTCGTCTATTGATTTGTTTTTTTCGGTATTGATTCTATATACTTGATTGATATCTATACCATTTTTTGATAAACCTATAGCTATTGTTGTATTTCCGATATCGACTACTACTTTCATATTATGCCTCTACTTTAAGTGATGTGTTATTGTTTACTTGTAAATATTTTATTAATCTATCCGCAACTATTCCACCAATAATAGCTGCTAATCCAGCTTCAGCTACACTAAAAGTTATAAGTGTTCCCCATATAACTCCCATTATAGTACTAAATGATTCTACAGAACCTTCCATAAAGGATATATAGTCTCCACCAACAATAGATGCCATGTTTGCGTTACCCATAACAATTGGGAATGTAGATATCATCATTGGTAAAACCATTAAAGAGTGAATAATTGATAAAATAAAGAAACTTACTGCTAAAGCAATAATTCTTATTTTTATTATTTTTCTAAAGAAATGGTAAACATCATAGATTATTAAACCAAAAATTACTCTTGGCAAAATTGAAACCCACGGAAAGATAAATACAAAGTCTAATCCTGGACTCGTAGCCCCTCTGATAAATGATACTATCCCAAATGCTAGCCCAAGGATAACTCCACTTTTTCTACCTAATAAAACTGCCCCAATTAATACCGGTATATGGATAATTGTAGCAGACAATCCAAAGATTGGAATAAACCCAAGCCATGGAACAAACCCCATAACAACTATTATTGCAATAAACAAACCAATAATTGTCATTTCACGAATTCTTTCTTTTTTCGTTTGTACTTTTTTCTTACTCATATTAAATTTTCCTTTCCAAGCCACATATAGTGGTCTCACAAGTAATTATTTTTTAAAAGATTAAGCGTTATCTTTGATTTCGTTAATCTTTTTAAAATCTATTTGTTTTAGCATTGCAAGAATTACATTCTTAACTGCTAAATAATCATCTTTATGAATAATTGAAGCGGTTGAATGAATGTAACGAGCAGGCATGCCAATGGTACATACTAATACACCTTCACGAGATAACTGCACAGCAGCTGCGTCAGTTCCTCCAAGTGATTTGTAATATTGGAATTTTATATTATTTTTCTCTGCAGTTTCTTCAATAAATTTTTTCATTCCTTGATGCAAAAGAGCTCTTGGATCATAGAACCTTACCATAAATCCTTCTCCTAAGGTTCCACCAACCATTGTATCAGCAAAAGTATCTTGACACGGTGAACAATCCACAGCAATGAATAAATCAGGTTTAATTTTAAATGATGATGTTTGTGCACCCCTTAAGCCAACTTCCTCCATTACATTAGCACCTGCATATAATTTACATGGTAGTTCTTTTTTGTTAACAGATTTTATAATATCTAAAGCCATACCACAACCGAAACGATTGTCCCATGCTTTAGAAAATATCTTTTTACCGTCGAAAGACTCTTTATAATTATTCTCAAAAACAATTTGTTGACCAATTTTTACTCCTGAAGACACAGCATGAGCATAATCATCCGCACCAATGTCCAAGAAGAAGTCCTCAAAGCTTGACACTTGTTTAGAAATATTATCCCTAAGTAGATGTGGGGGTTTAGCTCCAACAACTCCAGGAACGAATTTTCCATCATCTAAGACTACGTTCATATGTTGTGATACACATACACTTGGACTGATTCCACCAATAGATATCATTTTAATTACACCCTTTGGTGTAATTTCTTGAACCATAGCTCCAACTTCATCCATGTGTCCAGCAATCATAACAGTAGGTCCATCTTTTTCAAGATTAATCGCCCCAAAAATAGATCCAAGATTATCTTGAACTATTTCTTCAGCTACTGTTTCTAAATGCTGTTTCATAAATCTTCTTACATATTTTTCTTGCCCGGATATTCCTGGTAAGTTTACTAAATCTTTGTAAATGCGATCCATTTATTTCTCCTCTGTAAATTTAATTTTTTGATAGAATATTAGGTTTCCTTTTTCTACAAATCTTTTTTCAAATTCTGTTTGAACATTATCTTCAGGTATGTTTTTATATAAGTTTAAATTTACTTCTTCAATAATATATTGTTTATTACTAACAAAACTCATCATTGAAAACTCAAATAATTTAAAATTATCCGTTTTTAGTTTTACAAAACCATTATTCTTTAAAACATTACTGTATCTTTTTAAAAATTTATCACTAGTTAGCCTTCTTTTAGCTTGTCTGTTTTTAGGCCATGGATCAGAAAAATTTAAATAGATTAAACTAACTTCATCTTTTTTGAATACTTTTTCAATATTTTCAGCGTCAATTCTAATTAGTTTAACATTTGGTAATGGATTTTCTAATACCTTTTCTAAAGCCCTAACTATAACAGAATCGAACTTCTCAATTCCAATAAAATTAATTTTTGGATTTTTTAAAGCTTTTTCATATACAAATTTGCCTTTTCCACATCCTATTTCAACTTCTATTGGATTTGAATTGTTAAAAACTTCATTCCATTCCCCGTAATAGTTTTCTGGACTAGGAATGACAAATTCAGTATTATTTTCAATATAATTTTTTGCATGTTTTACTTTTCTTAAGCGCATTCTATTTACCGGCTAATAATACGATACTTTCAGCGTATATAGCAATTGCTTTAATCATTTGATCAATTTTCAAATATTCATTTGGTTGATGAGCAAGTTCTTCTTCCCCTGGGAACAGTGCTCCAAATGCAACGGCTCTCTTAAGTTGTCTAGCATAAGTTCCTCCACCAATTGTGAATATTTTGTTTTTAGTGTCACCAGTATATTTGATATAAGCACTGTGTAATGATTTGATTAATTCGTCATCCGGAGATACATAATGTGGTCCTTTATTTTCAATACATTTATATTCAAGATTAAATTCTTTAGCCGCTTCAGTCATCTTAGTTTCACCAGCTTCAAAATCATAGTTTCTTGGATAACGAATATTCATTCCTATTTTTATGTTTTTACCATCATATCTAATAAAAGCTAAGTTATTAGTCAATTCTTTCATTTCTTTGTCATAACAAGAAATTCCAAATTTATTTCCATAATTATCAAATGATAAATATTTGTCAATAAAATGTACAAATTTTGCATCTGTTATAGTTTTTAAGAAACTTACCATTAATGCAATTGCATTGACACCTAAATCAGGCATAGCAGCATGAGCATTTTTTCCAAATACTGTATATTTATTTCCGTTAATTTCGCCGGTATACTTATTTTGTTCTAAAAATTCATTAAATTCTTTTGAAAAATCTTTTGATAAAACTACTTCACAAGAATCAGGAACTATATTATATCTATCTCCAGCAATCATTGATTTTAAAATTTGATTTTCTTCTAGACCAAGAAAGTCATACATATATATTCCTTTTTCAGCATAGATTAATGGGAATTCAGCATCAGGAGCAAAACCTATATCAGGCATTCTTTCTTTTGTTAAATAATGCTTTAATCCTCGCATACCTGTTTCTTCATCACAGCCCAAAATAATTCTAACTTTTTTATTTAATTCAATTCCTTGTTCTTTTACTATTTTTAAAGCAAGATAAGCCGCTACTGTAGGTCCTTTATCGTCCATAGCACCTCTTGCATAAATCTTACCATCTTTTTGTGTAGCACTAAAAGGAGGATTATTCCACTTTCCACCAGCCGGAACAACATCAAGATGTCCTAGAACACCTAGTACTTCTTCTCCACTACCATATTCAATATGACCAGCGTAATTATCTATGTTTTTAATTATAAAACCATCTTTTTTACCAATCTCTAACATCATATCTAAAGCGTCTCTAATATCTTTACCAAAAGGCATTTCAAGATTATCAGGATTAAACGCTTCTAATACTGTTGGAATTTGTAATAGATTTGTTGTTAATTGTATAAATTCTTCTCTCTTTTTTTCTGCAATTTTTAACCAATTCACAATATCACTCACCTTCTTTTCTATTTTAACATAATGTTATTCATTTTGAAACAAAAATAAGTCGTATAGTAGTGTTGCTATTTGACTTTATTATATTATTAAGTATAATATATTTATCACATAATATATAGAAAAGTAGGTATTCTTATGGTTAGAAAAATAGCAATGGAAAACCTAACGTGTTCTAATTGCATCTCTAAGGTAGAAAGACGTACTAGTCGCTTGCCTTATGTTGCTAGCGCATCGTTTAATTATGCTAAACAAATTCTCATGGTTGATTTCAATGAAAACTATGATGAATTGAAAGCATTGAAAGAAATAAAAGAAATAGTTGACATATTAGAAGACAACATTATTACTCATTATTTTGAAGATGTTGTAAAAATAAAGAAAGTTAATTTTGTTAAAGAATACTTTTTGGTAATTCTAGGAATGTTATTGATTACAATAACTTTTTTTGCTTATAGAATTTTTCCTATCTTCAATAATGTCTTTGAGACTAATTTAGCACCTTTAAATTCACAACTAAAGGATATTTTTTATTGGACAGGTTACATTTTATTGATTTCCAAATTGTTGAAACAACAAATCAAAGGAATTAAAAAATTTGATATTTTTAATGAAAATACATTGATGATTATTGCTACCTTCGCTGCCATGTTTATTACTAAGTATGAAGAAAGCGTTGGCGTTGTAATACTTTATTCTGTTGGAGAATACTTACAAAGAAGAGCTGTTCAACATTCAAAAAATGAAATTTCTGCTTTAGTAAATTTAAAGGTAGATTACGCAAATGTTGTTGTTAACAAAAAAATTGTGGTTAAAGATCCTTCGTTGATTATTGTTGGAGATGAAGTTGTAATTAAACACGGAGAAAGAATTCCAGTTGATGGAAGAGTAATCATTGGTTCTACTTCTTTAAATACCTCCGAACTGACTGGTGAAACCAAATTAAAGACCGTTAATGTTGGTGATGAAATCCTTAGTGGTAACATTAACGTTGGTGATGTCATTCACATTGAAGCTGTTAAAGAATATAAAAATTCTACTTTAGCTAGAATTATTGATTTGATAGAAAATTCAACGAATACTAAGTCTAAACGAGAAATGTTTATTACAAAATTTGCTAAGATATACACACCTATCGTTGTAGGTTTAGCTTTGTTGTTAGTAATTTATGGGCTAATATTTGATTTTGAAAATGTAGCTGTTGCTAATAATAATGGATATATATATAGAGCAGCGATTTTCTTAGTTATTTCTTGTCCATGTTCATTGGTTTTATCTGTTCCACTTGCGTATTATGCTGGAATTGGTACATCAGCTAGAAATGGAATTTTATTTAAAGGTTCAACATATTTACATGCTATCACTGAAGTAGAAACGATTGCGTTAGACAAAACTGGTACATTAACTTATGGTGATTTTTTCGTTAAAGAAGTGAGTAATCCAGAAGCCTTAGTTTTAGCGGCTTCAATTGAGAAATTCTCAAGTCATCCTATAGCAAAAGCAATTGTAGATTTTAATAAAGACCCAATTTACACTGTGAAAAATGTTAAAGAAATTCCAGGATATGGAATATCAGGTGTTTATAACAAACAAGAATTATTAGCTGGAAGTAAGTCATTTCTTAAAAGTTATGGTATTACAATAAACACCGATAAACTTGGAGTTGGTTCATATACATTTGTTGCTTTAAATAATGAATTCATTGGTTATATAATCGTTAAAGATGAGCTAAAAGAATCTTCAATGGAAACCGTGAGAGAGTTAACAAAACATTATGATACAGTTATGCTTACAGGCGATAATGAAACTTCAGCAAGAGACATCGCAATGCAACTAGGCGGAATTGAATATTATAGTGAATTATTGCCAGAACAAAAGCTTGAAAAGTTTGAAGAAATCAGAACAAACTCTGTTTCACTATTTGTGGGTGATGGGATCAATGATGCACCGCTTCTAAAAAACGCTGATATTGGTGTTTCATTAGGGTCAGCAACTGATTTAGCTATAGAAGTCTCGGATGTTATTATCATTAATAACGATATTAGACTATTGGATAAAGCTATTAAAATAGCCAAGAAAACCAGACATATTTCTGGAGAAAACATTATTTTCTCATTAATAATAAAAGCAATATTCTTAATTATGTCAGCTTTCGGATTTATGTGGATGTGGCTTTCTATATTCGCGGATGTTGGAGTTGCTATTCTTTGTGTTTTAAATTCCCTAAGGATTATTTATCAAAAAAGATATCTCGATTAATATTAATTTAATAAGTATATATACTATTAAAGTAAAAGCCTTCCTTTATCAGGGAGGTTTTTTAAAAACTTTTAAGCCCAATATTATTTTATTTTACATTGTATATGCTATAATTATTTTAAGAAAGGATAAAATGATAATATGAGAAAAATTAATTTTAAAAATTTGCATTCTAGTTTTAAAGACTTCTCAAATAATTTTGGGATAATTTTTATTGTGTTTATTTTTACATTAGTCATTGTGAATATATCATATATTTTTATATCCCTTCAAAACAATAATCAACTAATTGTTCAGCAGGAATCTGTTATACGAGAACAGATGTCAATCGTCGATTTTGCTATTAGGACTGAAATTTCAAATACTTATCATGACCTGTTAGTTATAAAAGATTCAGATGAATATGACAACTATATTAATAATCCTACTGCAAATAATTTGAGCGAAACAGAACAATTGTTTTATAGAATCGCAGTTAATAAACCGGGATTCTATAATATTCGATTTCTTGATATTACCGGTCAAGAAATTATCAAAGCCATAAATGAAGGCGCCGATACTTCTATTGCAGCTCCAGAGAATTTATATGATAAATCCGAGACTTACTATTTTGAAGCAGCAAGTCAACTAAATGCTAATGAATTCTATATATCAAACATTGATATATCAGAAGATTCTGTAATACCAGCTGAACAAAAAATAATTTTAAGATTTGTTTTGCCGGTTTACAACAATTTAGATATTAAGCAAGGCTATCTAGTTATTAATTTAGATGCGTACTCAGTCTTATCAGTGTTTAGTGAGTATGTTGGTAATGACAGTTCTTATAGTAAATTAGGATTATTGAGTAACAATGTTTTTTATCAATTCTCAAAATCTGACTCTTCTACTTCAAGTTATGTTATTAATGTCATTGAAAATCCTGAGAATATATACGGGCCTATAAATAGTGAATTTAACTACACTTCTGACGTTCACATTGAAGAAAATTTAATTGGTATTTTTTCAGCTGATGATGATTTTTTAACTATCTTTTCTAACTTAGATACTGAAACTTTGTTAGATGAACAAGGAGGATTCTTTTATAATCATTTTTATATTCTTATATTAATCAATTTAGTATTCCTAGCACTATTCTTTTATATTGGATCTGTATTAAAATCTAGAAATGATGACAGAGTTTTATTAAACGCCAACACTTATCTATCCGATACAAATAATGATAGTGTAATAATTATAGATGCAGACAAAACCATTTTCTACGTGAACGAAATTTTCAAAAGAATATATAAGTATTCTTTAAAAGAAACACAAAATAAATCTCTTGATAGTATTTTAAATAGCCAAATAAATGTAATATTAAATAGAGTTAAAGATAATAACCAAGTATTAGAGAGTTTTGAGTGGAATACAACAAGATCAAATATTAATATGTTATCCTTACTAAAAGTAAATACCATAAAATCAATTAGAGAGAACATTAAATATTACGTCGCTGTATATTCAAATCCAGACTTTGATAATCGTAGTATTTTAGAGAATATACCAGAGGGAAATAATCCCGCCGACTTCTCCGATGTGGTTAAAACTATCAGTAAAGTATTTTACAGAAAACCTTTGATAATAAATTCTACTTTGATTTTCTTAATAAAAATAGATTACACTATACAAAACTATTTTGAATATGCATCAAGTGAAATTCAAATTAATCTTTTTGAAGATTTAAGAGAAAAACTTAATGACGATTATTCTTTATTTGTTCCTACAAGAAACAACATAATAATATCTGTTGATGCAGACTTAAAAAACAAAGAAATTAGTTACTACCACAATCTGATAGTCAAACTATTAGATAATTTCAAATACAGCCACTCAAAAGAAAGTTCAATATCTTATGTTATATCAAGTGATTATGCAAAAGATGAGTATTCTTCATATGAGGGAATTATTTTCAATATTTTTGGAGCTATGGAATTTTCGAAAAACATTGTAGTCCAAAAATATTTACCTTATGATAATAATATGCGTCAAATTTTAAAAAGAGAGAACCTGATAAGAATGCAATTAGATTCAGGGTTCAAAAAAGATGAGTTTTATTTAAATTATCAAGTTCAGGAACAGTTATCTGATAATAAGGTTACAGGAGTGGAAGCTTTACTTAGGTGGAACAATAAAGACTTAGGAATCATCCCTCCAAACGACTTCATTCCAATTATTGAAAATAGTTATTACATCAACTCTTTAAGTTTAATGGTAATTAACAAAGTAATAAAAGACTTTGAAGATCATCATAAAGAAATACCTGATAGATTTAGAATCTCTATAAATTTAACAAGTTATGATTTTCACAATGAAATGATAATTAAAGAGATTGTTAATAGAATTGAAAACAGCAAGCTTAAAACTCGTAATTTCTGTTTTGAAATTACAGAAAGTGGGTATCTAGAAAACACAGATAAGATTAATAGCATTATAGATTACTTACACTCTAAGGACATTATCATTGCTATTGATGACTTTGGAAGAGGCTTCTCTTCATTAAGTTCTTTAAAAAATATTCACGTTGATAACGTAAAAGTTGATAGAATGTTTATCAAGGATTACCCTAAAAATGATGATGGTCTAATGCATAGAACTATCGCTAGCCTTATTAATAGTCTAGGCAAAAAAATAGTTATTGAAGGTACAGAAACAATAGATCAAATAGAACTGGCTAAATCTACAAATTGCCATGAACATCAAGGTTATTATGTATCCAGACCACTTAACTTTAATGAATTCTTTAATAGATTTGTATCAAAAAAATAGTTATATATTAAAACCCACAATATCAACAAGTGATATTGTGGGTTTTTTTTGTTTCTTATATATGTTTGATTAAAGCATATCTTTTCTTTCCTTTTCTAAGTACCGAATACTTTTTACCAAAAGCATCGTCTTTTTTGACAACAAATTCAAAGTCGTTAACTTTTTCTCCGTTAACTGATATTGCATTGTTTTTCATCATTTCCCTTGCTTCTCTTCTAGATTTAACAAGTTCAACTGCAATTAAAGCATCTATTAATGATAGTTCTTCTGTTGATTCAACTGAAGTTAATCCTTTAAATCCCATTTCTATTTCATCAACTTCTAACTCTTTAATATTTCCGTTAAATAATGCTTTAGTTACTTTTATAGCTTTTTCTAGTTCTTCTTTCCCATGTACTATTTCTGTAACTTGTTCAGCAAGCACTTGTTGCGCTTCTCTTTTTTCGGGTCTATTATTAACTTCTAATTCTAAAGAATCTATTTCATCCTTAGATAAGAATGTGAATTGTTTTAACCTCATAATAACATCAGCGTCAGCTGTATTAATCCAATATTGGTAGAATTCATATGGAGATGTTTTTTCCTTATCTAACCATAGAGTTCCAGTTTCTGTTTTTCCAAACTTAGTACCATCAGCTTTAGTGACTAAAGGAAAAGTAAATCCATAAGCTTTTGCATCGGAAGTATGAATTTTTCTTATTAATTCAAGCCCAGCCGTAATATTTCCCCATTGGTCTTGTCCACCAATTTGGAGGTTACAGTTATGATGTCTGAATAAATATTCAAAATCCCATGCCTGAAGTATTTGATAAGCAAACTCTGTGAATGATATTCCATTTTCAATTCTTGATTTTACAGAGTCCTTATTCATCATATATGTTATATTAAAGTTTTTTCCTACATCTCTTAAAAATTCGATTGCATTCAAACTTGAAATCCAATCGTAGTTATTTACTACTTTAGCATTTGGTAGAATCTTATAAACTTGTTTTTTAATTCCTTCAGCGTTTTTTAAGGACTCGTCAATTGTAAGTAATTTTCTTTCTGATTTTTTAAAACTTGGATCGCCTACTAGACCTGTCCCTCCACCAATTACTAAAATTGGTTGATGTCCGTATTCCATTAATCTCTTCGCTACTAGATATGCTAATAAATGTCCTACATGTAAGCTATCTGCAGTTGGGTCAGCACCAAGATAAAACGTTAGTTTTTCTTGGTTTAATTTTGTTGTTATTTCTTCATCTGTTACTTGATATAACAGACCTCTCCATTTTAAATCTTCAATTAAATTCATTTATTTACCTCCATATAATATAAAAAAATCGTCCTAAAATACAGTAAAGGACGATTGTAATAACCGCGGTACCACCTTAATTCACAAAGTGCGCTCATAAAGATAACGGATTTACCGTGCCCTAAGGCAAACTCATAAGTATAATTCAAAAAATACATAATTCTGATTTTCACCAACCATCAAATCTCTACTTAATATAATATTTTTCTACTTTCTTATTCAACGTTTATTTAGTTGTTCCTCGTTCAATTATATCATGATGTAACACATTAAATTTTTGTTCAATATGGTCCCCATCAATTTCTTGTTTTAAAAATGCCATTGCTTTAGCACCAATATCTAGAATCGGTACATCTACACATGATAATTTTGGTCTACATAATGAAGCATATTTAGTATTTTGGAATCCGTACACTGAAATATCTTTAGGTATTTTTTTGCCTTTTTCAATCATAGTGTTTACAAATGAAACTGCTATTGAATCTCTAACAGCTACAACTCCGTCAATTTTCTTTCCTGAATCTTTGAACAATTCATTAAAATGGACAGTATTAACTGATATATCTCCACTAGTTCTTACAATATTGTTTTCAAGACCTGCTTCTTTCATAGCTTTTAAATATCCTGCTTCTTTTAAATCGTTCACCATATATTTGCGAGCTGTTGTTAACATATAAATGCTTTTTCTACCTTCATCAATCAATCTTCTAGTAGCTTCATATCCAGCTTTAAAATAATCAATACACACAGTGACTAATTTGTTGTCATATGGGTACAATGTGTTAGCTAAGACAATAGGAACCTTATAATCTTCTTGAATTTTATTCAGCATTTCATATTGGTCTTCATTAATTTCGTCGTTCATATAAAGAATTCCATCTGCTTGAGAAGCAACAACTTCTTTAAGCATTTCAGTTTCGCTTAGGTTTTCTTCTTTTAATACATATAAGATTAAAGAGTATTGATATTTTCTAGCTTCAACAGCAACGCCATTTACCATTTCGGCAATAGATGCTCTTGACATATCAGGAACAATAATAGCTACAGTAGTTGATTTTCTACTTGCCAATCCCTTAGCAAAAGCATTAGGTTTATACCCTAATTCATCAATTACTTTTAATACTCTTTCTCTTGTTTCTTGTTTAACTTTTTCTGGATTATTTAAAGTTCTAGAAACAGTTGCTAGTGATACGCCAGCTTTTAAAGCGACGTTGTAAATAGTAGCTTTTACCATAAAATCATACCCTTCCTTTTATAATATTTAATGGGTATATTCTAACATTAAAAACAAATGCATGCAATAAATTTATACTATTTTACAGAGTTTTTCATTAAATTTGTGCATATTAACTAAAAAAGAGCTAAAATAGCTCTTTTTGTTAACGTTTTTCTTTAATTCTTGAAGCTTTAGCAGATAATCCTCTGATGTATCCCAAATTAGCACGTCTTACTTTACCTTTTCGTTTTACTTCAATTTTTGCAATCATAGGTGAGTTTAGTAAGAATGTTTTCTCAACTCCAACTCCATAAGAGATTTTTCTTACTGTGTAAGTTTCTCCTACTCCACCGTTTTGCCTTTTGATGCAAAGACCTTCGAATACTTGGATTCTTTCACGGTCTCCCTCTTTAATTTTGATTGATACAGTTACTGTATCTCCAGGACGAAATTCTGGTATGTCACTTTTCAAATACTCTTGAGTGACTTCGCTAATTAATTGCTGCGACATTTTGGTCAACTCCTTTTGTTTAGATCTATGTTCTTGGAGTTCAGCGGAACATAGTATAAGATAAATTCTCTTCAGCGTTATGTATTATATCATAGTCAGAAGATAAAATCAAACATTTTTTACTTGATTTTCTTCAGCAAATCCGGTCTTCTTTCTACGGTACTCTTTAGTTTCATTTCTTCACGCCATTTAGCGATTTCTTTATGGTTTCCACTTAATAAAACATCAGGCACTTTTACACCATTAAATTCTCTTGGCTTTGTGTATTGAGGATAGTCTAATGAATCTTCATAAAAAGAGTCATGTTCATATGATTCCTTAGATCCTAAAACGCCTGGAATTAATCTCACAATAGAATCAATTACTACAAGAGCTGCAATTTCTCCACCAGTTAACACGTAATCTCCTATTGAAATTTCCATATCGATATATTCTCTTACTCTTTCATCAAAACCTTCATAGTGCCCACATATTAAAATTATGTGGTCATGTTTTATTAAATCCTTCGCAATGTTCTGATTATACTTTTTACCTTGTGGTGTTAAAAGAATTTTATATGCTTCTTTGTAATCTGGAATACTTATAAGTGCTTTATAAATTGGTTCTACTTGTAAAAGCATACCAGCTCCTCCACCATAGGGTGTATCATCTACAGTGTTATGTTTGTTGTTAGAAAAATCTCTAAAGTTTATTATATTAACTTCAACTAGATTATTCTCTTTAGCTCTTTTTATAATAGAATCATTAATAATGGCTGGAAACATATCTGGAAACAAAGTTAATACAGTTATTTTCATAATAAACCCTCCATATTAACTATTTCAATTCTTTCAGTTTCCAAATTTACACTAATTACAAATTCATCTCTAAAAGGAATCAGTTTCTTCACTTTATCTATTGTTAATATTTCTAAATAATCTCCCTGAGGATAAGGTTTCACATCATTAACATATCCAATTAATATGTTACCTTGAAAAACTTTCATATTTATTATTTCTGATAAATGATACTCGCCTTCATTAAGCGTCGTTTCATCTTCAGACAATACGTAGATTTCAAATCCTTTAAACTTTTCAACAAGATTAATATCTTCATAGTTTTCAAACACTAACAAGTCCATATTTTTGTACGATTTATATTGTTTTACTTCAACTTGTACATATTCGTTATCAAAAAAGATAAAAACAATTTTACCTTTTTTATATCTGTCTAATTGAAAGTCAGTAAAAGGTTTAATTTTTAATTCACCTTTTATTCCTCTAGTATTTAATATTTTACCAATCTTAATATATTCCATTGTCTCACCTATTCCTACATAAGAATTCTATCACATTCAGTCGTTTTTTTAAACAAAAAAAGAAGTTGAAATCAACTTCTTTAGTGTATTATTATAATATCTCCGGCTTTTTTAAGCACATGTTTAGTAACAATTGGTCCAGATAATTCAAAAATTACCGTAGCAGCTAAAACAACCGCTCTTACCTGATACCCTAATTCCCCTGGTAATACTTGTGTAGCAACCAAACTTAGCCCTATGGCTACTCCGGCCTGAGGTATTAATGCAAATCCAAGATATTTACTAACGTTTTTGCCTGAATGAGTCAATCTACCACCCAAGGAAGCCCCAAAGATTTTTCCTACTAATCTAAATATAACGTATATTACTCCGACTAATCCAACAGATGTGAGTATCTTTAAATCTAATTCTACACCACTTAATACAAAAAACATTATATATATCCAAGGTGTTGTAAAGTATATCAATCTGTTTATTTCTTCTTGTTTCTTAGAGAAGTTTGTGAATACAGCTCCAAGAGCCATACAAGCTAAAATTGATGAACCGTCTAATAAATCTCCTAAATATATAGTCAGTAAGATTGTAGCAACAACTAAGCTAATTCTGTTTCCTCGTCCTGTAAACCATTTACAGCCAAATACTAAGATAACTCCAAACAGACCTCCAATACCTAATGAAATTAGTATTTCAAATATAGGCTGTAAGACTTGCATAAAAACTGAAGAATGTTCAAGCGCTGGATTAATTGCATTAGCTATCGCAATACCAATACCAAACAATATAACAGCTACTGAATCATCAATAGCAACTACACTCATCAACGTTTCTGTTAATTTCCCTTTTGCTTTGTACTGTCTAATAACCATTAAGGTTGCAGCAGGTGCTGTTGCAGCTGCGATTGATGCAAGCACTAATGCAAAACGAACATGTTCATTATCCATTGTGTTGGTTATTGCAAAATATATAAGCAAAGCTCCAAAAACAAATACTACTGCTAGTGTTGCTTCCAAAACAGCAATAACAATTGGTTTTGTGCCTACTTTCTTAAAATATACTATTTTTAATTCATTCCCAATCGAAAAAGCAATAAACCCTAAAGCGATTGTAGAAATCAATTCTAAACCAGGTAATGCTAATTTACTGATAAGACCAAGAACAGAAGGTCCTATTAATACTCCACCCACTAAATATCCGGTAACATTGGGTAAATGAAGATATTTGGCTAGTTTACCAAATAAAAGTCCTGTGGCGATGATAATTCCTGCGTAAAATAATACTGTTAAGTCCACTATTGTAATTTACATCCTTTAATCTCATCAATTGAAAGAGTAAATGCAATACCAGAATTAGGTTCAGATAAGTCTCCACAAACATTATCAATCACTCTATATACTGTAGCTACTTTTTCATTAGATAGTGCAAACAAAATAACATATGAATCTTTTTTTGGGTTCTCAAAAAGTGATTTTAAAGACCCTATAAATTCCATATCATCATTTTGAATTAATTGTCTCACCATGCCTGTTGAATTTAGTATTGTAGCTCCATTGACATCATTTTCTTTAAGTTCGTGTAAAAATTCTTCTAGCAATTCAGTTTTGTTCATAACATATACTAGTAACTTCATTTAATTATCTCCTTTTTTCGCCGTCTCTATTATACACTTTGAATCATTAAAGTCAAGAATATTATTATGATTTACAATACAAGAAATCTATAAACTTTTTGAAACGAATTGACCAATAATATTCATTGTGCTTAGCTTTACTTTCTAGAACCATCATTACGCTAGATTCGGGCATATTATTCAAAAATATTTTATTAAAATTCTTAGCATTTTTAAGTTGAATAAAACTCATTAAACCATTTTCTTTTCTTCCCATATCGTGATATATTTTTGTACCCTCGAGAATATCGATATTATCTATATGGTGTGAGTAATCTTTCCCTATAAATCTATACGCTGGTGAAAAAGCTCCAATAACTGAAAAAACTTCCTGATATTTTAGTCCCAAGTAAATAGAAATTACTCCACCGCAAGAACTTCCTGCAATATAAGTATTTAATCTATCCTTAAAAGTTCTGTATTCTTTATCTATAAATGGTTTAAGTTGTTTTACAATAAATTCCCCGTACTGATCAGCTTCAGGTTTAATTTCTTCTTTTGGTATTCCAACTTTTTTATTAAGGTATTTATATAGTTTTTTAGGTATATATGGTGAATATTCTAAGATTCTTTTAGATTCATTACTATCTATCCCAACTATAATAAATCCTTTGGTTAAATTATGCATATCGTCCATTGTTTTCATTACATCCCAAGAATATCCACTAAGAGGTGATTTATCAATCAAATTTTGTCCGTCGTGCATATATAGAACAGGATAAGATTTATTTGTTTCATAATAATCTTTTGGTAAGATTACCCTAACTGTTCTTGATCTATTTTCAAGAGCATTTAACACTACTTTTTTGACAATAAGTCTATTATTCAAGACAATCACTTCCCTGTTTAAATTATACAACATTTATAATATTTTTTAAATGAATTGTAAATTATTGCTAGTTTTAATATAATACTATGTAAGGAGTGACAATATGAAGAAAATACTTAAAGTTTTACTAGTCCTTTTAATCGTTGTAATCGTTTTTGGGGCTGGATTTATTTTGGCATTACAATTATTTGAATATAGGCCTGATGACATCACAGAATTAGAGATAACTTATTCAGATGTATCTGAAGGAAATTATTTATCATTAGACACCAACATTAAGGTATTAACTTTTAATACTGGTTACGCTTCTCTTAGCGAAACTGAAGATTTTGTTATGGACGGTGGCGAAAAAGGCCGCATGGATACAAAAACTGAAGTTGAAACTAATCTTGAAGGAATATCTAGTATATTAACAAGAGAAAGTGCGGACATTGTTTTATTACAAGAAGTTGACGTTGATTCAAAACGTTCTTATGAGATAAACCAATTAGCAAATTATCAAAATGTTTTAGGAACTTCTTCTGTATTAGCATATAATTACAGATGTATTTTTGTTCCATTTCCGTTAAGTTTAAGTCAAATGATGGGAAAGGTTAATTCTGGTATAGCTACTTTTTCTGATTATTACTATGAAGATGCTGAAAGAATTCAATTACCAGGAAGTTTTTCTTGGCCTATTAATCTAGCAAACTTAAAAAGATGTATATTAATAACTAGATTTTCGATTGAAGGTAGCCAAAAAGAATTAGTTGTAATCAATGTACATTTATCAGCATATGACGATGGTACAATGCGTTTAGAAGAAACAGAAGCGTTACAAGCTATTATGGTTGATGAATATGATGATGGTAATTATGTTGTTGTTGGAGGAGACTTTAATCAAACTTTTCCTGCAGGAGTTGTTGATGATACAGGTGATACAATAGAATATCTATTTCCACTTAGAAATTCAACCATTTGGCAAGCACCGCCTTTAAACAGTGAAGGCTTTACTGCTAACAACTTCCAATTTGGAGTTGACAATACAACCGCAAGTTGTAGATTATTAGATAAAGCTTTGGATTTAGTTGATGAGAGCAACAATCAATACTATTTAATTGATGGGTTCATTGTTTCAGCAAACATTATAATTTCTAGTGTTGAAACTTTAGATGAAAACTTCAAATATAGTGATCATAATCCAGTAGTTATGAATATAATTTTGAATAGTTAAATTAAAAAGGATTGTAAGTTAATTGCTTACAATCCTTTTATTTGATATTATTTTTCTTTTTTAAAGCACATGAACCAATCAAGACAATATTTATCTTCTGATTCTTCTTCCATTCTTTCTTTTGCAGTTCCACATGAACCTGCAGGTGGTACAATTACATCATCTCCAGGACGCCAATCTGCTGGTGTTGCGCAGTTATCAGAATCAGCCTTTTGTAACGCTTGAATAATACGTTTGATTTCATCAAAATTTCTACCTGTAGATAAAGGGTAGTAAAGAATCGTTCTAATTATTCCTTTAGGGTCAATGATAAATACAGCTCTAACCGCTTGTGTATTAGATTGGCTAGGTTGAATCATCCCAAATTTGTTGGCAACATTCATAGTAATATCTTCGATTAATGGGAATGTTACATCAAGATTTTTCATACCATTCCATTCTAACTCATTAATTTTTCTTAACCATGCGATATGAGCATATAAAGAATCTACTGATAATCCTACTAATTCAGTGTTTAACTCTTTAAATTCAGGTAACATTCTTGTAAACGTCATAAATTCTGTAGTACATACAGGTGTGAAGTCAGCTGGATGTGAGAATAAAATCACCCATTTTCCTTCATAGTCTCTAGGAAAATTGATTTCCCCTTGTGTTGTTGTTGCTGTAAATGATGGCGCTGGATCGCCTATTAGTGGCATTGTATAAATTTTGTCTTCCATTTTGAACCTCCTATAAGTTTTATTTCTATATAATAATTATATCACTATTTGTTAGATAAAGCTAACATTTTGCATTAATAGTATAAAAAATAAAAAAGGTTACAAAGTAACCTTTTATTCACAATTTCATTTATATTGATGATCATTACATTCTGAATTATCGGACACAATTGTACCATTAACATAACTGTTAATTACTTCAATTAATTGACCTTTAACTCCTCTAATACATTCAATCCCTAAACTATTACAAACATTAATAGCCATTTTCCCCATATTACCTGTAATTACTACATTAACCTTGTGTTCTCTCAAAAATTTTGGTAATGCACCTTTTTGGTGGGGAGGGTTCTTGATTATTTCTGAACCTTTAATTTCTTTGTTTTCTACATCATAGACAACAAAATATTCACAATGACCAAAATGCTCTGTGATCATATTGTTGTCAACAGCTAAAGCTATTCTCATTTTGTTCCTCCTTAAGTATTGTTTATTCTCGGTTTCTATAGTTTCTGCCTCTCATCATGCCTCTTCTAGCTCCAAGGCATTGTTCACAATCATCATTACACATAACAACGTGTCCACCTTCAATAACCAAGACAGATCCATCAATAAGAGATTGTGAAACTTTTTTTCTAGCAATTTCATAAATTCTTTGAACCGTAGTTCTAGCAACATTCATTTGTTTTGCTGCTTCTTCCTGATTATATCCTGAATAATCAATAAGTTTAATTGTTTCTAACTCATCAATACTCATTGAAATTGTATTCAGTTTATTCATTTGAACACCTTTTGGTCCGTAAACAGAATACTTAGGCATTTCACATATATTTCTTGGTTTTGGTGGTCTTGGCATAATCGTACTCCTTTGTATAATAATTCTATAATAATAATCAGTATATGTCAACGAACTATACTGATTATTATTCCGCCTTATTTCTTCTTTCAACTATTTTTTTTAACATATTATCATAGTATTCTTCAGTAATGAAATATTTCTTATTAAAAATAAAATACGCTCCAGTAATCAATAAAACTGGTAAAACAGTAATAGCCAACCTTAAACTAATACGCATAGATCCAGTTGCCTGGTCTCTGAATGAAGAATCTGCAGCATCATTTATAACCATTTTTTCAACACCATCATTGTCTTCATCTTCATAAGTAATATTTTCTAATGCATCATATAATACAACTTGTTCCTCTATAGTCAAATCTAAATCATCCAAAATGATAACTCTATTTTCTGCATTGGTTTTATAAACAACTTGTTCTGATATTGATAAATTATCATAAACATTTTTTTGAATTTCCAATTTTGATACATTTTGACTTAGTGCAAAAATGCCAGAAACAACCAACACAAGTGTTACCACCCCTTGTTGTAAAGCTGAAGCAAGTTTAGTAACAAAAGGTCTTAAACTAAACATAACAGCTTCATTTCTTGTACCTGTTTTAAATTCGTTGTATTCAATAGTGTTAGTCATATTTATTATAGTAATCATATAAAACATTGCTTGTCCACCAAATACTAAAGCCCCAAAGATACAAACTGTAATTAGTGAAACTGGTAAAAATGGTAGATATCCTTGCAATAAGAAGAATAAATATCCAATAGCAATAATGATTATACTCAATTTCATTAAGTTTCTTCTTTTAAATCTTTGAGCTATTTTTGCATAAAAACTTTGAATTAATATTGTTGTTACACCAAATGTAGCAACAAAAATTAAAACCATTGTTCCATTATATCCTAATTCTATATAAAAGAAATTATAACCTAAGGCAACTAATAAATTAGAACCTACTGTATAAAACATTAAAGCAAGCGCTGACCACAAAAGTTGATCATTACTTTTTATTGCTTTAAACATTTGTCTTATAGAAACTTTTTCTTCTTTTTTTGCATCTACTTTAACAGGTTCTTTTACACCAAATACTGTTAAACATGTACAAGCTATAAAAAATATGACAAATGTAATAGAGATAACAGAATAGCCTCTTAGAGCATTTCCTACTGTATAGAAACTAATTACAGCATTAGCAAAAAAAGCTCCTACAGCAGCAAATACAACCACCATCATGGTGATTTGGTCGCGACTTTTCTTATCTTTTGCAAGGTTTGGTAATAATGACCAATAAGGAATATCATTTAAAGTAAAAGCTAATTCCCATAAAAAATAAATTACTGCGAAAAATATAACAAATCCCCAGCCTTCAGGTCGGTAATTAAACATAAATATTACTGCTATTCCCGTAAAAATAGCACCTGTCATGATCCACGGTTTAAATTTACCCCATCTTGATCTTGTATTATCAACAATTCCGCCCATAATAGGATCATTAATTCCGTCCCAAACTCTACCTATTACTAAAAGGATCCCAATAACTGAAAACTGTTTAGCAGATAAATCAAGTGCAAATTGAATGTAAGTTATAAAAAATATTGCAACTAAACTGTAGATCATATCTCTACCAATTCCACCTAAGCTGTAAGTCCACTTATTGCGTTTAAAAAGCTTTTTCTCCAAATCTAATACACTATCGGTCATTTTGTCCTCCAAAAAAAAGATTTACTATTAAGAATTATAACAATTTTATAAAAAAAAGAACATATCAAACCCGATTTTCATGTAAATATTATATAATATCTTTTATTAAGAGGTGTTTTATGAGAATAATTAAGAATTATGAAGAATTTCAAAAGCTATCAAATCAAGATTTGTTTGTTGTAATAGCTAAAACTAAGACGTGTGCTGTTTGTCACCCGCTAACAGATAAATTAATAAATTCCATGATTAATTATGAATCTATTCCCTATTATGAATTGTATCTAGAAGATGTTGAATTATTTCAAGGACAAAATCTAGTCTTTACAGTGCCTACAGTTATAGTTTTTAGTCACGGAAAAGAATTGTTAAGAGAATCCAGATTTATAGATTTCAACAAGGTTGAAAGATTATTTAATCTATATTTAGAGAATAAAGAATGATTAATCTACTTATTATTTAATTTCTATAAAATACAAAAAAAACACGGTTCATAAAGAATCGTGTTTTTTGTATTTAATTTTTAGTAATTAATTAGTGAGCAGTAATTTGTGCGTGTGTAAAGTCAAGAGATCCAAGTACAGATCTTCCCCAACCTGTTACGTATGATTGAATTAAATAAACATCAGCATAGTAATAAACTGGTAAAATTGGAAGGTCTTCCATTAATAAATTTTGAGCAGCATATAATTTTTCGAAATGAGTTGCAACATCAGATGTAGCTTGAGAAGCAGCCATTAAAGCATCGTATGCAGCACTGTCATAACCAGGGTCATTGTATGCATTATCAGATGTAAAGATTGCTAATAATCCAGCAGGATCCATAAAGTCTGTTAACCATCCACCTCTAGCAATGTCAAAGTCTCCTTCTTCTCTAGTGTTTTGGAATACAGCCCAGTCTTGGTTTAAAAGAGTTACTTCAATACCTAAATTAACTCTCCAAGATTCTTGAACCATTTCAGCAACCATTTTATGTCCTTCAGAAGTGTTATAAAGTATAACTTTTCCAGCTAAATAAGTTCGTAATTCAGGAACTGTCATACCCATTTCTGTAGCAGCTGTAGCAAATAATGTTACTGCTGCTGCGTAATTAGAGTCATCTGTTGCGATTCCATAATTTCCACTTACAGTTTTAAAATCATTTCCTTCGTCATCTAAGAATCCTTCAGGAACAAAAGCTGTTGCAGGAACTTGTCCAGCGCTTAATGCTTCAGTAATTGCTTCACGGTCAATAGAATAAGTTAAAGCTTTTCTTAAGTTAAGATTATCCCAAGTTCCATCAGCGTCTTCCATATTGAAGTTATAATAATAAGTTCCTAATAATGGAAATACATAGAAATTTGGTTCTTCAGCTATTAAAGCACCAACCATTGCATTTGGAACAGATGGTAATACATCTAATTCACCAGCGTTATATCCTACATATGCTGTAGTAGCTAAATCGATAAATTTACCATTGATTGTATCAAGATAAACTTCGTCAGCGTTCCAGTATTCAGGATTTTTTTCTAATGTTAATCCTTCACCTGAAGTATATTCAGTAAGCATGAAAGGTCCATTACAAATTGTTAATTCAGGATCTTTAGCCCATAAACCTTCTTCTCCGCCTACAGCTTCAACAGCTGATTGTTTTACAGGCATGAAATGATAGAAAGCCATTAAACTTACAAAATAAGGTGTTGGATATACTAAAGTTACTTCTAATGTTAAATCGTCAACAGCTTCTACGCCAACATCAGCAAGCAATCCATCATTATAAACTGCATCTAATGAACCAACAATGTTAGTATATTCCCAAATCCAAGCATATTCACTTGCAGTTAGAGGATCCATTCCTCTTTTCCAAGAATATTCAAAGTCATGAGCAGTTAAAGCTGAACCGTCGCTCCAGTTAGATTCGCGTAAATGGAATGTAACTGTTAAACCATCAGCAGATGTTTCCCATGTTTCTGCCATACCAGGTTGTACAACTCCGCCAACTTCACGAACTAAACCTTCAAAAGTTTGGTTGATAACGTCTCCACCATCAGATGCGCCGTTCATAGTTGGGTCAATTGTTTCTGGATCAGCACCAATGTTCCAGTTAAGTACTTGAGGCACTGTTGCTTCAGTAGTAGTTCCTTCGCCTTCAGTAGTTGTAGCTGTAGTTTCTTCACCACATGCTACAAAAGCGAATGATAAAACAAATACTGATAATACTAGTAAAAATTTCTTCATTTTTTTCTCTCCTCCATTTTGATTTTCTTTTCTATATTTAAACACAAATTGTGTTAAATACCATTAATTTCATTCACGAAGTGACAAGCAACATAGTGACCGTCTTCAACCTCAACTAAGTTAGGCGTTTCAGTTCTACATCTGTCTTTCGCATATCTACATCTAGATGCAAATCTACATCCAGGTTTTGGATTTATTGGCGAACCAACATCTCCTTTTAAAATAATTCTTGAATCCCTTATAGAACTTTTAGGGTCAGGAATAGGTATAGCTGATAAAAGTGATTTTGTATAAGGATGTAAAGGTTTGTCATAAAGAATATCACTTTCAGTTACTTCCATTAATTTACCTAAGTACATAACTCCAATTCTGTCAGAAATATGTCTAACCATAGATAAATCATGAGCAATAAATAGATAAGTCAAACCAAATTCTTCTTGTAAATCTTCAAGCATGTTTACAACCTGTGCTTGAATCGATACATCTAGTGCTGAAATTGGCTCATCACATATAATTAGTTCTGGATTAATTGCTAACGCTCTTGCAATACCAATTCTTTGGCGTTGTCCACCACTAAATTCATGTGGATATCTATTAGCATGTTCTCTTTTTAATCCAACTGTTTCTAGTAATTCAAAAATTCTTTCTTGTTTTGCTTGCCCAGATAAAATCTTATGCGTTTCTATACCTTCACCTATAATGTCTGTAACAGTCATTCTTGAGTTTAGTGAAGCATATGGATCTTGGAAAATCATTTGAATTTGTTTTCGATACGGAAACATATCTTTCTCTTCAAGATATGCTAAATCTTTCCCTTTGAATAGTATTCTTCCATCCGTAGGTTTATACAGACGAATAATAGTTCTTCCAGTAGTTGTTTTACCACATCCTGATTCACCAACAAGTCCGAAGGTTTCTCCTTTATAGATAGTAAATGATACACCATCTACAGCTGTTAAAATTTTTTTCTTTTTTCCTGAACCACCTAAATCAAAATGTTTTTTGAGATCGATAATTTCAAGTAAAGGTTCTTTTTTCTTAGTAGTCATAGTCGTTTGCCTCCTTATCTTCTGGCTCGCATTTAACGAAACCTTCTACATTAGGAGCTCCTTTATCGTGTAACCAACAAGCAGCATATTGCGTTTCAGATATTTTATATAATGGAGCTGCTTCTTCTAAACAAACTTCCATTGCATATTTACATCTTGGTGAGAAAGGACATCCTTTAGGTGGTTTTAATAAATCAGGCGGAGAACCAGCAATAGGAATTAATCGTTTCTTTTCTCCCGATTCCGGTCTTGGAACTGATTGCATTAAGCCTTGTGTATAAGGATGTTGTGGTTTTTCATACAAGCTAAATATATCAGCTTTCTCCATGATTTTACCACCATACATAACAATTACTTTATTACAGATTTCAGCAATAACACCTAAATCATGAGTAATAAATATAATCGATGATTTTATTTTGTCTTTTAAATTCCTCATTAAATCCAAAATTTGAGCTTGAATAGTAACATCTAATGCTGTAGTTGGTTCATCAGCAATAAGCAGTTTCGGATTATTTGCTAGAGCCATTGCAATTAATACTCTTTGTCTCATTCCTCCAGAAAATTCATGAGGAAAACTTTTAATTCTTGTTTCTGGATCTGGTATTCCAACAAGATTTAACAATTCAATTGCTCTATCTCTAGCTTCATGTCTAGTCATATTTGAATGAGTCCTAATTACTTCCATAATTTGATTTCCAACAGTATAAACTGGGTTAATAGAAGTCATAGGATCTTGGAAAATCATTGATATATCATTTCCACGATATTTATTTAAATCTCTGTCTTTCATTTTAGTAAGATCTTGACCATCAAATATAACTGAACCGTGTACAATCTCACCAGGATCATCTACTAAACCAATTATCGATAATGATGTTACAGATTTCCCAGAACCTGACTCACCAACGATACCTAAGATGTCTCCTTCTTCTAAATCAAAACTTATATCTCTTACAGCTTGAACTTCTCCTAAATGTGTAAAGAATGAGGTTTTAAGGTTTTTTATTTCCAATAATTTCTTCGCCATCTTGCTTACCCCTTCCTCAATCTTGGATCAAGTGCTGAACGCAAACCATCACCAAGGAAATTAAATGATAATACTGTTATACCAATTGCTAATGCTGGGAAAAGCATTTGGTATGGATATGCTTCTAATTGACTAATTGCTTCATTGGCCATTGTACCCCAAGAAGCTTCTGGTGCCGAAATACCGATACCAATGAAACTTAAGAACGCTTCTGTAAAGATAGCTGACGGAATACTCATAGTAAGTGAAACAATGATTGGTCCTAATGAGTTAGGAATTAAGTGTCTGAAAATAATTTTTCTTCGTGAAACGCCAATTACTCTAGCTGCTAAAACAAATTCTTGATCTTTAAGGCTAATAATTTGCCCACGCACCAGCCTGGCCATTCCTACCCAATACACCGTTCCTAAAGCAAGGATAATCGTCCATATATTTGCTTTATTTAATAAAACCATTAATAAGATAACATAAATTACTAGTGGTATTGAATTGATAATATCAACAATTCTCATCATAATATTATCTGTTTTACTGCTTGAGAATCCGGAGACACTACCATATACTACACCAATAAGAAGGTTAACTAATGCAGCCACTAGTGAAATTTTCAATGATATTCTAGCACCATACATTAACCTAGTTAAAACGTCTCTACCTAAATGGTCAGATCCAAACAAGAAAGTCTTGTTTCCAACACTCATAGTTGGTTGTTCTGTAGTTTGACCATTATATGTAACGGTATAGTCAATATCACCTTCTGGTTCATAAACTCTGTATGAATAATCAATAGCTATTTCTTCGCCTTCATAATCATAATAATATATTCTACTGATGAAGTCTCTTGAAACTAGATCAAGTCTTTCAAGTACATGTCCATCTTCAGATATCAATAATAATCTATAACTTTGAGTTAAAAATACGTAACCATCTTCGCTTACTTGATAAACAGATAAACTTGGAGGTAAATTTGAATAATCTGTGATTTGATCTTGATAACCATAACCTGTAAAGTATGGCCCAGCAAAACCAAATAGTACAACTAATATAACTCCTGCTAAACCTATCATGGCTAAAACATTGCCACGTAGCCTTCTCCAAACGTCTTTCCAATATGTTAAACTTTCTCTAATTTGCTCTTTATCTTGTTTCTTTGAACTATCCACATAATTAAAATTCTTCATATTATTCACCGCTGCTCTTTCCTAATCTAATTCGTGGATCAATCCAAGAATATGCCATATCAACTAGTAGAACCATTACGATATAAATTGCTGCATAAAACATTGTTACACCCATAATCATTGTATAATCACGGTTTCCAACACTTTGTACATAGTATTTCCCAATACCAGCAATCGCAAATACTCGTTCAACAACAAATGAACCTGTAATGATAGCAGCAAACATAGGACCTAAGTAAGTTACTACGGGAATTAATGCATTCTTCAAAGCATGTTTATATAATACTTTATACTTAGGTAATCCATTAGCTCTTGCGGTTCTTATATAATCTTGTCTAAATACTTCTAACATACTACTTCTGGTTAATCTAGAAACAAACGATAGTGAATATGCTCCTAAGGCTATTACTGGCCCTATGTATGAGGACCACTTTTCCAGTCCAAAGGCATCTACCCATCCTAAGGTTCCTGCGACAAACGATATATAAACAACAGCTATAACAAAACTCGGTATTGTTACACCTATTGTTGCAATAAACATTGCTAGTTGATCAACCCAAGTATTTTGCTTTAAGGCTGATATAATTCCAATCGGTATACCAATCAAAATTACAATTATAGTTGCGTATAATCCTAATTTAAGACTGATTGGGAACTTTAGTAAGATTTGTTCTGTGACATTTACGCCTAATTCTTTATAAGATACGCCAAAGTCAAATTTAACAACTCCTAACATATACTTGAAATATTGCACCAACAAAGGATCGTCCAAATTATATTTAGCTTCTAATCTTTGTAAAATAATTGGATCAATTGGTCTTTCTCTTGCAAATGGACCACCAGGCATAAGTTTCATCATAAAGAAAGTTAGTGTAGCAATAATAAACAATGTTAAGATTGCTGACAAAATTCTCTTCACATAGTAATTTTTCATTAAGTCTCCTCCGTTACTTTCCTGCAAATATTATGGGAATTTATACCATAATTTTACATTTTTTACAAGGAGTTTTGCCTATTTTACTATGAAATTGAAATAAAAATGTAAAAAATAAGGATGTTATTGTAAAATTAAGCGTTTACATTGAAGTTCAAATAAAAATCAAGAAATTTGTTTTTGAATTTTGCTCAAAAATAATCATTCTTATAAAGTTGACTTTAAAATATATTATATATATAATATAGAAGACATTGTAAATGAGGGGGAAACATTTTATGCTTCTAAGTATTGCTTTAATATTAATTGTTGCTATATCACTGAATGCTATATTCGTAAAATTTAAGATTCCGGGTTTAATAGCATTTATTATCACCGGAATTGTGTTAGGTCCTCATATACTCAATGCAATTGATCCCAACATTTTAGATGTTTCTCTTGATTTAAGAGAAATAGCTCTAATTGTTATCTTATTAAGAGCTGGTTTAACACTAGACTTAAAAGATTTAAAGAAGGTTGGTCGGCCAGCTATATTATTAAGTTTTTTACCAGCAACATTAGAAATATTGTTGATAGGTTTTATATCTCCACTATTCTTTGAAATAACTTTATTAGAAGGATTTATGTTAGGAAGTATTGTCGCAGCTGTTTCGCCTGCTGTTGTTGTTCCTAGAATGATAGCACTAATCGAAAAAAAGATCGGAACTAACAAACAAATACCTCAAATGATTTTAGCTGGTTCTTCTATTGATGATATATACGCAATTGTTATCTTTACAATATGTCTTCAAATATATCAAACAAATTCATTTTCTGCTTTAACCATTGTTCTATTTCCAATAACTCTAGTTGTTAGTTTGATTTTAGGTGCTGGACTGGGGTTATTTCTTGTTAAATTATTTAAATGGTTGCATATAAGAGATACATTAAAAGTATTAATTATATTTGGAGTTTCTTTTCTATTAATTGTTCTAGAAGGATTTGCAAAAGATTATTTTGCTATTTCTGGCTTACTAGCCGTAATAGCTTTAGGCGGTGCAATCCTAAGACAATATCCAATATTAGCAAAAAGGTTAACATCTAAGTTTTCAAAGATTTGGGTAGCTTCGGAAATTATGTTGTTTGTTCTAGTAGGAGCCGCTGTTGATATAACGATTTTTGGGTCTGTAGGATTATTAGCTATTCTACTAATATTTTTGGGCCTATTAATAAGGATGATAGGAGTCATCCTATCTGTCACTAAAACAAATCTTAATATCAAAGAAAAAACATTTACCTGCTTATCCTATTTGCCAAAAGCTACCGTGCAAGCAGCAATAGGCTCTATACCTTTAGCTTATGGTGTTCCAGCAGGAAATTTAATATTAACAATCTCTGTTTTAGCTATATTTATATCAGCACCAATTGGTGCTATGTGCATAGATAACTTAAACCAAAAGCTTTTAGTTACAGAAACATAATAAGATAAATAATATAATAACTCGGTAAATTCCGGGTTTTTTTTTATTTAATGACTATTGACAAATAAAAATGAAAGCGTTATACTTTAACTGGTTATAACGTCATAACGTCATATCAAGTTAGGGGTGTTTCAAATGGATGACATATATTATAAAGTGCCGAAATATTATATGCTTAAAAAAGAAATTGTTAAGAAAATAGACAACGATGAATTGCTTGATGATCAAATGATTCCAAGTGAAAGAGAATTAATAAAAGAGTTTGGAGTTAGTAGAATAACTGTAAGGCGAGCTATTGATGAGTTGGTTAAAGGTGGAGACCTTTACAAGATACAAGGTAAAGGAACCTATGTAAAAGGTGATTCAAAATCTCAAGATTTATTCTCAATCACCAGTTGTACACAGGATATTATTAATTTGGGAATGACACCATCTAGAAGACTTATACAATGTAAGGTCATAGACTCATATCCAAAAAGAGCTAGACAAATGGAAATTGATGGTAAAGATAAGCTAGTTGTAATTGATAGAGTTTATTATGCAGATAAGGAACCTATCAATAGAACAATCACATATCTTCCAGAAAAATATTTTCCTGGATTAGAAAAACATGATTTTCAAAGTGAATCTTTATACGAAGTATTAGAAAAACACTATAATTTGAAAATAACCAGAGCTAAAAGAACTATTGAAGCCGTTATAGCTGAAGATGAAATAGCTAATTTGCTCGATGTTGACGAAGGTCAACCATTGCTTTTATTTAGAGGTACCACTTACGGAATTATTGGAAATAAAGAGGTTCCGATTGAAACCTTTAAAACCAATTATCGTACCGATCAATATAAATTTTATATAAATCAAGTTAAGGTTTGATTTATAAATATAAAATAAATTTAAATATGGAGGAGAATGTATGAAAAAAATTATTGTAACACTATTTGTACTTATGTTATCTGTATCATTATTCGCTTGTAATAAAATTAATAATAACGATGACATAAAAGTTGGTTTAATTGTATCAGCAGCCGGAGCTAATGATAACGGATATAATCAATTTGCTATTGACGGTTTAGAAAAAGCCGCTACTGATTTTGGGGTTCAAATTAATATTGTTAACACAGCTGACGATGTACCTGGGTCTTTAGAAACACTTGCAGACGATGGATATGACTTAATCTTTACATTAGAATATAATTTTGGTGCTTTAATTACTGATGATGGTTCAGGAGAATCTATTGCCGAAAAATATCCTGATACTACTTTTGTAACTTTCAATGCTTTTGCTAACACAAACGAAGCTGGAACTAAAATTCATGATAACGTTGTTGAAGTATTATTCAACGTTAATGAAGGTTCTTTCTTAGCTGGTTCTTTAGCAGCTTTAGTTATTGAAAACAATGAAGTTTTATTTGATGCAAGCGAATATTCTTTCACCGCTTTAGACGCTGGTGGTAGAGCTGTTGGATTCCTTGGTGGAGTTCAATCAGACGGTATAACAGTATTTGGTTATGGATTTGCACAAGGTGTAGAATACATCGCGAATGAATTAGATGTTCAATACGACCTTTATGAAACTTATGCTGCTGGATTCGGGGCTTCACAAGACAATTATAATTTAATTGATTCTTATTTTGACAGTGGAGTTAATGTTGTATTTGCTGCAGCTGGTGGTGTTGCTACTAACATGAGAAACGCTGCTTCAGATAATAAAAAATTAGCTATCGATGTTGATGCTAATCAAGATGCACAAGTAGCTGGTTCTGTATTGACTTCAGTACTTAAAAACACTAATATCTCAGTTTATGATTTAGTTGAAAAATTTATTGATGATGAAGAAATTGGTGGAAAAGAATTTTTCTATGATTTAAACTCAGGAGCTACTGGAATTACTGATTTAGCCACTATCGAAGGATACATCCAAGATACTACAGAAGCTACAAGTAAATGGCAAGAAATCGTAGCAAAAATCGCTACTATCAAAGCTGATATCTCTGATGGAACTATTGACGTAGTTGATGCACAATCTGGAGAAACACTAGACTATGCAACTTTAGATCACGTAACAAAAGCAAACTAATAAAAAGAAAAACTTAAAGGTGATTAATGTGGAAATTATTAAAACTGTAAATTTAACAAAGATGTTTGGTGATTTTATCGCAAATGACAAAATTAATATAAGCATAAACACTGGTGAAATCAAAGCAATCGTTGGAGAAAACGGAGCTGGTAAGACCACATTAATGAACATGCTTTATGGGCTATTAAAGCCTACAACTGGTGAAATATATATCAGAGAAAATAAAATTTTATTTGATTCTCCTACCGATGCCATGTCATGTGGCATCGGTATGGTTCACCAACACTTTAAACTGGTTCCTAGTTTAGCTGTTTATGAAAACGTATTATTAGGAACGGAAATCGAAAAAAAACATAAAATTGGAAAAAAATCTTTTTCTCTAAAACTTATTGATAAAAAACAAGAAATTAAAGAAGTTGAAAAAATTATTGAAAAATATCAATTTCAAATACACGCAACTGATTTAATTAAGAACATTTCAGTAGGCGCTAGACAAAAAGTTGAAATATTGAAAATGTTATATCGTAATGTGGAAATCCTTATTTTTGATGAACCTACAGCTGTACTTACACCACAGGAGATAGAAACATTTTTTCTTACGCTTAGAGAGCTTAAAAAACAAGGAAAAACAATTATTCTTATCACTCATAAACTTCAAGAAGTTATGGAAGTAAGTGATTCTGTTACAGTAATTAAGCAAGGTAAAGCTATCGGTAATATGATGACTAAAGATACCTCATCAAAAGAATTAGCTAGACTAATGGTTGGTAGAGATGTATTGCTAGAAGTGGATAAAAAATACAATGACTATTCAAAAAAACCAGTAATTTATAAAGTAGAAAACTTATCAACAATTAATAGCGATAATATCAGTGTTGTTAACAATGTATCATTTGAAATTCATGAAGGTGAAATTGTTGGTATTGCGGGTGTTGAAGGTAATGGTCAAACTGAATTATTAGATATACTCACAGGTATTCTTAAAGCAACAAGCGGAAAAGTATATCTTAAAGACATGGAGATTTCTAACTGTTGGCCTAAAAAATTAAGAGAATCAAAAATTGCAATTATTCCTGAAGATCGATATGCACAAGGTTTATGTCAGGATATGTTAATCTGTGAAAATATGATTGCTGGATATCATGGTACTAAAGAAATATGTAAATATGGACTAATTAGTCAAAAGAAAATGCTAGAAAAACTAGATTGTTTAATCAAAGATTATGATATTAGAGTTTCTGAAAAAAGCGGAAAAATATCATCATTATCGGGTGGTAATGCGCAAAAGATAATCATTGCACGTGAATTTGATTCAAATCCAGATATGTTACTCGCTGCTCAACCTACAAGAGGTGTAGATATTGGAGCGATTGAATATATCCATAATAGTATTCTAGGATTACAAAAAACAGGAAAATCAATTCTATTAGTTTCAAGCGAACTATCAGAGATTATGAATTTATCTGATAGGATTCTTGTTATGTTCAAAGGAGAAATCATCGGTGAAGTAGATGCCAAGAATGCAACAAGAGAAGAAATTGGTTATTTAATGGCTGGAATTCGGAAGGAAAAAGATGATGAGTAAGTGGAAAAATAATTTGGAATCAAACCTAAGAAAAGTAGCTTCTACAATAACCCCAATTTTGATAGCTTTTCTTATTGGTGCGATAGCGATTATTCTGGCAAAAGAGAATCCCTTTTCAACCTATTACATTTTAATATCTAAATCCTTATTTAATATCAAAGGATTATTGAAAACTCTTCATTATGCCGCACCACTCATTCTTTCTGGTTTAGCTATAGCAGTAAGTTTTAAAGCAGGTTTGTTTAATATGGGTATTGAAGGACAAATCATATCATCTGGTTTTGTCGTTGCCGTCCTAGGCTACAAACTAGCTTTCTTACCATCAGGAGTATTAATTCCATTATTACTATTAATTGGATTAGTAGTCGGTGTTTTAGTAGCTATACTTCCAGCTTTCTTAAAAGCCAAATACAACGTGAATGAAATGGTAGTTACTTTATTATTAAATTATGCAATATACTCAGTGTTAGAATATTTAACATCGACTATATTCAGAGATCCAAGCAGTGGATATGTATCAACTAATATGATTGGTGCGAACGCGATTATATCGAGGATAGGCGATTCGAAATTAACCCTTTTCTTCTTTATTACAATCGCCGTATTTATTGTCATGTATTTTGTGTTTCATCGTTCTAAATTAGGATTTGAAATTACCGCAATGGGTAAAAATAGATCCTTTGCAGAAGCTACCGGTATGGAAACACAAAAGAAAACTATGTATATTATGCTTCTTAGTGGAGCTTTAGCGGGACTTGCAGGAGCTGGTTGGATGTTAGGTGAAAAATTTGCTTATACATTAAGTTTCTCTGGAACCCCAGGTTTAGGATGGGATGGAATGTTAATTGCCCTCTTAGGTGGACATAGCCCAATCGGAATATTAATAGCCGCCATCTTCTATGCAGTACTTAAAACTGGTTCTGCTTCTGTAGCTATCTACACAAGTGTGCCAGCTGAGATTATTCTCTTACTTCAAGCGATGATTATATTATTCTTATCTCTTAAATTCTTTAATAAAAAAAGAATAAAAAAACAACCAAAAAAGGAGGTAGTGTCAAATGGAACTGATTCTTGAAATATTACATGATTCACTTTCTTTTACAGGTCCTATCCTTCTATGTACATTAGGTGGTTTATTTGCCTATAAATCAGGAGTTATTAATATTGGTTTAGAAGGTATGATGTTATTCGGTGGATTTATAGCTGCATTTATTATTTCACTTACTAGTAGTTGGGTATTAGGTATTATAGCCGTTATTATTATGGGTATATTACTTGGAATATTATTCTCTTTCTTTGGAGTTACAAAAAAAGCCAATTTCATCATTACTGGTTTTGCGATAAACCTTTTAGCAATAGCTGTCGGTAAATATGCATTAGCTATCATTGGAACGAATGATATCAATGTTATCAGTAACGTTGTCAGAGAAAGATCAAGTATTAATATTTGGTTAATCAAAGATATCCCATACTTAGGAACCATCCTAAACGGACATTCTTTATTAACGTATCTATCATTTATTCTAATATTTGTATTGTCTATCGTATTATTTAAAACTAAATTTGGAACCTATGTTAGAGTTGTTGGTGAAAATGAAGAAGCTGCTAGATCACTTGGAATTGAAGTAGATAAAGTAAAATATCTAGCTCTTATTCTTGGTTCTATCCTATGTGGATTTGCTGGATATAATGTTGCAGTTAATCAATTAGCTTCTTACACACCAGATATAACCGCTGGTACAGGTTTTATAGCACTTGCTGCTATTTACTGTGGCCAAGGTAATCCTAAAGCTTCTGGATTATATGCTTTAATATTTGGACTTTCAAGAGCATTAGCTCTTAATTTAGCATTAAAAATCGGTTCTATTGCTGGTTTACTAGACATAATACCTTACATTATGATTGTTGTTGTTTTATCAGTAGTAGCAATCATTAGAGAAAGAAAGACGCTTTATAGGGGGTTCATTCATGAATAAGACCGCATTATTAATAGTTGATATGATATATGACTTCACCAATAAATCTGGTAAAGTATATTACCCAAAAAACGAAGAAATTATTGTAAGCCTTAACGATTTCATCAAAGTTGCAAGACAAAATGATTGTTTAATAGTTTTTGTTGAACATACCGTCAAAAAAGAAGAATACTTAAATGCTGTACTTAAAATGCGAGAATGTTGCATTGAGGGTAGTGGCGGAGAATTAACTGATGAAAGATTAAGTTGTAATAGAAAAAAAGATATTATCATCAAAAAAACTAAATATAGTTCGTTCTATAAAACTAAATTAGATGAAGTTCTAAAAGAAAACCATATTGAAAACCTATTACTCACAGGTACTAAAACAAATAACTGTATTTTAGCAACTACCTTTGATGCATATAATAGAAACTATAGCACTTATGTTGTTAGTGATTTAGTTGGAACATCAGATGATTTAACTAATGCTATATATTTAAGAGATATCAATAAATATCTTGCAAAAGTTATAAGTTCTCGGGAAATAATTAAGTTGTTTGATAGAGGCGATCTATAATGGGATATGATTTAATAACCAGTGGTTATTGTTCTCTTGATAGAATTGTTAAAACAAAAACTTATCCAAAAGTTGGTAAAACAGCTATTATTGCCAATAGTAACCATGCAAAAATATATTATGGTGGTTGTAACGTTAATGTATCTGTTAGCTTAGCTAGACTGAAATTAAAAGCAGCACCAATTCTAAGAGTTGGTGAAGACTATGAATCTGCTGGGTTTAAAAACTATTTAGATACAAACAAAGTTGTTTTAGAAGCTACAAAAAAACTAGAAAACGTATCCACTTCTGCTACTTACTTAGTAGAAACACCCGATAACCAACATATCACATTATTCTATCCAGGAGCAATGGATAATTCTCTTTTCAGCCCTTATTTTGATCAATGGTTTGAAGACACAAAATGTGCTTTAATGACAGTTGCTTCATTGAATGATAATACCGAATTTTTAAAGAAAGTTAAGAAATTCGAGTTACCATTATTCCTAGGAATGAAAATGGATTCTGATGCTTTTCCTAAATCATTCTTAAAAGAATGTTTAGATTCAGTTGAAGTATTATTTACAAATGAAACAGAAGCTGGATGTATTGCAGATATTTATGATGTGAAAAGCTGCGAAGAATTAATTAATTCTTTACCAAAAATTAAAATTATTATTATTACAAAAGGCAAATTTGGATCAAGTGCAATATACAAAGAAAAAAATGAGTTCAAATATGAATCAGTAGGTATCGTAAAAGCCAATAAAGTAGTTGATACCGTTGGATCAGGAGATGCATTTATAGCAGGCTATATATATGGATATTTAAATAATAAATCAATTAGAGAATCAATGGAATTGGGAGCCACACTAGCTTCTTTTGTAATAGAAGGATTAGGTTCTACTACTAATTCACCAATTGAAACTGATTTAATCAATAGATATCAAAATAATTTTGGTAAGGAGAATAAATAGTGGGAAAATCATTATATCTAAAATGCGAAGAATCAGACATCGCAAAATACGTAATCTTTTCAGGTGACCCCTGGCGCGTTAACATCATTAAAAAACATTTAGATGATGTAAAACACATTGCATTTGCAAGAGAATTTAATACTTATACCGGATTCTATAAAGGTGTAAGAATTACTATTTCATCAACAGGTATTGGAGCTCCCTCAGCTGCTATTGCTATGGAAGAAATGTATCAATGCGGGATGAAAGTTGCCTTAAGAATGGGAACGGTTATGTCTCTAAAAGACGAACTTTTAGGTGAATACATAGTTCCAGTTGGTTCTATTAGAGAAGAATCAACATCTAAAACATATGTGCAAGATACTTATCCAGCTATTGCTGATTTCCATTTAATTGAAACAATTAATAAAACAATTTTAGAACATGGTTCTATAGTTGACAACGGGTTGAATGTTACACTAGACGGATTCTATTCACAAATGTATATGTCAAAACTGGCTAAAGAAAGACAAATTGATGTCTTTGAAATATTTGAGAAGTACAAGAAATTGGGTGTTTCAGGTATCGATATGGAATCTGCTTGTATGATGGTTGTTGGAAGACTTATGAATGTTAAAACTGCTTGTTTAACTTTAGTAACAGTTTTAGAAAACTTAAAAAACTCTCTAACAGGTAAAATCAGAGAAGATAAAGAGGAAGAGTTATGTATGATTGCTTTAGAAAGCATCTATAAATACGAAAAGGAGGTAATTAAATAATGAAAAATTTATTAGGCTTAGGAAACAAAACTGTTATTGGAATGGTACATTGTCTACCATTGCCAGGAACTGCAGGTTTCAAAGACAATATGGATAAAATTTTTAGTCAAGCCATAAAAGATGCAAAGACTTTAGAAAAAGCTGGATGTGACGCCCTAATTATTGAAAATATGGGGGATGGACCGTTAAATGATTTCTTAGATATTGAACAAACCGTAGCTTTAACTGCTGTTTCTACACTTGTTAAAAAAGCTGTAAATATCCCAATCGGAATCGACGCAGCTTTTAATGATTACAAGACATCACTATCTATCGCAAAAGCTATAGGTGCTGAGTTTGTAAGAATTCCTGTATTTGTTGATACAGTAATGTATTACAACGGAATTTTAGAACCATGTTCTAGAGACGCAGTATTATTTAGAAAAAAAATACATGCAGAAAACGTAAAAATATTAGCTGATATTCAAGTGAAGCATACTTATATGGTAAACCCAAGTATTTCAATTAAAGATTCAGCTAAACAAGCTGTAAGCTGTTTGGCTGATGGAATAATTGTTACAGGTCGATCAATTGGTATTGAAACTCCTATTGATATGATCAAACAAGTTAAAGAAGTTGTTAATGTACCTGTTATCGCAGGTAGTGGAGTTAACGCTAAGAACATTAAAGAACAACTAAATATAGCTGATGGAGCTATAATCGGAAGTAGTTTAAAAGAGGGCGGAAATATTTCTAACCCTATATCACTTGAACTTACAAAACAAGTATTGAAAGGTTTGGAGGAATAATATAATGATGAGACCTATGAAAATTGCTGGATCTGAACTTCTCTTTGGTGAAGGCAGCCTAGCACATTTAGAGTCACTTAATGCAAAAAAAGCAGTTCTAGTACTAGCTGGAAAATTTCTTTACTCAACTGGAGTAATGGATATTGTAGAAAAACATTTAAAAAACGCAAATATTGAATATGAAACAATTGTTGGAATTGAATCTGACCCTGGATTTAACACCGTCTTAAAAGGTGCAAAATTCATGTTAGAACATAATCCTGACATCATTATAGCTATTGGTGGGGGTTCCGCAATGGATGCCGCTAAAGCAATGTGGATTTATTATGAACATCCTGAAATTAAAACATTAGAATACATCACTGTAAAAGCTAATTTTCCTAAACTAAGAACCAAAGCTAGATTATGTTGTATACCAACAACAGCTGGTACTGCTTCTGAAGTTTCTAGATCAATTGTTATTACAGATGATAAAACACATATAAAATATGGTATTGGTAATATGGAAATGATGCCTGATATCGCAATCTGCGATCCCGTTACCACTCTTTCATTACCTAATCACATTACCGCAGAAACAGGAATGGATGCATTATGTCATGCATTAGAAGCTATCGTTTCAACTAGAGCTAATTACTTAAGTGATATATTAGCCGAAGCTGCTATAATGGATATTTTTGAATTCTTACCTGAGGTCTTAAATGATCCTAAAAACATTTCGTACCGTGAAATAATGTTAAACGCCGCTATGACTGCAGGACTTGCTTTTACAAATGTTTCACTTGGTATAACTCATTCCATCGCACATGGTTTGGGTAGTCTATTCAACATGCCTCATGGCTTAGCAAATGCAATACTACTACCTTATATTGTTTCATTTAATTCACAAAACGAAGAAGCACAAGCTATCTATGATACGTTAGCGTTCAACTTAAATAAAGTTGATTTATCTGAAGCTTTGTTTGAATTGAATAAAACACTGGAAATCCCTAAATCTCTTAATTTAAGAATAACTGATGAAAGTAAATTTCTAGAAAAACTAGACACTTTAATAGAGTTTGCAATTAAAGATGGATGTACTAAAACTAATCCTATCTTACCTACAAAAACAAACTTAAAAGACATTATTCTAGCAGCTTACTATGGAAAGGAAGTTCCTAAAATACTATGAAACTAATTTGCTATTTATCTCTAGGATCTCCTAGCTTAGAACAAAGTAAAGTCAATGCACAAAACTACATAAATGCAGGGTGTGATGTTGTTGAAATTGATTTTCCCGCTAAAGACCCTTACCTTGATAGTCCATATATTCAAGGCAGAATGGGACAAGCGTTAGCTGGTTGTAATGATTACGACAAATATATGAAAACTATTGAAGAAATCAAGGCATTAAATCCCACTTCTGCTTTTATAGTTTTAACATATGAAACAACTATTAAAGAAATCGGGTTGCAAAAATTTATAAACTTCTGCCACAAAAACAATCTTAAAGATATCATATGTGTAGGAGATAAATTTCCAGAAGTTATAAAAACATTAATTGATAATAACTTATTAGTTAGTTCTTATGTTCAATACCATTTACTAGATGAAGAGATTGAGGTAGCCAAAAAAACAAATGGCTTTATTTATCTACAAGCAAAATCTGGAGGTAAATATCACGAAAAACATAAAGACTTAAAATCAATAATTAAATATTTAAGAACTGAAGTTAAATTGCCTAATCCAATCTATTGTGGTGTAGGTATTTCAAGTCCTGAAGATATTGCTATGGTTAAAGAAGCCGGAGCTGATGGAGCCTTTGTTGGAAGTGCTGTATTAAAATTACAAGATAACCCCAAAAAATTAAGCCAAAAAATTAAAGATTTAAAAATAAAAGCCTAAAGAAAAAACCTTCCATTTGGAAGGTTTTACTTTTTATCTACTAATTACGTTAAATCATATTCATCATCTAAATCAAGTTGAACTAATCTATTTTTTCCATCGAGTTCCTTGCTTTTATCATCAATGTTATCCAACAAAAATTCTACATTTTTATTTTTCATAACTCCAATTGTAACAACTACTAATATCACACTAAAAATAATTGATAAGATAGCTACATTTGTTGCATCAACTATAAATCCGGCAGCCAAAGTTGATATCGGAATAGCAGCCATTGACATAGCTCCAATAGTTGCAAACACCCTACCCCTTACTTTAGCGTCAATAGCTTTCATCATACCTGTATTAATTGGTACATTGGTATAAATCATTGTATAAGCTAATAAGATGTTAGCAAAAACCATTAATCCATAAAACAGCCAATAGCCAATAACATTATAAGTAACCAATATAGTGAAAACCGTCATTAAGATAAAACTTCCAGTCATAAAAACTATTCCTTTTCGAACCGAAGTTTTTAGACTCTTTATTTTCATGCTTCCAACAATAATACTAGCAATCAGCATTGTAACACTAAAAACAATATCAATTATACCAATTTCATATTCAGAAGCTCCTAATTCTGTTCTAAATAAATAAGGTATACCTACTGAAAATACTGGTGCAAAACAAAAATTCAACATCGCACTAAAAATCATCATAGTCAATAATCCTGTTGTATCTTTTAGATATTTAAATCCAAACTTAATATCTTGCCAAAATGTAGGTTTAGCATCATCTGATTTATCTCGCTTAAGAAGGTCTGGATTTGTTCTAATAAACATTTCACTAAATGCACTAAAAATAAAACTTATTGCATTAACTAATACAGCTATTTCAAAACCAACTATAGCATATAAGAACATACCTGCAATAATGCCTAAAATGCCTTGAACACTTTGAACAATACTATTCGCTCCATTCGCAGCTTGAATTTGATCATCTCCTACAATTTCAGGAATTGTAGCTGTTGCTGCTGGTCCAAAGAAAGCCTGATTAATACTCGCTATAGCAGTTACTCCTAAAAGAATCCAAATCAATATTTCTTTAGGATAGCCTAAAGATAAAGCATAAAGTGTTACAACAAATAATAATCCTCTGATAAAATCTGTAATATAAAGTATTTTTACTTTATTAGCTTTGTCAACAATTGTCCCAGCTATAGGACTTAATGCAATTTGGATAAAAATACTTACAGCCATAAACAAACTCAGATAAATGGCTCCTCCATTTTCTCCAAACAAGTCTTGAACATAAAGCCCAGCCGCAAAACTATACAGACTAGTCCCTATTGCAGATACTAAACTTCCCTGGAATAGCAAAAAATAGTTCTTGTTTTTGAATAACTTCTTCATGTGATTTCCCTTTCACCTTCAGTTTTCCTTAATAAATATAATAACATGAAAATAATTTTCTAACAAGAAGTTACTAAAGCGTTATATATAGTTCATTACAAATGTTCATACTATTAAACCAATAAAAAAACCGAGTTAAAAACCCAATTTTTAATTATCATATAAAATCTACATTTTGCTAGTTAAAATCAACAAGTAATTCAATATCAGCTATATTAGAAATGGTTTCATGAATTGAACAAAACTTAGATCCTAACTCTGCACTTTTAGATAATCCTTTTTCATTAGATGGATTAGTTATTAATAACTTGATTGTGACTTTTTCTAAAAGATTAACTTCTTTGCCAGTTCCTTTATGTCCAGACACTTCAATTTCTGCTTTATCAAATGATAATCTCTTCTTTTTAGCAATTGATAAAAAAGTAGCGTAGAAACAAGAGCATAGCGCTCCAAATAGCATATGATAAGGATAAATTCCGTTTTCCTGTTCGCCTAAAATAATTTTTCCTGTAGGTGTTTCCATTGTACCAACGTAGTTATCATCCCATGTTTGTTTAATAGTATCTAATGCCATTAAAAATCACCTCTTATAAAGATTATACTATATAACATATTAATTTCTTAATTTTAAACATCTAGAAATTATATTTTCACGTTATTTTCATAAAAAAAGGGTTGGCTTGTAAGCGCTTTAGTGTTATAATTTTATTGATGGCAAAATCATCAATTTCGTTAAATTTTATATAATATAATAGATAATAAAATATAATAGGAGGAATATTGTGAAAAACAATTTTTATGGCAAAAGTTTTCTTACATTGTTGGATTTTTCTAAAGAAGAAATTTCAGATTTACTACATGTTTCCGCTAAACTAAAAGCGAAAAAAAAAGCAAACTTAGAATGTAGACCTTTAGAGGGTAAAAATGTTGTTCTTTTATTTGAAAAAGATTCAACTAGAACAAGATGTGCATTCCAAGTAGGAGCTAGTGATTTAGGTATGAACGTAACATATTTAGGTCCAACAGGCTCACAAATGGGTAAAAAAGAAAGTATTAAAGATACCGCAAGAGTTTTAGGTAGAATGTTTGATGGAATCGAATACAGAGGATATAAACAAGAAACAGTTGATATATTAAGAAAATACTCAGGAGTTCCTGTATGGAATGGATTAACAGACATGTATCATCCAACACAAATATTAGCTGATTTCATGACTATAATAGAAAAATTTGGACATCTAGAAGGTATAAACTTTTCATATTTTGGAGACGCAAGAAACAACATGGGTAATAGCTTAATGATTGGTTGCTCTAAAATGGGTATGAATTTCACCGGTTGTGCACCAAAAGATTTATGGCCAACAGACGAATTAATTAGCGAATGCAAATTATTGGCTAAAGAATCGGGTGGTTCTATTAAATTAACTGAAGATGTAATTGAAGGATCAAAAGATCAAGATGTTATATACACAGATGTTTGGGTATCAATGGGTGAACCAGATGAAGTATGGAAAGAAAGAATTGAGAAACTAATGCCTTATCAAGTAAATACAACTTTAATGAGCAATGCAAGTGAAAATGCAATTTTCATGCACTGTTTACCAGCGTTCCATAACATTAAAACTAAAGTAGGGAAAGAAATGTATAGTAAATTTGGTATAAGTGCTATGGAAGTTACTGAGGAAGTATTTGAATCAGTACAATCTGTAGTATTTGATGAAGCTGAAAATAGATTACATACCATCAAAGCTGTTATGTATGCAACTTTGAGGGAACCTAAATGAAAAAAATAGTTGTTGCTTTAGGTGGAAATGCATTAGGTAAAACACCATTAGATCAAATACAAAAAGTTAGACATGCTGCTAAACCAATTGTTGAATTAGTTAAGGCAGGAAATGAAGTAATATTAGCACACGGTAATGGACCACAAGTTGGAATGATTAATTTATCTTTTGAAACTAGTAATACAGTTACTAGCTCAAATCCAGCTATGCCTTTTCCTGAATGTGGAGCTATGAGTCAAGGATATATCGGTTATCACTTACAAAACGCTTTATTAGCTGAACTTAAAAATCAAGGAATGGATACAAAAGTAGCTACTATCATTACTCAAGTTGAAGTAGATAAAGATGACACAGCTTTTCAAAATCCGACAAAACCTATTGGTAGTTTCTATGATTTAGAAACTTCTAATAAGTTAGCTAAAGAAAAAGGCTATGATATGGTTGAAGATGCTGGTAGAGGATATAGAAGAGTTGTTCCTAGTCCTAAACCAGTTAGTGTTGTGGAAATAGATATTATCAAAACACTAGTTGATGCTGGCCACCTAGTTATTACAGTAGGTGGTGGAGGAATCCCTGTCGTTAAAGAAGGTAATGAATTCAAAGGTGTACCTGCCGTAATTGATAAAGATTTCGCCAGTGCCAAAATAGCTGATTTATTAGATGCTGATATGTTAATCATATTAACAGCTGTAGATAAAGTTAAAATCAACTTTAATAAACCAAATGAATTGAGTTTAAATGACGTTACAGTTAAAGAATTAGACAAATATATTGAAGAAGGACACTTCTTAAAAGGTTCAATGTTACCAAAAATAGAAGCAGCAAAATCTTTTGTTGAAGGAAAAGGTGGTAGAATAGCTATAGTAGCTGCTCTTGAAGAAGCCAAGGAAGCAATAAACGGTTTAGCAGGTACAACTATTAGAAATTAGAACTTAGAAGGGAGTGCATAATTATAAAATTATGCGATAAATTTATGTTAACAGATCTACAAATTGCTCAAAAAAGTAAAATGATAAAAATTAATGAAATAGCTCAAAAAATTAACCTTACTATTGATGAAATTGAAATGTATGGAAATTATAAAGCTAAATTAAGTTATGAAGCATTAAATAAAGTAAAAAACAATAAACGAGGAAAAATAATTTTAGTAAGCGCAATAAATCCTACGCCCGCTGGAGAAGGAAAATCTACTACTACAATTGGTTTAGGAGATGCTTTAAATAAGATTGGTCATCAAACAATGATTTGTTTACGTGAACCTTCATTAGGACCTGTTATGGGTGTTAAAGGCGGTGCAACCGGTGGTGGTTATGCTCAAGTACTTCCAATGGAAGATATCAACCTACACTTTACAGGCGATATACACGCAATTACTTCTGCTAATAATTTAATTAGCGCTGTTATTGATAATCATTTATTTCAAGGAAATGAATTAAATATTAATCCTGAAAACGTAATATGGAGAAGAGCTATGGATATGAATGACCGTTCTCTTCGTAAAATACATGTTGGATTATCTCTTAAAAGAGAAGTGCCAAGATTTGATAAGTTTGATATTACAGTAGCTTCTGAAATCATGGCAGTATTTTGTTTAGCAACAGATTTAAAAGATTTAAAGAAAAGAATTGCTAAAATAGTTGTTGCTTACAACATGGATGACGAGCCGATAACAGTTAATGATTTATCTGTTTCTGGTGCAGTTACTATGTTATTAAAAGACGCATTCAAACCTAACCTAGTACAAACTTTAGAAGGAAATCCTGTATTAATACACGGGGGTCCATTTGCGAATATTGCTCATGGTTGTAATTCTATTGTTGCTACAGATTATGCTTCTAAAATTAGTGATTACACTGTTACAGAAGCTGGATTTGGTGCTGATTTAGGAATGGAAAAATTCTTAGACATAAAAATGAGAGCTATGAACGCAATGCCTGAGCTTGTAGTATTAGTCGCATCTATTAGAGCATTGAAGCTACATGGTGGTGTTAATAAAAATGAGTTAAAAGAAGAAAATGTTGAAGCGCTTAAAAAAGGTGTTGAAAATCTTGAAAAACATATAGAAAGCGTAGGCGAATTCAACTTACCTTATGTTATAGCGTTAAATAGATTTCCAACTGACACAGAAAACGAAATAGAATTTATGCTAGAATGGGCAAAAACTTATAACCATCCTATTTCTTTATTAGAAGTATTCAGTAAAGGAAGTGAAGGTGGTATTGATTTAGCAAATAAAGTAATTAAAGCTATTGAGCAAAATAATAGAAAATCTAAGTTAATCTATGAAGTAAATACTTCGATTGAAACTAAGATAAATCAAATAGCAAAAAAAATATACGGCGCAAAAGAAGTTGTTTTCTCTGATAAAGCAAAAGAACAAATTAGTATTTATCAAAAACTTGGATGGTGCAACCTTCCAATATGTATAGCAAAAACACCATTATCATTAACTGATAACGGTAAGATAAAGGGACGTCCTAGAGACTTCACTGTTACTGTAAGAGAATTCAAACCTTCTCTAGGTGCTGGATTTATTGTGGCAATGATGGGAAAAGTAATGACTATGCCTGGATTACCTAAACGTGGTGGATATACTGATATGGATGTTGTAGACGGAAAAATTGTAGGATTATTCTAAAAAATATATGAAAGGGATATGTGATCTTTTATCACATTGTACAGAAGATGAAAAGTAGATTAGTTAAAGTAGCTATATGGGGATTTGGAGCTATGGGCTCTGGAATGGCTAAAATGGTTTTAAACAAAAAAGGATTTGACATAGTGGGTGTAACAGATGTTTATGATGGCTTCGTTGGGAAAAGTATATTTGAAATACTTAAACTTGAAAACCATCAAAATCATGATGTTATAGTTGAAAATAATATTGAAAGAATTTTGGTTGAAGAAAAACCTGATTTAGTACTACTTGCAACTGATTCATTCACAAAAAAAGCATTTGATAAATTGAAATTTATTGTAGAACATAAATGTAATGTAATTAGTACAGCTGAAGAAATGGCTTATCCATACGCAAAAGAACCAGAGTTATCAAAAGAATTAAACCGACTTGCTAAAGAAAATGGTGTTACCATTTTAGGAACTGGTGTAAACCCTGGTATGATGATGGATTTATTAGCTATTTGCATTTCTGGTGTTATGAATGAAGTTAAAGATATGGAAATATCTAGAGTTAATTCATTGTCACCTTTTGGACCTACCGTTATGGAAGAACAAGGTGTTGGTCTAACTTTAGCTGACTTTAATGATAAACTTGTAAAAGATGAGTTATCTGGGCATGTTGGATTTGTAGAATCAACATACATGATTGCTGATGCATTAGGTTTAGAAGTTAAAGACTTTGAGCAATCAATGTCTCCTATAGTAACTAATGTTGATCGTAAATCTCCATACGCCTTTGCTAAGGCTGGAGATGTTGCTGGTGTTGATATGAGAAGCGTTGCTACTCTATCAAATAATACTAAAATTAATATGGTACATCCACAACAAATAGAACCTGAATTAGAAGGCATCCATACTGGAGATTATATAAAAATAAAAGGTACTCCGGAAATAAATCTTTCTAATGTTCCTGAAGTTGAAGGTGGAATTGGAACTATCGCTATATGTGTTAATATGATTCCGCATGTTATTAATTCAAAACCAGGATTAAAAACTATGATTGATTTACCTGTACCTAGAGCTATAATGGGTGATGTTAGAAACTTAATTGACGAGGAGTAAGGACATGGTTAAGAAAAATTCATGGGTGCAAATCAAAAAGATTATACTAGAGCCTAAAGAAAGAGCCAGTAATTTACCCGAACCAACAAAGAAAGTTCCACTAGTTATGTGGGTTAAAGGCCACCTTTTAGAAGATGCAGAGTTAAATACTGAAGTTCATATCAAAACACTAACCGGACGTAAAGAATCCGGTATTTTGGTTTGTGTAAACCCTAGTTATATGCATACTTATGGTGAATTTGTACCTGAAATATTAGAAATAGACAGAATAGTAAAAGCTAAATTATTTGGAGGTGATTACGTTGAATAACTCTTATAATGCGGTTATGTCTAGAAAAAATGAAATTATGAAATCATCTGTTGGTATTAACTATGACAAATATGAAAGCGACAATATCTACTTTGATTTTGAAGCAATGATGAATGATTGTGGATTTAGTCTTGATGAAGTTAGACAAATTCAAAATGATAATGGTGTTGGTAATACACCGTTAAAGGAATGTAAAAACATTTCTGCTTTGGCTAGAAAAGTTTCTAAGCCAGGTTTTGGGGCTAGAATATTTATTAAAGACGAAGCATTAAACGATTCCGGCAGTTTTAAAGCAAGACGTGCTAGCATGGCTTGCTACCAAGCAAAAAAACTTGGATTTAAAGGTGTTATAGCTGCTACTTCCGGAAACTACGGTGCTGCTGTAGCTAGTCAAGCTGCTAAGTATGGTTTAAAATGTATTATTGTTCAAGAGTGTTACGATTCATTAGGAGTAGGACAACCTGAAATAATTGAGAAAGCTAGAGCTTGTGAAGCATATGGAGCGGAAGTTGTACAATTAAGTGTTGGTCCAGAATTATTTTACAAATTCTTATTGCTATTAGAAGAAACAAAATATTTTAATGCATCACTCTACACACCATATGGAGTAATGGGAATTGAATCTTTAGGTGCTGAATTAGTTGAAGACTGTATAAAACAAACTGGTAAAACGCCTGATATGGTTGTTTGCACAAATGCAGGCGGCGGTAATTTAACCGGAACTGCTAGAGGTATACTTAAAACTACTAGGGAAGCTATTGAAATCGTTGGTGCATCTGTCAACTTAAAAGGTCTACATATGGCTAACGATATTGATTTCAATAAAAAGTCATTTACCACCGGTCACACAGGATTTGGAATACCATTTATGATTAATCCAGATAGAAGTGATGTACCAAGAAGCGCAGGGCGTCCTTTAAGATACATAGATAGATATTTTACTGTTAATCAAGGCGAAGTATTTTTTATAACTGAAACACTTTCTGCATTAGAAGGTATAGAACGTGGCCCTGCAGGTAATACTTCATTGGCGGCTGCTTTCAGTTTGGCACAAAACTTAAAAGAAAATCAAATTATTATTGTCCAAGAAACAGAATATACAAGTGCTGGGAAACATCATCAAGCACAATTAGCTTTTGCAAGAAATAACGGCATTAATATATACTTTGGAAATCCTGAAGAAGAAATACCAGGAAAATCAATTGTATTTCCAAAAACCGTTGATTTAATTAAAGCAAAAGAATTAGATTTAAACATAATTAGAAAGAAATTCATTCAATTTCAAATGACTAAGACAAACAAACTTTCTAAGAAAGATATTGACTTCTTAATTGCTGAAACTAACACTAACTACGAATTTGTTATGAACGAAATAAAAAAGTATAGAATTGAAATGGAGGAGTAATGTGGATAAACACAACGTAAGATCAGATGACTTTGAAACAAGAAGAAAACATTTGGCAAACTTATCTGATGAAGAATTAAAACAAAAGTTTTGGAATTTAGCTGATAAAGCTACTCAACCACTTATTGATTTAGCTAAAAAAAACACTTCTCCTGCTATTGAACGAAGTGTTCTATTAAGAATGGGGTTTTCAAGCTTAGAAGCTAATGATCTTGTAAAAAAAGTTATTAAACACAACTTAATTAGCAAGGGCGCTGGACATGTCGTTTATCGCTATTCACAATTAAATAAAATTTCTATAAGACAGGCCGGTTTAAATTTATTAAAAGATTTAGGTTGGACTGAAATTATGTCTAGTTTTGGAGTTGAACTATGAAAATAAACGAAAAACTAGATATCAAGAATATCTTAGAAGATTTAGAAAATTATGAACCTAGACGTAGAGGCTGGACATGGAGAGTTCCTGTAAAGGATTTAGAAATGGCTGGAAATCATTATTCAGATGCTTCTATGCCTTTAAAAAACTCAGTTCCATTACCGGCCGCAAAATATTTTGATAATATTGATCCTCAACCTATCCAAGTTATTACAAGTGAAATTGCTTCAGGAAGATTTGAAGATGATATTAGAAGAATGAGAATGGCTGCTTGGCACGGTGCTGACCACTTAATGGTTATCAGAACCGCAGGACAGTCTCATATCGATGGCCTTATTGAAGGTACCCCTCAAGGAGTTGGAGGGGTAGCGATTACTAGAAAACAAGTTAGAGCTCAAAGAAAAGCTTTGGACATTATTGAAGATGAAGTAGGAAGACCTATAAATTATCATTCATATGTTTCCGGAGTTGCTGGTCCTGATATTGCAGTAATGTTTGCTGAAGAAGGCGTTAACGGAGCACATCAAGATCCACAATATAACGTATTATATAGAAATATTAACATGATAAGATCATTTGTAGATGCTGCTGAATCTAAGCATATTATGGCATGGGCAGATATCCTTCAAATTGATGGAGCACATAATGCAAATGCAACTGCAATGATTGCTTGGAAAGTTATGCCAGAATTGATGGTACAACACGCTATCAACTCTTTATTCTCAGTAAAATCTGGAATCAAAAAATCAAATATCGCATTATCAACTGTACCGCCTACTGCTGTACCTGCTCCAGATTTAAAAATTAACTTACCTTATGCAAAAGCATTAAGAGATTTCTTTGATGAATACAAAATGAGAGCACAAATGAATACAAAATATATGGAATCTTCTACTAGAGAAGCTACAGTTACTCATGTTCTTAACATGATGATTTCTAAACTTACTAGTGCAGATATTCAATCTACTATTACTCCTGACGAAGGTAGAAATGTACCTTGGCATATGTATAATGTTGAGGCTTGTGATACTGCAAAACAAGCTTTAATTGGTATGGATGGATTATTGGATATGGTTAAACTAAAAGAAGACGGTTTTCTTCCAAAAAAAGTAAGAGAACTAAAAGAAAGAGCAATTCTATTCTTTGAAGAATTGCTTGAATCAGGCGGATATTTTCAAGCCGTTGAAGACGGTTTCTTTATTGATTCAGGTATCTATCCTGAAAGAAATGGTGACGGTATCTCGAGAAAAATTAATGGTGGGGTTGCGGCTAATACAGTCTATGAAAGAGATGAAGATTACTTCGCTCCTGTAACTGCACATTTCGGTTATAACAATATTTCACAATACGGTCTAAAAAAAGATGAATGTCCAAGTATATTAATAAATGGTTCAACATTTGAAGATCGTTCAAAAATTATATATATTGATGAATTGGATGAAACTGATAATGTAAATGTTAGAATGAATGAAACTAAAAAATACAGAAATTCTAATCTCGTAAAACCTGAGGTAGAATGGTTAGCTGATGGGACTGTAGTTATTGACTTAACATTACCTACTTCTGTTAAATATGCTGAAGCAGCTAGTATTGAAATTGCTAAGAAAATGAATCTTTCTGAACCAGAAGTAATCCACAGGGAAATTTTACATGTTGCTGAAGCAACGCGTATTCAAGTCAAAGGTAAAGTTAATTTTGATATTGACTTAGATACTTTGGTATTACCTGAAGAACCCGATTTACTTAGTGATCAAGAGATAAGAGATTATGTGAATGAAAATCCAATTACTATAGTAGCTGGTACTGTCGGTGAAGATGAACACTCTGTAGGTTTAAGAGAAATCATTGACATCAAACATGGTGGAATTGAAAAATATGGCATTAATTGTATCTATTTAGGAACTTCAGTACCTATCAACAAATTAGTTGATGCTGCCATTGAAGCTAATGCAGATGCAATACTTATGTCTACGATCATCTCTCATGATGATATTCATTACAAAAACATGAAAAAAACTCATGAATTAGCTGTTGAAAAGGGAGTAAGAGATAAATTAATTATCGTAGCTGGTGGAACCCAAGTTACCCCTGAACTTGCTAAAAAACAAGGTGTAGATGCAGGTTTTGGCCGTGGAACAAAAGGTCAACACGTTGCTTCATTTATAATAAAACAAAAGGAACTAATGAATGAAAATTGATGCTCTTGTAGCTGAAATCGGTTCCACTACTACTGTTATTAATGCATTTGATAAACTGGATTCTGACAATCCGGTTTTTGTAGGTAGTGGATATAGTCCAACAACTGTTTTAGAAGGCGATGTTACAATTGGACTAAACAAAGCCATTGAAAATCTTAAACAAAAATTAAATGTAAATGAAATAGATGCTTACGAAACCTTCGCTAGTAGTTCTGCTGCTGGCGGATTAAAAATGAGTGTTCATGGGCTTGTTTATGATATGACAGTTAAAGCTGCAAAAGAAGCTGCTTTAGGAGCTGGTGCTAATATCAAAATGATTACAAGTGGTTTATTGGATGAGTATCAAATTGAAGATATAAAATCTGAGCCATTAAATATTATCATGATAGCCGGCGGCGTGGATTATGGCGAAAGAAAAACAGCAATTGAGAATGCTAAAAAAATTGCTTCTTTAAACCTTCGTATTCCAGTAATTTATGCAGGCAATATTCAAAATCAAAAAATCATTAAACAAATATTCTTTGACTTCAATCAATCTGAATATTTATATATTTCTAAAAATGTTTATCCGAAAATTGATGTATTAGAAGTTGAGGAATCTCGACTAATAATTCAAGATGTCTTTGAAAAGCATATTATTCATGCTCCAGGTATGGAAAAAGTAAAATCTGTTATAAGGGGAAATATAATACCAACACCTGGTGCCGTTATGGAAGCCTCTATTTTATTACAAAAATATCTTGGAGATCTTGTAACTATTGATATTGGAGGCGCAACTACTGATATTCACTCCGTGACATCTGGTAAAGAGGAAATTGAAAAAATCTTAATCGCCCCTGAACCATTTGCTAAGCGAACAGTTGAAGGTGATTTAGGAGTCTATATAAATAAAGACAACATAATTGATATTATCACAAGAGAAAAATTAAAGAAGGATTTAAATATTACAAATGAATATTTTGATTCAGTTATTAGTAACTACAAGCCAATCCCTAAAAATGGACAAATTCCATTTACAGAAAGACTTTCTTTAGAAGCAATGATTCAAGCAATTGAAAGACACTCTGGAAAACTGGTATATTTGTATACTGGTAGTGGAAAGACTGCTTATGCAGAAGGAAAAGATTTAACCAATGTAAAATACTTAATAGCAACTGGAGGAGCCTTAACAAGACTTCCGGGTCGCATGAGCATAATTAAAAAGGCTTTACAAAAAGAGAATGGATTGCTATTAAAACCAAATAAAAATACTGAAATACTAATCGACAATGATTATATAATGGCTTCTTTAGGAGTACTATCTAAAAAGCATCCTGAAGCAGCTTTAAAACTTATGAAAAAAAGTTTAGAAATTAGGTGATTCTATGTATCCTAGAATATTGATTGATGTAACAAAGCTTAAAGAAAATACTAAAACAATTCTAGATATGTCAAGGAATAATCATATTCCTAATATAACTGTGGTTGTAAAAGCTTTTGCTGGTGATAAAACTATTGTAAAAGCTTTAGAAAGTACCGGAGCAACTTGTATTGGTGATTCAAGAATTCAAAACTTAAAGAAATTTAATGATTTTAATTTTAAACACAAAATGCTATTAAGAATACCAATGCTTTCTGAAGTAAGAGACGTAGTAAAATACTCAGATATATCATTGAATTCAGAATTAGAAACTATAAAGGCATTAAATCTTGAAGCGGAAAAACTTGGTAAGAAACATTTTATCCTACTGATGTTTGATTTAGGGGATTTAAGAGAAGGTCTTTATTATAATAGTGACTACTTACCAATAGTAAAAGAAATATTGACACTACCTAACATAGTATTACAAGGTATCGGTGCCAATTTAACTTGTTATGGTGGATTAGTTCCAAATAAAACTGTGTTGAATAGATTGGTTGATATTAAACACAATATTGAAAATAGCCTTAATACAAAAGTTATTATAGTTTCTGGTGGAAACTCTTCTTCTGTAACACTATATGGTAAAAACGAAATACCTAAAGAAATAAACCATCTAAGACTAGGGGAGTCTATTTTATTTGGAAAGGAAACTTCCTATTCTACTGAAATTATCGGTTTAAATCATGATGTATTTGAATTCGAAGCTGAAATAATCGAGTTAAAAGAAAAACCATCATATCCTGATGGCGAAATAAGTATAAATTCTTTTGGTGAAAAACCAGATATAGAAGATAAAGGATTAATGAAAAGAGCTATACTAGCTATTGGAAAACAAGATACAATACTTTCCAATCTTTCACCTAAAGATAAAAATATTGAAATAATTGGTGGAAGTTCGGATCATCTAATTCTAGATGTTACCAAAAGTAAATATAAATTAGGAGATACAGTTAAATTCAACATAAATTATCCCGCATTAGTTCACCTTATGAATTCAGAATACATAACTAAAATATACAAATAAAAAAGCCATCCTAAGATGACTTTAATGTTTTTGACGATTTGTTTTTGATAAATGTAATTGTTCCATCACGTTTAACTTCAAACTCAAGCATATTTTCAAAGAAATTTAGTGGCTTAATGTTAGACCCGTAGTTTCTAGGATGGAATCCAGGGAACTTCTTAATAAGCAATTGAGCGATTAAACTCCAATATGCCCAACCATCATCTTCAACATTTTCTTGGATAATATTCTTTAATTCAATTGTAATTCTACGTTTTGGAGTAATTGAACTAATTGATTTTGAAGATTTTTTAGTTACTTTTGGTTGTTTAACAACTTTCTCAGGAACAGGTTTTTTCTCACTGTCTGCTGAAACCATCTTATCTAAATAAGCAAATGTCTCGCATGAGTTTACTAATGAAATTGGCGTTTTACTTTCACCCATTCCAAAGACAAACATATTATCTTCTCTTAGTCTTGTTACTAATTTTGTAAAGTCACTATCTGAAGAAACTATACAAAAACCATTTACTTTACCTTTATATAATATATCCATCGCATCAATAATTAATGTAAAGTCCGAAGAGTTTTTACCTTTTGTATAGGCATATTGTTGGACAGTTGTTAAACCAAATAAAATAGATTTTTCTTTCCATGGATTAAGTTGAGGAGTTGTCCAATCTCCATAAATTCTTCTTAGTGTAATTGTCCCGTATTTATTTGCTTCATCAATGATTTTTTCTATATAACTAGGGGAAATATTTTCCGCATCAATTAAAAGCGCTATATATTTATTTTTTATTTCCATAATTCACCTCTATCTAATTATAACAAATCTAGCTAATTTAAACAAATTTTTATAAACTTAACAATAAATTATATATTTGCGATATAAAAGGAGAAAAAAAATGACACAAAATTCTTTGCTTAATGGTTGGATAGATGAAATCCAAGCATTATGCACCCCAGACAATGTAGTAATCTGGGACGGGAAACAAGCACGTTATGATGATTTAGCTAATGATTGTGTAAAAACAGGTAAAGCAATCAGACTAAACGAGAAATTAAGGCCTAATAGTCTTCTTTTCAGATCACATCCTTCTGATGTAGCTAGAGTAGAAAAAAGGACTTTTATCTCTACTACTTCTAAAAAGGATGCTGGTCCTACGAATAATTGGATTTCACCAAAAAAATTGAAACCAATTATGACGGATTTATTTAGAAATTCTATGACCGGTAGAACTATGTATGTTATGCCTTTTTCTATGGGACCTATTGGACATGAATTTTCTAAATTAGGTGTTGAGATTACTGACAGCCCTTATGTAGTCCTTAATATGCATATTATGACTCGTACTGGCACAGAAATTCTCAATTTAATTAACAATGGTGAAAATTTTGTTAAGTGTTTGCATTCAGTAGGTTATCCACTTACTGAAGGACAGGTAGATCCAGCTTGGCCTTGTGCTCCTATGGAAGAAAAGTATATTTCTCATTTTCCTGAAGAAGATATGGTTTGGTCATATGGCTCAGGTTATGGAGGAAATGCTTTACTCGGAAAAAAATGTTTTGCTTTAAGAATTGCTTCAAACCAAGCAAGAAATGAAGGCTGGTTAGCTGAGCATATGTTGATTCTCAAATTAACAGACCCTAAAGGTGAAGTTAAATACATTACAGGCGCTTTCCCTAGTGCTTGTGGTAAAACTAATCTAGCAATGATTAATCCTACTTTACCAGGTTGGAAAGCTGAAACGTGTGGCGATGACATCGCTTGGCTAAGGCTAAAAAATGATGGAAGATTATATGCTATTAATCCAGAAAATGGATTCTTTGGCGTAACTTCTGGAACATCACAAAAATCTAATCCAGTCGCTTTAGCTACTGTTAAATCAGACACTATCTTTACTAATGCTGCTTTAACTGATGAGTTAGATGTTTGGTGGGAAGATTTAACTGATGAAGTACCTAACCATTTAATTGACTGGCATGGTAATGATTGGTACAAAGGTAAAACTGATTTCAGACCTGATCATGCAAATGCTAGATTTACAGCACCCCTTACAAATTGCCCAATATTGGCAAAAGAATATGAAGAACCTGTTCCGATTAGTGCAATCCTATTTGGTGGCCGAAGACCTACTACAATACCATTAATTCATCAAAGCTTCAGTTTCTTACATGGAATATTTATTGGCTCAATTATGGGTTCTCAAATTACAGCCGCTACTCTTGATGCAAAAATCGGTAAAGTTAGAAGAGATCCATTTGCTATGTTACCGTTTATTGGTTATAACATAGCTGATTATGTAAATCATTGGGTGGATATGTATAAAAAATCTTCTAATGATCTATTACCTAAAATTTTCTTTGTTAACTGGTTCAGAAAAGATGAGAATAACAAGTATATCTGGCCAGGATTTGGAGAAAATAGTAGAATTCTTAAATGGGTTATAGAAAGAACTAAGAACTATGCAAACCACTGTATAACTCCTATTGGTTATGTTCCCGATATAGACCGTTTAGACTTATCTAATCTCGATATCACAGATGAAGCTTTATCTACTTTATTTGAAGTTAATCGTGAAGATTGGATAAAAGAAATTAGATCAATTGAAGAATATTATAAAATATATGGAGATCAATTACCTGATGTATTAAAAACTCAACTAGGTTATATAGAAGAAAGACTACATATGTAAAACAAAAAAGTGCGAAAAAAATTCGCACTTTTATTTTATTTATTATCAAAAAAAATATTACTCTTCTTCCTTTCACTTTTTCTTGAATTATAGAAACCATTTCTAGCAATGTCGTTAATAACGGTATAACCAATAGATATCACCGGAATTATTGTTAAAAACAGTATTGCAAGTATGCTAGTTGCTCTAGCGTTAATAATAGTTAAATATTCGATAGGAACATCTTTAGAACCAATTATGTAACGAATATTCACAGTTTCACCTGTAGGAATGACATTAGTGATATCTGGAGCTTTAAAAACTATAAGCAATATTACTAAAGTACCTAAGAAACCATAAACCATGTCAAATACATTTTTTTTAGTCAATATAGGTTGTTGGTACCTACCTGATGGTAAAGACAGTAATAATATTACTGGAATCATAAAGATGATTCGCACTTCATCACTAAAAAGCTGCCTAATAATTGTAAAGATAAGTAATCCAAAAATCAATTCTAACATATTAATCCATCTAGTAGATTTCTTCATATTTAACTCCATCTTTTAATTTAATTGATACTTTACAGGTTCTCCTTTTAAATATAATGATAAATTCATAACTACCATTTCATAAAGTCTATCTCTCATATACGGGCTTGAAGATGCGTTATGTGGTGTGATATAAACATTATCTAATTCCCATAACAGGCTTGATTCAGGTAACGGTTCAGGGTCAAATACATCTAATCCTGCTCCTCGAATCTTTTTTTCTTTCAATACTTTAATTAAATCCGTTTGTTTCACTACTTTTCCTCTAGCAACATTTATCAATAAAGCTGATGATTTCATCATATCTAATTTGTCTTTATTAAACATATATGTTGTCTTCTCAGTTAAAGGTAAAGCCAATACAACATAATCAGCTCTTTGAATAGCGATGTTTAAGTTTTCTTCATCAATGATAATTTCATCAAAATTATCCTCTTTAATATCTCTAGAACGATAGCCAATAACATAAGCTTCAAAAGCCTTGAATCTTTTTGCTAGTTCTTTTCCTATTGAACCTACACCTAGAATAAGAACAGTTGAGTTGGTTATTTCAAGTTCTTCTCTAATAGGCTCCCAATTTTTCTCTTTTTTTGAGTCTATATAATGTTTAATATTACGATTAAAATAGAATATCTTTGCAAATACATCTTCAGCTATTGATTTAGAGAAAATATTTTGAGCATTACAAAAGTCAATTCCATTCTTTCTAAAATTCTTTAAATCTAATCCATCATAACCTGCCATTAAATATTGAATCCATTTCAATTTAGGATAATCTTCCAACTTCATTTCCTTCACAATTTTAGGCATTGTTATTAAAGCTTCTATCTCATTTGTTCGATCAATATCTGTTACAAAATTCACAGTTGAAAACTCCAACTCTAACTTTTGAAAATTCTTACGTCCAATAAGCTTAGGATCTACGTATATTGTCATTATTAATCAGCTCCTTATCCATAACAGTATATCATATTTGCAAATTCATTCATATTAATTGACATTCTTTAGAAAATCTAATAATATTAGAGTAAATATTTATAATATATGGAGGCATTATGAAGAATAAAATACTTATTATCGGTGGTGTAGCTGGTGGCGCAACTACCGCAGCAAGACTTAGAAGAATGGATGAATCTGCAGAGATAATTATGTTCGAACGTGGAGAATACATTTCATTCGCAAACTGTGGTTTACCTTACTATATTGGAAATGTAATTACTTCCAGAGATGCTTTATTAGTACAAACTGTTGAAGGAATGTCAAAAAAATTCAATCTTGACATCAGAAATTTTTCTGAAGTTACGGAAATTAACCCTACAAATAAAACAGTATCAGTAAAGAATTTAGCAACAAATGAAACATACGAAGAATCATACGATAAGCTAGTAATATCTACTGGAGCTTATCCTACAAGACCAAATATAAAAGGAATCAATGAAGCTAAGAATTTATTTACTTTAAGAAACATTCCTGATATGGATGGTATAAAGAGTTTCATTAAAGAAAATAATCCTAGAAAAGCAGTTGTTATCGGCGCTGGGTTTATCGGCATTGAAATGGCTGAAAACTTACATGAATTAGGCCTTAATGTATCACTAGTTGAGATGGCTAATCAAGTATTGGCTCCTTTAGATTTTGAAATGGCTCAATATCTACATCGTCATATAATTGACCAAAATGTTAAATTATTTTTAAACAATGGTATTAAAGCATTTTCAGAAGAAGGTAAGGTAGTTGTTTTAAATAATGATAAACAATTAGAAGCTGATTTAATTATCTTTGCTATCGGCGTTAAACCTGATAATCAATTAGCAAAAGCTGCTAATATTAATCTAGGTAAAAAGGGTGGAATCTTAGTTAATGAATACTTGGAAACTAATCAACCTGATATATACGCTGTAGGAGATGTTATTGAAGTAAAAGATACAATTACTGGTAACCTTACTTTAATTCCACTTGCAGGACCAGCGAACCGCCAAGCAAGAATTGTGGCTAACAATATTGCTGGTCATAAAGAAAAATACTTAGGTACACAAGGAACATCTGTTGCTAAGGTGTTTGATTTTACAGCTGGTACTACTGGTGTTAATGAAAAATTCTTGAAATCTATTAAAGCTGAATATGATGTAATTCATATACATCCTGGTAGTCATGCAGGTTATTATCCTGGTTCAGCTACTATTTCAATGAAAGTATTATACAATCCTAAAACAGAAGAAATTTATGGAGCTCAAGCTGTTGGTATGGATGGCGTTGACAAACGTATTGATGTTTTAGCTACTGCTATTAAAGCAGGAATGAAAATAACTGACTTAAGAAACATTGAGTTAGCTTATGCTCCACCTTTCTCATCAGCTAAAGATCCAATCAACATGATAGGTTATGTAGCTGAAAATAAGAAAAACGGTATTGTTAATACAATCAATTTTGACAAAATCAATGATTTAGTAAAACAAGGTGAATATCTTTTAGATGTTCGTGAAGTAATAGAAAATGAAATAGGTACTATTCAAGGATCTGTTAATATTCCTTTAGGAGAATTAAGAGATAGATTATCTGAATTACCTAAGAACAAAACAATTTATGTATTCTGTCAAGTTGGTATTAGAGGTTATATTGGAACAAGGATCTTAATGCAAAATGGATTTGATGCTATTAATTTAGATGGTGGATATAAATCATATTCTTGTGTTTATGATACTGAACTTACTCAACATTGCTGTGATACTGATGATGAAGGTAACATGTTATTGGAAGAAACTTTAGCAGAAAATAGTCAAATGAATGAAATTAAAGAAGTTACTTTAAAAGTTGATGCATGTGGATTACAATGTCCAGGACCGATTGTTCAATTATATAAAAGCCTAGAAACACTTAATAATGGTGAAGTTTTAGAGATAAAAGCTACTGACCCTGGATTTAAAGTTGATGTTAGAAAATGGGCAGAGAAAACTGGTAATACTTTATTATCACTTAATAGTGAAGGGAAAACTTTTGTAGCTACAGTTCAAAAGGGTTCTAAAGCTCTTAATGTTTCAACAGAAAATAAAGTAATTGAAGATAAGAATGGTACTACTATTGTTGTTTTCTCACAAGACTTAGATAAAGCAATAGCCGCTTTCATCATTGCTCAAGGCGCAGCTACAATGGGTAAAAAAGTATCATTATTCTTTACTTTCTGGGGATTAAATGTTTTAAGACAAGCTAAGAAAGTTAGAGTTAGAAAAGATTTCATGGAAAAAATGTTTGGGTGGATGATGCCAAGAGGTCCTAAGAAATTACCTATTTCAAATATGAACATGGGTGGAATGGGATCTAAAATGATTAAATCAATCATGAAAAAGAAAAATGTTGATGCATTGGAAGTTATGATGTCAACCGCAATAGAATTAGGTGTTAACCTTCAAGCTTGTGCTATGAGCATGGATATTATGGGCATTAAAAAAGAAGAATTAATTGATGGTATTGAAGTTGTAGGAGTAGCTACATATTTAGCTGATACAACAACTGCAAACCATAATTTATTCATCTAAATGAAAATATAAAAGGGATTCAAAAGAATCCCTTTTTTTTATGCATACATTTTTGATATTATCCAATTAACTAAGCGTTTCGGTAATAATTTCCCTAATAAGACTAAGAATTTATAACTGAATCCAACTGTAACTTGAATTGGCATTCTTTTGCGATTTATGACTTTGTTAATTACTTTTACGACAGACATCGGACTCATACCATTTCTCTCATCATGTTCCATTTTCTTTATTGATCTTTTGATACGATCTTTATATAGTCCATCTTCTTTTATTTTAGGTTGATATCTATTATCAGTAAATCCAGTTTTTGTATCTCCTGGTAATACAGAACATACATCAATACCTAAAGGTTTTAATTCCATTTTCAATCCTTCAGAAAACTTATGCATGCTTGCTTTAGACATTGAATAGAAAGTTTGAAAAGGTATCGTTAATTCTCCAGCTACAGAACCAATATTAATTATTTTCCCTTTACTTGACTCTCTTAAAAGTGGAATCAATAATTTTGTTATGTAATACTGACCAATAACATTTACTTGAAATATTTCATTAACTTCCTTAAGCGTAGTATATTCTACAGCGCCACTAATCCCTATCCCTGCACAGTTAACTAAAACATCGATATGATCGGTAAGCTTTTGTATTTCTTTAACCGCTTTCTCAATTGATTCTTGATTTCCTAAATCTCCTAAGACATAACTGTAATTGTACTTTCCTTTAGGAAATGATCTTGATAATCCAATTACTTTATTGCCTTTATTGTGGAAATATTCAGCTGTTAATTTACCGATACCACTTGATGCACCTGATATTACTATTACCTTATTCATTTCTATTTATGTAAGCTACTAATTCTTCATCAGTTTCAGGTAAATTATTTAATACATCAGCAATAATTTCCATAGCTTCATCCATTAATTTTTTTGTGTGAGTTGATGTATAACTTGTTCTTATTAAACATTCGCCTTCAGGTGCTGCTGGCGGAATAACCGGGTTAACATAAACTCCTCTGTTGAATAATTCTTTACAAGCAACTAATGTTCTTAACATTGTATATGTATAAATTGGAATAATAGGTACAATAGAATTTTCAATTATATTTAATCCTCTGTCTTTTAAACCTTTACGTACATATGAAGCTACTTCTAATAATTGTTTTGGTCTTTCTGGTTCTTCTTTTAATATTCTCAAAGCTTTTAATGCTGTAGCTGCATTAGCAGGTGTTATCGCTGCAGCAAATATGAATGGTCTAGATTTATGTTTCACATATTCACACACTTTAGCACTAGCTACCATATAACCACCTAAACTGGCAAGCGATTTTGAAAATGTACCCATGATGATATCAACTTCATCTTCTAATCCGAAGTATTCAGCTGTTCCAGCACCACGAGGTCCAAGAACTCCAAACCCATGAGCGTCATCAATCATAACTCTTGCGTCATATTTTTTAGCTAATTCTACTATTTTAGGTAGATTACAAATATCTCCACTCATTGAGAACACGCCATCAGTTACAATTAGTTTTCCTTTAGCAGGATCTGCTTTACTAAGTAAACATTCTAAATCTTCCATACTATTATGTTTGAATCTTACCATTTTAGCAAATGATAATCTACAGCCATCATAGATACTAGCATGATTTTCTCTATCACAGAAAATTAAATCGTTCCTACCAGCAATAGCTGAAATAATTCCTAAGTTAGTTTGAAAACCAGTAGAGAATATTACACCATCATCTTTATTAAGAAACTCAGCCAACTCTTTTTCTAGAGTTATATGAGTAGTTAATGTTCCGTTTAAAAATCTTGAACCTGATACTCCGGAACCGAATTCTTCCATTGCTTTAACACCAGCTTCAATAATTCGTGGATCTCCTGTTAAACCTAAGTAATTATTAGATCCAATCATTATTTCTCTTCTACCTTCCATATGAACAACGATATCTTGTTTTGATTCTAAGGCATGAAAATAAGGATAAACACCTAATTTTTTTGTTTCTTCAACAGTTTTATAATCTTCACATTTTTTAAATAAATCCATGTTGTCCCCCATAATTAAAATAATATATAATTCTTATAAAATTATTACTGTGTAATTATATCATACTAACTTTTTTTTGTATATATTAGATATTAATAGTCTTGCTTGAATCAGCTTCACTGGAATACATAAAAAAAGATGCAATTAAGCATCTTTTTTCTTACTATCTTCTCTAAATCTAGCTAATCCTTTATCTGTTAATTCATGTTTATCCATTACTTTAAGTACTTTGTAAGGAATAGTAGCAATATCAGCTCCAGCTTTCATAGCTTGGTCTACATGTTCATTATGTCTTATTGAAGCTGCAATTATTTGAGTTTTAAACCCGTAAGTTTTAAAGATATCTTTGATATCCTTAACTACTTTATACCCAGCATCAGTTGTACCAGTAAGATCATCTAGTCTACCCATAAATGGAGATACATAAGTAGCTCCTGCTGTAGCTGCCATTATTGCTTGAGATGTTGAAAATACTAATGTTACATTAGTATTAATTCCAAGTTTTGATAATTTACTAACAGCTTTAATTCCTTCGATAGTCATCGGTATTTTAATAACGATGTTTTTATTTTTTGCCGCATATACTTTAGCTTCTTTAATCATATCTTCCGCTAAACCTTCAGCTACTTCGGCGCTAATTGGACCATCAATTAATTTTGTTATCTTGTCCATAGCTTCTTCTAAAGAGATACCAGATCTTGCAATTAAAGTTGGATTGGTTGTTACTCCAGAGATAATTCCCCATTTACTTACTTCTTCAATTTCACTTACTATTGCAGTGTCTGCAAATAATTTCATAAATCCTCCTAATTTAAAAGATATTTGATTTCTTCCAGTAATTTATCTTTTATATTTTCTACTTTATTTTCTAAATCTATTATAACAGAATTGTACTGATTTACTAAGTCTTTTTTACTCAACCCAGGTAAATTAATTTTAACATTCATTATAGCTCCTTGAAATGCTGTATAAAATGATAAAACAGCTACTCCTTGGTCAGATGTTGTATTGCGATTTGAGTTAACAATAATATATTCCATTTTTTTTAAACAATCAATGGATAAATTAGCTACTTCCATAGGTGTTTTTATACAGCCTATAGTAGCAAATTCTATCGCTTTTGATCTTAAATCTTTATCTTCATCAGTTACTTTAGGTAATTTAAAAGCTTCCATTACTTGATTAAATGCACATGTATCTTCATCAATTAATTCAGAGAACTTTTGTTTTGAACGTCCAAAAAACTGAATTTCTTCATTATAAGTATTTTGTTCTTCTATTGGAAGAGCTTTAAACTTCTTTTTCTTAGTAGTTAAGGCGCCTACCATAGTTACGAGTGCTGCACCATTACTTCCAGATAAGGCAGCTACAGAACCTCCTCCAGGAGCTGGTGAGTTTGATGCTAATTCATCTAAAAAATCAGATACTTTAAGGTCTACTAATTTCATATTTCCTCCTTGATAATCATTCTGTTATCAACTACTAATTTACCATTTTTAAATACTGCTTTTGTATGATTAATTCCATAATGATAGATAAAATAATCTAAATTTTTAGCATCCAATAAAACTATATCAGCGAATTTACCAACTTGTAGCGAACCCACTTTGTCAGAAACATTTAAACTGTATGCAGGATTTATAGTTGCGGCTGTAAGAATTTCTTTTGGTAACATTCTTAATTTATTACCAGCTAATTGTAATGTAAGTTGATAATTTTCTGAAGGTGTAGAGCCAGGATTATAATCACTGGATACAGAAACAGCCGCACCTTTGTCTATTAACTTTCTAGCCGGTGCATAATCTTTATTTAAAAAGAATGATGTAGCTGGCAATAGATTAGCAATAGTGTTTGTTTTAGAAAGTTTATCTATATCTTCATCAGTAATAGCCATTAAGTGATCAATTGAATTAGCTCCTAAATTTAGCGCTACAGTTGTCCCACCTATAGATTCTATTTCATCCGAATGAAGCCTCAGTTTAAATCCTAATTCTAATGCCCTTTTGAATATCTTCTCAGTTTCTAAAGCTGTGAAGACTCCTTTTTCACAGAATACATCAGTGTATTCAGCTAAATCTTTTTCTTTGATGTATTCTAAATCTTTAATCACTTTATCAATAAATTCATTTCGTTTTTCTTTATATTCAGATGGTAGTGCATGAGCCCCTAAATAAGTTATTTTTATATCTATAGGATTTAAGTTATTTAATACTTTCAATGTATATAATTGTTTTACTTCAGTATCTAAATCAAGACCATATCCTGATTTAGCTTCTAAAGTTGTTACACCAAATAAAAGCATTTCATCTAATGATTTTTTAGCTTGTGCATATAATTCTTCATGACTAGCAGCTTTTGTTTGTTTAACAGTATTTAGAATGCCTCCACCTTCTTTTAAAATATCTAAATAAGGAACACCAGCAATTTTTTTACTGAATTCATGTTCTCTAGAACCACCAAATACAAGATGTGTATGAGAGTCTATTAAACCAGGTATACAGATTAACCCAGTTGCATCATAAACAAAGGTATCATCTAAGTTACCTAAAAATTCATTACCGATATCAACTATCAACTTGTCTTCTATTAAGATATAGGCGTTATTAAGCTCATATATATTACTCATCAACTCACCTTTAACTGGTGGTGTTTGGATGGATGTATATAGAGTTTTAATATTTTTAATTAAGGTTTTAGACATATTGCCTCCTATAGGAAATACTCAATAATTTTTGATTCATCAAAATCTCTGAATAACATAAATTTCTTAACATCTTTTACAATCTGTTCTAGGGATATGTTTTCAGGAAATACTAAGTTGTTACATGAATAATAATATTTCAATGACCTCACTAAAGCATCTTTAGGAACTAGTCCTACTATTTCAGTCCCTGTAACAGAAACATTATATCTTTTAGCTTCCATTCTTACAGTTTCAAAGATTCTGTAAATTGGATTCTTTTTGTAATTTAATATATTCATGGTTACTTGCGTATGATTTCTGTTTTCTAAGAATACAGGCCCTGCTTGAACAAATTTAAATCCACCAGATGATTTTCTGATAAATCTAGCGATATTTTTAGCTGGTTTAATATTTTCTGTTTGCATATCTATATTATAAGCAACTAAGAAGTCTCTAGCACCTACGCCAATACACCCAAAAGTTGGATGAATTTCTGCTTTTCCAAAATCAGGTAGCCAATTAGGTTCTTTTATTTTTTCTTTCATACCTTCAAACTCGCCTTTACGAATTGAAGGTAATGATACTCTATCAGAATGTCTTGCAGCTTCAGCATATAAAAAACATGGAATATCATATGTATTGTATATTAATTCAGCGCATTTTTCGCTGTATTCTACACATTCACTCATCTTAATGTCACTGATAGGAATAAATGGAATAACATCTATAGCGCCCATTCTCGCATGTTCTCCTGTATGTTTATTTAAATCTATTTCTTTTAAACAAACTTCAACCATCTTTAAGATTAAATCAATCATTCGTTCAGGATCACCTATTAGTGTAACTACTGTTCTATTATAGTCAGCATCTGATTCATAGTTAACTAATTTAATATATTCATCAGCTTTCACAACTTTTATTATACGGTTAATCTTTGCTTCATCTCTTCCTTCAGAGAAGTTAGGTACACATTCAACTATTCTCAATGTTATTTACCACCTTTTATATATTCTTGGTTTACAAGTTTTTCAATATAATCTTCATCTGTTAGATAAGGTATTGTAATTTGAGAGTTATTGTCTATAGTATTGTACTCAGAAGCTGTCGTTATTGAATTTTCATTACGAGCCCAAGCACGTCTTGAAACACCACACATTACATCAAATAGCATAGCGGTTTTAAGAATTTCATCAACTCTTTCAGACCCATCTAAAACCATTCCGTATCCACCGTTTATTACTTTTCCTATACCAACGCCACCACCGTTATGTAAAGATACTAGAGACATACCTCTAGAACTATTACCTAGCGCTACATGAGTTGCCATATCAGCCATGATGTTTGAACCATCTTTAATATTAGATGTTTCTCTAAATGGTGAATCTGTACCTCCTGCATCATGATGGTCGCGGCCAAGCATAATCGGACCAATTTCTTTGTTTTTAACCATTGCATTGAATTTAAGTGCAATTTTTAATCTTCCATAAGCATCTTGGTAAAGAATTCTAGCTTTAGTTCCAACAACTAACTTATTCTTTTTAGCATCTCTAATCCAATTATAATTATCTAAGTCTTGGAATCTTCTGTCTTTATCGATGCAATCCATTGCAGCTTTATCAGTTTTGTCTAAGTCTATATCTTTACCACTTAGACAAACCCATCTAAATGGTCCATATCCATAATCAAATAGGATAGGTCCCATAATGTCTTCTACATATGAAGGCCAGATAAATCCATCTAAATCATTTTCTCCATTTTTACATATTTCTTGAATTCCTGAATCATAAATAGCTTTCAAAAATGAGTTTCCATAATCAAAGAAATACGTACCGTTTTTAACGATACCTTTAATCGCTTCAAAATGTCTTCTCAATGTTTTATTTACTAATTTTTCAAATTTTGGTTTATTTTCTTGTAGAAGTCTAGTTCTTTCTTCAAAAGTTATATCTACCGGACAATATCCACCATCATATACTGCATGACAACTTGTTTGGTCACTTAGTAAATCGATATGAATACTGTATTTATTTGCATATTCTAATAAATCAACTATATTACCAAGGAATCCAATAGCTAGAGCTTCGCCTGAAGACATTGCGCTTTTAGCTAAATCAAAGGCTTCTTTTTCTGTTTTAGCTACTTTTGAAACCCAACCTTGTTTATACCTAGTTTCAATTCTTGAATAATCTACTTCTGCGATGATTCCTACCCCACCACAGATTTCTATTGACTTACCTTGTGCTCCACTCATACCACCAAGACCTGAAGTTACAAATAATTTGCCTTTTAAGTCTTCTTTTTCAGGAATATTAAGTTTAGATCTTCCTGCGTTTAAAAGTGTAGAGTACGTACCGTGAACAATCCCTTGAGGTCCGATATACATCCATCCGCCTGCAGTCATTTGTCCATAGTTAGCCACACCTAAACTAGAAGCTCTGTTAAAGCTATGTAGATTATCAAATTCACCTATCATTAATCCGTTCGTTAGGATTACTCTTGGTGCGTCTTTTTTTGAGACAAAAAGCCCAAGAGGGTGTCCTGAAAGTAATACTAAAGTTTGGGTATCATTCATCTCTTGTAAGTATTTTTTAGTTAAATTGTATTGCATCCAGTTTTGAAATACTGAGCCAGTTTCTCCATATGTAATTAATTCATATGGATAAAGTGCGATTTCAAAATCTAGATTATTTTCTATCATAACTTGAAATGCTTTTCCTTCTAATGTATTCCCTTTATATTCATCAATTGGTAATCCTTGAATTCTTCCAACAGGTCTAAATCTATAGCCATAGATTTTTCCTCTAGAAAGAAGCTCTTCTAAAAATTCAGGAGCTACAATATCATGCCATTCTTTAGGAATATACCTTAAGGCGTTCTTTAACGCTAATTCAGTTTCTTTTTGAGTAAGGGAAAACTCTCTTTTAGGAGCTCTTCTCTTATCTTCAACAAATTTAGGCATTTCAGGTAATTCATTAAATATATCTTTTAAAGTAAAAGTCTTTTCCATTTTATTCACACTCCACTTCAATCAATTTATCAAATTCAACATTTTTAATCAATGCTTGTATTTTATGAATACTTTTATACATGATTATATCTTCTTCAATGAAATGTACATCTTTTCTTATATAATCATAGATTAGTTTTGTCTTAGGAGACATTTTTGAAACATCTCTAAAATCTAATGCTTGTAAAGCCGTAAATAATTCCATAGCTAATACATTATTTGAGTTACCTATTACTTGTCTAGCTTTTCTAGCACCAATAGTTCCCATTGAAACATGATCTTCTTGATTAGCTGATGAAGGTATTGAATCAACTGAAGCCGGATGAGCTATAGTTTTATTCTCACTTACTAAAGAAGCAGCACTATATTGTACAATCATAAAACCGGAATTTAGTCCAGGTTTTTTTACTAAGAAAGCAGGTAATCCATTACTTAAATTAGAATTTACCATTCTTTCTAATCTTCTTTCAGATATATTAGCTAATTCACACATTGCAATTGTTAAGAAATCCATTGCAAGAGCTATCGGTTGTCCATGAAAATTTCCAGCAGAAATAACTCGTTTTTCTTCTAAAAAAACAAGTGGATTATCTGTAACAGCATTCATTTCATTTTCTATTATATTATTACAGTAATTAACTGCGTCTAAAGATGCGCCAATTACTTGAGGTGAACATCTTAAAGAATAAGCATCTTGAATTCTTAATTCACCTTGTTTCGTTACTAATTTTGAGCCTTCTAAAATATCCAACATATCTTTAGCTACTTGAATTTGACCAACTTGATTTCTTAATTCATGGATCTTGTGAAAGAAGACTTCATCAATACCAGTTAAAGCTTCCATAGTTAGTCCCAAAGTGAATTCAGATAATCTAATTAATTTATAAGCTTCTAAAACAGCTAAAGCTCCTACTGAAGTCATAGCTTGAGTCCCATTAATCAAAGATAATCCCTCTTTAGCTTTTAAATGTTCTAGTGGTTTAATATTAGATAATTTTAAGCCTTCTAAAGCGTCCATTCTTTTGCCTTTATAATATACTTCACCAAGACCAAGTAAAGGTAGTGACATGTGACTTAGTGGTGCTAGGTCTCCTGAAGCACCTAAACTACCTTGTGAGAATACTACTGGTGTTAAGTTTTTATTAAGAAATTCAGCCATTTTATCGATTACGCATAATCTAATTCCACTGAACCCTTTAATTAAAGCATTAATTCTTAATAAAAGCATTCCTCTTACAACAGCTTCTGAGAAAGGTTCTCCTATACCACATGAATGACTTTTGATTAAATTTTCTTGAAGTTTTGAAACTTCGGATTTTTTAATAGAAACAACGGAAAGTTGTCCGAATCCTGTATTAATTCCATAGGTTGGAACTTCGGATTCAATTACTTCTTCAACATACTTTCTTGCATTATTTACTAATTCCTTACTTGATTCAGAAATTTGGATTTTTTCATAATCTAATACTACCTTAGAAAACGAGTAAATATCTAGATTAGAACCATTAATTTCTATCACATTACCACCTGTCTTTCATACCTATTATATATATATAATATCTAAAAGTAAAGCGTTTTCTTTTTGTGAAAAAAATATAAAACTCAGTCTTAAAATAGCTATAATTATATTAAAAATTTATTGTTTTTTATCAATTGAATTTTAAATTTCTTTAATAGTTTTATGAAATTTCTACTACATCCAGATTGACATCACATAACAGCGTATTTAATTTCGACACATTGTAACCTCAATCAAAATATTTCTATATTTCTTTCCTCTTAAAGTCAATGTGTTTATATTCTGCTTTAATGCATAAAAAAAGGAAGCATCATAAAAACTACTTCCCCATGTGTGGCTATTTTGGTGCGCCATGCCGGATTCGAACCGGCGACCCATTGATTAAGAGTCAATTGCTCTGCCAACTGAGCTAATGGCGCATGTATATAATATATTAAATCAAAATTAACAATTTGTAAACAATTATTTAATGTTTTTTTAAGAAATCACCTAATTCAGTATATTTAACGAAGAATAAGTCGTCAACCTTCTTTGAGTTATCTACTTTATAGGCATCTGATTCATTGATGTATTTTGTCATATTATGACAGTTTGGATAGATTAGAACTATTTTTATCAATTCTAGTTCTGATTTCATATCGATAAATTCTTTTATTCCAGCAACAAAACTAACTTGAGATGATCTTTTCCAGCCTTTTATATCGTCGTTAACAACTACTTTTTCTGAATTGGTAATAATTACTTCATTTCGAGGATTCATATCAATTATCTTGATTAAGAATAACTTATCAGTTCTAAACTTTAGTTGATATGTCATTTGTGCTTTATATTTAACTACTTCTACATCGGGATGATACTCTTTTATTACTTTTTCGATGTTTTCATTCAACGTTTTATATCTCAATATTTTTATTCCTAATAGAAACATAGATATAACTAAAAGAAAAGCTAATACAAGTAATATTATTTCATACCATTCCATAAATTCACCTCGTCTAGATAATTTTATATTAATATATATGATTTGTCAAAGCAAAAAGAAATAGTTGCCAGGATTCTGGCAACTAAAAAACAATTCTTTTATGATTTAAGCAACTTTGTTAAACAATTCCTCTAATACATCAAAATATGATTGTGTGTGAATTGTAGCTCCTGCTAAATCACTGATTAAGGTTGTCCCGTCAATCGTACCTCCGCGGCCAGCTAAAGCTTCAAGATTATCATCCCAGCCATTAGCTAAAATATATTCGGTGATCAGGTTGGCTTGTTCATACCATTCTAAAGATGTTTTTCCGTCGCTAGCTACCCATTCCCCTTCGACGAATTCGTATGCTGCACCAATACCTTTCATACCGTAGTCATCACTAAGTTCTTGTTTGGTCAAATCATTCCAAGCAAAAGTATCTCCATTTGGGTTACCTTGTAACATATCTAACATTAAACTAGTCATTTCGCCCTCAACGTCTTTTTCCATTGTTGCTATATATAGATCATCACTTGAACATAATATAGCTTGGAATTTTCCAGCTTTGGCTAAATCAACAGCTTCTGTTGTTAATGCAAGGTATCCTCCATCATTTATAGTAACACCGGCTACGTTAGAAATTCTACCATCAATTGTTTCTACTGAATCAACACCATTTTCTAATAGGTATTCTTCAATAAGGTTGGCTTGTTCATACCATTCATTTTCAGGTTTTTCATCTTCGTTTTCGACCCACTCACCATTGACCAATTCAAATTGAGTCCCATATAACTTCATTCCGTAATCATCCATGTACTCTTTTTTAGTCATTTCTTTCCAAGCATATGAGTATTCTGTAGTTACATCATTAGTTACAGTTTGTGTTCCTTGCCTTACGTCGATGTTATACCCAACAATTTTCCCTTCGGTAATTGTTACGGTGACATAGGTCACTTGCGGGGCGTTACTATATACCGATACTTCATAAGCAGTGAATTCTCCATCTAACTTGAATTCACTTGTGTTACAACTAGTTAAAAACATAACCATAACAAATGCTAGTAACAGTAAATATAATTTTTTCATAGGATCCTCCTTTCCTTTGTTTATAATATAATTATATTATATATGTAAAAACAATACAAACGATGTTGCTGTTTTTATTAGTTTTGAAAATTAATTCTTATAAAAAAAACCGAGATTCTTCAATCTCGGTTTATATTTTATTCTTCTGTTTTATCAAAATAATCTTTTAAATATGCTTCTAAAGCTGGTAAATCCTCTTTTTTCATAGGTTTGCATTGAGAAGGCTTCGCTTCATGTTTTAATAAAGCTCCTGCCATTTCTTTACAACCAGGAAATCCACATGCACCACAATTATATTTAGGAAGTAATTCAAATACTTCCATTACACTTGGGTCATCTTTAACATAGAATACTTTACTTACTATTGATATTAATACTCCTAGTATAAATCCCATTCCCGCAAGAATCAAAGCGGGTATCAATATTTCCATCATACGATTCCTCCAAATCTAGCAAAAATAACAGCTAGGATTGCAGCTACGATTAAAGCAATCGGAATTCCTTGGAAAGCTTTTGGAATTGGTGCTTTATCTATTCTTTCTCTTATCATTGAGAAGATATACATTACAAATATAAATCCTAGTCCAATGAAAGTAGTATAAACAACTGTTTCTCCAAAATTATGTTCTTTAGTAATATTTAAGATAGCTACCCCTAAAACAGCACAGTTTGTTGTGATTAAAGGAAGATAGATACCTAATGCTTTATATAGTGTAGGTGATACTTTTTTAATAAATGTTTCAACCATTTGAACTAATGAAGCAATTACTATAATAAATACGATAGTTCTCATGTATGTAATATCTAAAGCTTCTAATACATAAGTGTATAATGCGTAAGTTACCATACTTGATATTAACATTACGAATAAAACTGCGAATCCCATTCCTAGTGCGTTGCTTCTTTTTGTAGAAACACCTAAGAAAGGACAGATTCCTAAGAATTGAGATAGGATGATGTTTTCAGCGATAAAGGCTGTAAAAGCCAATGCAATAATATTATCCATTTGCTACAACTCCTTTCGCTATTTTCTTCTCTTTGTTTTTATTACCAATTGCAGTAATAGTACCTAAGATTAAACCGAATGATAGGAAAGCTCCTGCAGGTTGTACAAAAATTCCAATAGGCGTTATACCTATGAAATCAAATATACCTGTTAAATTAATTACTAGGTCACCCCATACTGTTATAGTTCCAGCTCCTAAGAATTCACGGAATAATGCGATTATCGCAATAGCTCCTGTAAATCCTAAAGCCATTCCCATTCCATCAAGTACTGAATCTTTAGGTGAGTTAGATGAAGCGAATGCTTCGGCTCTACCTAGAATGATACAGTTAACTACGATAAGTGGAATGAATACACCTAATGATTTGTAGATGTCTGGTATATATGCATGCATAACCATTTCTACTATTGTTACTAGTGTTGCAATTACTACAATATATACTGGAATACGAACCGGCTTAACTAAAGCAGCCAATTTTTCATTACTCATAATTAATGAGATTAGGAAGTTTGATAACGTTAATACAAAGAATACTCCCATTCCCATTCCTAGTGCATTTTCTAAACTAGTTGAAACAGCTAGTGAAGGACACATACCAAGTACTGAGACAAATAATGGGTTTTCTTTGACAAATCCTTTTAAAAGGTTTTCTTTATTAGTCATCTAAACCACCTCCAAAATCTGTACCGGCTCGTTGTGAGACGATTGTGAAACATGCTTTGATTGCTTTTGATGTGAATGTTACGCCACCAACTGCATCAAATTTTGAAAGGTCTGTAACTGAATCAACTTTGAAATCATTACCAACAATGTCAGCTCCAAATCCAGCATCTTCACTGTGGCTTACAACTGTATAGCCTTCAATTGAGAAATCTGCGTTAACAGCAATTAACATTTGAACTGGCCCGTTATACCCTGTAGCAGCTACTAAGTAAACTAAAGCTTCAATATTTTCTGTACCTTCTTCTTTTAAAACAAATATAGTTGATACTTCATCTTCTTCAAAATCAATAACTGTTAAATCATAATCATCTAAATTATAGAAAGCTTCTAAAGCTTCATATTTTGCTTTTTCTTCAATTCTTGCAATCTCTGGTGCAGTAAAATGATTAACAACAGCTAATAACGTACCACAGAAAATTCCTAAGATTAATAATACTAATCCTGATTTTAATCCGCTATTCATATTAATTACCCCCTTCCATTGAATCTAAGAACAGATCCAATAAGGTAATTAATTCTTGCATTGCTACGCCTGTACCTTCAGAAGCACCAGCTACTGCGTCAGTAGCTATTACTTGACCGTCCAAGTATAAGTCCATAAATGTATTTTCTACAAAAGGAACAACTCCATCTGTATATTTTGTATTGTATTCACTTTTATATGTTTCATTTGATGTAACTGAATAAGATACTACAGCATTTAAATCGTCATTTAAAATAAATTCAATGCTAATAGAACCAGTTCCAGCAAATCCATCAGCAGTCATAACGAGTGTTTTTGTTGTTTCATTATAACTTACAATGTAAGCTGTATTTTGAAGAAGTGCATCTTGTTCAGCATGATGTTTTACAGCTGACAAAACAATTAAGTCTAAACTATCTCCTTCTATCATTTCTACATATGTGAAAGTATTATCTAAGAAAGCTTTATATGTTGAACCTTCATATGTAAACGTAACAATATATGCTTTATGTCCTAGAGTTTCAGAGTCTAGATTATATTCTAAATCTATTAAAACAACAGCATCTTTATATCTTTCAGCATCCACTGTAATTTCATCACCACGTTGTGTTACTACGTAATCAGTGAAAAAACCACCAACTGCGAAGACTACTACTAAGATTAATGCAATAACTGTGATTAATCCGTTCTTTTCAAACCATTTTTTCATTAGAAACCACCTCCAATACTCATAAGAGGTATGAATAGATTATATAAACTACCAGCTTTTAATACTGCATAGAATCCTAATACTAGTAAAATACCAAATAAGATTCCAACATACTTAAGCGTTGTCTTATTCCATCTGTTCGCTTTTATAATAGCTGAGAACTTATCGATTGGTAATGCAAATATATTCATAAGGATAATTGAAGTTCCTAAACCTTCTGGTAAGTTTCCAACATATCTGAATAGAATAGTTAGAACAGCCAAGAATAAAACAAAGATTGTTTTACCCAAAGGATTTCTAGGAGTAGTTACTGGTTCTGTAATCATAAATACAGCACCAAACATAATGCCGCCTGTAAATATACTATATAGTGGGAACCAAATACCATTAACACCATTTAAAGCTCCTACGATCCAAGATAAACCAAAGAAAACAGTTACAAATAATAAAGGTGTTTGCCATCTAATAACTTTTCTAGCACTTAGCCAGATATAAGATATTATCATAATTAAGAATGAAGTTTCACCTAATCCACCTGGGTGGAATCCTGCGAATAAGTCCCAAAGACTTCCATAAGGAGCTACTAGAGCATCAAATGAAATAATCTTATTTACCGCAAGCATTGATAATGGTGTAGCTCCAGCATATGAATCAATCAACACTTCAGATACATTGAAATAAGCTCCTGCATCGTTTATAACACCCATTAAGGTTACTTTAATTACAGCGTATCCTAATAAAGCTGGGTTAAATATATTATGTCCAAATCCACCAAATAATGCCTTACCAATAATATTTGATATAAAACATCCAAATAGTAAAACCCATATAGGTGTATAGACTGGCAACATTAACGCTAATATCAATCCTGGGATTGGTGCATAAGATGTTGATAATCTATCTATTAATGGTTTTAATTTTCTTGCGTCTTTATCTGTAACATAGAAGAATATTGCTTCCATTAATATTGATCCTAAACCACCGATGATGATAAAAAATAATGGATATAACATTTCTATGAAATTGATATTTCCTTGTGAGTAAACTAAAATTCCATTTTTATACCAAGCAAATAATATAACGGGTAATAACCCAATCATAAAGTCTCTCATTATGACATTTGTTCCATGTCCTTTTATGTCAGATATTCTTAAGAAAGGTGCTTTTCCACCAGCAAATCTAGCCATTATTTCGCCGCCTTTCTAAGTAATTCTTTTGCTTTAACAACAAAATCTGTTATTTCAACATGAGATGGGCAAATATAAGAACACAGTCCACATTGAACACATTTATTTGCGTTTAATAGTTTAATTAAATCTATATCTTTAGCTTCGAATGCATTTCTGATTTCTGTCGGCGTTAAATGTACAGGACATACATCAGCACATTTTCCACAACCCATACATTCTGGATTAAGACCTTCAATTATAGGTTTAACTATAACAGCTCCTAGCGAATCATTTACGATTAAGTCGTCAATAAAAATCGCTCTACCTGTCATTGGTCCGCCTGCGATATAGTTAGCTTTTTTAGTATCTAAGCCATCAATATATCCACCACATTTTTCAACTAATTCACTAACTTTAGTTCCGATAGGAACATAGAAGTTACCAGGCTCTTTGATGCCTTCGCCTGTGATAGTTATTGGTCTCGAGATTAGTGGAATATTATGTTCTACTATATCACTATAAATAATTGCCGTAGTTGAATTATTTTCAATAACTCCAATTTCGCATGGAAGATTTTTGTAAGTTTTCCCTGTTACTCTTTCAATAATATATTTTTCCCAACCTGCTGGGTAAACATCTTTTACTTCAAGTAATTTAATGTTTTTATATTTAGGTAGTAATTCAGTTAAAACTTCTTTGATCTTCGTATTATAGTTTTTGAATGCTATCACACCTTTTTTTGCTCCTGCGGCTCTAATCAAGTAAGTTAATCCTTTTAATAATTTTTCAGGATACTTAAGTAAGAAATAATAGTCACAAGTTAAGTAAGGTTCACACTCAACTGCGTTAATAATAACCGTATCTATTTTGTCTTTAGTAAGATATTTAACATACGTAGGAAAACAAGCTCCACCAAGTCCTGATAAGCCCGCTTCTTTCATCATATTAACTAATTCTTCTCTTGATAAAGAATCAACATTTTTGTTTGGTTTAATTGACTCATCAAGAGTATTTTTGAAATCGTTTTTGATTTCAAAGGCATTAACCATTTTTCCGCTGGAATGCCAAACTTTCTTCATAGCTGTAACAGAACCACTGATCGATGAATGTATATTCATCGCACCAAATCCTTCTCTTAGAGCTATTGTCTGTCCAACTTTCACAGAATCTCCTACCTCAACGACTGGTTTAAGGTTGGAGTTACCTTGTAAAAGATGAATGTAAACAGTCTCTGGATTCAAGTAATCTTGCATAGGTCGATTTTTGGACATACCTTTGCGACCATCTATATGAATCCCCTTAGTCTTTTGAAAAATCATCTATTTCCTCCATTTGGTAAAAATACTCCGTTGCATATTATAACATATGTACACTATTTTGATTTAAAAAAATTTATATATTTTTATGTAAATAAATGTAAATGAAATAATGAAAAACTATGCAAAATATTCCTTCACTAAATCAATCGCTTTTTTAATTTCAACACGTGTAATATCATAGTGAGTTACAAATCTAAAAAAGCCTTCAAAATCCAGTATCTTAACCCCGTGTTCAAATAAATACTTAGATAATCCGTTTTTTCTGTCATCATCAATAGTAAAGAATACCATGTTTATATCTCTTTGAGATTCATCAATAATAACTCCAGGGATTTCTCTTAGAAGTTCTTCCATATAAGCAGCATTTTCATGGTCCTCATTTAATCTCTTTGACATTTTTTCTACCGCTATTATTGCAGGAGCTGCAAGGATACCAATTTGTCTCATACCGCCACCCATAATTTTTCTTTTAAGTCTAGCAGCATCACAAAATTCTTTTGAACCTACTAAAATTGTTCCGACTGGCGCACCTAATGCTTTTGATAAACAAACACTAACTGTATCTGAATATTTAGCAATTTCTACAACTTCCACACCAAGATGTGTCGCGGCATTGAAGATTCTTGCCCCATCTAGATGAACAGTAACATTATGCTTCTTAGCTATGTTGTATACTTTTTCCATATATTCAAGCGGTAAGACTCTACCATTAAACGTGTTTTCTATCGAGATTAAAGTTGTTTCTGTATTTGAAATTGTTCTTCTTTTAATCATTCTTTCAAGCTTATCTAAATCCCAGATTCCCATGTTGCTCTCTAAAGTAAATAGTTGAACTCCTGAAATTATTGGAGAAGCTCCAGATTCATGTTGAACAATATGTGCAAATTGATCTAAAATGACTTCATCTCCTTGATTACAATGAGTAAATAATGCAAGTTCATTCGAAAATGTTCCGGAAGGACAAAAAACTCCAGATTCTTTACCTAGTTTTTTAGCTACTAATGCCTCTAATTCATTTACAGTTGGGTCATCGCTAAATACATCGTCTCCAACAGGTGCATTAAGCATTGATTCTCGCATTTCTTTTGTTGGTCTTGTGACAGTGTCACTTCTTAAGTCAATAAATTTCATATTATTCTCCAATTATCCTTTCTTGGTATTTCTTAGATATTTCCAATACTTTTTTATAGAATTCTTCATACAAATCAACAATTTTTAAATTATCAATTTGATCTACGTTTTTTTTAATAATTTCTAATTCGCGTTTTTTATCAAGAACCGGAAGATTGTTTTCCAATTTGTGCAATGCAATTTGTTTCACAATCTGCATTCTTTCTAAAAATAGATTTTGAATACTTTCATCAATTAAGTCAATTTGATCTCTTAAATCTTTCATACATACACCACCTTCACTATTATATATATTTATATATAAATAGAATATCTATGTGTCTATTATATTTCTCAATGAGCGATTTGTCTATATTAATAAAAAAAAAGACCACAAATGGTCTTATTTATCTAAGTTTTTAAGATATCTGTTTATAGCAATTGCAGTATGCGCTCCATCACTGGCTGATTTTACGATTTGTAATAATCCACCAATACAGTCTCCCCCCGCAAATAATCCAGGGATATTTGTCATGAAAGTATCATCAACAACAATGTTATTAGACCCATCTAAGAAGGCCCCTAATCTTAAAGAAAAATCTGTAGCAGATGGTGATCCAATTGCCATGAATAATATATCTATGTCATATGTTTTATCTCCAGCTACTATTTGGTTAATTACTTCTTCACCTTTTATTTCTTTGATGACATCAGTAACAACTGGTTTATCAACTTCAACTTCCAAATTCATTCCATTAGTGAAAACAGTAATATCTTCACTAAAGTTTTTAAGAATTTCTAGTTCTTCTACCATAAATTCTTTATTTCCTACTAAACCAATTTTTTTGTTTCTATAAATGAATCCATCACAAATTGCACAGTAAGAAATACCTTTACCTATGAAGTTATTAAAACTCTTAGCCTTTAATCTAATTTGTTTTTTACCTGTAGCCATCATAAGGGACTTACTTTTATATTCACCTTTAATTGTTTTAACTGTAAATTCTGGGAAATTATCAATACTTAACACTTCGTCATCTAAAACTTCGACACCTAAACGTTTCGCTTGTTCAATTCCTCTTCTTAAAAGTTCAGGCCCACTAATTGTATCGATAAAACCGTAGTAATTATCAATATGTTGAGTTTTTCCAAGTGCGCCTTCATCTTTCATTATTAACAAAACGTTCTTTTTAAATCTTTGTAAATATATAGCGGCGGTAGTACCTGCTGGTCCCCCGCCGATTATAATTGAATCATACATAGATTATATGCCTAGTCTTTTGATTAAATCTTCTTTTCTCATTAAGCCGATAACTTGTGTTTTTAATTTCCCATTTTCAAATAGTAATACTGTAGGTATACTTGATATACGATATTGATTAGCTAAGTATCCTTCTTGATCAACGTTTACTTTAGCTATTCTAACTTTACCATCTAGATCTGAAGCTATTTCTTCAAGAACTGGAGCTAACATTAAACATGGTCTACACCATTGAGCCCAGAAATCTACGATTACTGGAACGTCTGATTCTAATACTTCTTTTTTAAATGTTTCTGTAGTTACTTTAATTGGCATTTCGATTCCTCCTAATATATAAAATTTCTATTCATTTTAACATGTGTTTTTCACTTTGACAATCATTTTGCTTAGAAAACTTTTTCGTCTAATCTAAAGGTAATCCATTCATCCATTGAAATTGCTTTTTTCTTTCTATAAAAGTCAATAGCTGAAGTATTCCAATTAAGGCAAACCCATTCCATTCGACCACATTCTTTTTGTTTAGCTTCTTTGATTAAATACTCAAATAACTGCTTACCTATTCCTTGTTTTCTATATTTAGGTATTACAAATAAATCTTCTAGATATAGGCCTTTTCTTCCCTTAAATGTAGAAAAATTATAGAAGTACAATGCAAATCCTACTGTCAATTTGCCTACACTAGCAAAGATAACTGAAGCGCTGCCTTCATCAAATAATTCCTTTTCTAAAGTAATGACATTTGCTTCAACTTTATCTAATAGCAATTCATATTCAGCTATTCCTTTAATCATTTCTAATATTAAAGGCGTATCTTCCCTTTTTGCTTTTCTAATTCTAACTAAATTAGTTCCCATGTTTTTGGCCTAAAATTTTTAAGTAGTTTGAATAGATTAGATCAGCTACATCTGATAAAGATTTATTTGATGTATCAATGATTAAATCCAATCCCTTAATTATATTTAAATCAAAATCATTTCTATCCGATTGTATTCGTTTTGTAATATCTTTTTGTTTATCTTTTCTTTCTTTCATCCTTAATATTCTAATGTCTTCTTCTGTTCTTAGAAATATAGCGACTATATTACATGGTTTGATTTCTAGAAAAGATTTTAGTCCTTGTGGTTCTAATATTATAAACTTATTTTTACCTAACTCATTTTTTGGTGTTCCATACAAGTAATTATTGTATTCAGCTGTTTCTACAAAGTAATCTTCTTTTTTAAGTTTCTTGAATTCTTCAACACTAAAAAAATGATAATCAAATCCATCAATTTCGTTTATCCTTTTTTCTCTAGTTGTACAAGTTACCACTCTAGATATAGGATATCTATTTATCATTATTTTGGCTGACTCTGTTTTTCCTGATGCGCTTGGTCCTAATAGTACTAACATCTTATCCTCCAATGAAATTCTAATAATATTATACCAAATATTTATTCTATTTTTGTACTAAAATATAATATAGTTAAAATATTGTCAGAATTTGCCAAATGATTATAAAAGTAGTATAATAACTAAGAAATTTTGTTTAGAATAAATAGGAGTATATTTATGAAAAAACGAGGTCTAACACCATTAGGAATTATCGCTCTAAGTTTTTTAGGTATTATTGTTATTGGTATATTTATATTAAAATTACCTATATCAACACAAACTGAAGAATCTTTATCATGGTTTGATTCTATTTTTATTTCAACTTCAGCTGTTTGTGTTACTGGATTATCGACAATACCGGATTTATCAATAACCCTTTCTGTCTTTGGTAAAGTTATTCTAGCTCTACTAATTCAAATTGGTGGAATAGGAATTGTTACTATTGCCATATATGTTCTTATTGTCTTAGGGATAAAGATTGGTGTAACAGAAAGATATATTATTAAAGAAGCTTTGAACCAACATTCATTATCTGGCGTTGTTAGGTTAGTTAAGTCAATTGTAATAACTACCTTAATAATTGAAGTTTTTGGTATGATGGTCAATTTTATTGTGTTTATTCAGGACTTTGCATTCTGGAAAGCTTTAGGATTATCAGCCTTTCACTCAATATCTTCATTCAATAATGCAGGTTTTGATATTTTAGGAAGTGCTTCTCTTGAAAATTATAGTACTAATGTCCTATTGAATATAAATACAATGTTATTAGTCGTTGTTGGTGGTATTGGTTTCATAGTTATTAGAGATGTTTTAGCTAAGAAAAAATGGTCAGCTTTAAGTTTGTATTCTAAAATAGTTTTAAAAACAACTTTATTTCTAATAGTTTTTGGCGCATTATTCATAAAAGTGTTTGAATGGGCTAACGTTACTTGGTTAGAAGCTATTTTCCAAAGCATTACTACAAGAACTGCAGGATTTTCTACGGTTGACATAAGCTTATTTAGTTACTCTACTTTGATAGTTATTATGGTCATGATGTTTATCGGAGCTTCACCCAACTCAACTGGTGGTGGGGTTAAAACAACTACTTTATATATTATCTTTAAATCCATAGCAAGTTTCCTAAAGGGAAAACCTACAATCATAAATAAAAGAAAAGTTGATAATGGAACTAGAACAAAGGCATTTACACTTGTAATATTGGCTTTATTCTCAATATTTGTTGTATTTGTTCTATTAAGTAAAATAGAAGCTAACAATCCTGATTACGAAATGACGTTCTTAAAAATGTTGTTTGAAACATTTAGTGCTTTTGGAACAGTTGGATTAAGTATGGGTATAACCCCTTATTTAATGCCAGTATCAAAGGTGTTGTTATCAATTTTAATGTTCTTGGGTAGATTAGGCCCTATTACTATCTTTGGTATTATGAATAAGAACTGGGGTCATCCTCCAGTATCTCCTGTTGTATATCCACCCGTTAAAGTTATAATCGGTTAAAAATAAATCCTCTACAAATTGTAGAGGATTTTTTTATGCATGAAATCTTTTTTTAATCTCTTCTTTAATTGATTTTGGATAGAAAACTACTAAAAACAATAGTATAAAGATGGCAACACCAAAGGCTACTACCGATGGCCACATTACTTTAATAACATCAAATACCACTAAGATTATAGGAACTAATGAAAAAATTATTACTATTAAAAGATAAAAGAAATAATCTCTATAGTTAAGTCTTTTAATCCAAATAATAACTGAGATAGCTAAATTACAAGAGAATAATAATATCGGCATTAAATAGTCAACAGCCCATCCGTTATTGTCAGGAAAACTTCTAAAATCTATTAATATAAGTAATCCTATCAGGAGTGTCGTTAGGAAAGCTAATCTAAAGGCCACATTTCTTCGTGATAAGACGCCTATTCTAACTACGAACCAGAAGTATAGGATTGAACCAATGGGCACTAGCGACCAATATGAGCCTTTAAAAGACAATACATTTACCAAGCCAAGAATTATTATTGATAAAATCATACTTATTAAGAGAGCTTTCTTAGTTGTTGGTAATATCTTTCTAGTTAGAGATATATATTCTGGATAAACTTCTTTAAAATCAGGGTCGGTTTCTCCGGTTAACACTTGATGGCATAAAGGACAGTATAGTTGATTAGTTTCTATTTCAATATTGCATTTATCGCATTTTTTCATACATATTCCTCCACATAATTACTTTCTAATAAAACGTTAAGACCTAAATCAGTGAAATGTCTAAAGAATTCTCTTTCGATATTCGTTTCAATAATTGATCTCGAAATAGTTACTTTTAATTTATCTCTAAAAGATAATACAGCACAATTAACTGTGTTATAACTTCCTGCATTAACAATTGCGGTTACATCTTTAATGAATGGTTCCATTGAATCAGGAAATACAATTCTACCTATATTAGTTAAACTCATTGTATTCAGTTTCATACCTAACATGTTGTATCCGATTTTTAAGGCAAAACGTTTAATATAGTAGGGCATAAACTTTAGGAAAATATTTTTTTCAAAAGCAACATTTTCACTCATTTTTCTAATGAGCTCTTCTTTTGTCATACCTTCAGCAAATTGTTTTTTAACTAGATTAAATAATTCATCTAAAGTTATGTCATCAGAAGTCATTACTAATGATGTTTTTACAAAATTCGAAAAATTTCTAAGCGTTTTTGAAGGGAAATGCTTTCTAAGATTAACAGGGACAAATATTTTAACAGGAGCCTGATTAGTCTTTAAATGCCCTCTGTATCTGATTTGTGTATTATAAATAACACACATCATAAGAGCAGCAAAGTATTGAGTAATTGTTAACCCCTTACTTCTAGCTAATTCTAAAACAGCTTTCGTACTTAAAGTTCCTGATATTAAGCCTGTATTATTATCAGGGAGAAGTGTTCCTTTTACTTTATACGCTTTCTCTTCAGCGACATGCTTTCTATTTTTTTTATTATAATATATTTCATTAGCATCTTCATATTCTTCATCAAACGGTCTTTCGCTCTTAGTTTTAATGATATTGTCTGGAGTAACATCATAACCCTTAAGTTTTAAGTATTCATATATTAGCGATTGTAAAAACATCACAACGCCTCCACCATCTGCTAAAGAGTGGAACATCTCAATTGCGATAATGTTATTTCTATATAATATTTTAAACAAATAATTGTTATTTTCTTTTGGCGTTATCGTAGAACATACTTCATGACTCATTTTTTGAATTTCAAATGGTTTAGTATTTCTGTCTAGAAAATTCCAAAAAATTCCATGTTTTAATCTAACTTTAAACATTGGAAATCTTTCTAATATTCCTAAAGTGGCTAATTGTAATATTTCAGGTTCAACTACTTCCGTTAAAGCAACTTGTATTCTAAAAGTATTTGTATTTCTAGGCGTAGAGACTTCAGGAAAAATTTTAGCTGAGTTATCTAGCCTAAACCAATCCTTGTGTTTTGTTGTATCAATCATCTTGCATCATCCCTTAATTTTTTGTTTATATATTCTTTTATTATCTTCCATGCTGCTTTTGATGAAGCCATCATGTTAAATCCAAATGGAAAAGCATGGAACATTCCTTTAAAATCATGAACGTATACTTCATTAGTTTCTTGAGCTTTTTTGGCAACATCTAACGTATCTGACTCAATTATTTCATTTCCACCCACAAACATAATCATATCTGTAAATTTAGTAAAATCACCATACTTAGGAGAAATATACGGATTTTCAATGTTGAAATCTTGTGTGTACGCTTTAACATCAAGCGGTAGACTTCCAATGCCAAACATAGGATCTATATACTTATTTTTTTCATGAGATTCACCATTCATACCTAAATTTGTCCAAGCAGACATCGTAATTATTGCTTTAGGCAAGGGAAATGAATTGTCTCTTAAGAAAAGTGTTGTAGCTATTGCTAAACCCCCACCAGCTGAATCTCCAGCCATAATAATATTTTCAGATTTGAATCCACTATCTAATAAATGTTTGTATAAGAAAACAACTTCATTTAAAGCCTTTGGAAAAGGATTATCAGGAGCTAAACTATATCTTGGAGAAAATACTTTCATGTTATTATTGCATCTCAAATATTTTCTAGCTGCTTTCCTATAAGTGTCATTAAAACCACTTATATAAGCCCCTCCATGTAGATGAATCAAAGCATATTTAACTTCTTCTTTGCTTTTTGAAATACATTCTACTTTTAAACCTTCTAAATCGATGATTTCATGTACTATATTCCTTGGATAATGATAATTATTGGATAGACCAGATGTATATACAAATTTTATATTAACTTTTTTTCTGTATTTAACAAAGTCAATTTTTTGAGCTTCTTTTATGATGCTCGCGCCTAGTTTATCACTTGGTTTTGGATTATAGCTTTTATATATCAACATATTATCACCTTACGTTATTATACCATTTTTTTAAATACCTTTCTATTTTATAATATTTTTCTACTTTTTGGATAAAAGATTTATTATTTTGGTATATAATGATATTAGCATAAAGAAAAAGGTGAATTTTATGAAGATTATTGAAAGATTTTTAAAATATGTAAAATTTGATACTCAATCAAAAGTTGAAGTTGAAGAATACCCATCAACAGCTAAACAATTAAAACTTTTAAAATACTTAAAAGAAGAGTTAATTGAACTTAAAATTGAGGCTAATTTAGATGAATATGGTTACGTTATTGGTAAAATCCCTAGTAACGTTAACAAGAAAGTTCCAGTATTAGCTTTAATTGCTCATGTGGATACTTCTCCTGACGCATCAGGAAAAGACATCAACGCTAGAATCATTAAAAACTATGATGGAAAAAATATTGTGTTAAATGATACACATAATATTGTTCTTAAGCCTTCTGTATTCCCTAGTTTGAAGGATAATGTTGGCGACGATATTATTGTTACAGATGGTAATACTCTATTAGGAGCCGATGATAAACTAGGTGTATCTGAAATCATGGCGGTAGCCGAATATTTACAAGAAAATCCTGAATTCAAACATGGAGAAATTGTAATTCTATTCACACCTGATGAAGAAGTTGGTAATGGTACGCAATATATAGATGTTAGAAAACTGAATGCTGATTTTGCTTATACTTTAGATGGTGGAAAAGTAGGAGAAATTGCATACGAGAACTTCAATGCAGCCGGAGCTAAAATTACCATTCATGGTAAGTCAGTTCATCCCGGATCAGCAAAAAATAAAATGTTACACTCAGTTAGAGTAGCGCAAGAATTTGGAATGTTTTTACCAATGGAGATGACTCCTGAGTTAACTGAAGGTTATGAAGGTTTTAACCATCTAATTACTTGTAAAGGTAATGTAGAAAAAACTGAATTAACTTACATAATAAGAAATCATAATCGTGAATTATTTGAAAAACAAAAAGAAGATTTCATTAATGCAACTGAGGTTATCAATAAAAAATACGGTGATCAAACTTGTATTTTAGAAATAGTAGATCAATACTTTAACATGAATGAAATACTAAAAGATCATAAATATATCGTTGAAGTAGCAAAAGAAGCAATCAAAGAAGTTGGCTTAGACCCTATCATTGAGCCTATTAGAGGTGGAACTGATGGCGCTAGATTAACTTATCTTGGATTACCTTGCCCTAACTTAGGGACAGGTGGCTATAACTTCCATGGACCATACGAGTATTGTTCTATTCAGGAAGCTGAAAAGGCTGCGGAAATAGTTTTAAAAATTATCACCAAAACAACTGAGCTATAATTAAGACGGAAATCACCTTACTTAAAGTGATTTCCTTTTTTTTAATGTTTCAAAAATTACTAAGTTTATTTGACTTAGATTATCATATATATTTAAGCTTTAAAACAACCGGATATGTTATAATTATTTAACGAGGGGAGGAACATTATGAAAAAACGCAATATATTTATACTTGTTATTTTTCTTGGCACATTAACCCAGTTTATATTGGGTAATTTTGTGTTCAAAAATTTTTCAGGTATTGTTTCATTTGTTTTACTAGTTCCCTTTTACTTGATAGTCTACATATACTATCAGAGGTATAGATTTATAAAATGGATTTGTTTTTTTACAATTTTCACTTTGATGGCTAATGTATTTATGCTTGATTACTTGAGTATCTTCCCTATGTACTCGGCCAAAATTAAGTTGATAGGGATGGTTTCTTTTTTTGGAAGTATAATTAATAATGTCTTAGTTTTCGTTTTTATTTTACAACCGAAACCCAAAGGAAAATTATTAAAAAGTTTGTTTGCATTTATAGTTTTGATTAATTATTTTTTCTTTTCATATTATATATTCCCTTTAACAGGTATTTTAATTGCTTTCTTTGGACCGGCTGAACAAGCTATTGAGTCTACTGTGGTCGTTGTCGAAATTATCGGCTATATTTTGGTAATAGCGGTAATGATTGCTCAAATGATTATAATAAAACTTTTAGATACTGAAGAGGAATACTATTTAAAAGCAAAAATTAGATAAAAAAAGATGGCTGCAAGATTTTTCTTGCAGCCATTTATTTATTCAATTTCAATTTTTAAAGTTGCCCCAGATAAAGAAACTTGTTCTATTGCAATATCTATGTTTATTAATTGATCATTATACCACTGATATGTAGAATAAATATTATCTCCGAAAACATCTCCCACTTGGAATAAATCACCATTTTCAGTATACCCAGTATTTTCTACTGAATTATCTTCATCCGCTTCTAAATATTTTACTACTTTATCTTGAGTATCTGTATTATTGTTATTAAATATTGTGTAATATGCTGAATCATCAAGGTACCCATTCCCTATTCCAGCACTTACATGATATATCATGACCCCTGACATAGTAAAATACATAAACTTGTCTTCCTGATATAATCCAGTAGGTGTATAGAGACTTACTAAGAAATATTCATCAAAAATAGTTCCATTCCATTCATCAATAATCAAAATAACTTCTCCCGTATCAGCATACGGCATAATATCTAATGTTGTTGATTTTTCAATTACAATCGGTGTAACCCAACCTAGTAACAATTTAGAAAACGGTCCATGTTCTCCGTATGCACTATCCATCATGTCCGCTCCAGCTAAACCACCTTCGTTATAATTATCTGATTTATCGTAATCATAATAATCGTCTAATCCCATCATGTGTCCCGATTCATGAATAACCGTTCTAGCGTTTAGATTGTCATCGCCTTCAGTCATGAATTCAACACCACTCCAACAAAGATAATATGGCTCTACTCCGTCAAAAAGATAATCTTCCAAATCATCGCTCTTTACAAAATAATCTTGATAAGCCCACCATAAATCTGATCCTGATGTATAGCTTACTGTATGTGTATATACGATATAAACACCATCAATATAACCGTCATTATTATAATCATAGTCTGAGTAATCAATTTGATCATCATAGTAACTTAATACCTCAAATATTATATCTGATTCTGGGTAAGTTACCTCGTCATCATCATACATATAATCGCCAGTTAAAGGATTAACAAACCATAACTTATTAAACTCTGATTCGTAATAACTAGCTGAATGACTTGCGCGATAGTATCCAAATACATCAGCTGTTAAATTTAATTTTCCATAAGAACTTTCTAAATAAAAACTATTTAATGATTCAAAATCCATTTCCGCTTTAGATCCATTAAATACTTTTTCTATATCACTAATAGGTAATCCATATGTATTGCTAGGATAATCACTAAAATCAACTGCAAAAACTAATACTTTAGGACTCCCAAGTGAAGGAATTCCGACAAAATCCAATTCATCTTGTAATAAAGAGTAATCTGTTGGTTTAAACAACTTAGTAGTTGTATCAGTAATTGGTGCTAAAGTTGTAGTTTCTTGAGTTGTTTCTTCAACTGTTGTAATTTCTTTAGTTGTATTTGCTTCTGTTGTTGAACTTAAGAAGCCACATGAAACAAAACTAATTGTTGTAAAAACTATTGCAAGAAGAATAAATATTTTTTTCATTGAAAAACCTTCCTATGTTTTATATTTGTGTACAAAAATTATCGCATTATTAACTTGTATTGTCAATATAATCTTGTTCAAAAACTATATTCAATATTTAATATATGTGATACAATATGTATACGAAATATATAGATATAGGTGATAAAGATGAAAAAAATGAAAAAAAGAGATATTTTAATGGCTATTGTTGGTGTTAGTGCCATTTTAAACATCGTGTTGAGTAGAGTTATAACTGGATATTCACCAATACTTGAACTATTTTTAACAATACCATTTTACATAATAATTTTAATTTTTTATAGAAAAACAACATTGATAACTATCTTTACCGTATTAACTATACTTTCTCAGTTTGGTTATTACATGGTATTAGAGAATATATATACTTTAGCCTGGTTATCAGGACCTATGAGAATATTTGGATCATTTTCTTTCTTTGCTGGTCTTATTGGATTCTTTGTTGCTTTTGCTTTAGTTTTACAACATAAAACATACAAGTTTACTGAAATGTCATTTTTTACTTTCTCAATAATTAATTATGTATTTTTCTCATATTTCAATTTCTATTTAAATAATATGCTTATTACTATTTTCGGTCCATTCGAAATTCACATTATAAAAATGCAAAATGTGTATTATGGTGTACTTTTATTTATTGAAATTAGCGTAATGATATTACAAGTATTAGTAATTCATTTCTTGGAAAGAAATAAATGGTACGAAATGAGATTAAAATTAAAAGATCAGGAAATTTTACATAGTAGTATAACTAAATAAAAAAAGGCTAATTAGCCTTTTTTATTTGCATATTTTTCAAACAATCTGTTTAATTCTTTTTCATTTAAACTAACTGGAATTTCATCTTCTAGTTTTGATAAACTCCAAACTTCTGTTTGTGTTACTGATTCGTTAGGTTTTAATGTTTTTAACGGACTTAATGTTTCTAACTCCATAAACAAATCCTTTGTGTAAGTTTCATAGTTAACATTATTATCGGGATAAAGTAAATCATCATATCGATAGACTTTTTTAACAAAAGCACTCTTACCTGTAAGGTATAATACTGAGTCATTATTAACTCTCATCCCTATTTTAAATGCATTTTGATTTCCAGGTTCCATCTTTAATGCAAAATAGTTTTCCCCATAGTATGCTCTTGAATCATTGTTTTTGGCTCCAAATCCCCAAAAGGAATAACTTCTTTGAGGTACAAAACCTGTTTCGTCTTTAGGAAGTTTAACTATTTCAAGGCCTGGTCCTTTACACATAGAGATTGACCAACTAGATAAAGTTTTATCTTCATTGGATTTATTAGTAATCATCCCTTCAAACTTTAATTGAACTTCATCAAGAAATGATAGAGTAATTGTTAGTTTTACGTCGTTATATATTTGCTTTTCCTGATTAAAAGTAAAAACATTTTTACTAACTTTATATTCAACAGGATTATTCTCTGGGTAATAAGTACTAAAGCTTTCAGGTGATCTCCAAAGTCTATGTCCCCCTAAGCCATACCATGTTGCGCCTTTAAAAAACATCTTATCAGTATCTTCGTTATTTACAAATAATAGTCTTTCAGTATCTTCAAAAAAAATATTTTCCCCATCCAATAAGCGATAACTTATAATTCTTGGACCAATATCCAAAGTGACTAGAACTTCAACTTTTTGGGTTGTTATTTTTAAACAATTTCCATAGTTTTTATATAGTACTTCCTCGTGTTTTATACTCATATTAATCTATTTCCTTTCTTAGGTCTAATCGATAAGTTGCATATGTTATATCTTTTTCGCTATTGTGCGCTTTTTCTATTTTGTCTCCTTGATAATCAAAACCTAAGGATTCAGCCAATCTTATAGATGATTTGTTGTGAATATCTGTCCAAATATCGAAAAGATAAAAATTGTTTTCTTCTTTTATATAGTCAATCGCTGCTTCTAACGCCTCTTTCATATAACCTTTTCCACGATATTTCGGATATATAGAATACCCAAATTCTATAGTCATTTCTTTCCAGTCTGTGTTCCAAGCTGAAATCATTCCTACAGGTTCATTTGTTTTTTTGTCAGCAACCATCCAAAAAAGAGTGTTAGATATATGCTCTGACAACATTTTTTCAAAATACTCTTCAATATCATCCATAGATTTTGTGATTTTATAATCAGCAAATGGATAATTTAATGGATTACTCATATAATCCATTTGATATTTATAATCTTCTCTATTTGGCATTCTTAATATTAATCTTTTAGAGACTAATTCCTTATATTTAAGCTTTGACATTTTTTTTCCTGTTTATGTAAATATTTATTACAATAAGCATGCCTGAAATGATCAGTATACTAAACTTCAATATGGTGAAAATACCAGCTAGTGATCCGAAAAACTTAGGTAATGAAGCTAAAAGGTTTATATCTATCACTATATTTTCTAACAAGTCAAATATCATAGCTAATATTGGTAATAAAACAATGTTAGATTGATGTTTGTTAATATAATCAAATAGAAATGTGAGCATAGGATAAAAAGAGAAGATAAAGAAATAATCTACCAGATGGATATATAGATAAGCTGTTACTTCTAAAGAGTCCAAACTATTTAATGTGTTATAAAAGTCATTTCCTGAATAGACAAATTGCATATCTAACATAAGATGTCTGTTAAAATTATCAATTAATCCAAATATATCAGTTCCCATAAGTATATACGATACTAGTGCTATAATTGCTAAAGGAATAACAACTCTCTTATTATTTTTTAAAGAAATCCAAGTAAATAATCTGTTCATAGCTTTCACCTCTTACATATTATATACTAATCTACAATTTTTTGTAAAATTAATAATAATATCTAACTAAATATATTATAATAAATCGAGGTAATAAGATGAAACCTATGAACATAAAACAATCAATCATTTATTTTTTAATACCCGCAGTTATATTTGCGGTATTTTTCTATTTTGTAACACCACTTCTAGAAATGATAGGTATGAATGAGTATTATGCATATCTTTTTGCATTGACTATTCCATTATTTTGTCTTGGCTTAACGGGTATTATATTAATAAAAAAAGAAAACAAAAGCATTGACTTCAAGGGTATCATGAAAAGACTGAATTTTAATAGAGTTAGCAAATCTGATATTTTAACTTTATTAATTGTATTTGCTATGGAAATGTTTTTTTTCTTTTTCGTTGTTATATTAAATGATTATTTACTAGAGAATAACTTCTACTATTTCTTTGAATCTCTACCAAGGTTTGCAGATCCTAGATTAACAGATTCAATGTTATTAATTGAAGAAAGT